>Ga0207641_10000134_pt1 | contig 109053 bp, 98 predicted proteins | sample KBSSwiS62_FD_184306 | JGI IMG/M metagenome (GOLD analysis project Ga0207641, IMG submission 184306) | Switchgrass rhizosphere microbial communities from Kellogg Biological Station, Michigan, USA - KBS Switchgrass S6-2 (SPAdes) (version 2) | ecosystem: Host-associated > Plants > Roots >...
CGTAGTTCTTCGCAGTCGCACCGCCAGACTTCGCCAGGATGATCGTGATCGCCGCCGTCAGCGTCGTCTTGCCGTGGTCAACGTGACCAATCGTGCCGATGTTGCAGTGCGGCTTGTTGCGTTCGAATTTTTCTTTGGCCATCAGAGTCCTGCCGGCGTTGCCTAATCCAATGTGAGAGAGTTTGGAGCGGGTAGCGGGAATCGAACCCGCATCCTCAGCTTGGAAGGCTGCTGCACTACCATTGTGCTATACCCGCCCGCCAAGGCGGCCTCTCCGTTCGTTCCGGCGCGTGGTGGGGGAAGTAGGACTCGAACCTACGAAGGCGTACGCCAGGGGATTTACAGTCCCCCCCCTTTGCCACTCGGGACATTCCCCCTCGCGCGCAGAGCCGCCTTGAGACTTGGAACGAAACCTTCCGCCGCCGACGCGATCGGGTGCTAAGAGCGCCCGCACAGGGTCAGAAATCGGAGGTCCCGCTCGGGGGCCCCAATTTGGAGCGCGTCTTATAGTGGCCTCGCATTCCGAACGCAACGACGCCCGACGGGGTCGAAAGCCGCATTTTCACGGCCGTCCCCACAAGCGTCCGGAGACCAGCTCGGACGACTGGATCTGGGGGTGGCACGCGGTGGAGGCCGCCCTCGACAATTCCGCCCGGGGCGCGCCCCTGCGCCTGCTGGCGACCCCGGAGCGGGCGCGCCAGCTGGAGCAGCGGTTCGGCAAGCTGCCGGCGCTGGAGACCGCCGAGACCCAGCTGATCGCCCAGACCCTGCCCCAGGGCGCGGTGCACCAGGGGGTGGCGTTGAAGGCCGGGCCGCTCGAATCGGCCGGGCTCGAGGACTTCGCGGCCGAGCGCGGCGCGGTGCTGCTGATGCTCGACCAGGTCACCGACCCGCAGAACGTCGGCGCGATCCTGCGCTCGGCCGCGGCCTTCGGGGCCAAGGGCGTGATTCTGCAGGAGCGGCATGCGCCGCGGTTCACCGGCGCGCTGGCCAAGGCCGCCGCCGGCGCGGTGGAGCGTATTGCGGTCGCGCGGGTGATCAACCTTTCCCGCGCGCTCGAAACCCTCGCGGAACTCGGCTGGCGCGCGGTGGGCTTGACCGGCGCGGCCGAGCGGAACCTTGGCGAGGTGCTGGACGGCGGGCCCGTCGTGCTGGTGCTGGGCTCGGAAGGCGAAGGCCTGCGCCGGCTGGTCGCCGAGCACTGCGACGAGCTGGCGAAGATCCCCATGCCGGGCGGCTTCGAGAGCCTCAACGTCTCCACCGCCGCGGCGGTGGCTCTCTATGAGGCCGCGCGCCCGAGATCCTGACGACGCGACCTCGCGACTGGAAGCCTGACGCGCCCATTGCAGCCCGCCGCCGCCTCGCGCATTGAGACGGCCATGCTTGAAAGCCTGATCTCGCCCGGTGCCCTGGGCGCGCTCCTCCAGGTGCTGATGATCGACCTGGTGCTGGCCGGCGACAACGCTGTCGCCGTCGGGGTGGTGGCGGCCGGCCTGCCGCCCGCCGAACGGCGGCGGGCGATCTTCTGGGGGCTGGTGGCCGCCGTGGCCACGCGCATCGCCTTCGCCCTGATCACCACCCAGCTGATGCAGGTGATCGGCCTGCTCTTCGCCGGCGGCCTGCTGCTGCTCTGGGTCTGCTGGAAGATGTGGCGCGAGCTGCGCGACCAGGCGAGGGGCGAAGAGGCGCAGGCCAGCGCCGTGCTCGACGCCGACCCGGCGACCGAGCCGTATCCCGCCGGGCGCAAGGGCGCGCGGCGGCCCAGGACCTTCGGCGACGCCCTCGTCCAGATCCTGATCGCCGACGTCTCCATGTCGCTGGACAACGTGCTGGCGGTAGCCGGCGCCGCGCGCGAGCACCCGCTGGTGCTGGCGCTGGGCCTGCTGCTGTCCGTCGGCCTGATGGGGGTCGCGGCGAGCTGGATCGCGCGGCTGCTGCAGCGGTTCCACTGGATCGGCTACATCGGCCTGGCCATCGTGCTCTACGTGGCCCTGCACCTGATGTGGGAAGGCCATCGCGACGTCGTCCGCGATCTCGGCTGGGTCGAGCAGTACAACCGCATCGCCCCCGCGCCGCTGGACATCCCGGGCGAACGCTAGACTTCAGGCCTCCGATTGGGGGCAAGGCTGCCGCAGACGAGGAGCCGACTCAGGTGAGCGCCAATCCCACCAGTGTCATCCCGGTTTCGCGAAGCGAAGACCGGGACCCATGCACACCGGAGGAGGAGAGTTCGTGCGGCGCGGCCGAGTCCGCCTTGCAACGCCGTGTGCATGGGTCCCGGTCTTTTCGCTGCGCGAAAAACCGGGATGACAGCCGGGGGTGACCGAGCGGCTGCGAGCCGCGCCCCTTACCCCGCGTCCGGCCCGCCGAAGCGTTCGCGCCATTCGGCGACCTGGGCGTCCTCGACCTTGCGGAACAGCACCTCCGGCGCCTGCACCCTGCGGCCGGGCTCCAGGGCCTGCAGCACGCCCTCCCCGTCCAGCGCCGGCCAGCGGCCCGGGAAGGGTTCGCCGACGCCGAGCGCGATCTTCTCGGCGGCGAACGGGATGAAGGGCTCGCTGACCTTGGCGAACAGGGCGACCAGGTTGAGGCCGTAGCGCACCGCCACCGCCGCCCGGTCGCGGTCGGTCTTGATCGCCGTCCAGGGCGCCGCTTCGGTGAGGTACTGGTTGCCGAGCACCCAGAGCTGGCGCGCCGCCGCGGCCGACTTGCGAAACTCGCGGTCCTCCATGTAGCCGGTCAGTTCGCGCAGCTTGGCCAGCACCTCGTCCTCCAGCCTGGCCTCCAGCGGACCGGGCTCGCCGCCGTCCGGAACCACGCCGTCGAACCGACTCTCGGTGAACTTCAGGATCCGGTTGACGAAATTGCCCAGCACGTCGGCGAGGTCGGCGTTGACCTGGGCCTGGAAGGCCTCCCAGCCGAAGGTCGAATCCGAGGTCTCCGGGGTGTTGGCGATCACCCACCAGCGCCAGTAGTCAGCCGGCAGCAGCTCCAGCGCATGGTCCATGAAGACGCCGCGCTTCTGCGAGGTGGAGAACTTGCCGCCATAATAGTCGAGCCAGTTGAAGCCCTTCAGCTGGTCGACCAGCTTCCAGGGCTGGGGGTTAACCACCTGCCACCGGCCATCGGCGTCGCGGCGCTCGTTCATCCCGATCAGGGTGCAGGGGAAGCCCACGGTGTGGAAGGGCACGTTGTCCTTGCCCATGAACTCCACATAGGTGACGTCGGCGGCCGCCGGTCCGCGCCACCAGCGCTCCCAGGCCGCGTCGGTCGCTGGCCCGCGGCCGTCTTCGGCGGCCTGACGATCGGCCCATTCTGCGGTGGCGGCGATGTACTCGATCGGCGCGTCGAACCAGACGTAGAAGACCTTGCCGGCCAGGCCTTCGATGTCCGGCGCCTGGCCCTCAGGGTTGGGTCCCCACGCGAAGGCGTTGACCGGCACGCCCCACTCCAGGTCGCGGGTGATCCCGCGGTCCTGCAGCCCCTCGTCCAGCCATTTCAAGGCGATCGAGGTGACCAGCAGCGGCCAGTGGGCGCGCTTGGATTCGATCCAGGCGCGCAGCTTTTCGGCGAACAGGCTCTGGCGCAGGAACAGGTGCTTCGACCCGCGGATCTCGATGTCCGGCGAGCCGGAGACCGCCGAGCGCGGATGCAGCAGGTCGGCCGGGTCGAGCACCCGCGTGCAGTTCTCGCACTGGTCGCCGCGCGCGGCCTCGTAGCCGCAGTGCGGGCAGGTTCCGATGACGTAGCGGTCGGGCAGGAAGCGCTTGTCGGCGTTGGAGTAGACCTGCTGGGTGACCCGCTCCTCGATGAAGCCGGCCTCCCAGAGGGTCTGGGCGAAATTCTGCGTCAGCCGGTGGTTGTGCGGCGAGGACGAGCGGCCGAAATGGTCCCACGAAAGGCCGAACCGGCGGCCGAGATCGTGCTGCACCTCGTGCTGGGCGGCGCAGAAGCTCGCCGGGTCCTGGCCGGCCTCGGCGGCGGCCAGTTCGGTCGGCGTGCCATGCTCGTCCGTGGCGCAGATATAGAGCGTCTCGCGGCCCCGGGAGCGCTGGAAGCGCGCATAGACGTCGGCCGGCAGCATCGAGCCCGCCAGCGTCCCCAGGTGCTTGATCCCGTTGATGTAGGGCAAGGCCGAGGTGATCAGAATGCGGGACATGGGCGGGACTTGCGGCCTTGGGCTTCAGGGAAGACGGCGCTTATAGCCGCGCCGGCCGCCGACGGGAAACGTCTGCTTTGCAGCCGGGGCCTCCGGTTCGAACTGGCTGTAAACGCTCCGGCCGCGAATTCAGGCGCCCATGGACTCCGGCGAGCCGAGGCCCTGCAGCGCGCTCGGGCGGCAGCGGATCTCGCAGCGGACCCCCTCCGGGGCGAAGGTGACCACGACCTCCCCCTGCAGTTCGCGCGCCAGGCTGCGCTGCAGCAGGCGGCTGCCGAAGCCGGCGCGGACGGGCGCTTCTACGGGCGGCCCGCCCTCCTCGCGCCAGACCAGCGTCAGCTCGTCCCCGGTCAGGCTCCAGTTGATTCCCACCCGCCCCTCGGAGGTGGCGAGCGCGCCGTATTTCGCCGCGTTGGTGGCGAGTTCGTGCAGGGCCAGGCTGAGGGCCAGGGCGCACTGGGCGGCCAGCCAGACGGATGGGCCGGACCGGCTGATCCGCGGCTGCTGGGCGGTGTCGAACGGCGCCAGGGCGGCGGCGATCACGTCGGCCAGGCGCGCGCCGCGCCAGCTCTCCGCGGTGAGGACGTCGTGCGCCGCCGAAAGCGCCAGCAGCCGCGCCTCGACGGCTCCGCGCGCGCTCGGCAGGTCGGTGGCGGAGCGCAGCGTCTGGGCGGCGATCGACTGCACCGTGGCGAGGCTGTTTTTCACCCGGTGATTCAGCTCGTTGATCAGCATCCGCTGGCGCTTCTCGGCCGCGCGGACCTCGGTGACGTCGTTGAACACGCCGACCGCCCGCGAGGTCGGGCCGTCGGGGCCCGGCAGCAGGTCGCTGACGCTGACGATGTCGCGCACCGCGCCGTCGGGAAGCCGGATGCGGAACGCGTGCTCCCGCCGCCCCAGGTTCCCGGCGTCGCTGGCCCCCCCGGCGTTGATGCGGGCGAGGTCCTCGCGGTCGATCCGGCTGATCACGCCTTCCATGGTGACGATCTCGTCCGGGCCGAAGCCAAAGATTTCGCGCGCCCGCTGGTCGAGCGCGGCCTCGCCGGTGTGCCGGTCCCAGGTGAAGGCCCCCAGGCGAGCGATGGCGATGGCGGCGCTCAGTCGCCGATTGCTCTCCTCGACGGCGGCCTGAGCGCGCACCTGCTCGGTGACGTCGAAGCCTTCGACGAAGATGCCGGTGACCTTGCCCTTCTCGTCGTTGACCGGCTGCAGGACGAAATCGAGATAGTGCTGCTCCAGCGGCCCGTCGGGGCGGACCCTAAGGTTCACCAGCTTTGCGCGGGCGACATAGCGCTCCCCGGTCGCATAGGCGCGGTCCAACAGCTCGCTGAACGACGGATCCGGCAGATCGGCGAACACCTCCGCGCCCGTTCCGGGCCACTCCCGCTCGCCGAACAGGCGCTTGTGGGCCTCGTTGCGCAGTTCGAAAACGTGCTCCGGCCCCCTCAGAAGGCAGATGAAGCCCGGCGCCTGCTCCAACATTTTCTGCTGCCGCCGCGCGCTGGCGATCTCGCGGCGTTCGGCGAGCACGCGCTGGGTGGTCTCCACGACGATGGCCAGCACCCCGGCGGGCTCGCCGGCTTCGTCCGGCACGGGACAATAGTCGAGGTTGAACCAGAGCGTCTCCAGCACGCCGCAACGGCGCAGCTCCAGCGGCTGGTCGCGGTAGGTCAAAGCCGTCCCGCCGAGCACGGTCTTCAGCACGTGCTCGTTGAACTCGGCCAACTCCGGCCAGCCCTCGCTCAGTTTTCGCCCGAGCAGGGCCGGGTGACGCTGGCCGGCGATCTCGGCGTAGGCGTCGTTGTAGATCAGCACGCCGTCCTCGCCCCACAGCAGCGCCATGGGCATCGGCGAGCGCAGCACGATCGCCGAGGCGGTCTTCAGGCACTGCGGCCAGGCGCTCAAGGGGCCAAGCGCGGTCAGGGACCAGTCGAAGCTCGCGACGAGAGCGCCCGCCGCGCCGCCGTCGCTCAGGAAGCAAGCCTCATCGCTCGGATGGTCTGGCCTACCCATGCCGCCTTCATACTGTGCATCAAAATCAAGCACATGATCCGCGAAGCAGCGCAACCAACCCTGGCGGGAGCAGCCTATCGACGAGCGTCCTAGGTGATCGGCAGGAACACCCGAAGGTTGATTGGCGACCGCGGCCACCCGGCCAATCGCAGCGGCCCGCAGCCTTCGGCTCCGGACGGTTCGATGTCGCGGCCGGGTCGGCCCTTGATCTAGGCCGGGACTTGCGGCTCCGCGCACATCGCCCTGTCGAAGGCCTCGAAGCTGATGTCGGCCTTGGCGATCAGCAGGCTGCAGCCGAGATAGTCGGTCAGGTAGGCGCCGTTTGGCCCCGACCACCAGCGTTGCAGCAGGTTCTGTCGGCGGTGCCCCACCACCACCAGGTCGGCCTTGACCTCGCGGGCGTAGGCGGCGATTTCCTGGGCCGGTTCGCCGCGCACCAGCTTGCCCTTCACGTGCAGCCCGTAGCGGCCGATCCCCTCGACCGCCTCATCGAGCAAGGTCTTGTAGGTGTCATCCTGGTGGGCCATGGCGCCGGCGTAGGCGCCTTCGGCCACCCGCATGCCGGGGGTCTCCGGGACCACGGCCAGGATGAAAAGCCCCGCGCGCAGTTGCCGAACCAGCATGGCGCCCTCGCGCAGCGCTGTCCGCCCCTCGCGTGAGCCGTCGTAGGCGACGATGACCCTGTTATACAATCCTGGTTTCCTCCCGTCTGACGCGGCTGGCGCTATATTAGTGAGTTCGAATACAAATGCACATAGCTGCGCGCCGGCCTGCGGCCATGAGGAATCAACCCAAGAGCGAAGCCGGCCACGCGATGCAAACCCGCGTTTTTCCAGTAAACTGAAAAAAGACTGTCGCGATTGCGGCGTAATCATTACCGGTTGACGTGAGAGGTGAAAGCGGGCGCCACTGAAGCTGCGCCACGTTTCGGTCCCTCGACGCGCTTCTTCTCTTGCATTCTTCATGGCGACGCAGGCGATGCTCCGAAACGACACGTAGCTTGTCGCCCACGCGCGATAGTGCTTTGTGCACGCGGCCTGTCACGGGCGTTCCTTTCGCGAGACCTGGGCTTTCATGCCGTCGAAATTCCTGGCCCTGTTTGGCGTTGCGGTGCTGCTTCTCATGCCCGGGTGCGCAAAGAAGGCCGCGCCCCCCGTTCCGCGGGCGCCCGAGGCCGGATTTGTCACGCTGAAGACCGAATCCGCGCCGCTGGAAATCGAGCTGCCCGGCCGCACGACCGCCTATGAGACCTCGGAGGTGCGTCCGCAGGTGTCCGGCCTGGTCAAGGCGCGGCGCTTCACCGAGGGATCAATCGTCCGCCAGGGGCAGACGCTCTACGAGATCGACCCGAGCCTGTACCGCGCCAGCGTCGGCCAGGCCCAGGCCAACCTCGCCAACGCCGAGGCGAGTCGCGCCGCGGCCGAGGCCAAGGCCGAGCGCTACAAGCCGCTGGTGGCCATCGAGGCGGTCAGCAAGCAGGACTATACCGACGCCGTCGCCGCCGCCCGCCAGGCGGCCGCCTCGGTGCAGCAGATGCGCGCCGCCCTGCAGACGGCGCAGATCAACCTGAACTTCACCCGGGTGCCGGCGCCGATCGGCGGACTGATCGGCCGCTCGCTAGTGACCACCGGCGCCCTGGTCACCAGCGGCCAGGCCGGCGCGCTCGCCACCATCTCGCGGCTCGACCCGATCCTGGTCGACATCCAGCAGTCGAGCGCCGATCTGGTCGCCCTGCGAACCCGCCTGGCCTCGGGCGGGGCGATGCCGTCGGGGGCCAGCGTGCAGCTGGTGCTGGAGGACGGCAGCGTCTATCCGCAGCTCGGGCGGGTCGAGTTCACCGAACCACTGGTCGACCCGAGCACCGGGACCGTGGTCCTGCGCGCCCGTTTCCCCAATCCGCAGAACCTGCTGCTGCCGGGAATGTACGTTCGCGCCAAGCTGATCCAGGCCACGCTGAGGGACGCCATCCTGGTTCCGCAGCCGGCGGTCTCGCGCACGCCGCGTGGCGAGGCGACGGTGCTGCTGATCGGTCCGGGCGACCGGGCGCTGCTCCGCCCGATCAAGGTCGAGCGCAGCATCGGCGACAAATGGCTGGTCAGCGGCGGCCTGGCCGCCGGCGACCGGCTGATCACCGAGGGCCTCATCCGCATCAAGCCCGGCCAGCAGGTGCGGCCGGTCCCGGCCGGCTCGCCGCCGCAGCGGCTGGCCGCGCAGGACGCCCACCGCCAATGATTTCGCGCGTCTTCGTCGATCGCCCGGTTTTCGCCTGGGTCATCGCCATCGTCATCATGCTTGCGGGGATCGCCGGCATCCAGTCGCTGTCGGTCGCGCAGTACCCCGACATCGCGCCGCCGACGATCAACATCCGCGCGACCTACCCCGGCGCCACGGCCGAGGTGCTGGAGACCAGCGTCACCCAGATCGTCGAGCAGCAGCTCACCGGCCTGAACGGGATGATCTACTTCTCGTCGACCTCGAGCTCGTCCGGCCAGGTCAACATCACCGTCACCTTCGACAAGGGCATCAACCCCGACATCGCCCAGGTGCAGGTGCAGAACAAGGTGCAGCAGGCGCTGGCTCGGCTGCCGCAGGAGGTCCAGCAGCAGGGGCTGACCGTCACCAAGTCGAACGCCGACTTCCTGGCGGTGGTGGCGGTCTACGACGCCAGCGACCGCGCCAGCAGCGCCGACGTGTCGGACTACGTCGTGTCGCACATGCAGGAGCCGATCGGCCGCCTGGACGGCGTGGGCGACCTCAACGTCTTCGGCGCGCAGTACGCCATGCGCATCTGGCTCGACCCCTACAAGCTGGCGAGCTTCAGCCTGATCCCCAGCGACGTGACCTCTGCGATCCAGGCGCAGAACACCCAGGTCGCGGCCGGCGAGATCGGCGCCTTGCCCTCCGACGCCGGCCAGCAGCTGGACGCCACGGTCACCGCCCAGTCGCGGCTCTCCACCCCCGAGCAGTTCCGCGCCATCATCCTGAAGACCCAGAGCGACGGGTCCAAGGTCACGCTGGGCCAGGTCGCGCGCGTCGAGATCGGCAGCGAGAACTACACCACCATCGCCCGGCTGAACGGCCACCCGGCCTCAGGCGTCGGCGTCAACCTCGCGCCGGGCGCGGACGCGCTGAAGACCTCGGAACTGCTGCACGCCGAGGTCGCCCGGCTCGCCAAGGACTTCCCGCCCGGCTACGCCTTCGCCTTCCCGAACGAGTCCACCGCGTTCATCAAGCTGTCGATCCGCGAGGTCGTCCAGACCCTGCTGGAGGCGATCCTGCTGGTCGTGCTGGTGATGTTCGTCTTCCTGCAGAGCTGGCGCGCGACCCTGATCCCGGCGATCGCCGTGCCCGTCGTGCTGCTGGGCACCTTCGGCGTGCTGGCGGTCGCCGGCTACAGCATCAACACCCTGACGCTGTTCGGCCTGGTGTTGTCGATCGGGCTGCTGGTCGACGACGCGATCGTGGTGGTCGAGAACGTCGAGCGGGTGATGGCCGAGAACCCCGGAATGTCGCCGCGAGAGGCGACGATCATCTCCATGGACCAGGTGCAGACGGCGCTGATCGCCATCGCCCTGGTGCTGTCGGCGGTGTTCCTGCCGATGGCCTTCTTCGGCGGCTCGGTCGGGGTCATCTACCGGCAGTTCTCGATCACCCTGGTCTCCTCGATGGTGCTGTCGGTGCTGGTGGCCCTGGTGCTCTCGCCGGCGCTGGCCGCCACCCTGCTCAAGCGGCCGGGCGAAGAGCACCACGACAGCAATGTGCTCGACCGCCTGCTCGGCCGCTTCGGCGAGCGGTTCAACGCCGGATTCAACCGCACCGCCGACCGCTACCGCGACGCGGTGGCGGCGGTGACCGCCCGCACGCGCCTGGCGATCATCGTCTTCGCCGCGCTCTGCGCCCTGCTGATCGTGGTCTTTGCGCGCCTGCCGACCAGCTTCCTGCCCCAGGAGGACCAGGGCGGCGCGCAGCTGCAGTACACCCTGCCACCCGGCGCGACCCAGTTGCGGACCCTCGCCACGGCCCAGGCGATCGAGCGCTACTTCACGAACACGGAGCGAGCGAACGTCCGCTACCTGTTCATGGTGATCGGCGCCGGCCCTGCTGGCACGGCCCAGAACACCGGCCGCGGCTTCATGGCCCTGACGCCGTGGGAACAGCGCCGGGGCTCGGAGAACACCGCCCAGGCGATCACCCGGCGCGCCACCGAGAAGCTCTCCGGCCTGCGAGACGCCCGCTTCATCGCGCTCAACCCGCCGCCGGTGCGCGGTCTCGGCCAGTCCAGCGGCTTCACCATGCAGCTGCTCAACACCGGCGGCCTGAGCCGCGCCGAATTCAAGTCCAGGCTGAACCAGCTGCTGGCCGCCGCCGAGGACGAGCCCGCTGTCGCCGCGGTGCGGCGGAACTCGCTGGAGGACACGCCCAGCCTGCAGATCACCGTCGACTCCGCCAAGGCCGGCGCCCTGGGCGTCACCCAGGCGCAGATCAACAGCACCATCAGCGCCGCCTGGGGCGGCTCCTACGTCAACGACTTCGTCGATCGCGGTCGGGTCAAGCGGGTCTATGTCCAGTCCGACGCGCCCTACCGCAGCCGGCCGGAAGACCTCGGGACCTGGTTCGTGCGGACGACCAGCGGGACCATGGCGCCCTTCTCGAGCTTCGCCACCATCTCCTGGAGCGAGGCCCCCCGCAGCGTGCAGCGCTTCAACGGGGTCCCGTCCTACGAGATCCAGGGCGACGCGGCTCCCGGCAAGAGCACCGGCGAGGCGATGACGCGGATGCAGCAGCTGGCGGCCAAGCTGCCGGGGGTTTCCGTCGACTGGAGCGGCCTGTCCTACCAGGAACGCCTGTCCGGCGGTCAGGCGCCGGTGCTCTACGGCGTCTCGCTGCTGGTGGTCTTCCTCTGCCTGGCGGCGCTCTACGAGAGCTGGACTGTGCCCCTGGCGGTGCTGCTGGTGGTCCCGCTCGGCCTGCTGGGCGCGACCCTTGCGGTGGCGCTTCGCGGCCTTGCGAACGACATCTTCTTCCAGGTCGGGCTTTTGACCACCATGGGCCTGTCGGCGAAGAACGCGATCCTGATCGTCGAATTCGCCGAGGCGGCGGAGAAACAGGGCAGGAGCGCCCTCGACGCCGCCCTCGACGCCGCCCGCCTGCGCCTGCGGCCGATCCTGATGACCAGCCTGGCCTTCATGTTCGGGGTGCTGCCGCTGGCCATCGCCACCGGCGCCGGCGCCCAGAGCCGCATCGCCATCGGCACGGCGGTGATCGGCGGGATGCTGACGGCCACCCTGCTGGCGATCTTCTTCGTACCGATGTTCTTCGTCCTGGTCCGCCGGCTGTTCGGCGGTCGCGCCAAGGTCCACGGTCCGAAGCCCGAAGGCGGGCCGGAGCCTCGCGCGAAGGTCTCGGCATGAGGCGCGGCCTTGCCCTCGCCGCGGCCGGCCTGGCGCTCAGCGGCTGCACGCTGGAGCCGCACTATGCGCGCCCGGCCCCGGCGATCCCCACCTCCTGGCCGACCGGAGCGGCCTATCCATCGCCGTCCACAGACGCCCTGCCTGCGCTCAGCTATCGCGACGTCTTCAAGGACCCGCGCCTGCTGGCGCTGGTCGACCGCGCCCTCGCCGACAACCAGAACCTGCGCGCGACCCTGGCGAATGTCGAGGTGGCCCGCGCCCAGTACCGGGTGGAGCGCGCCGGCCTGCTCCCCAGCCTCGACGCCGAGGGATCCGCCGGCCAAAGCCGCGCGCGCTCCTCGGGGGCGGTCAACACCCAGCGCAGCCATGAGGTCGACCTCGTCGCCACCTTCGAGCTCGACCTGTTCGGCCGACTGCGCAGCCTCAGCCACGCCGCCCAGGAGGAGTATCTGGCCACCGCCGCCGGGGCGCAGGCGGCGCGGCTGACGCTGGTCGGCGAGGTGGCGCGGGCCTACCTGGCCCTGGCCGCCGACCGCACCCTGCTCGCCATCTCCGCCGACACCGTCGCCAGCTCGACGCGGACCGTCGCGCTGACCGAGGCCCGGCTGGACGGCGGCGTGGCGCCGCGCACCGACCTCGCCCAGGCGCAGACCCTGCTGGAGCAGGCCCGCTCCGACCAGGCGCAACTGACCACCCAGGTCGCCCAGGACCGCAACGCCCTGGAGTTGCTGGTCGGCGCGCCGGTCGCCGACAGCCTGCTGCCGCCGTCGCTGGAAGCCATCGACGGCCTGCTGGGCGAAGCCCCGGCCGGCCTGGACTCGCACATCCTGCTGCGCCGCCCCGATGTCCTGGAAGCCGAGCACGCCCTGCGCGCCGCCGACGCCCGGATCGGCGCCGCCCGGGCGGCCTTCTTTCCGACCATCAGTCTGACCGGGCTCGCCGGCTACGCCAGCCCGCAGCTGAGCGGGCTGTTCGCCGGCCGCAATTTCACCTGGCAGGCGCAGTCCGGCGCGGGGCTGCCGATCTTCGCCGGGGGCGCCAACCTCGCCGCCCTGGCCGGCGCCCGCGCCCAGCGCGCGGCGGCGGTCGCAAGCTACCAGGCGGTCGTGCAGTCGGCCTTCCGCGACGTCGCCGACGCCCTGGCGCGGCGCGGCGCCATCGACCAGCAGCTGGCGGCGCAGCAGGCGCTCTCGGCCGCGGCCAACACCAGCTACGAACTGTCCAGCGCCCGCTACCAGGCCGGCGTCGATCCCTATCTCGCCACCCTGATCGTCCAGCGCAACCTCTACGGCGCCCGCCAGAGCCTGACCGCGACGCGCCTCGCCCGGGCCGAGAACCTGGTCGCCCTGTACGAGGCGCTCGGCGGCGACGCGGTCATCGAGGCCATGCCGGTCGCCGCGCGGCCGAGAGGCGGTTGATCGGCGCGTCGGATCGTCCGAGGCTGGCGCAACCCGAGCTGGCCGGAGTCACGATCCAATTCTTGTCCGGCGGGCAGTCCAGGTTCCGGGCCCAAAGAGGGATCGCGGTCGCGCGTTCGCGCCCACGCAACCTTTCGCCACACGGCTCGATTGAAGACGGACACCCAGAGGAGGATCCTCAGAGGTCATGCGCCTGCTGGTCCTGGCATTCGTGGCTGTCGTTGCGACCGGGTCGGCGGCCTTCACCGCGCCGACCTGCAGCGATGCGGGCGGCCACAGCGTGAGATGCGGGGCGCCCGAGGCCCTGCCGATCGGCTGGAAACCCTCCGCCGAGACGAGTCTATCCGCTCCGGAGACGTCCGGACCGACGCCGACGCAGCTGTTCGGCGTGGTCTGCCTGGTCGGCGGCCTGCTGAGCCTGTTCGCCCTGCTGCCGGATTTCGAGGACGGCGAGGGCGGCGGCTGGGACCGCCAGGAGGGCGACGACTCTTAGCTCGTTCCGAACGGCCGGCCGCGCTCCGGCCATTGGCGACGCCCGCATGCGCGCGGGCGCGGCAAGCGCTCGCAATGGCCAAGCCACTGGGTAAGCCGCGACACGGTCGTCGGCGCGGACGCCGGAAACACGACCGCCCGCACGCTGTCGAAACAGCGCACGCTCGCCTTCTTCAAGCAGCACCTATGAGATCGATCGAAGCGCCCGCCAGGCGCCCCAATGCGGCCCTGCTGATGCGCCTCTACACGGCGCTCGACCGGTACGACGACCGGGAGATGGCCGCCTGCTATCACCGGCGGCCAATTCGGCGCTGGCCTGCTCATCGCCCGCCTGGTGGTCCGGCGGCGTATTGGCCTGGTGGCGCGGACCGAACCTGGTGATCGTGCGTGCCCGCTTGGCAGCGGACGATCGGCATGGCATCCGTGGCGCGCGCCCGTCGCCGGGAACGCCGGATTAGCTCAGCTGGTAGAGCAGCGGTTTTGTAAACCGAAGGTCGCGGGTTCGAGTCCTGCATCCGGCACCACCCTTGAGCACAACCGCGCCAGCCTCAGCGTTGGACTCGGTCTCTGTGGCGCCACTTCGCTCCAGTCGACTCCGGCGTGCGGCCATGTTTTGCTCTCCACTTCACGTTGAAGCCTGGGAGGGGATTTGCGATGACGACAGTCGAGGCAGGCCCGCGGAAGCTCGACCTCGGGCGGGTGTTCGGCGACACCTTCGGCGTGGTCCGCCGGCAGGCCACGCCGCTGATCGGGGTCAGCTTCGTGCTGGCCTACTTGCCGACCTTGGTCAGCGGCTATCTCAGCGTTTATGTCTTCCGGACCGCCACGCCCACGCCCGGGGCGCCGTTCGCGGTCTTCAGCCAGCCGGCGGCGACGGTTGTCACCCTTGTCGTCGGGCTCTTCGCCCTCCTCGCCCTCGCCTTCCAGCTCGAGGTCGCCATCAGCGATCTGGATGGCCGCCGCACCCCGGTCGCCGAGACGCTCCGCGCCGCCCTCGGCAAGGTGCTGCCCATTCTCGGCGCCAGCCTGCTCGTCGGGCTCGGCGTGATGCTCGGCCTGGTCTTCCTGATCGTCCCGGGCGTGATCCTGGGCGTCATGTGGATCGTCGCCCTGCCGGTGGTGACGGCGGACGGCGCAAACCCCGTGCGCGCACTCGGCCGCAGCCGGATCCTCACGCGCGGCAATCGCTGGCGGATTTTCGGCCTCAGCCTGCTGGTCTGGCTGGTCCTGATCATCTGCGAGGGGCTGTTCTTCGGCGTAGCCGCCGCCCTGGGCGCCGTCGGCGCGGCCGGCCTGGGAATCTTCGGCCTCGCCCTGTCCTCGTTGATCAGCTTCGCCTTCTCGCTGCTGGTCAGCGTCGGCACCGCCGCCCTCTATGTGCAGCTGCGCGAGCTGAAGGGCGCCGGCGCGGAAAGCCTGGCTCAGGTCTTCGCCTGAGGCGCCACGTCGTGCTTGTCGCGCCGGGCGCGGCCGAACAGCAGGCCGGTCTCCAGGCGGCCCCTGAGCGCGGCGTAGTAGGCGTTGAGGAAGGAGCGGTCCGCCAGGTCGTCCGGTCCGCGCCAGTCGATCTTCCCGCGGATCCGCTGGGCCACCGCGGCCATGCTGCGGCGGTCGCCGGTGCGCAGCACCTGCTCCAGCACCTGCAGCTCCTTGATCCCGTAGGCGTCCAGCTGAGCGTCGGTGAAGGCGAGGTCGCCGACGATCTGCGGCGCGCTCTCGGCGATGTCGCGCAGCAGCCGGATCTTCGGCGCCTTGACCACCATGGTCCCGGCCGCGAGGTCGCCCAGCCGCAGCCGGTCACGGTTGAACAGCGGGAAGATCGCCAGGACCCCCGTCCAGATCGCCCCGAGCGAGATCAAGGCGCCGTCGACGCCGTAGCCGCGGGCCAGCAGGAAGGTGGCCGGCAGGAATACCTCCAGCTCGCGCATGGCGTTGCGGGCGAAGATGGCGTCCGCCGTCAGCCGGCGCCCGTCGCGGGCGATCACCCGCAGCCCCATGGCGCGCTTGCCCGGCGTCGCGCCGCGGGCATGCAGCTCGAAGCCGATGAAGTAGCCGACGCGCAGGACGAACGAGCCGAGCAGCCAGATGATGGTGATCGCCCGGACCGGCGCCGGGCTCTTCGAGGCCCAGGCCGCCACGCCGGCCAGGATGGTCAGAGCCACCAGGCAGCCGACGATGATCAGGGCGTCCAGCAGCAGGGCGAGCGCGCGGTCGGTGTAGGCGCCGACCTGCAGCCGCAGGTCGACGCCCTCGGGCGTGACGAAGGCCCGGCGGGCGACCACCTCGGGCGAGCCTGTCGCCTCGGCCGTCTTGACGGCCCGGCGGCGGAGTCTCAGCGCCTTCACCGCGCCGGCGCCTTCGGGCGCGGCAGATAGAAGTAGAGGCCCCAGATCAGCGCCGTGGCCGCGGCGATCGCATAGCGCCCCCAGTCGGCCTCCACCAGCTGGCGGGCGAAGCCCTCCAGCACGGCGGCGAAGAACAGCATCACCACGACCCCGGCCATCACCACCGCGCCGCGGCGGCCGACCTGCATGACCGCGTCGACCCTCGTCCGAGCGCCCGGGAAGGCCACGGCCCAGCCGATCGACAGGCCCGCGGCGCCGGCCAGGGTCACCGCAAAAAGCTCGGTCACCCCGTGGATCATCAGCCAGCCGACCGCCGGCAGGGTCAGCCCATGCTGGGCGAACAGCGCCAGGAAGGCCCCGAGCGTCGCGCCGTTGGACAGCAGCAGCACCGCCGTCAGGATGCAGAAGGCGAAGCCGAACGCGAAGGCGAAGAGGGCGATCTGGGAATTGTGCGTGAACAGGAACGTGGCCATGACGTCGAGCCCGTCCTTGTGGCCGCCCGACCCGTGCAGGGTCGACAGCAGGAAGGCGGTGGTGGCTTGCGGCTCGCGCCCGGCGGCGAGCGCCTGGGGCACGAAGCTGTAGAACCAGTCCGGCTCGCGGATGACGAGGCCAAAGGCGACGAGCGCCGCCAGCGCGGTGATCGCCGCGGCCACCAGGGTCTCGCGCCAGAGGCTCTGCACCGCGGCCGGCCAATCGTGGCGGAAGAAGCCGGCGATACGGCTCCAGGGGCTGGTCCGCGCCCCGTAGACGAAGAAATAGGCGCGCGCGCAGAGCGCCTCGAGATAGTCGGTCAGGCCCTGGTCCAGCGAGATCGCCCGCGCCACCGAGAGCGACGACAGCGCCTGGCGATAGAGCACCGGGATTTCCAGCAGTTCGGCCGGCCGAAGCTTCCTGACGCCCGACCGCTCGGCGCGGTCGAGCAGGCGCTCGAGCCGGCGCCAATCGTCCTCGCGCTCGGCGCGGAAGCGATGGCTCTTCAGCTGCAGTTCGGCCATGGGTCAGACGAGCTCGCGCCGTTTCACGTCGAGATAGCGATTGATCAGCGCCGGACCGAGTTCGTTCGCCCGCGGCTCGAGGATCTCCACGCCAAGGCGGCGCAGCTGGGCGAGCACGCTCTCGCGCTGGCGCAGCAGGGCGTCGGCCACCACCGCGCGCGAGACATCGTCGGGACCGGCCGGCCGGGCGGCCGCCAGCTGCTCCAGCTCCTCGTCGCGGAAGGTGACCAGCAGGATGAGATGGGTGCGCGCCAGCCGACCGACATGCTCGACCATCAGCGCCGCGCTGGTGGGGTCGGCGAAGTCGGTGAAGATCACCACCAGGGCGCGCCGGTCGAGCCGGCCGGCCAGGCTGGTCAGGCCGAGGGTGTAGTTGGTCTCCTCGGTGGAATAGTCGACCTCCGCCGCCAGCCGCTGCAGCGCCGGATAGGCGCGCAGGCCGGCGACGGCGCCGCTGCCGACCCGCGGGCGGGCGTCGAAGGAGAACAGGCTGACCCGGTCGCCGAGCTTCAGGCCGATGAAGCCCAGCAGCAGGGCGGCGTTGACCGCCAGGTCGATGCGCGCCTGGCCGGCGAGCGGGGCGCTCATCAGCCGGCCGCTGTCGAGCGCCAGGACGATGCTGTGATTGCGCTCGGTGCGGTATTCGCGACCCACCAGCTTGCCGTGCCGCGCGCTCTGCTTCCAGTCGATGGCGCGCAGGTCCATGCCGGTCTGGAACTCCTTCAGCGCGTGAAACTCGGCCCCTTCGCCGAGCTCCAGCTGCGCCTTCACGCCCAGCGGCGCATCGCGGGCGAAGAGCTTCAAGCCCTCGGCCCGGACGCCCTCGATGTCCGGCGTCACGACGACGATTCGGACGGGCGTCTCGTGGCGCTGGCGCCAGACCAGGCCGAAGGGGCCTCGCCAGCGGGCCCAGACGCCCTGCAGTCTTGCCTCGCCACGGCGCAGCGCGCGCAGCGGGAAGCTCGCCGAGGCGGCGCCGTCGCGCACCGGCGCCCGGCTGCGGTCCGCCCCCAGGCCGAGCCGCTCGCCGAACGCGACGGCGATCTCCAGCTCGCGCGGCGCCGCGCGCGCGAACCGCGCCTCGACCCGCAGCTCCGCCTGGCGGCCAACGCTCATCAGGCCGGGCGCCTCGATGGCGAGCGCCAGCGCGCCGACCGGCGCGGCCAGCGCCGCATCGGCGACGAGCAGGGCCGCGGTCAACAGGATCCACCCCGCCGCCGCCGCCCAGAGCCCCGGCGCGGCGGCGGCCACCAGGAGGGCGAGCGGCGCGCCCGCCGCAGCCAGCACGATCGCCCGGCGCGTGGGGTAGAGGATCATCGGCTCAGCGGGGCGCGGCGGCGCGCTCGACCAGCGCCGAGATGATAGTTTCGGCGCGCCGGCCGTCGATCTCCGCGGCGGGCGACAGGATCACCCGATGCCGCAGCAACGGCAGCGCCAGCGCCTTGACGTCGTCCGGCAGGGCGTAGTCGCGGCCGTCGAGCGCGGCGCGGGCGCGCGCGGCCAGGGCCAGCTGGCTGGCCGCCCGCGGCGAGGCCCCGCTTTGCAGGTCGGGGGTTTCGCGGGTCGAGCGAACCAGGTCGAGCACATAGCCGACGATGTCGTCGGTCAGCCGCACGCCGGCGACGGCCTCGGCGGCGGCGGCGATCTCGTCGCTGTCGGCCACCGCAGCGACGCCGAAGTCCTGCGGCTCGGAGCCGCCGGCGCGCATCCCGTAGGTGGCGACGATGGTCCGCTCTTCCTCCCGCGAGGGATAGCCGAGCTCGTGCTTGAACAGGAAGCGATCGAGCTGGGCCTCGGGCAAGGGGTAAGTGCCCTGTTGCTCCAGCGGGTTCTGGGTGGCCACCACCATGAAACGCGGGCTGAGCGGGCGCGAGCGCCCATCGATGGTCACCCGCCGCTCCTGCATCGCCTCCAGCAGCGCGGCCTGGGTCTTCGGCGGCGTGCGGTTGATCTCGTCGGCGAGCAGCAGCTCGCAGAAGACCGGGCCCTGGGTGAGGCTGAAGGCGCTGGTCTGGAAGTTGAACACATTGGTCCCGATGATGTCGGCCGGCATCAGGTCGGGGGTGAACTGGATCCGACCGAACTCCAGGCGCAGGGTGCGGGCGAAGCACTGGGCCAGGAAGGTCTTCGCCGTGCCCGGCGGCCCTTCGATGAGCACATGGCCGCGCGCGAACAGCGCCGTCAGCAGCAGGTCGACAGTCTCGCGCTGGCCGATGATGGCCTTGCCCACCTCGGCGCGGACCCGCTCGGCCAGCGCCCTCACCTCACCCACGTTCACGCGTCATCTCCAGTCGCCATCGCCAATCGCCATTGATAGAGGCTGTCGGCCGAAGCCATCAGCTGGTCGCGCGTCCGCACCGCCGCGGCCTCGGCCGCCAGCGCCTGCGGGTCGGCCAGTCCGCGCCGGGCCGCCGCGCGCGACAACCAGTCCCCCGCCTCGGCGCCGGCCGCCTTGGCGACCAGGTTGAAAGTGGCGGCCGCATAGTTGGGCGCGAGCGCCGCCTCCTTGCCGCCCATGCGGATCAGCCCGGCGGAATTGTCGACCAGCGCCGCGGCGCCCAGCGCGATCGCCCGGCCCTCGGCGGTCGGGGCGGCGAACCGGGCCAGCGCCTGCCATGCGGTCAGCAGCGCCGCGGCCAGGCCGCAGAGGGTCGCCGCCAGCCAGGGCGGCGCCAGCATGGTGCGCGCCAGGCTGCGGCTTGCGCCCAGGCCGTTCAAGGTGACGTCGAACACCACCCCGTCCTCGCCGCTCAGCATCTGCAGGATCGCCATGCCGGCCCTGGCGTTGTCGAGGCTCGCCAGTCCCTGGTTGTTCAGCAGGTCCGGTTCGGCCAGGACGAAGACGTTCGGATGGGATTTCGAGGCGGCCAGCACCGCCCGGCCCTGGGCGTCCGCCAGCACCGGCGTCCAGGCCGGGCCGGCGATGGTCTGCAGCGCGTCGAGGCGACCGAGCGGCAGGACCGCCTCCGGCGCGAACGGCCCGCCCGCGCCCCGCAGCACGACAGGCGCGCCGTCGCCGGAGATCGTCAGCTGGGTCCCCGGGCCGAAGCCCGAGAGCAGACCTGGGCTGGGGGTAAATCCGACCATCTTGTAGACGAAGCCGGGACGACGGGGGTCGGGCGCCGTGCGCCACTTCGGCAGCACGATCAGGGTGCGCAGGCCGGTGGGAAACTTGGCGAGATCCGCCGCCGGCGTGGACGGCTCCGGGGTGAGCACGAGGCCTGCGCCCGAGAGACTCCGCGGGCTCGACCGCGACCGGTTTACGCTGACCGACACGCCCAACGCCTTCAGCATGGCCTGGGCGCCGCGGAAGCCCACCGCCGAGCCGGACAGGGCATGCGTCCCGCCGTTCGAGCGGCCCCGTAGCTCGGGCGCATAGGCGGCGAGCACGCCGAAGCCCGCCAAGGCGACCACCCCGACCAGGATCAGGGTCAGGACCGTGCGCGCTGAAAAGGCCTCGCGCGCCGGGGCGGCGTCGGCGACGCTCATGCGCGCCCCTCGGCGAGGGCGAAGGCTTCGTACTGGCTGCGGCAGCGCTCGAAGTCCTCACGCGCCGCCGGCCGGCCACCGAAGAAGCTGCGCTCCACGGCCTCGGCGATCAGCCGGAAGGCGGAGCGCCCGGCGTCGGACAGCGGCGCCGCCTCGAGGATGTCGCGACTGGTGAGGGCCGCGCGGACCGCCTCCGGCCGCTTGGCTCCGATGTCCTCGATGCTGCGGAACAGGAGCAGGTGGACCGCCTCGCCGAACTGACCGGCCTGGGCCAGCCGGTCGGCCTCGGCGAGCAGGGCGCGCGCCGCCGCCGCCTCCGGACGCCAGTCCGTCGCCGGCGCGACAGACGGTTTGCGGCGTCGCAGCGCACGGGCGAACGGCAGGTCGCGGACGATCAGCCAGATCAGCGCAGCTGCGCCGCACCCGACGCCGATCCAGAAGACGATCTGCAGCGCCGGCGCCGCCGCCTTCAGCAGCTCCAGCAAGCTCACAAGCCAGTGCGGCGGCGGCTTGGGCGTCGGCCAGGCCGGGAAGTCGTGCTGGATATCCTCGGCCTGCAGGAAGGCCTTGTGCGCCGCAGCCAGCTTGATCTCGCCGGCCTCAGCCGGCGTGGCGCTCCCTGGCAAAACCGTCCCCACTTCCAACTCGGCGGCCCCACGCTACCAGGGCAGAGGTTGTCTGCGAAGCGCCACGCTCGGCCAGGCTGCGATTCCTGCCGGATGACGCGGCGGCGCGGAGCGGCTAATGCGGGCCATGTCCGCCGACCCCGCCTCCCCGCTGAAAGCCGCGCCGCCAGCCTGGGTCGAAGATCTGTTCCGGCAGGCCGACGCCGCCCGGCGCGACGGCAGGCTCGCCCTTGCGATGGCGATCTACCGGCGCGTGGTGGCGGCCTGGCCTGACCATCCGATCGCCGTGCAGCACCTCGGCGCGGTGCTGAACATGCTGGGTCAGCGCGCCGAGGCCGAACAGGTGCTGCGCCGCGCCGTGGCCATCACCCCGCGCGAGCCGGCCGCGCGCCACGCGCTCGCCGTCGCCCTGATGGCCCAGGGCCGCTTTCCCGAGGCGGGGCCGCTCTACGCGGCGCGCTTCGAGCTGCCGCAGCTCGGCCTGCGCAAGCCGGCCGGCCTGCCCTGTCCGGAGTGGCGCGGCGAAGACCTGGCGGGCAAGCGGCTGGTGGTGTTCCCGGAGATGGGCTTCGGCGACCAGATCCAGCACGCCCGCTTCGCCGCCCTGCTGCGTGATCGCGGCGCCCAGGTGGCGTTGCTCTGCCTGCCCGAGCTGGCCCGCCTGTTCGCCGCGAGCCTGCCGGGCGTCCACGTCGCCGCCGCCCAGGGCCGGACCGAATTCCCCGACCCCGACTACTGGACCATGAGCGGCGCGCTGATGTTCATGCCGGGCATGACGCTGGAGACCCTGCCCGCCGCGCCCTATCTGCGCAGCCCGCAGCCGGCGGCTACGCGGCCGCCGGGCCGGCGGATCGGCCTGGTGACCGCCGGCAACCCGGAACACAAGAACGACGCCAACCGCTCGCTGTCGCCCGAGCTGGCCGAGCAGCTGCGCGCCGCCTTGCCCGGCGAGGTCGTCGACCTGGCGCCGGCGACCACCGGCGCGCGCGACTTCGCCGACACCGCCGCGCTGATGGACAGCCTCGACCTGGTGGTCACCGTCGACACCTCCACCGCCCATCTGGCCGGCGCGCTCGGCAAGCGCGGCTTCGTGCTGGTTCCGGCGATCAACACCGACTGGCGCTGGATGCACGGGCGCGAGGACACGCCCTGGTATCCCAGCCTGCGCCTCTATCGCGCCGACCCGCGGACCGGCTGGGCGGCGGCGCTCGATCGGCTGGCGAGCGATTTCAAAGCGGAGGCCGGCCACCGCTGAGTGCGCGTTCGCAGAGGGCTTGCATCGCCACGCGATCCAGGCGAGTTGCGGGCCACGGGCCTGGCGCCGGCCAGGCCGCTCTCGCGAAGGAGCCTTCCCGCATGCGCCGCCTCGTCGCCACGTCCCTCGCCCTCTGCCTCGCCGCGACCCTCGCCGCCTGCGGCAAGTCGTCGAGCGGGAGCCAGGACCAGGGCGCCCAGACCACCGAGGCGGCAGCGCCGGCGCCGACGCCCGACGAGCTGAAGAAGATCCAGGCCGCCCTGCCCGCGCCCTACAACACCGCCGACCTCGCCAACGGCGAGGCCAAGTTCGCCCTCTGCTCGGCCTGCCACAGCATCGCGCCCGGCGGGCCGAACATGACCGGGCCGCACCTGCACGGCGTGGTCGGCCGCAAGGCCGGCTCGCTGCCGGACTACAACTATTCGGATGCGGTGAAGGCCGCCGGCTTCACCTGGGACGCCGCCCACCTCGAGACCTGGCTGAGCGGTCCCGGCGCCATGCTACCGGGGACCAAGATGACCTTCATCGGTCTGAAGGACCCGAAGGACCGCGCCGACGTGATCGCCTACCTCATGGTCAACAGCGCCAAGACCCCGCAGTAACTCCACCTTCAGGCGCTATTTTCACAACAACAACCTTGACGCGTATTGCGTGGCGCCGCATCGTTCGTGACGTCGAGGCTCTTGCATCTGTCGTCGACGATCTCTCCTCCCGCCGGTGTCCCCCAAGGCCGGCGCCGCGGCGTCGACAAATCGGATCCCCCTCCATCCGACGTCGCTTGGACCCCTGGCCTTCCCGGTATTCGGGAAGGCCTTTTCTTAGGCGGATCTGACCCGGGCGACGGCGTCTAGCCAGCGGGCGTAGGCGGCCTCGCGCAGTTGATGGCCAAGCTGCGGGGCGAAAGCCTGGGTCTCCGGCCGCGCCCGCGCCGCCGCCTCCACGCCGGCATATAGGCCTGCCCCCAGGCCGGCGAACAGCGCCGCCCCGAGCGCCGTAGTCTCCTGATAGCTCGCCCGCGCCACGCCCACTCCGGTCAGGTCGGCCAACCGCTGGCCGAACCCTTCGCTGCGGGACATGCCGCCGTCGATGCGCAACTCGACCCCGCCGCGGAAGGCTTCCGGGGCGTCGGCGCGCATGGCCTCGATCAGGTCGCGCGTCTGCAGGGCCGAGGCGTTGAAACAGGCGTCGGCGATCTCGGCGAGCCCAGCGTCCCGGGTCAGGCCGAAGATCGCGCCGCGCGCCTCGGGGTCCCACCAGGGCGCGCCCAGGCCGGTGAAGGCCGGCGCCAGCACCACCCCGTGGCCGGGCCGCGCCTGGGCGGCCAATCGCTCGACCCCCTTCGGCCCGCCGGGCACGCCGAGCTGCTCGTTCATCCATTGGATCGCCGCGCCGGCGACGAAGATCGCGCCCTCCAGCGCGAACGTCGTGCGCCCGTCGACCCGGGCCGCCACCGTCGTCAGCAACCGCGCCCCGGAGACGGGCGCCGCCTCGCCGGTGTTGAGCAGCAGGAAACAGCCGGTTCCGTAGGTGGCCTTCATCTCGCCCGCGCGGACGCACCCCTGGCCCATCAGCGCGGCCTGCTGGTCGCCCGCCACTCCGCGGATCGGCGTCGGGCGGCCGAGCAATCCAGGTTCGGTCTCGCCGTAGTCAGCGGCGCAGTCCCGGACCTCGGGCAGCAGGCTGAGCGGCACGCCGAACAGCGCGGCCATCTCTTCCGACCAGGCCTGGGCGCGGATGTCGAACAGCAGGGTGCGCGAGGCGTTGGTGGCGTCGGTGGCGTGGACCCGCCCGCCGGTCAGCTTCCAGATCAGCCAGGTGTCGACGGTTCCGGCCAGCAACTCGCCGGCCGCCGCGCGGGCCCGGGCGCCCTCGACCCGGTCCAGCAGCCAGCCCAGCTTGGTCGCCGAGAAATACGGATCGAGCAGCAGGCCGGTGACCTCGGTCACCCGCGCCTCGTGGCCCGCCAGCCGCAGGCGCTCGCAGGTCTCGGCGGTCCTGCGGTCCTGCCAGACGATCGCCGGATGGATCGGCCGTCCGGTGGACCTTTCCCAGACCACCACCGTTTCGCGTTGGTTGGTGAGGCCGATGGCGGCGACCTCGCTGATGTCCCGGCCGGCGGTCTCGACGACCTCGCGCATCACGGCCACCGAAGCCTCGAAAATCTCCTCGGCGTCGTGCTCGACCCAGCCTTCGCGCGGATAGGACTGGCTGATCGGCCGCCCGGCCTCGGCGAGGGCGCGTCCGGCCACATCGAACAGGATCGCGCGGGTGCTCGTGGTGCCCTCGTCGAGTGCGAGGATCAGCGGCTCGGCCATGGGCTCAACATTCCCGCGCCTGGTTTCCGTCACAAGTCCCAACGCGGTTTAAGCATGTTTTCATCTCCCCTGCGCAAAAAGGGAAATGAACCGCTTCGCCGACCCAGAATGGGAAGGCGGTCGACTCAGAAAGAGGGGGATCGGGCTTTTGGCCGCGATCGAAAGCCAAGAACGGCTTGTCCATCTCGCCCGCAGCCGCACGCCTGCCGATCGTGACCGGCTGCTGCTGGCGCTTGCCGACCTTTGCCAGATCGGTGGCGGCGGCGCCGCGCATCCAGCGGTTCAGGACCTGTTGTCCTCCATCTTCCTCAGTCTGGTGGTCGAAGCCGAGCGCGATATGCGCCGTAGGCTGGCCGAGAAGCTGGCCCATGCCGAATGGGCGCCCTCGGCCCTGATCAACGTCCTGGCGCTCGACGAGATCGAGGTCGCCCGGCCGATCATCGCCGCCAGTCCGATCCTCAGGGACGAGGACCTGATGCGCCTCCTGCTCGAGGCCACGATCGAACACCAGATCGAGGTCGCCCGGCGGCCTCAGCTCGGCCGTCCGGTGGTGGCGGCCATCATGCGCCAGGGCGAGCCCGCGGTGCTGACGGCGCTGGCCGGCAACCCGACGGCGGATCTCACCGGGGCCGACATGCGCGAACTGGTCGCCGAGGCCCGCCGGGTCGCAGCCTTGCGCGCGCCGCTGGCCAAGCATCCCAGGCTGACGAGCGAACTCGCCCTGCAGCTCTATGTCTGGCTGGGCCAGTCGATGCGCCAGGCGCTCAGCGAACGCTTCCGGCTGGACCCCGCGGCGCTCGAACACGCCCTCGCCGAAACGGTGCGCGAGGCGCACGGCGGCGTCCGCGGCGCGGACGAGGGCCTGCTGGTCGTCGCCCGGGAGGGCGAGCGCCAGGAGATGGAGCGAAGGCTGGTCGACAAGCTGCACGCCGCTGGACAGCTGCGCGCGGGCTATCTGATCCGCGCCCTGCGCGAAGGCCGCCTCAGCCTGTTCGCCGCCGCCCTCGCCAAGCTCGGCGAGATCGATCCCGAGCATGTCCGCGAGGCGATGGACGCAGCGGCGCCGGAGCCGCTGCAACTCGCCTGCGCCGGCGTCGGCATCGACCGCAGCGCCTTCCCCTCCATTCTGCAAATGGTTCGCGAGCTGAACGCAGGCCGGCCCGGCCTCGCGGCCGCGCCCCCCGCGCAGGACGAACCCAGGCCCGTCACCTTCGTGATTCGCGGCAGCGCTCGCCGCTGAGCCTCACGGGATTTTCAAATTGTGCGACAGACTCTGGCCACAGTCGGGCTTATGCTGAAATAGCTCTGGATCCTGGGCGCTTAGCGGATGTTTGCGCCATGCCGATCTACACCTTCTACCCCTGCCGCGCGGATGGCTCCTCGTCCACCTTCGAGGCCTTCGAACTGACGAACGACCTCGAGGCCGAGGAGCGTGCGGCGCGGCTTCGCGAGCAGCACCCGAGCTGCGCCTTCGTCACCGTCTGGCAGGGCGACCGCGAGGTCCTCGGACCACCGCCCGCCACCCGCGCGAAAGGCCGTTGAGCCGCCCGCCGGCGCGATGCAGTTGGCGGCGACGCGGGCGAATGTTTGACAACCGCGGCGGCTTGCCGGCTTCCTGACCGGCCAATGTTCAAAGCGCATCCCATCGTGACCCGCCTCGCCTTCGTGGCCAGCGAGCGGCCGGAGGCCCAGGACGCGCGGGCCCGCCTCGCGGCCCGCTACGGCGAGACGCCGCTGCACGAGGCCCAGGTGATCGTCGCGCTCGGCGGCGACGGCTTCATGCTGGAGACCCTGCACGCCCAGATCGACTCCCGCACGCCGATCTACGGGATGAACTGGGGCACGCTGGGTTTCCTGATGAACGAGTACAGCGAGGACCACCTGCTCGAGCGCATCAACGCCGCCGAGCACGCGGTGGTGCATCCGCTGCGAATGGTCGCCGCCGACGTCCATGGAGGCCTGCACCGCGCCCTCGCCTTCAACGAGGTCTCGCTGCTGCGCCAGACGCGCCAGACCGCCAAGCTGCGCATCTCCATCGACAGCAAGGTGCGGTTGGCGGAGCTGTCCTGCGACGGCGCCCTGGTCTCCACCCCCGCCGGCTCGACCGCCTACAACCTCTCGGCCCACGGCCCGATCATTCCACTCGACGCCCAGGTGCTGGCGCTGACGCCGATCAGCGCCTTTCGCCCGCGGCGCTGGCGCGGGGCGCTGCTGGCCCACACCGCCAAGGTGAAATTCGAAGTGCTCGAGGGCGACAAGCGCCCGGTCAGCGCGGTGGCGGACAATTTCGAAGTCCGCGACGTGGTCGAAGTCCATGTCTCCGAGGATCGCGACCTGGCGCTTTGCATGCTGTTCGACGCCGGCCGCAGCCTGGAGGAACGGGTGCTTGCTGAACAGTTCTCCTCCTAAGTCCTTCCGGTTGCAGGCTCCACCTGTTGTTAACGGCTCGGGCGCTAGCGTGGCCGCGCGCGGCAGGAGGCCTCTTCGTGAGTGAGCAGAACAGCGGGCAGATCATCCAGGTGCCGAACACCCTTCGACTGAAGGTCGGCGGATCCGGCCGGCTGGGCGCGCTCGATCCGTCGGCCATCGCCAAGGCCGAGGCCGCCCTGAAGAGCCTCTCCGGCAACTTCGCCCAGTGGCTGCAGGACGAGATCACCAAGCTCGAAAACGCCCGCCAGGCGATCCGCGCCGAGGGCCTGACGCCGCAGACGACAGAGTCGCTCTACCTGCGCGCCCACGACCTGAAGGGCCTGGGCACCACCTACGGCTTCCCCCTGATCACCCGCATCGCCGCCTCGCTCTGCGTGCTGACCGACGACGAGGCCAAGCGCATCCAGGTTCCGATGGCCCTGGTCGACGCGCATATCGACGCGATCCGCGCGGCTGTGCGCGACGACATCAAGACTGACGAGCATCCCGTCGGCCGCGCCCTCTCGGACGAGCTCGAAGCGCGTGTCGCCGAGGCGCTCGGCGCTTCCTAAAGGGTTTCGGCGCCGCCCGGGTCAGGCGCTCAGCGCCATCGCCTCGCTGCGCAGGCCGTCTGACAGCAGGTCCAGCTTGTCGATCAGGTAGTCGAGGTCCTCGCGCGCCGCCGGCTGCGGCGCCGTCAGGAATCGCTGCAGCAGCTTCTCCTGGAACCGCGCCTTGTCCTGGGCGCCGCCGTCGAGTTCCACCGAGTGGTAGGTGTCCACGCCGACGCGGAAGGCCGAGTAGAGCCGGGCCGGCAGGCCGGCGCGCTCGTAGATGGCCCGCAGGCCGAGCGGCCCGGCGTCATGGATCATCAGCCAGGTGCGGTGGTGCGGCACGCCGGCCAGCTCGGAGATCCCCCATTCGAAGAAGGTCATCGCTCCGTTCACCAGGCCGCGCAGCAACAGCGAGGGGGTGAGCCGCTGGGTCTCGTTCAGATGGGCGACGAAGCTCTTCATGTCGGCGGTGCGCCCGGCCTGGTCGATCAGGTCGACGTTCGCCCGCTCGGCGCTGTCGGCGGCCAGTTGCTGCGCCATCTCCGGCGCCAGGGCATGGCGGCTGATCAGATGCTCGCGGACCTGGTCGCCGACGAGACAGACCAGGCGTTCGGTGATCGCCAGCGGCAGCACTTGGCGGTAGGCCACGGCGGCGAGCACCCGCTCGGAGGCCTCGAACCGCTCGATCACCTTCTTCAGGCCGCTCTCGGAGAACTCGGCCGCGTCGTTGGCGCAGGCGGTGACCACCGCCCGCTCGCTCCCAGCCTCGGCCAGGGTGTCGGCGACCTTGGACGACAGCTTCGGCCGCTTGGCGACGGCGACCTGGCGGACCGGCCCCCCCAGCCGCACGACCTCCATCAGGTCGTCGTCGGTGAAGGCCGGCGAGAAGCTCAGCACCGGCAGGGCCACGCCTTCGACGTCGCGCGCCAGCTTCATGGCCACGTCACGCGGCAGCAGCGGCGATTTCTTCAGCGTCACCGAGAGCGCGCGGCGCACCAGCTCTGCGGCGTCGCTGGCCATGATCCGCAGGATCTCGCCGGCCAGGTCGCGGTCTTCGACAGAGAGCGGGACGGAGTCGATGGTCCGGCAAAGCTTGTGCGCCGCCGCAGCGCGCTCGTCCGGCGTCGCTCCCTTCACCAGCGTGCGGATGTCGTCTTCCGTCAACGCCGAGCGTGTCGTCGCCATAGCCGCCCAATGCCCCCACTTGCAGGACCGGAGTCCCACGAGTCGAGCTTGCGGCGGTAAGCTTAACGAGCCGTTGCCACAAAGACGCCTTGTTTGTCGCAGGCTCTCGAAGGGTTCCGGGCGTCGCCGACCGTGCTAGGAGCCGCCCATGAGCGACGACGCCGACCATGACGACGGACTTGACGACGACCATGCCGGCGGCTTCGACGTCGACGACTGGACCCGGCTCGCCGCCTTCACCGGGCGGGCGGCGACCTTGGACGACGTCCAGGCCGGCCAAGCGGTGTTTGCGCTCGGCGACACCGACGCGCCCCGGCCGCTCGACATGGCCCTGCCCCAGCCGGTGATCTGGTGGGACGACGACGGCGAACAGGCCGCCGTGGCGGTCCAGGCCGAGGCGCACGAGACCGCCGACGGCGAAACCATGGAAGTGCTCGGTCTGATCCTCGCCGATGGGGCCTCGGCCATCGCCCTGCTCGAGGACGTCGACCTGGTCGACGACAGCGACCCCACCTGGCGCGACCTGGTCGCCGGCGCCGTGGGCGAGATCGAGGACGACGAGACCTAAGGGTCGACCTGCTCGGCGTCCCGCGCCGGCGGCGCGGCGTCCGCCCGGCGCCATCGTCGCAGTCCGTCCCGGAACAGGAAGACGCCGGCCAGCGCCGGCAGCCCGCCGAGCAAGGCGGGCAGAAGCACGCCGCCGACCCCTCCGCCCAACAGCGAGAACGATACGAGGGCGCAGCCGCCACAGAGCGTCGCGATCATCCCGCCCGCCGCCATTTCCAAGCCGGCCCAGAACTTCCCGATCGCCGCGCCGCCCTCGCGCTCGCTCATCTCACGCCCCTCCCGCGTTGCAGGGCTCCCGCCCCGGCCGCGCCCGGCCGGTAGAAGCTGTTGTAGGTGTCGAAGGGAATGATGCGTCCATCCGGTTCGACGAAGTGGACACAGGAGCGCTTCACCGTCCCCAGGTCGAAGTTGAAGCGATCGAGGAACTGCGAGACGACCACCCGGAAGGTATTCTCGTAGGCGATCTGCTCGGGCGCCCGAGCATCGGGCAGGCAGCACAGCAGGCTGGCCAGCCTGTCGCTGGTGTCGGCCTGGGCGGTGGACAGCGAGAGCAGATCGAACACCCGCCGCTGCAATTCTGGATATCCCTCGAAGGTCACCGTGTTGGGAACCGCCGCGACGAACAGCTCGCGTGGCAGCAACGAGGTGATCGGCTGCACCCGGTCGCGGGCGCGCAGCCCGTAGCCGATGCAAATCTGATCGGGATTGCACGGCAGCGGGATGAGATCCTCCAGCGCAAAGACCCCAGCTTCGGCGATTCGCCGGCGCACCTCGGTGAGCACAATGCGGTGCGCCTTGGCGTCGAAGCCCTGGTTGCGGCCGGCGTCCTGGATCGGCTGGAAGGTCACGCCACGCACGCAGCGCCACTGCAGGGCGAAGCGAACGATGTCGGCGATCTCGTGGTCGTTGACCCCCTTCTTCAGCGTCACCACCAGGGTCGTGGAGATACCGTTGCGCTCCAGCGCCTCCAGCGCCTGCAGCCGCACGCGGGTGAGATCCGCGCCGCGCAAGTTCATCAAGGCCGCGCGCTGCAGGCTGTCGAACTGCAGATAGACCTCGAAACGGGGCATGAAGTCGGCCAGCCGCTCGGCGAAGGCCGGCTGTTGGGCGATCCTCAGGCCGTTGGTGTTGATCATCAGATGGCGAATCGGCCGCGACCGCGCGGCGGTCAGGATCTCGAAGAACTGCGGGTGCAGCGTCGGCTCGCCGCCGGACAGCTGAACGAGGTCCGGCTCGCCTTCGGAAGCGACCAGGATGTCGAGCATCCGCTCGACCTCCGCGAGGGGACGGTGCGAGTCGCGGGCGGCCGAGGAATCGGCGAAGCAGACCGGACAGGAGAGGTTGCAGGCCTCGTTGATCTCCAGGATGGCCAGGCAGGAATGCTGCTCGTGATCGGCGCACAGGCCGCAGTCATAGGGGCAGCCATGCTCGGTCCGCGTCTGCGCCGCCAGCGGTCGGTCACCAGGCTTCAGCCAGTCGCGTTGCGATTTCCAGTAGCCGAGGTCATCGGCGATCAGCGTCTTCTGCACCCCGTGGGCGCGGCATCGCTTGAGATAGAAGACGCAGTCGCCCTCGGCGATCACCTTGGCCGGGACCAGCTCAAGGCAGGTCTCGCACAGGCTGGTGGTCTGGCCGAGGAACAGATAGGGCGCAGGCTTCCGCACGCCGTTGCTCGGCGAGGTCGCCGCGCCAGTAGATACATCCATAGGCGACGAGGCCCCCGCACAGGACGTGGAACAGATTAAGCGGGCCTACCACAGGTGGATAGGGTTTGAGGAACTCCCAGCCGAAACGCTGGGCTCCATAGACGAGGCAGAGGGCGTAGAAGCCGCGACGCAGGGCCCAAGCCGCCCGCGAGCGCAAGGCCAGCAGATAGGCGGCCAGGAAGAGCGCCATCGACAGGCTTTCGTAGAGCTGGACCGGATGCCTGCCGATTCCGTCGCCGAGGTTCACCGCCCAGGGCAGCCGGCTGGGAACCCCGAAGGTCGCGTCGGGTAATCCGGCGAACAGACAGCCGAGGCGACCGATGACGACGCCGAGCGCGAACGGGCCAACGAAGAGGCCGCCGGTCGAGCCCCTGACCCCGCGCAGGCGCTTGTATATCTCCACCCCGACGATAGCGCCGGCCAGGGCGCCGGCGACGCTGTGCGAGAGCGACGGCGTGGCGCTGCGCAGCGTATTGAACGATCCGGCCAGCCAGGCGCCGGGAATGGCGCCCGCCGCCAGGGCGGCGAAATAGCCCCCGCCAGCCTGCCGGGCGATCCGCGTCGCCGTCACACCCAGCCGCCATCGGTAGAGCGCTCCGCTGAGCGCAAGCCCGCCGCCCCAGGCGGCGAGGTCGAACGAGGCGTGCGCCCAAGGCGCCGTCGGAATCGGGATCACGCGACTGGCCGGGTTGCCTGCATGGCGACGCCGCGTCCGATCAGCTCTCGCCGGAGTCCGACAGCATCTTCAGCATCTCGCTGGTGAACATCGAGCTGGCGAGCCGGGAGCCGACGCCCAGTTGGTCGGACGGCTGGGAGCCGCGCAGGATCATCGAGACCAGGGCGTCCTGCTGGCGCTCGCGGTCGCTGCGGCGGGCCGAGGCGTATTGCAGGAAGCCGCCGTCGTCGTCGGCCGGAGCCGCGTCCGCCGCCGGCGCGGCGTCGGGTCCGGCGGCCTTGGCGAGCTTGGCGTAGACCTGGGCGACCGAGGCGGCGTGGCCGTCGCTGTAGAAGATCGTCTTGTTGGCGCGGGCGGCTTCCGGAAATAGATGGGCGGCGACGGCGCCGGGCGTGTTCTCCACCGCATCGATCAGCCGCGCCGAGCCCTGGGGGCCCAGGAAGTGGGCGGCGTAGAGCTCTCCGGCGGTCGCCTCGCGCCCCGTGCGGCCCTTCAGATAGGCCGCATGGTCGGCAGCCAGTTCGCCGGCCATCAGCGAGGACGCGTGCGGGTCGAGCCGCAGGTCCATCACCGCCTTGCGCGCCTCGGCGCCGTCGACGTGGTAGCGGCCGTCGGCGCCCTTGCTGATCAGCTGGGCGTAGCGGGCGTAGCCGTGCTTCGAGCCGTGCTGCTTCAGGGTGGCCAGCCAGGTCTGCTCGACGAACTGGAAGAGGCCGGCGGCCGAGGAGGCGCCGGAGCGGGCGCGCGGATTCATCCCGCTCTCGCGCCCGGCGGTTTTCATGAGGAAGCCGAAATCCACGCCCGTCGCCTTGGCGGCGCGCTGGATCGCCCCCTCGACGACGTTACGGATTCCCTGAATCGCCATGGGAGAGTCCTCCGCCCTTATGGTTAACGAGGCGCTAACCATAAGGGCGGAGGCGTGTTCGGGTCAGCCGAACCGCGCCGGATCCAGCCGCGCGGCGTAGCGGCCCGGGTCGCGCCCGGCCGCGAGGGCGGCGACGACCTGCGCCACCAGGGGGGCCAGCAGCCAGCCGTTGCGGCGGGCGCCGGTGGCCAGCAGGACGCCGGCGGCTTGGCTGAAGCCGACCAGCGGCAGGCCGTCTGGAGTGGCGGCGCGCAGGCCGGCGAGCAGCTCCGGCTTCACCCCGGCGAGCCGGGGAAACAGGGCTGCGCCGGCGGCCAGCAGCGGCGCGGCGCGGGCCGGATCCGGCCGGGCGTCGGCGACGCCGGGCTCCATGGTGGCGCCGATCGCCAAGGCGCCGTCCGCCGGCGTGACATAGGCCCCCTCGCCACGCACCGTGACCCCGCCGAGATCGCCGGCCGGGGCGCGCAGGATGTGGCCCTTGATCGGCGAGAGCGCCGCGGCCTCCGGCGCGATCGCCGCCAGCCCGGGTGCAGCGCCGGCGGCGAGCACCAGCAGGTCCGCCTCGCCGCGCGCCTGCACCGCGGCCTGATGAAACTTGATCCCCGAGGCCTGGGCCGAAGCCCGCAAGGCGCCCAAGGCCGCGCCGGGATCGAGCCGCCAGTCCTCGCGGTTGAGCAGCACGCCGTCGAGCGTCGGGGACAGCCCCGGCGCAAGATCCTCGACGGTCCGGCGCGGGATCTCCGTCGCGTGCAGGCCGAGCCTTGCGAACGCCGTCGCCAGCTCGCCGAGCCACTCCGCCCGTCCTGCCGCCAGCGCTCCGGTGCGGTCCACGCGCACCCCGCTGCGAACCTCCAGGGCCGGCCACAGGTCGCGGGCGGCGAGCAGCAGGTCGAGGTGGGGCGCCGCGGCGGCGTCGAGCACCGCCTCGAAGGTCGGCGCCACCATGCCACCGGCGACCGCCGAGGCGTTGGCGAGCGGCGGACCAGGGTCGCAGACGGTGACCGCGAAGCCGGCGTCGGCGAGCGCCAGCGCGCAGCTCAGCCCCAGCGCGCCCGCCCCCGCAACCGTCGCCGTCGCTTTCCTGCTCATCGCCGCTAACGAGCGAGTCCAAGGCCGAAAATCAAGCGGAACCCGCCTTCAACGGACGGGGTTCATCACCAACGCGACACCCTTTCAGACGAATCGGAGCTTTTCATGCCCACCCCCTCGTCTTCGACGAACAAGAGCACCAAACGCTCGGCCTCGGCCGGCAAGAGCAAGAGCACCGCCAAGACGGCCAGCTCCAGCACGTCCCGCAGCAAGGACGCCATCGCCGTCCTGAAGGCCGACCACCGCCAGGTCGAGAAGCTGTTCGGCCAGTTCGAGAAGGCCAAGGACGAGAGCCAGAAGGCGCAGCTCGCCGAGCAGATCTGCATGGAGCTGCGCCTGCACACCCAGATCGAGGAGGAGATCTTCTACCCGACCTCGCGCGATTTCCTGCAGGACGACGACATCGTCAACGAGGCCATCGTCGAGCACCAGGCGGCCAAGGACCTGATCGACCAGATCGAAGGCATGTCGGCTTCCGACGAGATGTACGAAGCCAAGGTCTCGGTGCTGAAGGAGATGATCGAGCACCACGTCGAGGAAGAGGAGAAGCAATTCTTCCCGCAGGTCCAGAAGACCGAAATGGACCTCAGGTCCATCGGCGAGCAGCTCGCCGAACGCAAGGAAGAGCTGATGGGCGAGATGGGCGGCGGCCTTTCCGCGACCCACTAGGCCGACGCGACGGGTCCGATGGCCGAAGCCCTGGATCCCGCCATCCCAACCGCGGTGGACGAGCTGGCCAAGCTCGTCCTCCGCGAGGCCTGTGACAGGAACCTGATGTTGACGTCGGCGGAGAGCTGCACCGGCGGCCTGCTGGCCTCGCTGTTGACCGACATCCCCGGCCAGTCACACGCCTTCGAGCGCGGCTTCGTCACCTATACGGACGAGGCCAAGTTCGAGATGCTCAGCGTGCCGATGCCGCTCCTGAAGAGCGACGGGGCCGTCTCCGAAGCCGTTGCGCGGGCCATGGCGGAGGGTGCGCTGGCGAACTCCCGCGCCCACGTCGCGGTCTCGATCACGGGCTACGCCGAGGGCGGCCCCGGCGCCTCCGCCGGCCTGGTGCATTTCGCCTGCCTACGCACCGGCGGCGCCACCCGCCACCGGGTCGAACGCTATGGCGACATCGGCCGCGCCGCGGTGCGGATCCGGGCGTTGGAGACAGCGCTCGGCATGCTGCGGGACGAGCTCCTGGGCAATCCGGCAGTCGCCGCCGCTTAGCTGCAAAATCGGGTCAGACCTCGCCGCGCGCGCCGACCGGCTGGGTCGCCTCGGCGGGGTCGGCGACCGGTGTTTCGCCCTCGCGCAGATAGAGCCGCTGGATCAGCACCAGCACAACCACCGCCAGCGGGGTGGCGAAGACGACGCCGGAGATCCCGAACAGGACGCCGAAGCCGACCACCGAGAACAGGGTGAGCGCCGGCGGCACCGCCACCACCCGCCGCTGGATCAGCGGGATCAGCACATGGCCCTCGAACTGGTGGATGGCGATGTAGAAGGCCAAGGTCCAGAGCACCGTCTTCGGCCCGAGCGTCGCGGCGACCAGCAGGCCGGGAACGGCCGCCACCACCGCGCCGACGATCGGCACGAACTCCGCCACCCCGCTCAGCAGGCCCAGCGCCACCGGCGCCGGCAAGCCCAGCAGCGCCGCTCCGAACGTCGTCAGCACGCCCATCGCCAGCATGGCCACGCCGGCGCCGAGCAGCCACTTGCGCAACGCCAGGGCGCAGGCGTCCACCGCCTGCGTCAGCCGTTCACGCGCCCGCGGAGGGACCAGCTTCAGAAGCCCGTCGCGATAGAGCCTCGGCTGGGCGGCGAAATAGACGCCGGCCACCAGCACCACCACCAGTTCGCCGAGCCCCTGGAGACCGACGCCCGTGGCGTGGCCGATCCGTCCGGCCAGCGGACCCAGGCCGCCCATCTCCGCGCCGCCGGCGTCGTGCAGGCGCTGCAGCAGCCACTGGCCCGTCGGATAGGCGCCGATCTGCCGCTGGGCGACCCGCCAGGCGGCCGGCAGCACCGCGCCGAGCTGGTCGAGTTGGCGCGCCACCTGGGCGCCGACGAACCAGCCGAGGGCGACGGCGATCAACAGCACCGCCAGGACCGCGACCCCCAGAGAGGCGCTGGCGCTCAGCGGGGTGCGGCGGCGGATCGGGTCGGCGACCGATCGCAGCACCAGGGCCACCAGGGCGGCGCCGAACGCCAGCAGGAAGACGTGGCGCCAGACATAGACGACCAGGGCGAGCACCCCGACGGCCACCGCGATCAGCAGCTTCTGGACGTAGCGGACGAGGTCGCCGTGAAGATCGGCGCGTTCCGGGCTCGGCGTCATGCAACAGGTCTCTGCGGCGTGTCAGGGCCCGGTAAAGGCCCGGACGTAGGAACAGGAAGCCCGTGGAGCGGTCCAGATGATTCCGGCCCATCCGCGGGGGTCAGCGCCAGCCCTTGTGCCACTCCGGCTCGCCCGCATAGCGCTGCGCCAGGAAATCGACGAAGGCGCGCACCTTCGGCGCGAGGTGGCGCGCATGCGGATAGACCGCGTGCACGTAGATCAGCTCCGGCTCGAAGCCGCAGAGCAGCGCCATCAGCCGCCCGGCGCGCAGGTCCTCGGCTGCGGCGAAGGCCGGCGAGCGGGTGACGCCGAACCCCGCCCGCGCGGCGGCCACGCAGGCCTGGGCGCCGGAGAACCGCAGCCGGCCCTCGACGCGCACCTCGCGGGTCGTCCCGTCGACGCCGAACCGCCAGGTCGACGGATCGGCGACATTGGTGTCGATGATCGCCACGTGCCGGGCGAGCTCGGCCAGGGTCTCGGGGCGGCCGGCCCGCGCCAGGTAGTCGGGCGCGGCGCAGGTCACCATCCGCACCGCCGCCAGCTTGCGGGCCACCAGCGAGGAATCCACCAGCTGGCCGATGCGCACCGCGACGTCGAAGCCCTCCTCCACCAGGTTGACCATCCGGTCGGTCGAGGAGACGTCGAGCGAGACGTCCGGATAGGCGGCGGCGAAGTCGAGCAGCGCCGGTGTCAGCTCCGCCGTGCCGAAGGTGACCGGGGCGGAGATGCGCAGCAGCCCCCGCGGGCCGCCCTGCTCGCGAACCGAGGTCTCCAGCGACTGGAAGTCCTCGACCACCTGCCGCGCGCGTTCCAGGAAGGCGCGGCCGGTATCGGTCAGCGAAACGTCGCGGGTCGTGCGGTTGAGCAGGCGCGCGCCGAGCCGGTTCTCCAGGCGGGCGACCAGTTTGGAGACCTGCGCCGACGAGACGTCCAGCCGCCGCGCAGCCTGGGTGAAACTCCGCGCGTCGGCGACGGCGATGAAGGCGTTGATGTCGTCGAGCCGGTCCAGCCGATTACTTCCTGTTTGGAAGAACAATGCTTCGAAGGAGTCGGATTATCAACACTGAAGCATGCTCCATCTTCACTGGGTCACACCGCCAAGGAACCCCGCCCCATGTCGCAGCTCCGCACCGTCGCCGTCGTCGTCGGCAGCCTTCGCAAGGACTCCGTCACCCGCAAAGTCGCCCGCGCCATCGAGGCGGTGGCGCCGGCGAACCTGAAGTTCGACGAGGTTCCGATCGGCGACCTGCCGCTCTACAACCAGGACATCGAGGCCGAGGCTCCGGCGTCCTATGTCGCCTTCCGCGACCGCATCAAGGCGGCCGACGCGGTGCTGTTCGCCACCCCTGAATACAATCGCTCGGTCCCCGGCGGGTTGAAGAACGCGATCGACGTGGGCTCGCGGCCCTATGGCGCGAGCGCCTGGAACGGCAAGCCGGCCGCCGTGGTCAGCGTCTCGCCGGGCGCGATCGGCGCCTTCGGGGCCAACCACCACCTGCGCCAGTCGCTGGTGTTCCTGAACATGCCGACCCTGCAGATGCCGGAGGCCTATATCGGCAACGCCTTCGGCCTGTTCGACGAAAGCGGCGAGCTCACCAACGAAAGCACGGCGGAGTTCCTGACCGCCTTCGCCCAGACCTTCGCCGACTGGATCGAGAAGAACCTCGCGGCCTGACCGAGGCCAGAAGAAGGAGCTCGCCATGCGACTGCCCACCTATTTCATTCCCCACGGCGCGGGTCCCTGTTTCTTCATGGAATGGAACCGCGGGCCGGCCGACACCTGGGAGAAGACCGCGGCCTGGCTGAAGGGCCTGGTCGCCGGGCTTCCCGAGCGGCCGAAGGCGCTGCTGGTGGTCTCCGGCCACTGGGAGGCGCCGGCCTTCACCGTCGGCGCCGCCGAGCGCCCGGCGCTGATCTTCGACTACTACGGCTTCCCGCCCTCGACCTACGAGCTGCGCTTCGACACGCCCGGCTCACCGGCGCTCGCCCACCGGGTGCGCGACCTGCTGGCCCAGGCCGGCCTGCCTGCAGCCGAAGACGCCGAGCGCGGCTACGACCACGGCGTCTTCGTGCCGCTGAAACTGGCCCTGCCAGACGCCGACATCCCCGTCGTCCAGCTCTCGCTGCTCACCAGCCTCGATCCGGCGACGCACCTCGCCGCCGGCCGGGCGCTGGCGCCTCTGCGCGATGAAGGGGTGCTGATCGTCGGCTCCGGCATGAGCTGGCACAATATGCGCGGCTTCAGCCCGGCGTTCACCGGCAAGTCGGAGGCCTTCGACGCCTGGCTGTCCCAGGCGATGACCGATCCCAGCGCCCGCGACGAGGCGATCCGCCACTGGTCGGACGGCCCCTACGCCCGCGAAGCGCATCCGCGCGAGGAACACCTGGCGCCGCTGTTCGTGGCCGCAGGCGCCGCCGAGGGCGAGCCCGGCCGCCACGCCTTCCGCGACGTGGCGATGGACGTCGTGATCTCCGGCTTCTCCTTCGGCGAAGCCGTGGCTTGAGGGCAGACCGCCAAAGGGAAATGTCCACGAACTACACGCAAGGGTAGCCGAGGTTGGCCCTAGGCTGCCGCTTCCTCGGCGTCGCCGGCGTCGCCGGCGTCGCCGTCGACCACCTTCTGCAGGGCGGCGAACAGGCGACTGGCGGCGATCGGCTTGGAGACGTAGTCATCCATGCCGGCGGCCAGGTAGCGGGCGATCTGGTCTTCCTGGGCATTGGCGGTCAGGGCGACGATCGGCGTGTGGCGACGACCCTCGACGGCTTCGCGGGTGCGGATCTCGGCGGTGGCCGCCGCGCCGTCAAGCTGCGGCATCTGCACGTCCATCAGGATCACGTCCCATGGCTCGCGAGCCCAGGCCTCGACCGCCGCACGTCCGTCGCCGACGATCACCGGATCGACGCCGATCTGGTTCAGCAGGGTTTTCAGCACCAGCTGATTGACGCTGTTGTCCTCGGCGGCCAGCACCCGCAGCGGCCGGTCCGGCCCGACCGGGACTGTCGGCGAGCTCGCCAGCTCGGGCTCGACATGCTGGATCTTCGGCAACGGCAGGCTGACGGTGAAGCTGGAGCCCCGGCCCGGCGCGCTCTTCACCCGGATCCGCCCGCGCATCAGTTCGGTGAGCTCGCGGCAGATCGCCAGGCCGAGACCGGTGCCGCCATAGCGCCGGGTCGTCGAGGCCTCGGCCTGCTCGAAGGCCTGGAATAGCTTGGCCTGCTGCTCGTCGGTCATGCCGATGCCGGTGTCGCGCACCCTGATCTGCAGCTGGCCGCCGCGGCGGCCGACGACGATCGCCACGCAGCCGCGGTCGGTGAACTTCAGGGCGTTGGAGACCAGGTTGTAGAGGATCTGGCGGACCCGCATCGGGTCGCCGCGGTAGGAGCCGCGGGCTGCCGGCAGGACCTTCAGCGTGAAGTCCAAGCCCTTGTTCTCCGCCACCGCCTGGAAGGTCGAGCAGGCCGCCTGGGCAAGGTCGGCGACGTCGAACTCGCCCTCCTCCAGCGTCAGTTTGCCGGCTTCGATCTTCGACAGGTCGAGCACTTCATTGAGGATCGAGAGCAGACCCTCGCCGGACTGGCGGATGATCTCCAGCCGATCGCGCTGGCCGAGCTCCAGGGGCCCGTTGGCCATCGCTTGCGCCATGCCGAGCAGGCCGTTGAGCGGTGTGCGGATCTCGTGGCTGATGGTGGCCAGGAAGGCGCTCTTGGCGCGATTGGCCGCCTCGGCGTCCTCCTTCGCCTGGATCAGGGCGCGCTCCTGGCGCTTGCGCTTGGTGATGTCCTGCTGGGCGCAGACCAGGCGCAGGGGCCGACCGTGCTCGTCGCGGACCAGGCTGGCGGCGCTGGTCGCCCAGACCTCGCGCCCGTCCGTGCGGTTGATGCGATACTCCGGCAGCAAGGCGGCGGCGCCGTCCTGCAGCGACTGCTTCCAAGCGGCGACCACGGCAGGGCGGTCGAGTGGATGGATGGCCGCCCAGGGATCGGCGTCCAGCTCCGCATAGGTCTGCTCGGTTTCGAAGAAGTCCGCCTCCGTCCCAACCTTGCACATCTCCTGGCGAACGAAGTCGAGCTCCCAGACGTAAAGGTTGGCGATCTCCACCGCCAGCTTCAGCCGCTCCTCCGAGCGGGTCGTGCGCTCCATGGCCTCGACGATGTGGGTGATGTCGTGGGCCACCATCATCAGTCCGCCGACCTCGCCGCCGGCGTGGCGCCAAGGCGCAACCCGCGCCTGGATCCAGGCCGCCGTCCCGTCCGACCGCGGCGCCGAAGCCTTCTCGGCGAACAGGCTCTGGCCCCCGAGGCAACTGTCGAACGCCTCGCGCCAGGGCTCGAACACCGCCGGCGCCAGCTCGTACAGGGTCCGCCCGAGCGCCGTCGGCGGCGTCAGCCCGCGCTCCTCGAACCAGGTCGGGCTGGCGTGGACCAGGCGCATCTCACAGTCGGTGAGCGCGAGCGAGAGCGGCGCGGATTCGATGACCGCCGCGAGGGTTTCGCGGGCGGCGTCGCGGGCCCGCGTCGCGCCGACCCGGCTCCATTCGTCGGCCACGAAGTCGGCGACGTCCTGCAGCCGCTCCGCCATCCGGGGGTCGTAGGGCTTCGGCTCCGGGCCGGCCACCACCAGCGCGCCGGGGATCTCGCCGTTCTCGAGCCGGATCGGCGCGGCGACATACAGGTGCACAGACCGTGCGCAGTAGGCGGCGCAGAGAGGCCCCAGAACCGGATGCAGGCTGATGTCCTCGATCCAGAGCAATTCACCGCTTTCGGCGACCGAGCGGGCCCCCGGCGCCTCGATCGGGCTCAGCCCCTCGGGATCGCAGCGCCGCCAGACCTGGTCCTCGTGCACCAGGACGATGTCGGCATTGTTCTCGTCTCCGCCGAACAAGGCGCCGGCAAGACGGCGCGCACGGTCGAACACCGGGCCGGATCGCTCCAGCTCGCGGGGCGCGCGTTTCAGCGCCAAGTTCTCCTCGTCCGGTCTGCGCTCCACGGGCCTTCCAGCTTACACCTGCCAGTCCCTGATTGTGGGCGATGGAGGTTAAGCCCGCCTTTCGGCAGAACGGCGTTTGCTTAACTGGTAAAGAACCATGCCGCTGGTCGTCGCGACGTTCAGAGAATCGAATCCGCCCGCCATTTCAATGCGTACGGTGCGGGTGCGGGCGAGAAGGCCAGGCGCCAGACCCGGGCCCTCGGCGCCGAACAAGGCGGCGATGCGCGAGCCGCCGGTGAAGTCGCTCAGCTCGATGTCGCCGCGCGGCGACAGCGCCACCACCTCCAGCCCGGCGCCGGCGAGCACCTCGGCCAGATCCTCGTCCCGGCCGAGGCGGGCGAACGGCAGCGTCAGCGCAGCGCCCACCGAAACCCGGATCGCCTTGCGATAGAGCGGATCGCAGCAGTCGGCGTCGAGCAGCACTGCGTCGGCGCCGAAGGCGGCGGCGTTGCGAAAGACGCCGCCGATGTTGTCGTGGTTGGCGATCGCGCTGAGGCCGACCACCAGGGCGCTCTCGCCCAGCCCTTCCAGCAGCTGGCTCGGCGAGAACCTCCGGCGCTCGCCGATCGCCAGGACACCGCGGTGGATCGGAAAGCCGGCGATGGCGTCCATGACCGCCTGGGGCGCGGCGTAGACCGCGACGTCGGACGGCAGGGCCTCGATCAGCGGCTGCAGGCCCGGCAGCCGCTGCTCGGCGATCAGCAGGGACTGCAGCGGATGCCGGCCGGCGCGGGCCAGCTTCTCCAGCACCACCCGGCCCTCGGCCACGAACAGGCCCTCGCGGCCAACCAGGTCGCGTTCGCGGACCGATCGGTAGGCGGCGATGCGCGGATCGTCCGGGTGGGAGACGGGAAGAATGGCGGCCATGGCGCCTTGTGCCGCCCGGTTCGCCGGTTGGCGAGCCCCTGCGCGACATCCTCAGCCATCGGCGCCCAGGTCCTGCAGGGCGGTCGCCGCCTCGTCCAGCAGTTCACGCGCCAGAAAGCCTACACGAGCGATCCGGCCGCGGAGGCGCTCGCCGGCGCGGGCGTGCCCGGCGACGCCCCAGACCGCGGCCTGGGCCGGGGCTGCGCCGCGGGCGATCAGGCCGGCGATGAGGCCGGCCAGAACGTCGCCGGACCCGGAGGTGGCCAGGCCGACGCCGCCGCCCCGGTGGCGCCAGGCCTTGCCGTCAGGACTGACGATCAGGGTCTCGGGGCCCTTCAGCGCCACCACCGCCTGCAGCCGTGCGGCGATGCGGCGGGCGACGCCCAGCGGATCGGCGACGACCTGCGACTTTTCGATCCCGGCCAGGGCGGCCATCTCGCCGGCGTGCGGCGTCAGCACCAGCTCGCCCGCGCCCCGGCGGGCGCGGACCGGATCCCGGGCCAGGCCGAACATGGCGCCGGCGTCGGCCACCAGCGGCGGCCCGTCGGCCTGCAGCAGCCGCAGCACCAGTTCGCCCGCAGCCTCCACGTCCAGCATGCCGGGACCGATCACCGCGGCATCGCATCGGCTGAAGGCGGCCAGCAGCTCCGTCGCCGCCTCGGGCGCAAGCTCGCCGGCCGCGGTTTCCGCCGCCGGGATCACCCGCGCCTCCGGGATCGCGATCGCCAGGCCAGGGGTCAGCGAGCGCGGCGCGCCGACCTGCAGCTTGCCGGCGCCGGCGCGCAAGGCGGCCACCGCCGTGAGCAGGGTGGCGCCGGCGACCTGCGGCCCGGCGGCCAGCACCAGCACGCGGCCGCGGGCCTCCTTGTCGCCGTCGTCCAAGAGCGCCGGCGGCCGCCAGCTCCGCAGCAGCTCCGCGGTGACCTCGACGACGCCGCTCATCGCGCCGCGACGGCCGCATCCGGCTCGCGGGTGACCGGCGCGCCGGCGCGCTCGAGCGGCGCGGTAAAATTGTAGCGCGCCAGCTTCAGCTCGCCGTTCGGACCGGCGTCGCGGTCGAGCCGGTACTCGGTGACCGAGCAGTTCGCCACGTCGGCGGCGGCGTCGACCGCCAGGATCTCCGTCTCGGTCATGTTCTCCAGCAGGTAGCGCAGGCAGAGCACGACGACCTGGTGGCTGACGATCAACACCCGCCGATCGGCATAGTGCAGCGACAGGGTGTCGAGCGCGCTGCGCAGGCGCAGGATGACGTCGCACCAGCTCTCACCGCCCGGCGGCCGGTGATAGAACTTGCCCAGGAGGCGGCGGAACTCAGCCTGGTCGGGGTGCAGCTCGCGGATCCCGGCCCCGGTCAGCCGGTCGAGCACGCCGAATTCCTTCTCGCGCAGCCGCTCGTCCGGCGTCGGCCGTTGCGCCTCGGCGCAGAAGCCTCCGCACTCCCGCATGATGTCGGCGGTCCGCCGCGCCCGCAGGTAGGGCGAAGTCAGCACCACCTCGGGCTTTTCCAGCTGCGGCTGGGCGGCGAACCAATGGCCGAGCGCACAGGACTGTTCTTCGCCCAGGGACGAGAGGGGCACATCGACGTCGCGTTCGGCGATGTCGATCCGACCGAGCCCGGACGCGGTCGCCAGGTTGCGCGCGACATTGCCGGCGCTCTCGCCATGACGGACGATCCAGAGACGTTCAGGCCAACGCGAAGCCACGCTTCACCCTTTGCGTTCCACCGCCGCGGCGGCCACCGGCGATCAAACGCCAGCCTCGCCGATGCGCTCCGTTGAACGGGGCGGAAACGCTGAACCGGGCGCCGGCGTCAGGCGAGGCGGACCGGGTCGCTCGGAAACGCCAGCTGTTCGCGCGCACGCCAAGCGTCGGAGACGTAGTTGACGATGACCGAGCGCCGCACGCCCCTGATCGGCCGCGGCTCGAACCCGTGCCAGGTGCGATCGGACGGAGCGAACAGCAGGGCTCCGTTCCAGGCGAAAGCCGCGCGGTCGCACCAGACGCCCGGGCTTTCGTAGAGATCGGTGCCGAGATCCTCCTGCCCGTCCTGCGGCAGCTGGATCAGCAGGGTCAGCGCCTTCACGCCGAGATCGGTGTGCGGCTCCAGCCAGAAGCCGTCGACGTCGAGGGCATACTCGATGCGCAGGAAGGTCCCGGCAAGCTGCGCGCCGATCAGGTCCGCGAAGGCGCGAACCACAGGCGGCGCCTGAAAGGCTTCGGCCACGCCGCGCGCGACCGGCTGCTGGTCGAGCACCGGGCCGGCGAAGTAGTGGCGATTTGCATTGTGCAGCTCGCGGCGCCCCGAGACGCCGTCCAGGGACGGCGGCTGGAAAGCCGCCGCGGCCAGTTCCCGCGCCACCGCCTCTGGAAACACCCGGCTCAGGCGCCAATTGGGATAAGGGCGGTCGTGGCGCACGGCTCCAGCCAGACTGGCGAGTAGGCTATGCGCCACCTCTCCGCCCGAGTCCGCTTCGACCAGCATAGCCGTCATGGCGGATCCATTCGTCGCCGAGATAAGAATCGAAGACTACACCTTCCCGTCCGGAGAAAACGCTTTTGGTCGTTCGGATAACAACGCTTTTGGTCAGCGAACGCTCCATTTCGCCGCGGCGGCGTCGAGATCCGGCCGGGGCGCCGTAAGTTGGTCGTGTCCATCGTTCAGGAGAGCTGCATTGTCCGCCAAGACGGTGATCGCCCAGCACGCCGCCGTGCGCGACGATATCGGCGATTTGGTGACGCGTCGCCCCCTGCCCGGTCCAAGGCTGGAGCAGGTCGACCCGTTTCTCTTCCTCAACCACCATGGCCCGCAGACCTATCCGCCGGGCAATCACGGCCTGCCGTTCGGCCCGCACCCCCACCGCGGGTTCGAGACGGTGACGTTCATTCTCGAGGGCGAGTTGGCGCACCGCGACTCCGCGGGTCATGACAGCGTCATCCGCGCCGGCGGCGTGCAGTGGATGACCGCCGGCTCCGGCCTGGTCCACGCCGAGCTGTCGCCGGACAGCTTCCTGCGCGCCGGCGGACCGCTCGAGATCCTGCAGCTCTGGGTGAACCTGCCGGCGCGTCTGAAGATGACCCCGCCGCGATATCAGGGCGCGCAGCAGGCGCAGATCCCGGCCCTGGCCGGCGACGGCGGCCGCGCCACCATCCACCTGATCGCCGGCAGCTGGGGCGGCCAGACCGGGCCGATCGCCTCGCTGACTGGGGTGTTCATGACCACGATCGAGCTTGCGGCCGGCGGACGGGCCGGTTTCGGCTCGCTGGCCGGGCGCAGCGTCTTCCTCTACCTGGTGCGCGGGGCGGCGAAGGTGAACGGCGCGTCGGTCGCCGAGACGCGGCTCGTAGAGCTGGACCTGGTCGGCGACACCGTCGAGATCCAGGCCGAGACGGATTGCCTGCTGTTGTTCGGCCACGCCGCGCCGATCGGCGAACCGGTGGTGGCGCACGGGCCGTTCGTGATGAACACCCGCGAGGAGATCGTCCAGGCGATCGCGGACTATCGGGCCGGCCTGTTCGAGGCGGTTCCGCTCTAGTGTCCCGATTCCGAGGTTCGCCAGCGCATTGGCCGGGACCATGGACAGCAACGTACTGATCCGCATCGTCGCCTTGCAGGCTTGAGCCGCGTCTTGCCCGCATAGGTCGTCAGATTTCCGCGAGGCTTAACCTTCACCAATAAGGCGACCCTGTGGCGGCGCAGCGTCGTCGAACGACCGCACGCAGGCTTTGTTCATCGTGATCGCATCAGCTGCTTGCGCCACAAAAGGATTGGGCTCGCTAAGTCGGGCACACGACGGGAAGCCGGATTTTTACTTATCTGATGATAATCAGGCGCAACAAAAGAACGACCAGCCCTTTGCTTTTGTACACTTGCACCACGACATCCGGTCGATACGCTGGCTTGAATGTCGAAGAAAGCTCGGGTGAGTCCATTGATAGCGCAGCGCTTTGGCGGCCCCGGACATCCTGCGGCGCCCCTCGCTCTTCGGTTGAATTTCGCCGGGACGATCGCGATTTCCATTTTGGATGAAGCCGAACTGGCGCCGGGAGAGACCGGATGACCGGCCGGATCACCCCTCGCGCCGGGCTGCGCCCGCTGGAACCGGTGGTGCGCCGCCTGCGGGTGCTGCACGCCTTGCCGGACGCCGAGGTGGAGCTCGTCCGCAGCCTGGCCACGCGCCGCGAACGGCGCCTGCCCGGCGAGGAACTGATCGCCGAAGGCGACAACGCCGCCCGGCCGCAGTTCATCCTGTCGGGCTGGGCCTGCCGCCAGCGCGTTCTGCCCGACGGCCGCCGCCAGATCTTCAGCTTCCTGCTGCCTGGGGACGGGTTCGCCCTCAACACGCGCGCCGGTGCGGAGCTTTCGACCGTAACCGCCCTGACGGTGCTGGAGACCGTCGACGCCGAGCCGTTGCTGGACGCCGTGCAGGCGGGCCGCGCGCCGGCCATCGCCCGCGCGCTCGCGGCCATGGACGCGATGGAGCACAAGCTGCTGCTCGATCACGTGGTCAGGCTGGGACGCCAGACCGCCTATGAGCGGATCGCCCATATGCTGCTCGAGCTGCAGCGACGGCTGGAGATCGCCGGCCTCGGCGACGGCCAGCGGTTTCCGCTGCCGCTTACCCAGGAGATCCTCGCCGACGCCCTGGGCTTGAGCATCGTCCACGTCAACCGCACCCTCCAGCAGCTCCGCCGCGAGCGCCTGATCGAGCTGCGGTCCGGCGTGACCATCCTGCTGCAGCGCGAGCTGCTGGCCAGCATCGCCGACTATCAGGTGGTTCCGATCCGCGCGCCGGCGACGGCGAGCGGGCTCCCCAGCCGGCGCGCAGACTTCGAGGACGCGCCCGCCCGGTCTAGCTATTGGTGAAGAGATCGGCGTAGGCCTGCCGCAGCAGGTTCTTCTGCACCTTGCCCATCGCGTTACGCGGCAGCTCCCCGACGAAAAGGATCCGCTTGGGCGCCTTGAAGGCGGCGAGCCGGGCGCGGGCCGCGGCGATCAGCTCCGCCTCGTCACCCTGGCCGATGACCACCGCCGCGACCCCCTCGCCGAAGTCGGGATGCGGCAGGCCGATCACCGCGCTCTCGACCACGCCCGGCATTTCGTCGAGCACCAGCTCGACCTCCTTCGGATAGACGTTGTAGCCGCCGGAGATGATCAGGTCCTTGGCTCGGCCGGAGATCCACACGCGCCCGTCGGGATCGCGGCGGCCGACGTCGCCGGTGATGAAGAAGCCGTCGGCGGTGAACTCCTCGGCGGTCTTCTCCGGCATCCGCCAATAGCCGGAAAAGACGCTCGGCCCGCGGATCTCGATGACGCCGGTCTCCGCGCCCCCGCCGATCCGCAGCTCCACGCCGGGCAAGGGGAAGCCGACGCTGCCGGCCAGCCGCTCGCCGTTCAGCGGATTCGAGGTGATGATCGCCGCCTCGCTCATGCCGTAGCGCTCGAGGATGCGCTGGCCGGTGCGCGCCTCGAATTCGGCGAAGGTGGATTCCAGCAGCGGCGCGGAGCCGGAGATGAACACCCGCACCTGGCCGGCGCGTTCGCGGGTGAAGCCCGGATGGGCGAGCAGCCGGGTGTAGAAGGTCGGCACCCCCATCATCACCGTCGAACGCGCCAGCCCCGCCAGCACCTCGGCGTCGGCGAACTTCGGCAGCCAGACCATCGGGCAACCGCCGAGCAGGGCGCAGTGCAGGGCGACGAACAGGCCGTGGACGTGGAAGATCGGCAGGGCGTGCAGCAGCACGTCGTCAGGGCTGAAGCCCCAGGCGTCGTAGAGCGCCAGCGCATTGGCGGCGAGGTTGCCGTGGCTGAGCATGGCGCCCTTGGAGCGGCCGGTGGTGCCGCTGGTGTAGAGGATGGCGGCGAGGTCGGCGGCTGCGCGTGGCGTGGTCTCGGCCAGGGGCTCAAGGGGTGCTTCGGCGAGAAAGCTGGCCGGGTCGGTGATCAGCAGCACCGGCTCGGCATCGGCGCAGAAGTAGTCGACCTCGGCCGGCGTGTAGGCCGAATTGAGCGGCAGGAAGACCGCCCCGACCTTGAGGACGGCCAGATAGAGCATCACCCCCTCGACGCTCTTCTCCGCCTGCAGGGCCACCCGGTCGCCTGGCTGGACGCCTTCCGCCTTCAGCCGCGCGGCGATCTGGCCCGCACCGGTCTCCAGCTCGCCGTAGCTGACCTCGGGGGCGTCGCTCAGCAGGTAGCATGGGCGTCTGCGGTCGGCGGGAAAACGCGAGGCGAGGAGGTCGTAGAGGTTCTCGGACATGGGAGCTTGGTTAGCGAAGATGGCGCGCGGCCGCAAAGCCCGAACGCCCCCTCAGTCGCTTCGCGACAGCTCCCCCGCAAGCGGTGGAGCATCTACGGCCCAGTTCCTCCACCGCTTGCGGGGGAGGTGGCTCGCGTAGCGAGACGGAGGGGGCGTTCCGCGCCGCCCTACCCGGTGTTCCGCAGCCCCGCCGCCACGCCGTTGATGGTCAGGTGGACGCCGTTGCGGAGCGCTTCGCTGTCTTCGCCGGCGCGCAGGCGGCGGATCAGCTCGATCTGCAGGTGGTTGAGCGGATCGATATAGGGCAGGCGCGCGCGGATGATCGCCGCCAGGTCCGGGTTCTTGTCGAGCAGCTGGGTCTGGCCGGTGATCTTCAGCACCGCCTCGACGGTCTTCTCCCACTCGGCGCGGATCTGGTTGAAGACCGCGTCGGCCAGGTTGCGGTCGGGCACGAGGCTGGCGTAGCGGCCGGCGATGGCCATGTCGCTCTTGAAGAGCACCATCTCCATGTTGGCCAGGGTGGCGGCGAAGAAGGGCCAGCTGTCGGCGAACTCCGCCAACGTCTCCAGCGGCACGCCGGCCTGCTCCACCGCCGAGCCGAAGCCGTACCAGCCGGGCAGCATGGCCCGCGACTGCGACCAGGAGAAGACCCAGGGGATGGCCCGCAAGCCCTGCAGCGTGCGCGCGCCCTGCCGCGAGGTCGGCCGGCTGCCGATGTTGAGGTCGGCGATCTCGCTGATCGGGGTGGCGGCGTAGAAATAATAGACGAAGCCCGGGGTCTCGACGATCTTGCGGTAGGCCGCCAGCGACGCCTGGGCCAGGGCGTCCATGGCCTTGCCGCGGCCCAGCCCCAGCTCGTCGGCCGGCGGCTTGCGCAGCGAGGCCAGCACCACGCCGGCGGTCAGGGTCTCCAGGCTCTGGCGGGCCAGTTCGGGATCGGCGTACTTGTTGGCCACCACCTCGCCCTGTTCGGTGATGCGGATGCGGCCGCCGACGGTGCCGGCTGGCTGCGCCAGCAGGGCGTCGAAGCTGGAGCCGCCGCCGCGACCGACCGCCCCGCCGCGGCCGTGGAACAGCTGAAGCTTGAGCCCTTCGCCGTGGACCACCTCGGCCAGGGCGCGCGAGCCCTGGAACAGCTCCCAGGTCGAGGTCAGATAGCTGCCGTCCTTGTTGGAGTCCGAATAGCCGATCATCACCTCCTGCAGGCCGGGTGACTGCAGGAGCGCCCGGACCAGCGGAATGGCGAGGTAGCGCTTCATCGTCTCGGCGGCGGAGCGCAGGTCGTCGATGGTCTCGAACAGCGGCTCGGCGAAGATCCCGGTGCTGGGCGGGTCGCCCGGCCGGAACACCCCGACCTCCTTCAGCAGCACATAGACTTCGAGCAGGTCGGAGACCGAGGTGGTGTTGGAGACGATATAGGCGCGGATCGCCTGGGCGCCGTAGAGCCGCGTCACCTCGGCGGCGACGCCGAGGGTGTCCAGCTCCCGGCGGGTCTCCTCGCCGTAGGCGGCGTAGGGCGAGGCCAGCAGGCGGCCGTGGCCCAGTTCGCGGAGCAGCAGGTCGCAACGCGCGGACTCGTCGAGCGCCGCGTAGTCCGGGCAGACGCCGGCGATCTTCAGAAGCTCCGCCACCACCCGCTCGTGCACCGCCGAGTTCTGGCGCATGTCGAGGGTGGCGAGATGGAAGCCGAAGATGTCGACGGCGCGGATCAGCTCCGGCAGCGGGCCGCCGGCGAAGACCGCGCCATGCTGGCTTTGCAGGGACTTAAGGATGGTCTGCAGGTCGGCCTTGAACGCCTCGGCGGTCTCATACGGCTCCGCGTTGAGGGCCGAAGGCCTTGGCGGCGTCTCGCCGGTGAGGCGCCGGTAGCTGGCGGCGAGGCGGCCATAGACCCCCGAGAGCGCCAGCCGGTAGGGCTCGTCGGCGCGCTGCTTCGACGGATCGTGGGCCTGCTTCGCCAGGGCGGCCAGCTCCGGGGTCACCCCCGCCAGCTCCTCCGAGATCGACAGCTCCGCACCCAGCGCGTGCAGCCGTTCGAGATAGAGCTGCAGGGCGGCCTTGCACTGCCAGGACAGCGCCTGGCGCATCACCTCGCCGGTGACATAGGGGTTGCCGTCGCGGTCGCCGCCGACCCAGGAGCCGACCTTGAGGAAGCTCCCCAGTTCCTCGACCCCAAGCACCTCCTGCCAGTGGGCGTAGAGTTGCGGCAGGACGGTCAGGAAGCTGCGCTCGAAGAAGGAGACGGCGTTCCAGATCTCGTCGGAAACGGCGATCTTCACGCGCCGGAGCAACCGCGTTCGCCAGAAGATCGACACCTGCCGCGTCAGCTCCTTCTCGACCGCGGCGCGCTCGAGGTCATTGTCGGCGCCGTCCAGCCGGTCGAGTTCGTGGGTGATGGCGCTTTCCCGATCCAGCACGCTCTTGCGGCGCACCTCGCTGGGGTGGGCGGTGATGACCGGCGCGATCAGGGCGCAGGCGAGCAGCTCACGGACCGCCGCGGCGTCGACGCCCTGCTCGGCCAGGGTGCGCAGCGCGCCGGCCAGGGTGTCGGGGCGCATGTCGCCGGCCCGGCCGCGACGGCGCTGGATATGGTCCTCGGCGATGTTGGCGATCTGCAGGAAGCAGGCGAAGGAATGGGCGAAGCGCACCGTCTCCGCCAGCGACAAGGCGGCCAGGCGCTCGCCCATCGGCCCGGCGGCTGCGTTGGCGCCCTCGCGATGGAAGGCGACGGAGGTGCGGCGGATGTCCTCGATCTGGTCGAACACCGCCTGGCCATCCTGGGCGCGGATCACGTCGCCCAGCACCCGACCGAGATAGCGGACGGCGGAGCGGAGCTGGTCGGGCAAGGACTGGGTCATGCGGCGGATCAAAACGCCAACCGCGCGCCTGCGTCATCTGGTTTCCGCCTCAGGCCTCGGCGATAGTTCGCAGGAGGCACAAAGGACGGCGCATGACCCCCGAGGAGTCCCTGGCCCGCATCAACCGCTACAACGCGCGGCTGAAGGCCTTCGTGCGCGTCTTCGATCCGCCGCTGACCGGCGATGTCGGCGGTGGTCCGACCTTCGCGATCAAGGACCTGATCGACGTGGCCGGCGTGCCGACGGGCGGCGGCGCCCGGGTTCCGCTCGATCCCAGTCCGCACAGCCACGCCATCGTCGTCGAGCGCCTGCTGCAGGCCGGCTGGATGGCGGTCGGCAAGACCCATACGGTGGAGCTCGCCTTCGGCGCCTGGGGCACCAATGCGGCGGTCGGGGCCCCGTGGAATCCCTGGGACGCCAGGGTCCACCGGGCGCCGGGCGGCTCCTCCTCCGGCTCGGCGGTGGCTGTCGCCGCCGGCCTCTGCGACGCGGCCCTGGGCAGCGACACCGGCGGCTCGGTGCGTATTCCCGCGGCGATCTGCGGCGTCGTCGGCCTCAAGCCCGGCCGCGGCCTGGTCAGCGTCAAGGGCGTGCATCCGCTCAGCCCGGCGCTGGACACGGTGGGCGCGCTGGCCGCCGATGTCGCCACCGCCGCGCGGATGCTGGGGCTGATGTCCGGGCCCGACGGCGCCACGGCGGTCCGCGAGCCCTTCGACGCCGACGAGGCCTTGGCCGCGGACGTGCGCGGAAGACGGCTGGCGGCCAGCCCGCCCGACCAGCTGGGCGAACTCCATCCCGACGTCAGGCGTCTCTACCTCGAGGCTCTGGAACGGCTGCGCGGCGCCGGGGTGATCGTCGACATGGTCCCGCCGCTGAAGGCGCTGGAGGACTCCTTCGCGCCCAACGGCCTGATCATGGCCGGCGAGGGCTGGCGGCGCTGGCGCGAGCGAATCCAGTCTCACCGGCTGATGATGGACCCGTGGATCGTGCGCCGCTTCGAGTCCGGCCGCGGCTTCACCGAGCGCCATCTGGAAGAGGCCTACGCCCGGCGCGCCGCCGACCAGGCGGCCTACTACGACTGGATGGCCCCCTACGACGGCGTCGTCTCGCCGACCTGCCCGCTCCCGGCGCCGCCGCTGACCGAGGTCGACGAGATGGTCTCGCCGCTCTCGCGGCTGACGCGGGCGGCCAACTATCTCGACCTGCCGGGGATCACCGTGCCGTGCGGCCTGTCCGGCGCGGGGCTGCCGGTGGGCCTGCAGATCCTCGGCAAGCCGCGCGACGAAGCCGCCGTGGTGAGCATCGCCGCCGCCTTCGAGCGGGTGTCCGGCTGGAACGGCCGCAAGCCGGACCTGGGCGGGTTCGCGGACTGAGGCCCCGCGCCCGTCACTCGCTCCTGAGCGCCGGGGCCGGCCGTCTGGCGAGCGCCTGGAAGGCGGCGATCAAGCCTCCGACGCCGGCGAGCAGGGCCGCGCCGGCCAGCAGGGTGGCGACGCCGGCCCAGTCGACGCGCCAGTGGGCCTGGAAAACCTTCAGCACGACCGGCCAGGCGGCGGCATAGCCCAGCGCGACGCCGGCGGCGCCGGCGACCAGGCCGACGGCGCCGTATTCCAGGGCGTAGGCCGCCAAGATCTGCGCCCGCGACGCGCCCAGCACCTTGAGGATGGCCGCCTCGTGGATCCGCGCCGGGGCGCGCGCGGCGATGGCGCCGGCCAGCACCAACAGCCCGGCCAGTGCGGCCACGGCCGCGGCGCCGCGAACCGCCAGCGCCAGCCGGCTGAACAGCTCGGTCGCCGCCTCCAGCTGCTCGCGCACCGAGATCACATTGACCTCCGGGAAATCGGCGCCCAGGGCCCTGAGGGCGGCGGCCTCCTGGGCGCGGCTGGCCATGGCGACGGCCACCTCGTGCAGCTGGGCGCCGGCGAGCGCGTTGCGGGTCAGCACCAGGGGGAAGCTGGCGCCGAATGCGCCGAAGTCCACCTTGCGCAACACCGACACCCTGGCCTCGACGTCGCGGCCGAGCACCGCCAGGGTGACGCTGTCGCCAAGCTTCAGCCCGCCGGCCCGGGCGACCTCCTCGTCGAGCGCCAGCAGCGGCGGGCCGGCATAGTCCGCCGGCCACCAGCGGCCGGCGACGACGCCTGAATTCGGCGGCTCCGGGCCGATGGCCGAAAGGCTGATGTCGTTGTCGTAGGCCCAGCGCTCGCCTGGCGGGATCCGCGCCCGATCGACCGGGCGGCCGCGGATCCGGCTGATCCGGCCGGTGACATAGGGGACGCGAAGATAGCGGTCGCGCCGCAATGGGCCGGCGAAGGCCCTGGCCAGCGTCCGATCGAACGCCTGGCCGCGATCTGCCGGGATATCGGTGAAGACCAGGGCCGGCGCCGTCTTCGGCGCGACCTCGGCCACCTCGCCCAGCAGGCTCGACTGGATCAGCACCACCGCCGAGAGCAGGGCGACGCCCAGGCCGATCGCCGGGGCCGCGGTGCGCGCCGCCGAGCGCGGGCCGGCGAGATTGGCGAGCGCGATGCGCGCCGGCCCGCGAGCCGCGGACCTCAGGCGCCCGGCGAGCACCGCTGCGCCCCATCCCAGCAGCCACAGCAGGGCGAAGGCCGCCGCCACGCCGCCGATCATGATCGCCGCCGCCAGCCGCGTCGGCGCGCCGAGCACCGCCAGCAAGGCCAGGCCAAGGCCGGCGCCCCCTGCCCCGACCAGTTCCGGGCCCAGCCGGATGCGGGCGGCCAGATCGCTGCGGAACAGGCTGGCCGGCGGGGTGGCCCGCGCGCGACCCAGCGGCGCCAGCGAGAAGGCCGCCGCGGCGAGCAGGCCGAAGGCGCCGGCCTTGAGCAGCGGCCAGGGATAGACGGCGAACAGCGCCGGGACCGGCAGACTGTTCTTCACCACCGCGCCCAGCGCCAGCGGAGCCGCCGCGCCGACCGCCAGGCCGATCGCCACGCCCAGCGCCGCCAGGACCCCGACCTGAATGAGGTAGAGGTTGCGCACCAGCGGTCCGTCCGCCCCCAGCGCCTTGAGGGTGGCGATCGCCGGTTTGCGGGCTTCGAGATAGGCGCTGACCGCGCCGAAGACGCCCAGGCCGCCGGCCACCAGCGAGGCCAGGCCGATAAAGCCCAGGAAATACTCCAGCTGGTCGATCAGCCGGCGAATGCCCGGGGCGGCATCGTTGCGGTCGCGCACCCGCGCCTCCGGAACCTTGACGATGCGAACCAGCGCCGCCTTGCCGGCGGCCAGGGTGACGCCAGGTTTGAGCGCCACCCGGGCCGTCTCGACGAACGGCAGGCCCGGCGCGGCGAAACCGCCCTGCTGCACCACCGCCATGCGGGTCAGCACGCGCGGGCCGAGCGCGAACCCGCGCGACAGCCGGTCCGGCTCCTGCAGCAGCACGGCGCGGACGACGACCGGCGTATTGCCGACCAGAAGGCGGTCGCCGAGCTTCAGGTGCAGCCGGTCGAGTAGCGCCTGCTCCACCGCCGCCCCGGCGGCGTCGCCCTCGGGCCTGAAGGCCTCGGCCAGCGAGCGTGCGCCCTTCAGCCCGACCTTGCCGGCCAGCGGATAGTCGCCGCCGACGCCGCGCAGCTCCACCAGCCGCCGCTCGCCCGACGGTGCTTCGGCCATCGCCCGATTGGCGAGGGCGTAGGAGGCGCGGCCGAGACTCTCGATCGCGGCGCGCTCGGCCGGCATGAAGCGGCGCAGGCGCACCGAGACCGCCAGGTCGCCGCCGAGAATCTCGCGCGACTGTCCCGCCAGGCCCTGACGGAAGGCCTCGGCGGTGGAGCCCGCCGCCGCGATCGCCGCCACGCCGAGGGCGAGGCAGGCCAGGAAGATGCGAAAGCCACGGACGCCCGCGCGCAGTTCGCGCGCGGCAAAACGCACCGAGAGCGGGATCATGCGGCCGCGACCACCTGGCCGTCGCGCAGCCGCACGGCGCGGTCGGCGCGGCCGGCCAGCCCCTCGTCGTGCGTCACCAGCACCAGGGCCGCCCTGCTCTGGGCGGTCAGCTCGAACAGCAGGTCGGCGACGCGCCCGGCATTGACCGCATCGAGGTTGCCGGTCGGCTCGTCGGCGAAGATCAGGGCCGGGGCCGGCGCCAGGGCGCGGGCCAGCGCCACCCGCTGCTGCTCGCCGCCGGACAACTGATGTGGGTAATGCCGCATCCGATTGCCCAGCCCGACACGGTCGAGCCAGGCCCGCGCGGTCGCCGCCGCCTTGGGCGCCCGGGCGATCTCCAGCGGGGCGGCCACATTCTCTTCCGCGGTCATGCTGGGCAGCAGGTGGAAGCCCTGGAACACCAGCGAGACCCTTCCGCGCCGCAGCCGTGCGCGCCCGTCTTCGTCGAGCCGCGCGAGATCCTCGCCGAACAGCCGCACCCGCCCGCCGCTGGGCTGCTCCAGGCCGGCGGCCACGGCGATCAGCGAGGACTTGCCGGACCCCGAAGGGCCCACCAGCGCCACCCGCTCCCCGCGGGCCACCCGGACATCGAGGCCGCGCAGGATCTTCACCGGACCGGCCGCAGACGGCAGGGTCAGCGAGACGTCCTCCAGGATCAGCGGATCGGCGTCGGACAAGGCGATCTCGTGCGTTGGTGGGGCGGAAGGTCTTTCCTAAATAGGACGCCGCCATGGTCGACACATCCGCGCCCACCGTCTCCCGTCGCGCCCTCCTGGCCCTGCCGCTGTTGGCCGCGCCGCTGCTGGGCCCGGCCGGCGTGGCCCAGGCGGCGCGCGGCAAGGTCGTGACCCTGCTGGGCGACTCCATCACCGCCGGCCTCGGCCTGCCGGCCGACCAGGCCCTGCCGGCCCAGCTGCACCTGGCGCTGAACCGGCTGGGGGTGGCCAATGTCGTGCGCGGCGCCGGGGTGTCCGGCGACACCACGGCCGGCGGCGCGGCGCGGGTCGACTTCAGCGTGCGGCCGGACACCTCGGTCGTGGTGGTGGCGCTCGGCGGCAACGACCTGCTGCAGGGGCTCGATCCGCGGATCACCCGCGCCAATCTCGAGAAGATCGTCAACCGGCTGGCCCGGCGCAACATGGGGGTCGTCCTGGCCGGCATCGAAGCGCCGCCGGAAATCGGCCGCAGCTATGCGCGCGATTTCAACGCGGTCTTCCGCGACCTCGCCCGCGCGTATCATCTCATCTTCTATCCGAACCTGCTCGCCGGCGTGCAGCGCAACCCCGCGCTCAACCAGCCCGACGGCGTGCATCCCAACGCCGAAGGCGTCCGCCGGATCGCCGCGCGCCTGGCGCCCATCGTCGCCGCGGCGATGGCGCAGCGGCCTTGACGTTCCCCTCGCGTCTCAATTCCGAAGTTCGCCGGCCCACCATGGCGGGCTCGGGCGGTCTTCGGAACGATCAGGGCGCCAGCAGGTCCTAGTACGAGCCGCGCCTCATCAGTACCGCGGGAACGGTGCAAGCGAGGATGTAGGCGTCCAAACCGACGTGGCGACGATGCGCGTAGAGGGTGTCGAGCGCGATCCGGGTGCGATAGCTGGTGTCGTTGCGGCCGCTGACCTGCCAGAGGCCGGTGATGCCGGGCTTCACCGCGCAATAGTCGCGGAACCGATGGCCGTACTTGGCGACCTCGGCCTGGACGATCGGCCGGGGCCCGACCAGGCTCATGTCGCCGCACAGGACGTTCAACAGCTGCGGCAGTTCGTCGAGACTGGTCCTGCGCAGAAAGGCGCCCAACCTCGTGACCCGAGGATCGTCGCGCAGCTTGTGATCCCGTTCCCATTCCTCGCGCGCGGCGGGGTCGGTGGCCAGCAGCTCCGTCAGCCGCCGCTCGGCGTCGACCGCCATGCTGCGGAACTTCAGGCAGTAGAAGCTGCGCCCCTTCCAGCCGATCCGCCGATGGGCGAACAGGACCGGCCCGCCATCCTGCGCGTATACAGCGAGCGATATGGCCAACATAACCGGGAGTAGAAAAATGAGGGTGGCAAGAGAGACGGCGATGTTCATCGCCGTGGTCAGCATCTGATCCGTGGAGCGTCGATCGACTGCACGTCCGGAACTCGACACCGAAGGAGGAGCGAAGGCGATTTCGGACATTTTATCTTTTTCGGAAGCAAGCTGACGGAGACATCTCCGCCACGACCGGCGGTTCAACTCACGGCTATGGTTGGCGGTTCCGGTCTGAGTTCTTAAATCGACAGGCTTCGAAAGAGAGCATTTCAGGCAAACGCGCGGCTGGGCGCCACGTCCGCGCCGCCGGCGCAACGCCGGCGGACGCGGGAGTGAGACGAAGCGATCAACCCAATCCCAAACGGGATTCGGGGTTCAGCGCTCCGCCGCGAAGGGTCATTTCGACGGCCTGCTGGGCGCCGTCACGACTGACGTCTGCGCCGCGCGCCACGGTCACCCCCTCCTGGTCATAAACGCTCCAGCGCCAGCCCTCTTCGACCTGGCAGAGCGAATAAGCGAACGACGGCGACGGCAGCATCTGCATCGCAACCTCCTGATACATGCGGGGTCCGAACACCCCGGCGGGGTAAGTGGTTTCGGAGCCGCCGTCACATTTTCGCAACTGCAGCATAAATCAGCGCAAGTGCGAACCTTCCGCCGCCCTGCGGAGTTGTGCTCCCGCTTCATTGAGGAGCTTCGCCCTTGAGCTATGCCAATTTTCGCGGCGACCCGATGCCGGAGAGCGCTCAGCCGAGCACCACTGTCACCGGCACGAGCGCAGGCGCAGAGACCCTGACGGCCCCTGCCGGCCCATCCGCGGTCAACTCCGGCGGCGGCGGCGGCGACGTGATGATCGGCAGCTCCGGCGACAACACCTTCTACGTCCTCGACCGCACCGACGTCGTGCAGGTGGCGAGCGGCCTTTCGGGCGTGAAATCGGTCGTCGCCTACACGCCCTATGCCCTGCCCGCCAACGTACAGAACCTGGACACCGCCGGGCCCTACAACTTCGCCGTCGGCAACGGCCTGTCGAACCTGATCGTCGGCCACAGCGGCCACCAGCAACTCGCCGGCGGGGCGGGCGACGACGTGCTGGCCGGCGCCGGCGAGGGCACGAGCTACATCGTGGCGACCGGACAGGGCGACGACGTGATCTATGGCTTCGCCGGCAGCGACACGGTGCGGTTGATCGGCTCCGCCTTTCGCAGCTTCGCCGACGTGCAGGCCGCCATGCGGCCATCGGGCTCCGACGTGGTGCTGCAGATCGACCCCAGCGAGACCCTGACGATCCGCAACGTGACCACCAGCCAGCTGGCGTCCCGCAACTTCCTGCTGCCGCTCGACCGCTCGAAACTCGGCGCCGTCACCTTCAGCGACGATTTCAACAGCCTGCAGCTCTACAACGGCTCGACGGGCGCGGGTCAGTGGCGGCCGGACTTCGGCTCGGACCCGACCAAGGCCGACAATTACCGGCTGTCGCAGAACGGCGAGCAGCAGGTCTACACCACCGCGGAATTCAGGGGCACGGGCGACCATGCCCTGGGCTACAACCCGTTCAGCATCTCGAACGGGGTGCTGACCATCACCGCCCAGCCGATCGCGGCGCAGGACCGGGCGGCGGCCTTCGGCGCGGGCTATTCGTCGGGCCTGCTCGATACCCGGGGTATCTTCGCCCAGAAGTACGGCTACTTCGAGATCCGCATGTCGATGCCCGACGCCCACGGGGCGTGGCCGGCGTTCTGGATGGTCCCCGATCCGAACGGGAACGGGGTGGAAGCCGACATCGGCGAGAACATCGCCATCGACGCTCAGCGCGATCACATCCGCGGCTACGCCAACGGCCAGGTCGTCGCCTACGACGAGGCGCTGAAGACCGGCGATCACTCCGGCCTGCACACCTACGGCATGATGTGGACGCCGCAGACGCTGACCTACTACTACGACGACGTGGCGGTCTCCCAGGCGCCGGCCCCGGCGGCCTGGAGCGACCCGATGTACATGCTGGTGAACCTGGCGGTCGGCGGGTACGGCGGCCCGCCGGACGCCTCGGCCTTCCCCGCCTCGATGCAGGTCGACTATGTGCGCGCCTACGCCTTGGCCGACGGCTCGAGCGTGGTGGAGCACGGCACGCCGTCCTCAGCATTCGGCACCTCGGGGAACGACAACCTGACCGCCGCGGCCGGCGTCCAGGTCGAAGGGCTGGCGGGCAACGACACGCTCACCGGCGGGTCCGGCGCCGACACCCTGTTCGGCGGCGACGGCGACGACCGCATCGTCGGCGGGACCGCCTTCAATCAGGTCAACGGCAACAAGGGCCAGGACACCATCGTCGGCGCCTCGCACGTCGGCGACTGGCTGCTCGGCGGCCAGGGAAACGACCAGATCGACGCCCACGCCTCGAACGGCCACAACATCATCAACGGCAACCTCGGCTCCGACAGCCTCACCGGCGGCTCCGGCGGCGACACCTTGCGCGGCGGCCAGGGCGACGACCTCGTCGTGGGCGGCTCCGGGCGGGACTGGATCTCCGGCGACCGCGGGAGCGACACCCTGACCGGCGGCGGCGGGGCTGACATCTTCCATCAGTTCGCCGGCGGCGGGAGCAGCCTCATCACCGACTTCCATATTTCGGAGGGCGACCACATCCTGCTCGACGCCGGCAGTTCCTACACCCGCGCCCAGCAAGGCGCCGATGTCGTGGTCAGCCTTGTCGGCGGCAGCCAGTTGATTCTGCAGAACACCCAGCTGTCGAGCCTTGGGGATGGGTGGATCTCGGTTGCCTAAAAGCAATCAGCTTGGCCGATTATCGGCAATCGCCGCGCCGGCGCGGAACGGCGGGAGCATAACAAGAGTTGGTGGATTGGTGGCGCCGCTGCGAGGCGGCTCCGCAATCGTCTGGTCGCGATTTAGAGGTAATTCATCATGCGTAGGCGCCTGCCCTCGCTCACCGCCGCCACGCTTATTGCACTGGCCGGCGCACCGATTGTGGCGGCCCCCGGGCTCGCCGCGGCGGCGGATCTGCCGCCGCCCGACTCCATGAGCCATCCGCGCTCCGCCGCCGAATACCGGATCGGGCCGCAAGACATCCTCGACATCAACGTGTCGCAGGTCGAGGAACTGTCCAAGTCCGTCCAGGTGGACCCCGGCGGCAATGTCCTTCTGCCCCTGGTCGGCTCAATGCCGGCCGCCGGCCGCACGCCCGCCGAGCTATCCGACGACATCGCCGCGGCGCTGAAGAAGAAATACATGAAGGACCCGCTGGTGGTGGTTTCCGTCAAGGAGGCCCAGGGCCAGAAGATCACCGTCGACGGCGCCGTCGGCCAGCCCGGCGTCTACGCGCTGAACGGGCCCACCACCTTGCTGCAGGCCGTCTCGCTGGCCAAGGGCGCCGACCCGAAGCTCGCCAACCTGCATCGGGTGGCGATCTTCCGCACGGTCGACGGAACCCGCCGCAGCGCCTTCTACGACCTCACCCGCATCCGCAACGGGCAGACCGAGGATCCACCGGTCTACGGCAGCGACATCGTCGTGGTCGACACCTCCGGAGCCAAGAGCTTCGTCCAGACCTTCTCCGGCGGCTTCGGCCTGGTCGGGATGTTGATCCGGCCCTGGTGACTACGGCGCGGGCAGGCGCTCGTCCCGGCGCACGATGTGCGTCGGGGCTCGGAACCGCCTCGCCGCGCCGGGGTTATTGGCCCCGCTAGTTCTTCCGCAATTCCAGTTGGGGCCTGGGGGCCCATCGAGGAAAGCGCGATGAGAAGGGGCCGAAGGTCCACCCGCGCGATGTTCGACAGGACGCCAAGCGTCCGCGCTCCCTGCCCCGCCGCAACGTCGAATGCAGGTTTCTCATGAGCACGCTAGTACCGATCGCGCACGAATTGCCCGCCTCCCCGGGACAGCCGTTCCGGCCCATCGAACCGGAGCGGATGCATCTGCGTCAGCTGTTCGGGATCCTGCTGCAGCGGGCAAAGCTCGGCCTCGGCGTCGCCGCCGTGGTGTTCGTCCTGGTGCTCGCGGCCTTCGCCATGAAGACCCCGTCCTATTCGGCCATGGGCTCGGTGGTCATCGACCCCAAGCACCAGAACCTCGCCACCGAAAACCCCCAGCAGGCCGGCCTGCCGCCCGACACCAGCGCGGTCGACACCCAGGTCGAGGTGCTGCGCTCGCCGGCGCTGGCCGAGGCGGTGGTGCGGCGGCTGAAACTCTACAACGACCCTGAGTTCAACTCGAACATGAAGCGCGGCCTGTTCGGCTTGGCGCCTGCGCACCCGCCGATCGCCACCCCTGACGCGCGGCTGCTCGCCCGGACGACCAATGCGCTGATGTCGCATATGTGGGCGCGCCGCGCCGGCCTGACCTATGTGGTCGAAATCGGCGCGACCTCGACCTCGCCGACCAAGGCCGCGATGCTGACCAACAGCATCATGGACACCTACCTGAACCGCCAGCTCGACGTGAAGCTGTCGGCGGTGACCCGCGCCAACTCCGAGCTCGGCATGAGCCTCGAGAAGATGCGGCAGGACGCCGAGACCGCCGAGGCGCGGGTGCAGGAGTACAAGAACGCCCACGGCCTGTTCAGCGCCGAGGGCTCGACCATGGCGGAGCAGGAAGTCTCCACGCTCAACCAGCAGATCGCCATCGCCAAGGCCGACGCGGCCGAGAAGCGCGCCCGTCTCATCGCCGCCCAGGCGCAGCTGCGCAACGGCAACGCTGGCGCCGACGTCGGCGCCGCGCTCGGCTCGGACACCATCAAGGAGCTGCGCAAGCGTGAGGCCGAGCTCTCGGTCAAGCTCGCCCAGCTGAACACCGACTTCACGCCGGAATACCCGGAGGTGAAGCGCACCGCGGCCGAGCTGCGCGACATCCGCACGCAGATCCAGGGCGAGATCAACCGCATCCTGTCGAGCCTGCGGGCCGAGGCCCAGGCCGCCGACGGCCGCGAAGCCTCGCTGCTGGCCAGCCGCGGCACGGCCCAGGGCGGTCTCGCCGCCAACGGCGAAGCCCAGGTCGGCATGCTGGCCCTGCAACAGCGGGCGGACGCCGCCAAGCAGATCTACGAGGCCTATCTGAACCGCGCCAAGCAGGTGGCCGCGGAGGGTAGCCTGCAACAGGCCGACGCCACCATCAATTCCCCGGCGCAGGTCCCCACCGCCCCCTCCTCGCCGAACATGAAGCTGGCCGCAGCCCTGGCGCTGCTGGCCGGGATCTTCGCCGCCGGCGCGGCCATGCTGATCGCGGAGTTCTGGGACAAGCACCTGCGCTCGCGGCTCGACGTCGAGCGCGACCTCGGCGTGCCCTTCGCGGGCGTGCTGCCGGACTTCCGCTCGGTGAAGCCCAAGGGGCTGCGCGGCCCTGCGGCCGAGCCCGAGGAATATCTGGTCAGCCATCCGTTCTCGGGCTTCGCCGAAGCCTTCCGCAACCTGCGCGCCTTCCTGATGGTGAGCGCGCGCGGCGACGACGCCAAGCTGATCGCCGTCACCTCGGCGGTGCCGCGGGAAGGCAAGAGCCTGACCTCGTTCTGCCTGGCGCGGACCCTGGCGCTTTCCGGCGCACGGGTGGCGCTGGTCGACTGCGATCTGCGCCAGCGCGGGACCACCAAGCTCTCCGGCCATCACGAGGTCGGCCTGGTCGAGGTGGTGCAGGACAAGATCCCGCTCAGCGAAGCGCTGATCCACGACCCCAAGAGCAACTGCTTCATCCTGCCGGCCTGCGGCAAGTCGGTGCCCTATGACCTGTTCTCCAACCCGGAGACCGACGAGGTCCTGCGCCAGCTGTGCGACCAGTTCGACTATGTGATCCTCGACGCGCCGCCGATCCTCGGCGTGGCCGACGCCCGGCTCCTGGCGGCCAAGGCCGACCGGGTGCTGTACCTGGTGCAGTGGAACAAGACGCCGCTGCGCGCCGCCCAGTCGGCGATCGACATCCTGCAGGAGTGCGGCGCAAACGTCGCCGGCGCGCTGTTGACCAAGGTCAACGTCAAGGGCCAGGCGCGCTACGGCTACGGCGACTCCAGCGACTACTACGGCTACTTCAAGAACTACTACATCGCGGCGGCCTGAGCGCGGAGCCGGCCATGCACCACCGCGCGATACGATCGGAGCGCCGGAGCCCCCGGCGCTCCGCCGCTCCCCGGCTGGCCCGCGTCCTGCTGAGCCCAGCCTTGGCGCTCAGCCTGGCCGCGGCCGCACCACCGCCGGCGGCGGCGGCCGCTCCCCTGGCGCGGGCGCCCGACGGACGGCCGTTGCAGGTCACCTTCCAGGACGAGTTCGCAAGCTTCCGCCCCTGGCGAAGCGGTCGCGGCGTCTGGCGCACCACCTTCAAGGACGGCCGCTCCGACGATCCTTTCGAGCTGCGCACGCTTCGCGGCAACAAGGAGCTGCAGCTCTACGTCGATCCCGCCATGCCGGCGGCCGGCGGCGCCCGGGCCGAGCGCGCCGTGGCGCTAGATCCGTTCGTCGTGCGTGACGGGATGCTGGAGATCCTCGCACGCCCGACCCCGCCAGGCCTCGCCCAACACCTGGGCGGCTTCCGCTACACCTCGGGGCTGATCACCACCCAGCCGTCCTTCAGTCAGACCTACGGCTACTTCGAGATGCGCGCCCGGCTGCCGCGCGGCAAGGGCGTCTGGCCCGCCTTCTGGCTGTTGCCGGCCGACCTCAGCTGGCCGCCGGAACTGGACGTCATGGAAAGCATCGGCGACCCCGCCTACATCTGGACCACCGCCCATTCCAATCTCGACAAGACCCCGGGCATAAAGCACCAGATCAGCCCGGACGTCTTCCACACCTTCGCGGTGAGCTGGGACGCCCGGCAGCTGGTCTGGTTCGTCGACGGCCGTGAAGTCGGCCGCCAGCCGACCCCGCCCGACATGCACAAGCCGATGTACATGCTGGCGAACCTCGCGATCGGCGGCGACTGGCCGGGCGCGCCGGACGCCTCGACGCGGTTCCCGGCCCGCATGAGCATCGACTACATCCGCGCCTACAGGTTCGCCAGATGACCGCGTCTTGGGACCGCGTGCACCCCCCGTCCGCCGGGCTCCGCCGCATCCGCGGCGGCGAGATCCCGACGCCCAGCCGCATCAGCTGGCGCGAGCAGCAGCGCCGCGCCCGCGCCCAGTTGGCCGCCCAGCGCAAGCCCCCGGCCGTCGACGCGCTCGCCGAGCAAGCCAGCTTCGGCTTCCGCCTTGGGCGGTTGTGGGTCGACGGCGACGGCCTGTTCGCCTTCGGCCTGTTCCTGCCGATGGCCTTCCTGGTGCAGTTCGCCACGCTCGGAGCCGCGGCGATCGCTGGGCTGACGCCACTCTACCTGTTCTTCCGCCGCCGGCAGCTGGCCCAGGCGCTGGCGCCCCGGCTTTTCCTCTTCGCCTTCCCGGCCTTCGCCCTGTTCTCCGTCGTCTGGTCGGCGACGCCGAAGGAGACGCTGAGGTTCGCGCTCGAGCTCTGCGTGACGGTGACCGCGGCGCTGCTGCTGGCCTCGGCGCGCAACCCGCGCGCGGTGCTGAAGGCCATCGCGCTGGCCTTCCTGATCTATGTCGCCGCCGCGCTGGCGGCCGGCGGCCGGGTGGTCGTCGGCGTCGGCGCGGGCGGCGACGCCTTCTCCGGCTTGACGGCCTCGAAGAACCTGATGGCCGACATCGCCTCGACGGGCTTGATCGTCTCCCTGGCGGTGCTGCTGATGACGGTCCGCACCCGCGACTGGGTTTGGGTCGGGATATGCGGCGTCGCGGCCTTGCTGGAGCTCTACTGCGTCTTCGCCGCCCGCTCCGCCGGCGCGCTGCTCGGGCTGGTGATGGGGCTTGCGCCGCTGCTGGGGCTGAGCCCGCTGGTCGCCGCCGGCAAGGCTGTACGCGCCTGGCTGACTTCGACCGTGGCGCTGGTGCTGATCATCGTCGGACTGAACTACCGCACCCTCGCCGAGGCGATGATCGACCTGGGGGCGCGGGTCTTCGACAAGGACCCGACGCTGACCGGTCGGACCTATCTCTGGTACCGCGCCTTCGACCTGATCCACGAGAAGCCGTTGCTCGGCCGCGGCTACTTCTCGTTCTGGCTGCAGGGCAATCTCGACGCCGAGGGGTTGTGGCGCTACGCCGGCATCGTCGAGCGCAGCGGCTTCAACTTTCACAACACCCTGGTCGATCTGCTGGTCACCGTCGGCTGGCTCGGCGCCGCCGTGCTGATCGCCACGGTCGCGATCGGGTTCGTCGCCCTGGTGCGGCGGTTCGTCAGCCGGCCCAGCCTGCCGATGGTCTTCTGGGTCGCCATCCTGCTTTACGAGCTGTCGCGCAGCCCGATCGAGACCTTGGGCATCCAGCCCTTCTACTACTCGACCACCCTGGTGTTCGCCGCGCTCGGCGCGGCTTTCGGCCAGATTCCGGCGGCGCGCCGCACCGCGCACCGGGCCATCCGGGCGGCGCTGACGGTCAAGGTGACGCCGGTCGACTACGCCGGCGGGGCCTGGGCCAATCCGCGGCTCGCCCCCGCCCGAGGATCACTTCGCCTGCTGCGCAGGACCGAGGGATGAGCACCAACCCCAGCCGCCGCACCTCGCTGGGGGCGCTGGCCGTCAGCGGGGCGAGCGCGGTGCGCCTGACCTTTCAGGTGGCGCTGCTGCCGATCCTGGCGCGCCTGGTCGGGCCGGCGGAGTACGGCCTGGTCTCGCTGGCCATGCCCTTCGTCCTGCTGGCCAACGTCGTCGCCGACGGCGGCCTGGTCGTGGCGCTAGGACGGCGACGCGAGGCGAGCCCGGCGCTGGAATCCTCGGCCTTCTGGATCGCCGCCGGCATCGGCGGCGCGTTGGCCCTGCTCAGCTGCGCGGCGGCCTATCCGATCGGCCTGACGATGCGCCAGCCGCGACTGCCGGCGCTGATCATCGCCCTCTCGCCGATCCTGTTGATGAACAGCCTGACCGTGGTCCCCAACGGGCGGATCATCCGCGAGCGGCGGTTCGCCCTGTTCGCCGGCGGCGACCTGATCTCCACCCTGGCCGGCGCCGCGACCGCCCTGGCGGCGGCGAGCCACGGCTGGGGGGCCTGGAGCCTGGTCGCCCAACAGCTGGTGCTGTGGCTCTGCAAGCTCGCCTGGGTGTCGCTCCGCGCGGGGGCGCAGATCCGCCTGATGTTCGAGTTATCGGAGGTGCGCGGCGTCCTGGCCTTCGGCGCCAACAACCTGGGCGCCACCATCGCCGACTATGTCTCGCGCAACGTCGACAACATGATCATCGGCGCAGTGCTGGGCGCCACAACCCTGGGCTACTACGCCATGGCCTACCAGGTGATCCGCATCCCGGACATGCTGATCTCCGGCCCCTTCTATTTCTACATCTTCACCGCCCTGTCCCGCGCCGCCCATGCCGGCGAACGCGAGGCGATCGGCGAGCTTGCCGCGGCCGGCCTACGGCTGGGGGCGGCGGCGTTGGCGCCCCTGTTCTGCGGCCTGGCGCTAACCGCCGACCTCGGCGTCGCCCTGGTGCTGGGGCCGAAGTGGCTGGGGGCGATCGGCGCCCTGCGCTGGCTGGCGGGGGCCGGCTTCGGCTTCTGCATCTGCTCGCTCATGGCGGCGATGCTGACCGGCCTCGGCCGCGCGGGCCTGCAGTTGCGCCTTTCCCTCGCGCTCGGCCTGGCGACCATCGTCACCGTCGGCGGCGGCGTGCGCTTCGGCCTGACGCCGGTCGCCGCCGCGCTGGCCTGCGGCGTGGGCCTGGTGAGCGCCTATTACCTCGACCAGCTGGCCCGCGACTTGAAGACCCCCCGGCGTCGCCTGGCCGGCGCCCTGGCGCCCGCCGCCCTCGGCTGCGCGGCCCTCGCCGTCGTGGTCGCCGCCGTTCGCCTGCTGCTGCGCCGCGAGCCGCCGGTGGTGGTCCTCGCCGGCGCCGTGCCGGCCGGCGCCCTGGCCTACGCCGCGGTGATCTGGAGCCTCTTCCGCCACCGCCTGCTCGCCGACGCCCGCGCCTTCGCCCGCGCCCAGGCCGACAGTCCCGCCAAGGACGCCACGGCGCCGGAGATCGCGACGCTGACCGCCGCCTGAGGAAGGCTCAGGCCAGCGCCGCGTCGCCCGCCGTCGACGCCGGACGCCCCCCCAGCCGGGCGGCCAGCCGCCTCAGCCGCGCCTCCACCGGCAGCGCCAGCAGCGGCCAGACGCCGGGGCGGCTGACAGCGAGGCGGCAGGCGGCGGCGAACCGGCGCGCCTTCAATCCGGCGATCACCCGATCGTAGTCCAGCGCTCGCGCGAAGGCCCGGGTGCGGGCGCGCTGCCGGCGGCGGACGTCCGCAGGCTGCCGCGCCAGCTGGTCGGCGAGGCAGCGGTCGGCGGCCAGCATCTGCTCGATGTGCTCGCTTCGCAGACGGTGGGAGATGGAGCCGCCGTGCCGCCGATAGCGGTAAAGGGCGCGCGGCTCGAGCCGCATCCTGGCGCCGTTCAGCAGCAGCCGCAGCACCAGGTCGTAGTCCTCGCCGATCCGCAGCTCCTCGCGATAGCGCCGTTCGCCCAGAGCCTCCGCTCGGAACAGCGGCTTCAGGTAGCCCAGGCCCGGCGCACGGGCATAGAGACAGCCGCCGGCGATGTAGTCGCCAAGGGTGATCCAGCGGGGCTGGGCGTCAGCCGATAGCCGCAGGAACGGCCGCCAGGCCGCGCCGCCATCGGCGAACACCATCAGGTTGTCGACGACGATGTCGGCGGCGTCGGCCTCGCCGCGCGCGACCAGCCGCTCGAGCCGCTCCGGCGCCATCAGGTCGTCGCTGTCGAAGACCGCGATCCAGCGTCCGCGCGCGGCCGCCAGCGCCCGGTTTCGCGCCGCCGCCGGCCCACGGTTCTCGTCCTGCACCAGCACCCGCACGCGCGGATCGCCCGCCGCCGCGGCCTCGATGACCGCCAGGCTGTCGTCGCTCGACCGGTCGTCGACGATGATCAGCTCGAGCGAGGCGAGGCTCTGGTCCAGCACCGAGCGGACCGCCTGCGCCAGGTAGCGGGCGCCGTTGTAGTTGGCGGTGACGACCGAGACCAGCGGCCGCCCGGCGCTCATGACACCGCCTGCCTGGGCGCGACCAGCAGCTCGCCAAGCTTGCGCTCCGAGCCGTCGACCAGCAGCTGGGCCCAGAAGCCGGCGGACCAGGCGAGGTGCATGATCATCGCCGCCGGCCCCGACAGCAGGACGGCGGGGTCGCGGCGGCGCGCCGCCAGCACCAGGCCGAAGCTCAGCGACACCAGGATCCAGGCCAGGGCAGGAAGCAGCAGCGGCCAGAACAGCGGTGACAGCGCCGCGCCAGCCATCGCAGGGGCCACCGCCAGCGGCAGCGCCTGGCGGATCTTCAGCGGCGCATGATGCTTCAGCACCGTGCGGGCCCGGCCCTTGCCGTAGCTGAAATACTGCCGCCATAGCGCCCCTGGGGTGCGACGCGGGTGATAGGTAATGCGCACCTGGTCGGTCAGCCAGATGCGCCCGCCCTGCTCGGTCAGCCGCAGGTCGAGTTCGGCGTCCTCGTTGTGGCTGAAGCTCTCGTCGTAGCCGCCGATCGCCTCGAAGGCGGCGAGGTCGAAAAGCGCATGGTGCCCATGGTCCACCCACCTGCCCTGGCTGGCCTGGCGGTGGGCCGAGCCGCCGGCGCCCAGGCGAGAGTTCTGCGCCGCCGCCGCCGCGCGCTGGAAGGCGCGCTCGCCGACGGTGTCCATCGAGACCACGACCGAGGCGGCCCCGGTGCGCAGGGCCTCGGCGATCAGGCTGGAGGCGTAGTTGCGCGGATAGTCGGCGTGGGCGTCGACGCGCACCAGCCAGGGCCGGTCGCCCGCGACAGCCGAGGCCGCCAGGTTGAGGGCCGCGCTCTGCAACCGGCCGGGATTGTCGATCAGCCACACGCGCCGATCGCTTGCGGCGATCTCGCGGACGATGTCTCGGGTGGCGTCGGTCGAGCCGCCGTCCGCCACCACCACCAGCGGATCGACCAGCCCGTCGTCGTCGAGCACCCGCGCAATGACGCTGGCGATGAACTTGGCCTCGTTGAGGGCGGGTATGACGATCAGCGCGCGCCGGCGTGGATCGGGGGTGACCTCGGCCGCCTCGGCGGCGACCTCTCCCGTCGGCGGGGGTGCGAGGCCACCCCCGGCCAAGGCCTCCCGAGCCTCGGTCCAGCGGACCTCCATCTTGCCGCCGAGGGCGCGCGCCCTGGGCGCGAAGGACCGCGGTTCTGCGAACAACCGCGGTTCGGCCGGCGGCGACGACCGGCGCGCCGGTGTCGGGCCATGGCCTTTAGGGATGAGCATATTCCAATCCGATTGCGCGACTGACCAGCGTCGTGCGGCGGAGCTCCTCACGACGCGGGACAAACCGTTGCGCAAGCTTTAGGTTCCGCGCGCCCTTGCACCGTCAGACGGGCCTCGGATCCCAGCTCAAACCGCGGACAGGCGCCGACGCCGACCGGCCCGAAAAGCCGGCTGGCGAGGCAGCCGCCGATCAGGTCGCCAGCTCGGCTTCGGGGCGCGGCAGGCCGCCGTCCAGGGGCGGCGGAGAGGCGCGGGCGATCGCCGCCGCCAGCGCCCGGCAATCCGCCTCGCCGGCGACGAAGGCGTCCGGCGGCGCGGCCTCCAGCTCGCCGCGCAGGCGCAGGTAGTCCGCCGGCGTCAGCCTGTCGAGCGGCCCCTCCAGCGCGGCCGGATCTTCGATGCGCAGGCCAAAGCCGCGCCCGGCCAGGTAGCGGCCGGTCTGCACGCCCGCCAGGGCGATCGGCACGGCGCCGAAACGGCTTGCCTCATAGACCCGGTTGGGCAGCAGCCAGGAGGAGTTCAGCCCCTCTTCCATATAGTCGATCGCCCAGGCGAAGTGGGTCTCGCCATAGAGCCGGGGCAGATCCTCCGCCGCGTAGGCGCCGCCGAATGCGACGTTGGGCAAGGCCGCGACCTGGCGGTCGAAGTCGTCGAACTCGGTGTAGGCCGGCCGGCCGTGGATCTGCACCTGGACGAGATCCGGCCGGCGCCGCGCCAGCTCGGTGAGGATGGCCAGGCTCTTGCGGCAGCGGATCGCGCCCATCCAGCCGATCCGCCAGGGCGGTCCCGCCGGCGGGGGCGCAGGCCGCGCGGCGCTTGGCGCCCCCAGTTCCAGCACCTTGTTCTCCACCAGCAGGGTGGGGAGGGCGAGGTCGTGGCCGACGCCCTGGCGCGGGGTGAAATAGGCGTCGAGGAAGGCCGGCGAGCTGACGATCAGCAGATCGGCCCGGCGCATCAGCGCCCGCTCCAACGCGCGCATCGCCCGGCCCTTGAGCCCCTTCCCCAGCATCATCCGGTGAATGTCGAGGCATTCGTAAGTCAGCGGGCCGTCCAGCCGGCAGGCCCGCCGCGCGGCGCTGGCGACCGCCAGCATCTCCAGCGAGCGGGCCATCACCGCCTGGGTTCCAGCCAGGGCCGCCGCACACCGCCCCGAGGTGAGCGCCGCCAGCGCGGTGGCCTTGGCGCGATGGGCGAGCCGGGCGTCGTAGGTGCGGCCGAGGTCGACGGCCGGCGCCCCCTCGAGGGTCGCGGGCGCGGTTTCGCTGCGGCGGAAACCCAGCACCACCGGCGCTACGCCGCCGGCCTGCAGCATCCGCACCCGCCGGCGAACCGCCGGATCCGCCAGGTCATGGACGAAGTAGGCCAGCTTCACGATGCAAGGTCCCTGCCCGCCGCCCGGCGGCTCGCCAGGTAACGCTCGGACCGGCGATTTGGCGCCGGAGCCGCTGGGCCGCGGTTAGAGCCGCAAGCCCTTGGCGGTCCACCAGGCGACGAAGGCGGCGGCGGCGGCGACCAGCAGCGCACGCCGCAGCGGCGCGAAGCGCAGTCCGGGATCATACTCGAAGCGGCTGTGGCCGGTGACCATCGGCCGGACCAGGTCGGCGCGCTTGTAGACCGCGTAGAAAACCACGGCGCCGATGTGCAGCAGCACCAGCGCCTGCAGGGCCGAGAAGCTCATGTGGTGCCATTTGGCGAACAGCCGGCCGGTGTCGAAATCCACCCGGTCGGACAGCGGACCGGACTCCAGGCCGTCGACATCGACGCTGAAGAGCCCGGAGATCACCTGGACGATCAGCGCCGCGAGGATCGCCAGCACGCTCCAGCCGCCGAGCGGATTGTGGCCCGCCACGGCCTTGTGGGCGCGCGACGGCAGCGTGCGGACATAGGCGAGGGTCGCCGCCGGCCCCTTCACGAAGCTGGCGAACCGCGCGCTCGTGGAGCCCAGGAAACCCCACGCCAGCCGGAAGACCAGCAGCCCGAGCACCGCGTAGCCGGCCAGCCGGTGCCAGTCCATGCGGCCGGTTTCGCCGGCCCACCAGGCAAAGCCGATCAGCACGATCAGCGCCCAGTGGACGATCCGCGTCGGACCATCCCAGAGCCGCGCGCGGACAGCGGTCTGACCCGTCACGTCGCGCACCTAGTGCTTCTCCGGCACGCGATAGGTTTCATGGCAGGTCTTGCAGGCCCCGCCGGTCGCCTGGACCTGCGCCTTGATGGCGGCCATGTCGTCCGTGCTAGCGACCTGCTGCAGCTTGGCGGTGGCGGCCTGCAATTTCTGAACGGCGGCGGCGAAGCCCTGAGGATCGCCCCAGATTTCCGGCTTGGCGTCGGTCTTGACGCCGCTTTCCGCGCCGCTGCCCTTCGGGAACCAGCTCGGCTGCTGGGCCGCCAGCGCGTTCGCCTTCTGGGCATTGGCGGCGATCACCGCCTTGTCGGGGGCGTCCTTCTTCAACTGGTCGACGATCGCCTTGAAGGCCCCGCCGAGCTGCTTGAAGTTCTCGTGCCGGGCCGCCGCGGCCTTGCCGGCCGGGGTGTTGGGAATCGGGCCCAGGTCGTCGTGGGCGAGCGCCACGCTGGCCGCCATCGCCACGCCGAGGGCGGCGCCCGCCGCTGCGACCTTGCCGAACCTGAAGCTCATCTGGGCTCACCTTCCCCGGGAAAACGGAGCGGGACATTGCCGGCGCGTGGCACGCGCCGTCAACCGCAAGCCGGCGTCTTATCGCCTGGCCACAGCCGTCTTCACCGGGGCACCCTGATGCGCCGCGTCGGCGATCAGGCCCGCACAATTGGCGTCCTTCGCCAGGCCCGGATCGATGAACGGCAGCAGAGCCGCCAAGGGCGTCAGGAAGCTGGCCAGCGCCACCGCCGCGCCGCCCTGGGCGATCGCCGAGCCTGGCTGCACGCCGAGCTTGGGCCGACGCAGCGGCCCCTCGGCGGTGATCGGCAGCATCACGCGCACGAGGCGGAACTTCTTCGGACGGCCCTGCACCTTCAGGTCCAACCGCTCGCTGTCCATGTTCACCGTCCCGGCGCCGGTCACCAGCACGGGGCCGGTGTCGAACACGATACGGTCGGCGCTGAAGACGCCGTTCACCGCCTGGAAGTGCGCCACGCCGCAGCGGATCGGCGTCGACTGCTGATCCTTCGACAGCAGCAGCCCCAGTCCCTTGACCACGTCGACGCCCATCAGTTCGGCGAAGGCCTTGCGGATCTCGCCGTTGGGCACGGCGAGCATCAGTTCGCCGTTGGCGTTGGCGAAAGCCCTGTGCACCGAATTGCCGGTCCCGCGCAGCCGGGCGCGGCCGACGAAGGCGCCGCTGAACGGCATCCCGCCGCTCAGATGAATCGGCAGCAGGTGTTCGAGCCTGGCGTTGGAGAGCTTGAGGTCGAGGTCGGAGACCGGCGTCGCCTTGCGGGCGTCCAGCCGCACGGTCCCGGCGACGCGGCCCTGCGGCAGCTCGAACGCGACCGGATCGGCTCGCAGCACCCCGGCCTCGAGCTTCACGTGGGCCGAGCCGGACTGCAGGTTCACCGGCGCGTTGTGGATGGAAGCGGCCTTGTAGGTGACGTCGGCGTCGATCGAGCGGATGCGATCGACGTTCAGGGTCGCATCGGGCAGCAGCCGCTGTTCGCTTTGCAGCACCTGGGCTGCGACGACCTGCTTCTGGGAGGCCACCTTGCCGACCTTGGGCGCGCCGCCGAACAGGGCGCCCAGGTCGACGAAGTCGAGGCTGCGGGTGCGCAGGTCGGCCTTCAGCAGCGGCCGCTCGCGCCCGGTCTGGACCGAGATCTTGCCCGCCAGGTCGGAGCTTCCGAAGCGGCCGCCGAGGCCGTCGATCCGCCAGGTCTGCACATCCCGCGACAGCCGGCCGTGCAGTTTGTAGGGCGGGGTGTTCGGCAGGGCGACGCCGGTGATGCCGTAGAGGTCGGCGAGGTCCGGCCCGCGCGCCGTGGTGTCCATGTAGAAGTGGCCGAGGTCGAAGGGCCTGGGCACGGCGCCGCGGGCGGTGACATAGGTGTCGCCCGCACGGATGTCGGCGTCGAACGGATAGGGCTTCGCCCGGTCGACGTTCAGCAGCGGACCGCCGGTGACCTGCAGGGTGAAGGGCTGGGCGTTGAGCGCCCCCTGGCCGCGCATCTCGAATCCACGGTTGCGGGCGCCCAGCTGCTCACTGGCGTTCAGCGTGCCGCGGAAATCCAGGCCGCGCTTGACGTCGCGATAGGTCAGCTGGCCGTCGTTGATGACGAAATCGCGGATCGGCGGCAGCTTCAGCGGCGCGCCGCTCTTCCTGCCGTCGGAGAAGTCCCAGCTCGCTCGGCCCTGGGCGTCGCGCAGCAGCGCCACCCGCGGCTGGTCGAAGCGCAGGAGCCGCAGGTCGAGGTGACCGGTCAGCAGCGGGATCAACCGGATCCGGAGGCCTATGCGGCCGACGTCGGCCATCTTTCCCTGTCCGGCCCAGGCCGGGTTGGCGATGTGGACGCCGTCGACCGTGGCGCTCGGCTGCCAGGAGAAGGGATGCACCTTCAGGTCGCCGGTGATGGTCACCTCGCGGTGCATTCGCGCCGAGGCCAGCCGCGCCACCGGCCCGCGGAACCAGTTCCAGTCCCAGACGGCGACCAGGATGGCGAGGGCGATCACCAGCAGCGCCAGGATGCCGCCCGTCCAGGTCATCGCCCTGCGGCTGGGGCGCCGGATGTGGCCGCCGCCGAGGCGATCGCGCGTCGTGCGCCAATGCTCGCGGGTCCAGGCGCCGGCGCGCTGCAGCGGACGCCGCTCGCCGGATAGGCCGGCGGGGGGCTTGTCGCCGGGGCGCGGGCCCGGCTGCGGGGTCTGGCGGGCGTCGTCGGACAACGGCGTGAGCTCCCAGAGCGTCCCCCGGCGCATCAACGTCGACGCCCCCGCTTCCAGTTCCCCAGGGAACCTTCGGCTAGTGGTCGACGCCGCGGCCCGAAAGTGCGGCCCGTGCGGTGGCGGCGAGGATCCGCAGGTCGAACCCCAGCGAGCGCCGCTGGAGATATTCGATGTCCAGCTGCACCTTCTGTGGGATCGGCAGCTCGTCGCGGCCGTTGACCTGGGCCCAGCCGGTCAAGCCCGGGCGCAGCCGGTGGACGCCGGCGGCGGTGCGCAGCGCGACCAGATCGTCCTGGTTGAACAGCGCCGGCCGCGGTCCCACCAGGCTCATGTCGCCGATCAGCACGCTCCACAGCTGGGGCAGTTCGTCGAGGCTGGTGCGGCGCAGGAACCGCCCCAGCGGGGTGACCCACTGGTCGGGATCGTCCAGCAGGTGGGTCGCCACATTCGGAGCGCCCACCCGCATGGTGCGGAACTTCGGCATCCGGAAAATCAGGTTGTCGCGGCCAATTCGCCGCGACCAGTGCAGGGCCGGCCCCGCGCTCTGCAAGCGGACCGCCAGGGCAAGGACGACCAGCAGCGGCGACAGCAGCACCAGCCCTGCCGTCGCGCCCGCGATGTCCAGCGCCCGCTTCACCCCGCCTCCCGCGCCTCCACGATCTTGCGGAGGCATTTAGGCCGGGTTGCGGGCGCCGGCCAAGTCAGTGCGGCTTGGCTTCCCCCTCGCGAGCTTTGCGCTTCGCCGCCGGCCGTGGCGGCGGCGGCGGCTCGTCGGCAGGCTCCGGCGTGGCCGCGAGCACCGGCTCCGGCGCGGCCGACGGCCCGGGCTCAGGCTCGGCAGCCAGCGCGGGCCCGGGCGCCGGTTCGGGTTCCGCAGCCGGCTCAGGGGCGGCGGCCAGCACGGGTTCGGGCGCCGATTCGGGTTCAGGTTCAGGTTCAGGCTCTGGCGCCGGCGCCGGCGCCGGCTCGGCCGCGAGCGTCGGTTCGGGCTCTGGCTCCGCCGCCGGCTCAGGCTCCGGGGCCAACGCAGGTTCAGCCGCCTCGAACATCGCGACGCTGACCGGCGCGGACTCGCCGCCGACCGGGAGCGCGGGAGCGTTGTCGTTCATCAGCGTCTCGGCCACCGCACCCTCGGCGGCCCCGGCCGCCGGCAGCGCCGCCGCCTTCGCCAGGGCCGCGAAGCTGTTGGCCTGCGTCCATCGCGTCATCCACCACCAGGCGGAGCCGACGACGACCGCGCCGGTGAAATAGCCCCAGAGCGGCGAGGCCGCTCCGACGACGAACTCAGGCCGAAGCATCGGCGGGAACTGCGCTTTCGCGGGCCAGATCTGTTCCGACACGGCATGTCTCCTGGGTTGGCTCATGTTGCGCCGCAACACTACCATGCCCCATGATCTCGCTTGTGCGAAATCTTGTGATCTAAAGACGATAGATGCGCGCGGTTCCTCCCTCGCCCAAAGCCTCGGCCGTCCAGCGGCAGATCTCCTCCACAACCGGCTGCAGTCCCGCGTCCGGACCCACCAGGACCAGTGCACAGCCGTTCATCCGCAGCGGATCGTCGAGCGGCCGCATGCGGGTCTCCGCAGCCAGGATCGGCGCCTCGACCGCATCCTCGAGGTCGCGCAGGAAGGCGTCGAAGGTCTCCAGGTCCTTCAGCGGCAGCCACGCCAGCACCTGGGCGGTCGGGTTCTTTCGCGCCGCCGCCGCCGCGGTCTGCACCACCTGGGCGTAGTCGTCCGCCCGCTCGAACGGCGGATCGATCAGCAGCAGCGCCGGCCCGCGCCTGGGAACGCGCTCGGCGGCCACGGCGAAGCCGTCGGCGCATAGGGTCTCGACTCCCCGCCGGCCCTTCAGCGCCCTGGCCAGTTCGGCGTGCTCGGGCGCGCGCAGTTCGCAGCCGAGATAGCTGTCCTGCGGCCGCAGCGCCTCGGCGACCAGCCAGGGCGAACCAGGATAAAGGCTAAGGGGCCCGCCGCCGTTCAGCCGCTTCACCGCGGCGACCAGCGGGGCGAACCCGGCCGGGGCGTCGGACGCCGCCATCAGCCGGACGATCCCGGCCGCCGCCTCGCCGGATCGCTGGGCTTCCGGCCCGGCGAGGTCGTAGAGCCCGCGCCCGGCGTGGGTGTCGATGACCCGCAGCGGCGTGGAATCGGCGGCGGCGGCGGCGATCAGCTGCAGCAGGGCGGCGTGCTTCACCAGGTCGGCGAAATTCCCGGCGTGGAAGGCGTGGCGGTAGTTCAACAGCGCTCCGGGGCGTTGCGGGACAGGCTGTGCAAAAACCCTGAGCGGCAGCAGGCGGACCGGCGTTCAAAGGCTATCGTGGTCCCGCCCGGAACTGTCGCCGATTGTCAAGCCGAGTCGCCAGCGCCGGACGATAACTCAGGTCACCGGCGCCGCCACAGTCCCGCCCGTCGGGCCCAGCAATTCCGGCGGTTTCGCCAGGATCAACGCCGCGAGCTGCGGCACCAGGACCTCGGCGATTAGCGGCTTGAGGTGGACGATGAGGTTGGGGAACCGGGCGCCGAGCAGAGCTGGCAGTCCGATGCTCGTGTGAAAGATCAGCGGGACGCCGCTTGCGATCAGACGCTCCGCCACGGGTTCTATGTCGCGGTCTGTCAGGTTCACGTCGAGGATAGCCGCGTCCACCGCGTGGGCGTCCAGCAAGGCCAGGGCCTCCTTGACGCTTGCCGCTGGCCCCACGACGGCGCCGCCGGCTTCCAGGACGCTTGCGGCCAGGTCGAGCGCAATGAAGGGTTCGTCTTCCACGACCAGGATCGCGGACTTGTCCAACAGCATATGGGTATCCACAGGAACTCCAGTCGGCGGACCGCTAGCGCTCAAGATGAGCTATAGCCGCAGACAAATTGACAACTAGCCCTTCAGGCCGCCAGTCGAACGCGATGGCGCCATCAAGGTTGCCCCCGGCGCTTCGGCGGGCCAGCAGGGTGCCGAAACCCTCGCGTTCGGGAGTCTCGGCAATCACCGGTCCTCCACGCTCTTCCCACGCCAGCGCGAGCCGGCCATCGGCGACCGTCCAGGCGATGCGAATCTGACCTTCCAGCGTGGAGAGGGCGCCATATTTGGCGGCATTGGTGGCAAGCTCGTGCAAGACCAAAGCGAGGCTGGTGACCGCGTCGCCGCTGACCGCGACATCGGGACCTTCGATCGTGGCCCGGAAATGGTCCTCGACATTCTGCGGATCGGCATAAGGCGCGATGACAGACCGCACCAGTTCACGGAGTGTGGTTGAGCGGCGGTCGGAAATGCCCGGCGCGAGCGGCAAGATCAACCGATGCGCGCTGGCCAACGCGTCCAGCCGCCCGCGGACGGTTTTTGCCATGTCCTGCGGCGTGAGGGCCGACCTGGCGGACAGCGCCACCACGCCGGCCGTCACGGCGAACAGGTTCTTCATTCGATGATCCAGTTCCCGGATCAGCAAGACCTGTTGTTCTTGGGCTTGCTGCCGCTCACTGATGTCAAGAAAAGTGCAGACGGCGCCTTGAAGCTCGCCGCCGTGGCGCAGGGGGCGAAGCCAGTATTCCACCGGGAAACTCGTCCCATCGCGGCGGAAGAATATTTCACCCTCCACATGGGCCGGCTCGCCGTTGCGCGCCGCGCGGTTGATGGGAGAGTCGGCTTCCAGATAGGCGGAGCCGTCCGCGCGGGCATAGTGCATCAGGGCATGCAATTTCCGGCCGATGGCGTCCTCTTGCCGCTCAAAACCAAGCATCCTCAGAAAGGCGGCGTTGCACAGCGTGGTCACGCCATCTTGGTCGATGCAAAAGATGGCGTCTGCGGTGGAATCGATCAGCAGGCGAAGGTCGTCCTGGCTTGCGCGGAGCGCTGCCTCGGCCGCCTCCCGCTCGGTGATGTCGATGAAGGTGATCACGACGCCGTCGACGACCTTGTCGACCCTACGGTAGGGCCTTATGCGCATGATGAAGGTCATGGCCGCATCCACCAGGGACACTTGGCGCTCGATGACGGAGAGCTTGCTCACAACAGTGCGGGCGTCGCGCTGTAGGTCGGCGTAGTTGAGCAGCGTGACGATTTCGGTGATCGGCCGACCGACATCACCCTCGCGGAGCGGGAAGATATCGACGATGCCCGGGGTGAAGCTCTTGATGCGAAGGTCGATGTCCAGAAAGATCGTGGCGATTTCAGTGCTGTCGAGCAGATTGATCAGGTCGCTGTTGAGCGAGCTCAACAGCTCATTCTTGGACAACATCTCAGCATTGATGGTTTGAAGTTCCTCATTGACGGACTGGATTTCCTCCTTGGCCGTCTCCAGCTCTTCATTCGCCGATTGAAGCTCCTCGTTGACCGATTGATATTCCTCGTTGGAGGATCGCATCTCCTCGTTGACGACTTCGAACTCGTCGATCGATGACTGAAGCTGGAACTTGGTTGTCCGCAACTCCTGTTCGAGGGCCTGGGTGGCCTCGGTGGGCGGCTGGACGTTGTTGCGGGCATTTCGGCCTGAAGCCGCCGGCCCATTGTCCCGGAAGGCGAGCACGAACAGGCCATCGCCCCCAGCCTTGCTGCCGCGATCGGGCATCGGCTCGACGATGACCGTGACCAGTCGCGCCTTACCCTCGATCCTGACGGCGGCATTTTCATGCACGATCGGCGCACCGGTGATCTGGGCTTCTTGCAAAGCCGCCCGCACCGCTGGGCGCAGCGTCTTGCGCAAGAGGTTGAAGAGATTGAAGCTTGGCGCGCCGAGGGAGGGTTCCAGATAGGCGCCGAGATCTCCTCCCGAAAAGCGCACGACCTGATGGCCGCGGTCGACGACGACATGGGCCGGCGTATATTTTTCGATCAACCGGCGCGCATCCCGGCCGATGCTGTCGTCGGAAGGGCGCGACGTCGGCTCCGCGGCGGCGGGGGGCCGCGCAGTGCGGCGTCCGGGCGTCAGATCGGGCAGAGAGAGTCCATCTGTAGCGCGCCGCTCGAAAATCCGGTGCTTCTTGTCAACGACACCGAAGAGCTTGGCGCTGCGGGTGACCGACTCGGAGGCCCCCAAGAACAGCGTTCCGCCCGGATTGAGCGCGTAGTGGAACGTGCGCATCACCCGGTCCTGTGCGTCGGGCTCAAGGTAGATCAGCAGGTTGCGACAGGAAATCAGGTCCAGCTTTGAGAATGGCGGGTCCTTGATCAAGCTGTGGATCGAGAACAGGCACATCTCGCGGATTTCCGGCAGGACGGTGTAGCCGTCGCCGTCATTCAGGAACCAGCGCTCCAATCGTTCCGGCGACACGCCCGCCAAGGTCTTGGGGTAGTGGCCGCGCCGCGCCCGCCCGATCGCCCGGTCGTCGATGTCGGTGCCGAAAATCTGCACCTTGGGCTGCGGACCGTCGAAATCCATGCATTCGCGCAGCAGCATGGCGATCGTGAAGACCTCTTGGCCGGTGGCGCACCCAGGGACCCAAATCCGAATCTGCTCGTTAACGCCCTTGCCTCTCACCAGGCCCTTCAACATCGAGGTCTGTAGCGCCTCGAACGCGGCCGGGTCGCGGAAGAATTGTGTCACGCCGATCAACAGTTCCTGGAACAGCACGTCCAGTTCCTGCGGCTCCTTACGCAGATAGGCGATGTACGCGTCCGGCGTCTTGATCGCCAACGCCTGCATCCGCCGCTCCATGCGGCGGACGAAGGTTTTGTCCTTGTAGGCCCGGAAATCATGCCCGCTGCGCGCCAGCATCAGCGCGCAGATTGTCGCCAGACGCCCTTCTGCCGGGCCGGCTTCCTCTGAAGCCTTGGGCTTCGCCTGGCCCTTCAGTCGCTTCTGGTGGGCCAGCAACTTGGCCGGCATCGCGTTCACCTGGAGGATCTCATCGACCTGACCGGTCAAGGTGGCGCTGAGCGGCATCCCCGGCTTGGCCTGATGATCGAACTCGGCCTGGGCGAAGGTGAGGCCCCCGTGCTCCTTAATCGCCGTCAAGCCCAGCGTGCCGTCGCTGCCGGTCCCGGAGAGGATGATGCAGACCGCGTTCTCGTGCTGGTCCTCGGCGAGGGAGACAAAGAAGGTGTCGATCGGCCGCCGGTGATCCCGCGGGGGCGCGGGCTGCTCCACGCACAGCCGCCCCGCATGGACGGTGAGCGTCGCATTCGGAGGGATCACGAACACCCGGTTCGCTTCAAGCGCCATGCCGTCTTCGGCCTCGACCACGCTCATGCGGGTGGCGGCGCTGAGCAGCTCGACCAGCATGCTCTTGTGGTCCGGCGAGAGGTGCTGAACGAGAACGAAGGCCATGCCGCTATCGGCCGGCATGTGGCCGAAGAAGGCCTTGAAGGCCTCAAGACCCCCAGCGGATGCGCCGATGCCTACGATCAGCGGCGGTCGCGCCTCGGGCGAGCGGGATAACGACTCGACCGCCGCGCCCTCAGGCCCCTCGGCGTCCTCAGGCCGCCCGGGTGGCGCTCGTTTTTGCACGGTCTTCGCTTTCCCCACAGCGGCAGCGCTGTGGATGTTGTCATTTAGCGCTTCTGTGCCATCCGCGTCGAGGCGCTTGAGCGCTGGCGTGCGCTACCGGCGGGGAGAGGAACCGGCCCTGCGCATACCACGTTGCCGATTGTCTGAAGGAGGCGCCTTGCAGACCCCGCGGGACATGTCCGACTCCGCCACGCTCCAGCCTGAGCTGCTGGAGCCTGCGGACACAGGCCTTGTCCACGTCCGCGACGACGACCCCGGCATCCGCCGCAAGACGTCGGCGACCGGCTTCAGCTATCTCGGCCCCGACGGAAAGCCGGTGAAGGACGAGGCGACCCTCGAGCGCATCCGCAAGCTGGCCATCCCGCCGGCCTGGACCGAGGTCTGGATCAGCCCCGATCCGCGCGGCCACATCCAGGCCGTCGGCCGGGACCAGAAAGGCCGCAAGCAGTACCGCTACCACGAACGCTGGCGGCAGGTCCGCGACAGCCACAAGTACGATCGGGTCATCGCCTTCGGGCGCGCCCTGCCGAAACTGCGGCGCCGCGTCGAGGCCGACCTGGCGCGTCGCGGCCTGCCGCGCGAGAAGGTGCTGGCCGCCGTGGTCCGCGTCATGGAGATCACCCTGATCCGCGTCGGCAACCCCGAGTATGCGCGGCAGAACAAGAGCTTCGGCCTCACCACCCTGCGCGACCGCCACGCCAGGATCGGCTCGCGCCAGGCGATCTTCGAGTTCCGGGGCAAGAGCGGCAAGATTCACCGCACCGGCTTTCAGGACCGCCGCCTCGCCCGCGTCGTCAAGGCCTGCCAGGACCTCCCCGGCCAGCGGCTGTTCCAATATGTCGACGAAGACGGCCAGCGGCGCGCCGTCGAGAGCGCCGACGTCAACCGGTACATCCGCGAGACCCTCGGCGAGGACTTCTCGGCCAAGGACTTCCGCACCTGGGCCGGAACGGTCGCCGCCGCCCGCGCCCTGGTCGCCAGCGAGCCGTGCGCCAGCGCCGCCCAGGCCAAGCGCACCCTCAACACCTGCGTGAAGGCGGTGGCCGGCCTGCTCGGCAACACCGCCGCCGTTTGCCGCGGCGCCTATATCCATCCGGCGGTGCTCGAAGCCTATGCCGGCGGCGAGCTCAATCTGAAGCCGGCGAAGGACGACCGCGCCTTCGAACTGGCGGTGCTCCGCTTCCTGGAGGCCGCCCGCGCCGACGACCTCGGCGGCGAGACGCAAGCCGCGCGCGCCATGCTGCGGCAGGCGGAGGGCGCCGGGCGCGAGGCGTCTGCCTGACGACCTCGCCGCCTACCGCCGATAGGCGAAGCCGACGCGCACCAACCGCGGCGCCCCGTAGCTGGTCACGCCGTCGGCGGTCTGGCCGACGGCGATCTCGGCGTCGCCGAGGTTGTCGGCCGCCAGGTAGATCTCGGTCTCAGGCGCCAGCCGCCAGGCGGCGCGGGCGTCGAGCTGCAAGCCCGCCTTCAGCCTGCGCGAGTTCAGGTCGTCCTCGTACCGCAGGTTCTCGTAGCGCAGCTCCGCGGCGAGGCTGAGCCGGGCCAGCGGCCGCCAGTCGAGGCCGCCGGTGGCGGTGAACGCCGGCGCCTGGGCCGGACGCTTGCCGGTGAGCTGGCGGGCGCCGTCGCCGCCGTCGACCCGGGCGTGGGTGTAGGCGAAGGCGGTACGCCAGCCGAGCGTCGCGGCAAGCTCGCCTGCCGCCTCGCCTTCGAAGCCCCAGGCCTTGATCAGACCGGCGTTCTGCCGCTGGCGCAGCACGCCGCCGGCGGGAATGAACCCGGCCGTCGGAAAGGTCCCCGGCCCTGCGCCCATGGTGACATTGGTGATTGGGTCGGCCAGGCGGTTGTAGAAGGCGGTCGCGCTCCAGCGCGCGGGCGCGGTTCCGCCCACCCCGGCCTCGACACCGGACAGACGCTCAGGCTTCAGCGCCGGATTCGCCTCGGTGACGTCGTTGCCGACCCGGAACGGCCGGTGCAGTTCGTTGAGCGTCGGCGGCCGGAAGCCGGAATAGGCGGCCCCCCGCAGCCACAGCTGCGGCGTCAGGCTGTAGCGTAGGCCAGCGCGGGCGGTGGGCATCACCCCGTCGGAGCCGCCGGGGTGCTGGTCCAGGGTCGGGGCTCCGCTGGCCAGGTCCTGCTCATGGCGGATCGCACGGTCCGCCCGCCAGGCGTCGACCCGGACGCCGCCGGTCAGCAGCCAGGGCGCGGCGGTCCAGTCGGCGTCGAGATAGAGGCCGGCCACGCCGGTCTCGCCGCCCGCCTTGCGCCGACGGGTGAAGCCGCCGTTCAGGAAGCGGAAGCGCTCGAACTCCACGCCGCGGGCCAGCCGGGCGTCCGCCCCGGCCTCCCAGCCGAGTCGGCCCCGGGCCCCCTGCAGGGCCGCGCTCAGGCCGAAGCCCTGGGCGGGCGTGGAATACTGGTCATTGGCCGGTGTGGTGGCGCTGCGGTCGGCGGCGACCGCGACGGAGCTGTTGGCGAAGTCGCTGGCGCGCATCCAGGCCTGCAGCCGCCAGCCCAGAGCCTGCGCCTGTCGCGGATGCGCCAGGGTGAAGGTGGCCGAGGCGCCGGAGGCCTCCGAATAGGCGCCCGCCAGGCCTGAACCGCGACGCTCGTCATAGACGCCGAGCCTCGCCGAGCTTTCGGTCGCGCCAAAGGCGTGCTGCAGCCGCACCGCGTAGGCGGCGTCGCGCAGGTCGAGCGGCCGGTCCGCAGCGCCGGCCCGGTCGCCGCGAACCGGCGTGTAGCCGGCGCTGCTTTCGCCGGAGGCGGTGATCAGCAGGCCGGGGCCGCCCAAGGCCGCCGCCGCGCGATAGCTCGACCGATCGCCGGCGGAGACGTCCAGCGCCTGCAGGCCTTCGCTCGCAGGGCGCTCCTGCAGGGCGACGACGCCGGTCAGGGCGCCGGCGCCGTACGGGCCGGCCCCGGCCCCTCGGACGATGGTCGCGCCGGCCAGCCCCTCGGGCGGCAAAGCGCTCCAGATCACCCAGCCGCCGAAGGGATCGTTCTGCGGCGCGCCGTCAAGGGTGACCAGCGCCCGGCCGGCGCCCGAGGGAGCGATCGCCCGCAGGGAAAGCCCCTGGGTGGTCGGATTGGCCGCCAGGCTGGAGGTGCGGCGGAACAGCGAGACGCCCGGCGTCGCGCCGAGCGCCTGGTCCAGCCGCGGGTTGAACCGCAGCACCGCCTGCGGCAGCTCGATGGTGTCGAACGCCGCCTCGCCGGCCAGCGGCGCCAGCCGCGGCGCGTAGACGACGATCACCTCGGCCGCGGACGGCGGGGGACTGGGCGGCATGGCGGAGGCCTCCAATGTTTCCTGGAGGCCTTGTCTAGACTGATCCGCTGCGGCTGGCAGGCCTGTCGGCGAGGCGGCGTCGACGACGTCAGGCCGCGGGCGGCGGCGCGTCGGCCGAGCGCTCCGAGCCGGGCGCGGCGATCTGGGTCAGGCCCTCGGAGAGCGCCTCCTTGTAGTCGTCGACCATCTGGGTCCAGTAGTTGAGCTGGGCGGCCATCAGGTCTGTCGGCTCGCGCACCTCGGCGCAGCTGCGCCAGAAATCGGCGATGGCGCTCGACCGCCGGCTCATCAGCGCCAGGCCGACGTTCATCGTCGCCGCAGGGATCGCCGCAGCCGGCAGTGTCGTGGCGGGCGCATCGGCGAGGAAACTTCGGGGGATGGGCGAAAGGTGGGTCGGATCGGCCATGGCTCTCTCCTCCTGATCCCCCGACCAGAGCCGCGCAACCTACACCACTCTCGTCTTCTGAAACTGAGATTCGTCTGGGCGACGGCGGACCCCGGTCACATCCGCGCGAGCGCGCTCGGTTAACCCGGAGCTGCACCGAGGGCGCATGATCTTACGGCGCCCGGCGCCCGCTAAGGCCGCAATATGACAATCGGCAGCGACCGCAGGACCTGCCGGGGTTGAACCGCGAACGGAGGGCGTCGAGTTTCCCGGTCGACGCAGGGCACGTTAGTTCGCCCAACGTCGAAGAGGGACGCCGTGAGGGGGTTGGTAGCAACCTCAATACGGACAGAAATCCGAATGCTTCGCGTAGTAACTTTGGCGGCAGTGGCCGCCCTCCTCGCCGCCGCTCCCGCGTCTGCGAAATCCATCCACATCTCGACCGAAGGCAAGTCGCTGGACGAAGTCAAGGCGGAGGTCCACAAGGCCGCCGTCGCGCTTTGCCGTGCCGAAGTCGGGGATTCCCTTCTCTCCTATTACCTGCAGGCGCCTTGCGTCCGCTCGACCGTGCAGGCGGCGCTCAAGGAGTCGAACATTCCGGCTCTGACGGAAGTCGCCTCGCGCTAATAGGAGTTCGCGTTCGGCCGACGCCGTCAGGCATCGGCCGCGGCCGCCCGGGTTCGCAGTACGCGCGCTCAGGCATCCGGGGGGCGCCGACCGGTCCGCCAGCTTCGCACAGTCGCAAAGCCCGCGCTTTCGCCGGTCGGCTGCACCTCTTCGGCGCCACTTGCAGGCGCTTCACGGCTGCTGCAGGCCCATGTCAAGGTCGCACCGCTGGTCCCGACCACGCGTCTCGATCACCGTCGCCACCAGCACCGGCGACACGCCCGGCTTGGCGGTCTCCACCACGACATTCAGCGCCCGGCGGCCCGGCGAATTGCACAGGGTCTGGCGTGAGGCGAGCGCGCCCGCCGCCCAAGCCGTCTTCGCCAGGGCAAATCCCTCCGGCCGGACCGCGACCGCGTCGAGCACCGAACGCTGGACCTCCGCCGGGTCGCCGCCGGTGACGGTCACCGCGCAGAGGTTGGGGAGGCTCTCGCGATGCACGGCGACGTCCTGGCCCTTGGCGTCCACCACCGGCGCCTTGTCGATCACGGCGGCGAGGCAGGCCCCCATCGCCGAGTGGGCCTCATCGACGGGGTCGGCGACGGCGGCCTGCGCGGCCGCGAGGCTTGCAAGAACAGCGAGGATCGCCAGGCGCATTGGAGGCTCCAGAGGGTCGGCCCTGCGATGGCGCGCGAAAGCGGCGCCGGTATGGCGGCGCGAGCTGGCCCGGCCGCGGTTCAGCCGGCGCGCGCCTGCCGCAGGATCTCCTCGCGCATCAGCGGCGGCGGCGTCGGGCCCATCCGCATATAGCGCTCGTGGAATTCCCTGGCCTGGTAGGCCGGCCCCCGCGCCGCCTTGTAGGCTTCGCGCAGGGCGGTGATCGCCGCCTTGCCGGTGTTGTAGGTGATCGCCTGGGTCGGCCACTTGGAATAGCGGTAGATCGCCTTCTCCGCCCGGTCGAACACGGCGCGCGCAGCCGGATCACCCGTCATCCGCGACCGGGCGCCGGGCACGAAGTCGACGTTGGCGTTGAAGTAGTCGACCGCCTGGTCGTAGCTCATCCGGCCGGTGTGGATGCCGACGTCGACCACGACGCGCACCGCCCGCAGGAGCTGGCCCTGCAACTCATAGAGGTGTTCGGCTGGGGTATAGAAGCCGTGCGGCCGCCCGGCGACCGGCAGGCTCATCAGCTCCTCGCTGTAGAGCGCCCAGCCCTCGGTGGCGGGCGAATCCTCCCAGCTCGACGAGGAATCCTCGACCGCGCCAGGCGTGAACCAACGGATGTTGCTGATCTCCGTGGCGTGCTCGATCATGTACTTGTAGTGCCAGTCGTGGCCGGGGAAGCCCTCGTGCACGGCCGTGTCGGCGACCGAAGCGCGGTTGTTCTCGCGCAAGGCCGCGGCGTCATTGCCGGTCGGCGTCAGGTAAAAGCGGCCGACGCCGGAAGTCTTGAAGGTCGGCGCCGGATAGTAGGCCGCGTCGATCGCCGCGCGCAGCACCGGCGGGGTCGGAAATACGTCCAGCCGGTAGGTCGCCGGTACGTCGAACAGCTTCTGCTCGCGACCGAACTGCACCGCCCGGCGCCCCGTCTCGACGTACCAGGCCAGCAGTTCGTCGTCGGACTTGGGCGAGTCCTGGCTGAGATGCTCCATCACTTTGCGGACCGAGGCGTTCTTCGCCTCCAGGCTGTCGAACGGCAGGCCGAGCCCCGCTTCGGCGGCGACCTGCTGGGCGACCTCGTAGAGCCGGGCCTGATAGAGGGCCGTCTGCTGCTGGCCGTAGGCGAACAGTTCCGCGGCCTTGCGCGGCTCGTGCAGCACGTGGGCCAGCCGCCATTCGTACTCGCCTTCCCCCAGCGCGAAGCGATCGATGCGGTCGGACGCGGGGTAGAGCGCCCGCACCGCCTCGGCGAACTTGAGGAAGGCGCCTTGCGCCGCCGCGCAAGCCGGCGACAGCTGCGCCATCAGCTTGGCCTGGAAAGCCCGCCCGCCCAGGTAGCTCGCCGCCTGATCCGGCAGGGCCTTGCCGAAATAGTCGGCGGCGTCACGTGCGCCGGCGACGCCGTCGCGCTCGACCATCCGCCAGTCCGGCCGGACGCCACTGGCGGCGCCGGCCCGCAGATTGGCCTCGACGACCTGAAGGAAGGCAGGGATGGCGCGCACGCGGGCGATCACGAGGGCCCATTCCTTGGCGGTTCCCAGCCGGCCGCCGCCGAACTCGGTCATCTGCTGGATCTGCCAGTCGACGCCACGGAACGGCTCAGCGACGTAGGTGTCCAGCGCCCTCAAATGGTAGCGGCGCGCCTGCTGGTGCAGCATGAAGCCGATCTGGGCGCGCAGCAGCAGCTGGTCGATCCGCTCCTGGCCGGACAGCGTCGCCGGATCGATCGCCTTGTCCGCCGCCAGGACCTCACGATAGACGCGCGCCTCTGCGGCCAGACCGGCGGGGCTATAGTCGCGCAGCCGGCCGTTGATGTCCGCCAGCTCCGGGCTGTAGCCGTCGCCGCCGAGATAGGTCGCGGTCACCGGGTTGCGGCGCATCGCCTCCAGGAAGTAGCGATCACGCAGGCGGGTGAAGGCGCTGGCAGGGCCGGCTCGCGCGCCCGCCTTGGCGGCGGCCAGCCGCGGAAGAACGGCGAAGGCGGCGGCGGCGAAGCCGCTGCGCAGCAGAAGGCGGCGATCCATCGGTCTTCCTGGGAACATCGGCCACGGCCAAGGCCGTCGAAGAGCGTCCATTGTCGCCAAACCACCGCCGACGACAAGGCATGATCCCACTGCGGTTTCCGCGATCTGGGGACGGATCTTTCCCGCAACCGTCTCCAGGCAGGCGCCGGCGACCTGCCGCAGCCGCGGAGACGCCTCAGATCCGCCGACGCCGGAGGTCTCGCAGCACCTCGCGAGCGGCGTTGTGGCCCGGCGCCCCGGTCACGCCGCCGCCGGGGTGCGTGCCGGAGCCGCACTGGTAGAGGCCGCGGACGGGCGTGCGGTAGTCCCCCGAGCCGAGCACCGGTCGGGCGGAGAACAGCTGATCGAAGCACAGGCGGCCGTGAAAGATGTCGCCCGCCACCAGGCCGAAGGTGCGCTCCAGGTCGAGCGGCGAGAGCACCTGGCGCCCGAGGACCGCGGCGGCGAAGCCCGGCGCATGCTTGTCGACCGTCGCGATCATCAGATCGGCGACCGCCTCGCGATGATCGTCCCATGAGGCGCCGTCCGGCAGCTGCGGGGCGACGTGCTGGCAGAACAGGCTGGCGACATGGCGGCCCGGCGGCGCCAGGCTTTCGTCCAGGGTCGAGGGGATCAGCATCTCGACGATCGGCTCGCGCGACCAGCCGTGTGCGCGCGCGTCCGTATAGGCCCGGTCCATGTAGGCGAGGCTCGGCGCAATGATGATTCCGGCGGTCAGATGATCGCCCGGGGCCGGCAGGCAGGTGAATCGCGGAAGCTCGCCGAGCGCGACGTTCATCCGAAACGTGCCGGAGCCCGAGCGGTAGCGGCGGATACGCTCGACAAAGTCGGCCGGCTGCACGGCGGCCGCCACCAGCTTTCCGAACAGCAGCTGCGGATGCAGGTTGGAAACCACCAACCGCGCCGGCAGCCGCTCGCCCCCGGTTGTGACCACGGCGACCGCCCGCCCCTTCTCGACGACGACCTCGGCCGCGCCGCAGTCGGTGCGGATCGCCACGCCACGTTCGCGGCAGCAGGCCGCCATCGCCTGGGTGATCGCCCCCATGCCGCCGACGGCGTGGCCCCAGGCGCCCTTCCTGCCGTTCACCTCGCCGAACACGTGGTGCAGCAACACATAGGCCGAGCCTGGAGTGTAGGGGCTGGCGTAGTTGCCCACGACGCCATCGAAACCGTACGCCGCCTTGATCGGCTCGCTCTCGAACCAGCCGTCGAGCCAGTCGCCGGCCGACTGGGCGAACAGGGCCAGCAGGTCGCGCTTGGCGGTCAGGTCCAGCCTGGACAGCCGCCGGCCGAGGCTGGCGCTTTTCAGCAGTTCCGGAAGCGCTTCTCCAAGGCCGCCCTCGACCAGGTTCGGCGGGGTCTGCAACACCAGTTCGCGCAGCAGCTCGGCGACCGCCTCCAGCCGTGCGCCATAGGCGTCCAGCCGCTCGGCGTCCGCCGCCGAGAACCGCGCCACCTCAGCTCTCGTGCGGCCGTCGCCCACCGCGAGGTAGTCGCGCTCCAGCGGCAGGAAGTTGGACATTCGCCGCTCGACGATCTGCAGGCCGTGACGCGCGAGCTCGAGGTCAGCGATGACCTTCGGGTTCAACAGGCTGACCGTGTAGCTGGCTGCCGAGTTGCGGAAGCCGGGGTGGAATTCCTCGGTGACCGCGGCCCCGCCGACCACGCCGCGGCGCTCCAGCATCGTCACCTTCAGGCCGGCGGCGGCCAGATAGGCCGCGCAGGTCAGGCCGTTGTGGCCGGCGCCGATGACAATGGCGTCGGTCACGGGGTGGCGGCGATCGGACCCGCGGTCCCGATCCCTGTCCGCATCAGCGGTCGTCTCGCCGCGCTCGTCTCATGGAGCCTCCTCGAAGGGTCATGAGTTTCGCCGCAGCTCGTGGGCTTGGCAACGCTGGCCGCGCCGCCGCCTTGGACGGGTGTCTACGCAGCCTTCAGATGGTGCAGCTGACAACCGTCGTCCTGGACCAGGACTCTCACCTCGGAGGCGGTTTTCCGCGCCTGTGCCGCCAGCCTCAGGGCAGCCTCTTCGGCGTCCACCCGATAGGAGAAACTTCGGCCCCGCCCCGCGGGACCCACCACCTGCCAGCCGTCTCGAAAGCGCAATACGGCGAATTCAAGGATGGTTTCACTGCACATGGCATACATCCATCAGCCCATGCGCAGAGAGTGTCGCAGTCTAGGAATGCGTGCATTAAACCGGGTTAGTAGCGCTGCTTTCGCCAAGCCTCGCAGGCGCGCGGCAGGGATGCGCAAATGGGCCGCTACCTCCACCACCTCGACACGCAGCATTGTGATCGGCCTGCGGCGACGCGGTGCTTTTGCTGCCCGGCCGGCCCATCTAGGCTCTGGCGATGGACTTTATCGACATCTCTGGAGCCTCGGGATCCGCCTACCGTTTCCGGCGCTGGCCGGCGGAGGGCCGTCACCCGCCGATCGCGGGCAACTTCGCGCTGGTGGCCGTCGAGAGCCGGACGGTTCTGGCCGTCGGCATGATCGACGACCTGAGCCGCGCGCCGTCCGTCCTGGATCTACGAACGAGCGGAAGCGAGCTCTTCACGCGGCTGAACATCTCACGACGGACTCGCGAAACGGAGCATTCCGACCTGGCTCGGCAGCATGCCGACGCGACCCCGCGCGACGGCGGCTAACGAACTTCAGATCCGGCACACTAGCGCCGCCTTAGGTCATGCCGCGTTCATCTGCCGTGGGTTGAACTCAGCCCGTCGCGGCGAACGAAGCCCCCGGACCGCATAGCGGTCAGCCGCGGCCAAGGAACGAAGAAACTGAGCTAGCTGTTGAGCTTACGGTCGCGCCACGGATGTGGCGCCGGCGGCTCTGGCGTTGCGTACCCTTACGCTGGAGCCGCCCTCCTTTCTGGCCGCGGCCACGCCGACGCGCTCGGGAAAAGTGAGCGGCTCAGCGAGGAACTCTGCGAAGCGGGTGGCGATTGGAGTGCGGCTGCCGCCATGCAGCATCAGCACGCCGTTGCCGGGCAACCCGATCCTGCGGCGCGCGGTCTCCAGCGAGGGAACCTTGAGTATGCCAGACGTTCAAAACCCCGGCGCGCCCCAGAAGGGCGGCGGCGGCTCTGCACAGTCCGAGCGCGGGCGTGCAGCCGGCGAAGACGCGGTTCGATCATTCGACGAAGGCGCCCGCCAGGCCAAGGACGGCGCTCGCGCCGCCGAAGCCGTAGCGGACAAGACCAGCGAGGCCACCCGCGCCGCGGCCAAGGCCAACACCGAGATCCTGCGGACCCAGATCGAGACTGCACAGCAGGCGGTGCACTCGAGCCTAGAAGCCGGGGCCCGCAGCTTCGAGGGGCTCAGCCAAACCTGGACCCGCGCTTTCGGCGTGGCCAATCCGAATCCGGACCTGGCCGAGCAGTCGGCGCAGAACGTCCAGGCGGTGTCGCGCGCCTCCAGCGCCTTGGCGAAAGGCGCCCAGGACGCTTCGCGCGCCTGGTTCGACTTGACCCAGAAGACCCTGCGGACCAACCTCGAAGCGATGGGTCGGTTCGCCGGTTGCCGGTCCCTGCAGGAGGTGGCGAACGTGCACAGCACCCTGCTGCGCGACAACCTGCAGCAGGTGATCGAGAGCGGCGAGGTGATCGCGCGGGCGCATACCGATGCGATCCAGGAAGCCACCCGGGCGATACAGCCACAGCAGGGCCAGACACTCTGATTTCAGACGCTGTGAAATCCAACAGGGGCGCCTGCAAGGCGCCCCTTTTTTTGAGCTAGCTGTTGAGCTTACGGTCGCGCCACGGATGTAGCGGCGGGTCACGTCTGCGACGGGATTTCCTGATACCCTCGCCGGCGAGAAGCCTAGGTCCCATTCGCGATCGCGGCGAGACACCGGCCGCGGCCGGTCGAGGCGTCGCTCAACAGGCTTCGCATGAGTTCGAGCTGTTCCTCCTGCTTGAGGATCAGCGCCTCGATCTCTTCCGCCCTCAGACGGTCGAGCTTTTCATGCAGCGCCATGATCTCGATCTCTGCCTTGAGGTTCACCTCGTAGTCGTGCGTGGCGTTGAGGCGGTCTTTGGCCGCCTGCCGGTTCTGGCTCATCATGATCACCGGCGCCTGCAGGGCGGCCAGGGTGGAGAGCAGCAGGTTCAGGAAGATGAACGGATAGGGATCGAAGCTCAGGCGGCCGAGGACGATGTTCGCCCCCGCCCAGGTCAGCAGGAAAGCGCCGAAGGCCAGGATGAAGGTCCAGGAGCCGCCGAATTCCGCCACCTTGTCGGCGAGGCGGTTTCCGAATGTGAGTTCATCCTCGAAGGCGTCGTTCGGATTACGTGTGACCGGCTCGCGCGCGATGGTCCGCCCAAGCACGCGCGCCTGGGCGGCGTTGAGGCGCTCGGGTGATTTGCCGAGCCAGCGGCGCGCCGCTTGGTCCAATTCGGATGAGGTCTCGGTCACGTGCGGCCTCCTGGACCGTGAGGAGCGCGGGCTCCGCTTTGCACCGTCCGCGACGACGGCTGACGGAAGACCGTGCGGAGGCTGAGTCCCTTGGCGAAGCCTAGTCGGCCAGTGGTTCCAGGCAAGCGGTTGCGGCGCGTGCGCTCGGTTGGGCAGACCGGCGCCGCGACGCCGCCGGATCGCGGGCTGACCACAGGCTCACTGGAAACAGCACGGCGATGAAGACGCCGAAGGCCGTCAGGACGAGCACCAGGAAGGGGTGTAGGAACATGCGGGTTCTCCTTTCCCGCCACGATGTCCCCGCACAGCCAAGTTCGCTAATCAGGGGCGGTCCCTAAGTAGCAGCCCGGAGGAGAAGCCGTGGACGCGGATGAGTGGGACTGCAGCCTTCGCCGACGCTCGGTTCAGGGGCGCCGCACACTCGCCTTGGCGAGGCCCTGCCCCACGGCGTCCACCAGGGTATCGCCCAGCAGCGGCTTTTCGAGAATGGGAACGCCGGCTGCGGCGGCCGCAGCTTTCAAAGACGGCTTGGGATGCGTGGTGACGATCGCGGCCGGCAGGCGGACGCCACGAGCGCGGAGCTCGTTCAGCACGTCGAGACCCGAGTTCCCCGGCAGGCGCTCATCGAGGATCAGGAAGGCGTTGTCAGGCGGCAGGTCCATCAGCAGCAGAGCTTCGCCGGTGCGGCACATCTGCACCGCGAACCCCTCCAGGTCGAGGGTGAGGGCCAGGGCGCGACACACCGCATCGTCGTCATCGACCAGATAGATCAGCGGCCGGTCGTCGGGATTGTCCTGGGTCATCCGATCAGGATAACGGCGATCCTGGACGCCGCCTTGATCCGGCTCAACCCTCGAAGCCGGCGCGCAGCGCTATGCGAACCAGTTCGGAAAGCCCATTCGCCTGGGTCTTGTTCATGACGTTCGCGCGGTAGACCTCGACCGTCCGCGGGCTGATCCCAAGTTCGTAGGCGATCACCTTGTTCATCTTCCCGGCGACCACCCCGCGTAGGACGTCACGCTCGCGCGGAGAGAGGGTCTGGAGCATCCGCTCGAAGTGCTGCCGCTCAGCGTCCCCGCGGTCCGACTTGGCCTGGGAGTCCAGGGCCAATCGCACCGACTTCAGCAGCACCTCGTCGTCAAACGGCTTTTCGATGAAGTCGACGACGCCGGCGCGCATCGCCTCGACGGCCAGCGGGACATCGCCATGGCCGGTGACCATCACCACGGGCAGGTTGACGCCATTGGCCTTCATGCCCCGGACCAGCTCAAGCCCGCTCATCTCCGGCATCCGCACGTCGGTCACCACGCAACCGCTCGTCAGGCCATCGGCGATGGCCAGGAACTCGGCGGCGGATCCGTACGTCCGGGCCGGCAGGTCGGCCATCTCCAGCACGAAGCTCAACGAGGCGCGCACCGCCTCGTCGTCGTCGATGACGTGAATGACGGGCTCAGGCATCCTTCGCCAACTCCTCTTCCCGAACGGCGCGCAAGGTGAACCGGAATATGGCGCCGCCTTCCGGATTGGGCTCCACCCAGATGCGGCCGCCGTGCGCCTCGATGATGGTCCGCGAGATCGACAGGCCGACGCCCATGCCCTGGGCCTTGGTCGTCATGAACGGCTGGAACAGCTGGTCGGCGACCTGGGGGCTGATCCCGTGGCCGGTGTCACGGACATAGACCTCGACCATGTCGTCCGAGATCGGCCGCGCGCCCACAGTCACCAGCTTGCGCTGGGCGTTCTCCATCGCCTCGACGGCGTTGCGGATGAGGTTGAGCACGACCTGCTGGATCTGCACCTTGTCGGCCAGCACGAGGTCGGCGCCCGGCCTCCAGTCGAACACCAGCCGGACGTTGCGGTCGCGCGCGCCGATCATGGCGAGTGCGCCGGCCTCCTCGAGGATCGGAGGCAGGTGCTCGATACGCCTGTCGGATTCGCCCTTGGATACGAAGTCCCGCAGGCGGCGGATGATCTGACCGGCGCGCAGGGCCTGCTCCGCGCCCTGCCCTATCATTTCCTTCAGCCGCTCGGTGTCCTGTGGCTGGCGGTCCGCGAGCACCAGGCTGCCCTTCATGAAGTTGGCGGCGGCGGTCAGCGGCTGGTTGAGTTCATGGGCCATGGCCGAGGCCATCTCGCCCAGCGCCGTCAGTCGCGAGACATGGACCAACTCGCCCTGCATGTCCTGCAGGCGCCGCTCCGCCGTCTGGCGCTCGGTCAGGTCGCGCACGAACCCGGTGAAGTGGCGGCGCGACCCGGAATTCATCTCGCCGACCGACAGCTCCATCGGAAAGGTCGAGCCATCCTTCCGTTCGCCGACCACAACCCGGCCGATGCCGATGATCCGGCGCACGCCGGTGGTCATGTAGCGGAGCAGGTAGTCATCGTGCGAGCTTCGGTAGGGCTCGGGCATCAGCATGCTGACGTTGCGCCCGATCACCTCAGCCGCGGTCCAGCCGAACTGGCGTTCGGCGGCGGTGGAGAAAGACTGGATCGCGCCGTGCTCGTCGATCACGATCATCGCGTCGGGCACGGTGTCGAGGATCGACTGCAGGTGGTTCTCGCGCGCGTGGAGATCCTCCACCAAGCGCTGCATGCGCTCGCGGCTGCCGATCGCGCGCGAGCCTGTCGCGCCGATGGCGACGGTCAGGCCCGTGAAGACGATTGCGCGGACGACGACCTCGGGATTCGAAAGGGCGCCGAAGCCGACGACGGCGAGGCTCGCCACGATGGACAGGATTCCCGCGATCACGGTCGGCCAGAAGCCGCCGATCCAGGCGCTCGCCAGAAGGGCCGGCACGAACAGGAGCAGGACCAGCCTGTCGTGGAAGTATCGGTCCAGCGCCAGGCGGAAGCCCAGGCACACCAGGGTCGCCGCAATCGCCACCGCATAGCCGCGCAAACGCCCGGTCGCCCGGCTCGCGGCGGCAATCCTGGAGAACGGTGACGCCATGTCCGACATTGGTGTTCAGCACCTGTAGCAGGCCGGGAGAGGCGTCGAAACGGCGGCTTAGCATCGACAGAAGACGCGCGGGAGCTGCCAGCTAGGAGCGCAGGCCATTCAAATAGGCGGCGAGGTCCTTCGCCTCGGCGGGCATGGCAGGCGCCCTTCCGGTCTTAATGGCTCAAAAGCACCGGACACGGCGGGTGGCGAAGCAAGGATTCAGTCACGCCGCCGAACATCCACTCCCGCGCGCGACTGTGGCCATAGGCCCCGGCGACGATCAGGTCGGCGCCCGCCAGCGCCGCCGTGCGCTGGAGGATATCGACGACCTCTTCATTGCGGCCGTGAGCGACGGTGGGCCGGGCGGCCACGCCCTGACGCTTCAGGGTGGCCGCCACGTCTCCGGTGACGAACGCAGCACTGTCGTTTTCGCTCTCCGGGCAGACGCTCTGGACGATCACCTCCTCGGCGCGACGCAGAAACGGGAGGGCATCGGCGACAGCGCGCCGCGCCTCGCGTGTGTCTTTCCAGGCCACCACGATAGCCTTTGCGCGCAGGTGGCGGCTGACCTCGGGGACGATCAGCACTGGCCGGCCGGCGGTCATGACCAACTCGGCCGGATCGATCGCGCGCGCTTTTCCGGCCTTGCCGGGGGGACTTGCGATCAGGAGATCGGCGGCGCGGGCTGCGCGCGCCATCGCCAGGCTCGGAGAGTCCTGGGCCGAACGCCATTCCAGTTCGCAGCCGGCGGCGTCGCGCCGGAAGGCCTGCTCGGCCAGCTGCAGATCGGTGTTCACCTGCTCCTGCATGAGCGCCAGCCACTCGCCCCCGCCAAAACCGGTCAGGGCGTCCGACGCGGGGTAGGAGTCGAAGGTCTCCGCGCCCAGGCCAATCAGCCGGGCGTCGAGATCCCGGGCGAGCATCGCCGCGACGGCGACGCGATGATTGGCGGCGTGGCCCGGCTCCACATGGACGAGCAGGGTGGCGTAGTCGTGGACCCGGGCCGCGTCGATGGCCTGCGTGCGGGCTTGGGCAAGTGTCATGATGTGCATCCTTCAATGGAGGCGCGGCCGAGACACGCCTGCGGCCGCGCAGGCGAAAACCGATCGTCAGGCGGCGATCGCCTCCAAGGCGTTCAATCTGCGGACTTGGAACCGCCGGATCGACGGAAACTCGACGATCGCCTCACCTTGCAGCTGGGTCAGCATGCGCGACACGGTCTCGATCGTAAGGCCTAGGTAATCGGCCATGTCCTGCCGGCCCATCGGGATCTCGACGTCCTTGGACGGCTGGCGTTGCGCCAGCGACAGCAGGAAGCTGGCGACGCGCTCGCGGGCGCTACGGCGGCCCAGTAGCACCACATGCGCCTGCAACTGGTCCATCGCCTGGGCCGTGGCCTCCAGGATCGCGCGGTTTACGTCAGCCTCGCCGGCATAGGCTCGCACGGCGCTGCGGCGCACGACCTGCAGTTCGCAATCGCTGAGCGCCTCGGCGCCGAAGCGGTGCAGCGGACCGGGTTCGAGACCGATCAGGTCGCCCTCGTAATAGAACCCGCCGACCTGGCGACGGCCGTCCGACGTCAGCTTGGACGTGCGGACGACGCCTCGCACCACCCGGTGGAACATCTCTGCGGGATCGTCCTGGGCATAGATCTCCGCGTCGCGAGCGAGGCGCACTCGCGTGCCGAGCCGGTCCATGGCCTCCACAAGTGTCGCCGGGGGACGAGCGATGCGCCGGTCCGACAGAGGGTAGGCCAGGGTCATCTCAAGGCTCCGTTGTGCAAGCCCCCAGACGCTAGGCCGACGCCGGAACCGGCGACATTTCGGGCCGTCCCCTACGTAGGCCTACGGAGGTCGAGCCAGGATCGTCGCGATCTGGCGCACGGTTGTGCTCGATCAATGCGGCGGCGGCGAGCCGGCCTATTGGATCGATGGGGCTTTTGCCCCATCCTCCCGGTTTCACCTTCGCCGCATCCGATCCGCCATGCCTTCAGGCGCCGCCACCGCGCACCTCTATCGGCCGAAGCTCGTCACCGTCCTTTCCGAGGGCTACGGCCGCCTTGCGCTCAAGCGCGACGCCCTGGCCGGTCTCACGGTCGCCATCGTCGCCCTCCCGCTCTCCATGGCCATCGCCGTGGCCTCGGGCGTCTCGCCGGACCGCGGGCTCTACACGGCCATCGTCGGCGGTTTCATGGTCTCGGCCTTGGGCGGCAGCCGATTTCAGATCGGCGGCCCCGCGGGCGCCTTCATCGTCCTGGTCTCGGCCACGGTCGCACGGTTCGGCCTGGACGGGCTGATCCTCACGGTTCTGCTCTCGGGGGTGATGCTGGCGCTCCTCGGGGCGCTGAGGCTCGGGTCCCTGATCCGCCACATCCCGCACGCGGTGACCGTCGGCTTTAGCGCCGGCATTGCGGTCACCATCCTGGCCAGCCAGCTCAAGGATCTCGGCGGGCTCACGCTTGAGGGCGTCGAGCCAGGGCCGGTGATCCCGAAGCTCAAGGCGCTGGGCCACGCGCTTGCGACCCTGAACCCAGCTGCGCTTGCGCTGGGCGTCGGCGTCGCCGGGGTGATCTTCGCCCTGCGCCGGTGGAGGCCGAACTGGCCCGGGATGCTGATCGCGGTGGCCGCCGCCGCCGCCATCGCGGCGCTCGGTCATCTGGACGTGGCCACGATCGGCAGCCGCTTCGGCGGGCTTCCGCACAGCCTGCCCGCGCCCAGGCTGCCGAGCGTCAATCTCGACCTGGCCATCAAGGTGATCCCCTCGGCGCTCTCCTTCACCTTGCTGGGCGGCATCGAGAGTCTGCTTTCCGCCAAGGTGGCCGACAGCATGACCGGCCGCATGCACCGGTCGAACATGGAACTGGTGGCGCAAGGCCTTGCCAACGTCGCCTCCGCCTTATTCGGGGGTCTGAGCGTCACCGGCACGATCGCGCGCACCGCGACCAATATACGCGCGGGAGCGGCGACCCCGGTCTCCGGCATGCTGCATGCCGCCTACCTGCTCTTGTTCATGCTATTCGCCGCCCCGCTGGCGAGCTTCGTCCCGCTCGCGGCCCTGGCGGGGGTGCTTGTCGTGGTCTCCTGGAACATGGCCGAGAAGGGCGAGTTCGCGCACCTGCTGAAGAACTGGCGCACCGGGGCGGTGCTGATCGCCACCTTTGGCCTGACCATCCTGCATGACCTCACTGCCGGGATCGTCGCGGGCTGCGCGCTCGCGGCCCTGTTCGCGCTGCTGCGCCGGCCCGTCGCCGAAGAGGGCGCCTGAGCCGCAGCCGCTCTCGACTGTTCTAAGCCGCGACCTGGTCCAACGCGGCCGCCAGGTCGGCGATCAGGTCGCCGGGCGCTTCCAGCCCGATCGAGAGCCGGATCATCCCGTCCGTCAAGCCTAGAGCCTGCCGTTCGGCGGCCGGCACGCCGGAATGCGTCGTGCTGCCGGGATGGCAGGCCAGCGATTCCGTGCCGCCCAGGCTGACGGCGAGCTTGAACACCTTCAGGTGATCCAGCACCCGGAACGCCCCCGCCTCCCCGCCCCCGACGACGAAGGAGAAGGTGGCGCCGTAGCCGCTGCATTGACGGGCGACCACCTCGGCGGCGGGCGACCCCGGGGGCAAGGCGCCGAGATAGGCCACCTGCTCGACCCGCGGGTGGGCCGAGAGCCATTTGGCCACGACGGCGGCGTTGGCGAACGCCTGGTCCATGCGCAGCCGCAGTGTCTCCAGCGACCGGGTGAGCATCCAGGCGCTGTGCACGTCCAGCTGGTTGCCGATCAGGTTGCGGATCGCCCGAACCTTCTTCATCAGGTCCGCGGGCCCCAGCACGGCGCCGGCGATGAGATCGCTGTGGCCGCCGACATACTTGGTCAGCGAATAGACGATGGCGTCGGCGCCATGGGCCAGGGGCGACTGGTGAAGCGGGCCCAGAAGCGTGTTGTCGACCAGGATGCGGGGACGCTCCGGCTGGCGTTCCGACACCTCGCGCGCGACCTGGGCCATGAGCTGCAGGTCGACGACGGCGTTGGTGGGATTGGCCGGGGTCTCGACGAAGATCGCGGCGAGCGGGCCCAGGGCAAGGGCCTGGTCCACCGCGGCGCGCACGGAGGCGGCGTCCAGCCCGTCGAGGAAGCTGACGCTCTTTACGCCCAGGCTGGCCAGCAGACTGTCGAACAGGGTCTCGGTGCCGCCATAGAGCGGCCGGCTGCGCAACACGACCTGGCCAGGGGCGGCCACCGACAACAGCACCGTGGTGATCGCCGCCATGCCGCTGGAGAAGACCGCGCAGGAATCCGCCTTCTCCAGGATCGCCAGCCGCTCCTCGACGATCTGCAGGTTGGGATTGTTGAACCGGGTGTAGATCAGCCCCGGCTGCAGACCGGGCGGCAGCGGCACGCGACCGCTCATATAGTTGAAGAGCTGCTTGCCCTCCTCGCAGGTCTTGTAGGCGAAGGTGGAGGTCAGGAAGATCGGGGTCTTGACCGCGCCCTCGGAGAGCGAAGGATCAAAGCCGTAGCTCAGCAGCAGGGTCTCGGGGGCGAGCCCCTCGCCGGTCTTTCGCGGTTTGCCGCGTCCTTGTCCCGCCATCGCCGTCGCTGCTCCACACCCTGGAGCAACGCCTCAAGGACGCGGCTTGTGCCCGCACCTGGGCCAAACTTGCTCGCGCCTAAACGGCGGCGGAGGCGGTGACCGCGGCGACCAGCATTGTTATCGACGTCCCAAAATAACGCGCAGGGTATCCACATAGGTGAATGAAGGCCGTCGCCTCGGCTTGCAAACCTGGGTGGCGTGGAGAGCACCGCATGACCTGCTGCAGACGACGACAGTCGGCCTCTATGCTTGACTGTGGCGAACGACGGAAATCAGTCGGGGAACCGGATCATGGAAAGTCGAGCGCTCTTGCCGCTGAGGAGCGGCGATGACTGCGCAGGCGCTAAGCCCTCACTTCCCGCGAACGCGCGAATGTGACCTCCAACGCCCGGTTCACAGCCTGCAAGCCTGTCACGTTTCGGGCGCGCCAGAAGAGGTCGCCTTCGACGGACGGCCCGCGCGCCTATGGCTGGACGCCGACCTGAACAGCTTCCACGAGTCCTACTGGGTCGATCACACGACGGTCGAAACGGTTGATCTTGTGCTGCAGGGCAAGGGCGCAGTGTGCTGCACGATCTATCGCGCGGCGCCCGCGGTCGGCATCGAGACCGTCGTGCGCGAACGCCTCGACCTTGACCTCCATGGTGAGGCGAGGGTTCCGGTCCGGCTGCGCCAAAGCCCCCACGGCGGTCGGCTGTTCGCCCGGCTCGAGGCGGATGGCGCGCCCCTGCGCCTAAGCCGGGTCGTCTGGGGCGCCTCCGTCCCCCCACTGCGCGAGGTCTCGCTCGGCGTGGGAATCTGCACGTTGAATGCAGAGGGTTCACTAAGGCGCAGCCTCGAGCGGCTGCTGAACGCCGGCCCCGAGGCCGGTGTCGACGAACTGCTGGTGGTGAACCGGGGCGAGCGCATCCGTTCCGGGCTGCTGGCGGAGATCACGGCGCGAGCGCCGCGGCTGCGCCTGCTCGATCAGGCGGATCTCGGCGGATCCGACGGCCGGGTGCGCGCGGCGATGGAGCTCCTGAGCACGCCCACGACGACCCATGTCCTGTTGATGGACGACGACGTCGAGGTCGATCCGGCGCATCTGGCGGCGGCTGCAGCCTTCCTGCGCTACAGCCGCGCGCGCCTGGTCCTCGGCGGCCAGATGCTCGATCTGTTCGACCGCTGCCGGATGCGCGAAGCGGGCGGCCGGACCACGGCGAAGACCCTGGTCAGGCCGAACCCCGAACAGCTGGACCTGCGCGCCCACGAAACCTTGCAGCGACTGGCCAAGGTGTCGCCGTCGCATATCGAGGGCTGGGGGTTCGCCGTCATCCCCACAGAGGCCTTCCGGCTCTACGGCACGCCCCTGCCGATCTTCATCCGCGGCGAGGATGTGGAATTCGGCATCCGGCTGCGGCAGGCCGGGATCCCGACCGCGTCCCTGCCGCCGGTCTCGGTCCGCCAACAGCCGTTCTACGCCAGGCCCGCCGGCTGGAAGCAGTACTACGACCTGCGCAACCGGCTGATCTTCGCCAGCCTGCATCCCGAACACGCCCGCCTCGACCGGGCGTCGCGCCTGGCGAAAACCCTGCTGGCGATGATCGTGCGGCACGACCACCAGCGCGTCGCCCTCATCCGTCATGCGTTGACCGACTTTCTTCAGGGGCCGGAGGTGCTGGAGCGGCCGGCGGCGAAACACGCGGCGACGCCAAGCCGATTGCGCTGGAAGGCGCTGGCGAGCACCCTGCGGCTGATCCTGCGATACGGTCTGCAAAAGCGCGACGCCGCGGCCCGGTGGGTCGCGGCCTATCCTCGCCTCGTAAGCGCCGACGACTGGGCGCGCCGACTGGGCGTCGTCGAGCAGGCCCCGCCAGGGCCGGCGCTCCCGATCGAAGCGGCTCTGCCGGAAGACGCCACACCGCCGCCGGTTCTCCACCGAAAAGGCCGGAACGAACGCATCCCGAGGCAGGGACAAGGCGGCGCCATACCGCTGCGTCGTTCCGGCTCGCGAGAGGGAACTGCCGGGTCGTTCCGGTGATCAGGCGGGCGGAGCCCGACGCATCGCCTCACGCGCCGATGAGATAGGAAGCCCGGGCTGGCGGGCCAACCGGCCGAAGGCCGGGATCGCCCGAGAAATGCGGATTTTCCGCCGCTCAAGACAGGATCGCGTGCGGCACGAAGCGCGAGAGATTCTTCGTCACCCGACTGCGGTCCTCGCGAAGGCCGATCCCGGCCGGCTCGTCTCCGACCATCCACGCGCCCACCACGGGATAGTTGCCGTCGAAGGCGGTCAGCGTATGCAGGGCTTGGCGGACGTAGCCTTCTTCGCCATAGCCCAGGTCGAGGACCCGCGCGCGGCGCCCCTTGTCCACCAGTTCGACGTTGGCGCCTTCGCGCGAGAACAGCGGCTTCCTCACGTAGGAACTCCCCAGCTCGGCTGAACGGGAATCGTCCTCGAAGTAGGCCGCCAGCAGGTTCGGGTGACCTTCGTTGCGCGCCCACAAGAGCGGCAGCATGCCCTTGTTGGACAGCACCGCCTTCCACGGCGGCTCCAGGAAGCGGGTCGCCGAGCCCTTGATCCTGGGCGCGTAGTCCTCGCGGAACATCGCTTCCCACGGATAGAGCTTGAACAGCGCCTGGACGATGAAGTCGTCCTGGTCGACGAAGCGGCCGTCGGCGTCCAGGCCGATCTCGCCGATCGGCACGAACTTGGGGTCGATTCCCGCCTGGCCGGCGATGTCCTCCAGGTACTTGACGGTCTGGCGGTCCTCGACGGCGTCCGGATCGCTGGCGAAATGCACGAAGCCGCCGGCGGGGAAGATCTCCCGGAAACGCGCCTCCAGCTTCTCGTGCAGGCTGTTGAACTGGTCGGCGTCGGCCGGCAGGCGGTCGGCGGCCAGCATGTCCTCCAGCCAGATCCACTGGAAGGTTCCGGTCTCGTAGATGCTGGTCGGGGTGTCGGCGTTGTACTCGAACAGCTTGGCCGGCCCGCTCCCGTCATAGGCGAAGTCGAACCGGCCGTAGAGCGAGGGATCCTTGCGCGCCCAGCTTTCGGCGACGTCGTCGCGCGAGGCCTCCGGGATCGCCAGGCGAACCATCAGCGCCTCGCTCTTCACCACCTCGTCGACGAGCTCCAGGCACATGGCGTGCAGCTCGCTCGCCGGCGCCTCCAGGTCACGCTCCACCTCCTCAAGGCTCAGGGCGTAATAGGCGCGCTCGTCCCAGTAGCGGGCGCCGTCCAGGTGGCGCCAGGTGAAGCCGAGCGCCTCGGCCTTGCTGTCCCAGCCGGGGCGCTCGTCGGTTCGGACGCGTTTCACAGGCCGGTCAGGACTTCGCGTCCCGCTCGACCGGCTGGCTCTCGATCTGCAGGCGCGGCGCCTCCAACTGGATGGCGTCGGCGGCCGGCGCCTTCAGCCGGGCCAGGACGTCGTCGGCCGAGGCGTGGCCGGGAAGGATGCCGGCCGCCTGCAGCTTGGCGTCGAGATCCGCGCCCGTGCGGCGATCCTCCAGCTCGGCGGAGGCCTTGAACTTCTCGTCCTGGATCGCCTGGCGCTCCTTGATACGCTTCAGGCTGTCGGCCGCGGAGCCGAGCACCGCGGTGGCGCCGGCGCCGCGCGAGGCGACGGCGGCCTGCGCCCGCTGCACGCTGTCGTTGACCTTCACCACGTCGATTTCGCGGCGCAGGTTCTCCACCCGCTGCTGGGTGGTGGCGATGGTCTGGTGCATCCGCTCCTCGGCGGTGCGCATGTCGCCCAATTGCGGGGTCTTGACGCCGATCTCCGTCTCCAGCTCGGCGATGCGCTGCGCCACTTCACGGGCAAGCCCCTCGTCGCCCTTCGCCAGGGCGGCGCGGGCCGAGCTCTCGTAGCGGGTCGACTGGTCCTTCAGGGCCTGCAGCTCCTTCTCGACCATCCGCCGCTTGGCGACCAGGGTGGCGAGGTCGTCGCGGGCGCGGCCCAGGGCGTTGTCGGCGTCGCGGATCTCCTGGTCGAGGATGCGCAGCGCATTGGCGTCGACCACCGCCGCGCCGGCCTCGTGAGCGCCGCCGCGCAGTAAGGTGAGGAGCTTGGTGAAGATGGACATGGGGGCTTTCCTCAGGCGCCGGCGTTGAAGTTGTCGCGCAGGTCGGAGGCCGCGCGGATGGCGTTCTCCGCCAGCATGCGCAGCTCGATGATCACCGTCTGCAGGGTGGTCTTGCAGGAGAGCTCGCCGAAGAGCTCATAGTAGTCCCGGCCGGCGACCGTGGTGATGCCGAAGTTCGACAGCGGCACCAGCTTCTGGGCCTTCAGGAGGAAGACGTTGAACCGGGCCTGGTCCTTCTGCTCGTCCACCGGCCACAGCAGGGCCGAGACGACGATCTGCTCAGCCCCCACGGAGAGGAAGATCGGCAGGTCGCCGAACTCGTGCATGGTGATCTGCAGGACGGGTTCGGCCCCCTCCAGGACGCGAACGGTCAACTCGCCCGCGCGCAGCAGCTTCGTCTCCGCAAGCGCCTGCGAGAGACTCTTCACCGACCAGTCGGTGTCGATGACGTGGTCCATTTGGAAAGATCCCTGCGGAGGGACGTTGTTCAGCAGCGCCGGTCCGCGGCTCGACGCTGTGATGATGGCCCGGGCGGCGGCCTGGATGTCGGACTTCGCGCCGGGAGGAACCCAGAGCTCCAGCTTCACGAGCCCCAGACGCTGGCGCTCGGCGCGCCATTGCCGGGTTCGCTCCGCGGGGCTGGGGCCCGCCGCCTTGTCCTCCGGACGTCGCATTTATTCACGTATATATACGCGTATGTTTGACGAACGACAAGATGGGACTATGCTCGGGCTTCGACAAGGGTGCTGACGTGATCTTCCGGGGACTTTTCGGCGGCGGGCGAAACCAGGGCGAGGCCCCGGCGCTCCCGATCGTGCGCAACGTGACCATCGGCCGGAGCGTGCGGCTCGACCCGCTGGCCTGGCGCCGGCTGGGCGGGGAGGTGAAATTTCGCCTCGACACCGACAGCTTGGGGATCGTCGCCCAGGGCCGCATCGACCTGGGCGCCGACGGTTATGTCCACCGCTTCTACACCGACGACGATCTGATGCTGCAGATGGTCAGCCCCGACGCCGAGGGACAGCTCGCCAACGACTTCACCCTGTTCGGCCCGTGGTCCAGCGCCTACCCGCCGGACGCCGCCGCCAGGCGGCGCTGGGGCGACCGATTGCGCGCGCGGACCTTCACCGACGACGGCCTACCGGAGTACCGCCGCTTCTGGTTCGGCGACGCCGACGAGCGGCAGGATCCGGTGAGCTTCTGGGAGAACGTCTACGACGACCGATCCGGGGTCGCGCCGCGGCGCATCTATCAGACCTGCATGCTGTTCGCGCGCGACCTGCCCGGCGAAGGGCGCGAACTGCTGCTGGCCCTCGAGATGGAGCCCGAGGGCGGCGACCTCACCCATGAAATCATGATCGGCATCCCGCTGAACCTTGGAGAATTCGAGGCCTGAATGATCTTCGATCCCTACGCCTTCGGCGCCGGCGCGCTGAGCTTCGTCCTCGCCTTCCTGGTCGCCGGCGCCTTCACCCTGACCTTCAAGGCCATCTACCAGTCGATCACGCCGCACAACGAGGGCGCGCTGATCCGCGCCGGCAACCCGGCGGCGGCGATCGCGCTCGGCGGGGCGGTGATCGGCTACGTCATTCCGCTCGCCTCGGCCCTGGCCCACACCGGCTCGCTTCCGGAATTCGCCGCCTGGGCGGTGCTGGCGGGCCTCATCCAGATCGTCGTCTTCTGGGCGGTGCGCCGGATCGCCCTGCCGGACGTCTCCGCCCGCATCGAACGCGGCGAGTTGTCCGCGGCGCTCTACCTGCTGACCATTTCCCTGGCGGTCGGAATCCTCAACGCCGCCTGCATGACGGGCTGATCCCCGATGAAACGCACACGCAAACTGGCGCTGACCACCCTGATGGCCGCCGGCGGAGTCTCGCTCACGGCCTGCGGCGACAATGCCGCCGACAACGTTCGGATCGAACACCCGGGCCCGGCGACGGACGCCTACGCCTACCAGTCCCTGCAGGAGTGCAAGGCCAAGGACGAGGTGCCGGACGAGGCCTGCGAAACCGCCGAGAAGAACGCCGCCAAGGACGACGCGAAGTCCGCGCGCTGGAACGACCAGGCCTCCTGTGAGGATGTCTACGGCGAGGGCCAGTGCGTCCCACGGCAGGCGGCGAACGGCGGCGGCTCGATCTGGGGCCCCCTGATCGCCGGCTTCGTCGTCGGCCGGATGCTGGACGGCGGCTGGGGTGGGCGCGGCCTTTACCGCGACTGGCGCGACGGCGGCTTCTACAGCGCCGGCGGGGGGCGGGTGTGGACGGACTATTCCAGCGGCCGCACCCGCATCGAGCGCTCCGGCTTCGATTCCCCCGACGTCGTGCGCCCGCCGCAGCGGATGCAGACCCGCAGCTCCGTGATTTCCCGCGGCGGCTTCGGCGGCCGGATGTCCAGCCACAGCTATGGCGGCGGGCACTGGGGCGGCTAGGCCGTCGCGCGCCTTGGCCGCAGCCCACCGCAACGCGGCGCCGATTTCAGCGTTAGCGCTGGGCGATGAGGAGAACCTGCCTGACCATCGGCATCGCAGCGGCCTTGAGCGGCTGCGCGGGGTCCGGCGCGAAGGATCCCCTGGTGGGCTTCGGCCCCTCTCCGTTCCTGCCGGCGGCGCGATCCAGCCTGTTTCCCGGCATCGGGGTCCCCCGGGTGGTCGGCTGGGCGCCGGGCGCCGCGCCGGCGGCCCCGCCCGGCTTCGCGGTGAACCGCTACGCCGAGCATCTCGAGCATCCGCGCTGGCTGCTGGCGCTGCCGAATGGCGACGTGCTGGCGGCCGAATCCGCCGCGCCGCCCAGCCGGGGAGACAGGACCAACACCGGCATCCGGGCCTGGGTCCAGGACCTGCTGATGAAGCGGGTGCATTCGGCCGTCCCCAGCCCCGACCGCATCGTGCTGTTGCGCGACGCCGACGGCGACGGCGTGGCCGAGACGCGCACCGTCTTCGCCCGAGGCCTGAAGAGCCCCTTCGGCATGACGCTGGCCGGCGGCCTGCTCTATGTGGCCAATGCCGACGGGGTCGTCAGCTTCCCCTACCAATCCGGTCAGACGGAGGTCACAGGCGCCGGAACCCGGGTCCTCGACCTGCCCGGGCCGCCGATCAATCACCACTGGACCAAGAATGTCGTGGTCAGTCCGGACGGCGCGAACCTCTACGCCACCGTCGGGTCGAATTCGAACATCGGCGACAACGGCATGGCCGCCGAGCAGGGCCGCGCGGCGATCTGGGAGTACGATATCGCGTCGCGACGCGCCCGCATCTACGCCTCCGGGTTGCGCAATCCGAACGGCCTCGACTTCGAGCCGACCAGCGGGGCGATGTGGACCGTCGTCAACGAGCGCGATGAGATCGGCCCCGACCTGCCGCCGGACTACCTGACCCGCGTCAAGGAGGGCGGCTTCTACGGCTGGCCGTACAGCTACTGGGGCCAGCACGTGGACGGGCGGGTGAAGCCCGCTCGTCCCGACCTGGTGGCGACCGCAGTGACCCCGGATTATGGCCTCGGCCCCCACACCGCCTCCCTCGGCCTGACCTTCTACCGGAGCGGCGCGTTTCCCGTCCGCTATCGCGGCGGGGCCTTCGTCGGCCAGCACGGCTCCTGGAATCGCCAGCCGCTGAACGGCTACCGGGTCGTCTTCATTCCATTCTCGGGGGGACGCCCGCAGACGCCACCGGAGGTGTTTCTCGGCGGGTTCCTCGACGCCCACAACAGGATCCGCGGCCGCCCGGTCGGCGTCGTGGTGGATTCGCGAGGGGCGCTGCTCGTGGCCGACGATGTCGGCGGCGTCGTCTGGCGCGTGACGCCTGCGGCTCCCCCAAACCATCTCTAGGGCTCCGCTCGACGTCAGCGGCGATTTTCCGGCCGGACCCGCTTGCACCGTCGCGGTGTCGGGAGTGTTGTATCGGCGACCCGCAAACCTATGTAGCGCGTCGCGAGGTCAGGCCCGACCCGCAGGAGGCAGATGATGTCCACGACCGAGCGCGCCGTCCTGGCAGGCGGCTGTTTCTGGGGCATGCAGGATCTGATCCGCCGCAAGCCGGGGGTGATCTCGACCCGCGTCGGCTACAGCGGCGGTGATGTGCCGAACGCCACCTATCGCCACCACGGGACGCACGCCGAGGCGATCGAGATCGTTTTCGATCCCCAGACGATCAGCTTCCGCGATCTGCTGGAATTCTTTTTCCAGATCCACGACCCCACCACCTTGAACCGGCAGGGAAACGACGTCGGGCTCAGCTATCGCTCGGCGATCTTCTACACCAGCGAGGCGCAGAAGCGGGTCGCCGAGGACACCATCGCCGATGTCGAGGCCTCGGGCCTTTGGCCGGGCAAGGTGGTCACCGCGGTGGAGCCGGCGGGCGACTTCTGGCAGGCCGAACCCGAGCATCAGGACTATCTGGAGCGGATTCCCAACGGCTACACCTGCCATTTCCCGCGGCCGAACTGGAAGCTGCCGCACCGCGCGAGGGCCGGCGCCGCCAGTTGACGGCGCCCTGAGCAGATCAGCCTCGCGCCGTCCGCACCCGCGTCAGGCCTTCTTGGCGCGGGTCAGTTTGGGCTTCGGCGCCTGCCGGCCGCCTTGGCCGAGCCCCATGCTCTTCGCCAGGGCGGAGCGGGCCGCCGCGTAGTTCGGCGCGACCATGGGATAGTCCTTCGCCAGGCCCCACTTCGCCCGGTAGTCTTCCGGGCTGAGGTTGTATTTGGTCCGAAGGTGACGCTTCAGGGATTTGAAGCGACGGCCGTCTTCCAGGCAGATCAAGAAGTCTGGATTGATCGACTTGCGAACGCTCACCGCCGGCGCTTGCGCGACGACCGCGACTTCGGCCTGGCCGGTGCTGATGCCGCTAATGGCGTCGTGGATCGACTTGATCAGGCTGGGAAGCTCAACCGCCGGCACAGAATTCTTGCCGACATAAGCCGCTACGATATCAGCCGTGAGTTCAATGAACTCGGATTTATCAGACATCTGGCCCTCGTCTTTGAAACCGTCGGAACTTGAATACTGGAATTCTAAGGCCTTGTCAGCATCGCGAGATAAGGGTGGCGCGCGCGCCACTGATACGACCCCGGCGATGAGGCGGAAGCTGATCTGGTCTGCATAGGACCAGAAAAACACCTCCGCTCTGCACCAATCTGGCCCCTCGGCGGGGCGCGGAGGCGCGGCTAGCCCAGTGCGCCAGCCGGTTCATCCGCGGTTCAGGCCGCGCCTTGCAGAGCTTGGGCAACGGAGATCGGGGCCACAAATGATACGCAAGACCATCGCCTCGGCCGCCCTCGCAGCTCTCGTCGCCTTGCCGCTGGCGGCCGGCCCGACGGCTGCGAGCGCATCGTGCCGGGGCCGCGCCAATACCGGGACCGTGGTCGGCGGCGTCGGCGGCGCCCTGCTCGGCAATTCGATCTCACATGGCGGCGGCGGAGCGATCATCGGCGGCCTCGGCGGCGCCGTGCTCGGTCACCAGATCGCAAAGAGCGGCTGCGCCGGCGCCCGTCACGCCCATCACCCGCGGCGCCACACGCGATAACGCGGAGATAGGATCCTGCCGGCTGCGGTCTTGTCTTCCGTGCGGGGTCGCGCCGATGGCCACGGGTCGAAACGGCGATGGCCGCCCAGCTTTCGCGGGGCGGCCATGGCTTGTCTTTGGGTGCGGGGACAGGATTTGAACCTGTGACCTTCAGGTTATGAGCCTGACGAGCTACCGGGCTGCTCCACCCCGCGGCGATAGCGGTGTTGGTTTGAGATTGTGATGGAAGGGTTCTGGG
>Ga0207641_10000135_pt1 | contig 108689 bp, 80 predicted proteins | sample KBSSwiS62_FD_184306 | JGI IMG/M metagenome (GOLD analysis project Ga0207641, IMG submission 184306) | Switchgrass rhizosphere microbial communities from Kellogg Biological Station, Michigan, USA - KBS Switchgrass S6-2 (SPAdes) (version 2) | ecosystem: Host-associated > Plants > Roots >...
GCCGCGCGTCTGAATGGGATCATCGGGAAAAGGGTTGTGACATTCGGTGGCACCGAGTACGACGGCGTAAGGAACGCCCAACTCGGTTGCCCGCTGCCGTGTCATAACCAGAAACGCCTCCGCGCCCGCGCAGGGCATCACACAATCAAACAGTCGCAGAGGCTCGGCAATGGGCCGCGCGCTCAGATACTCATTGAGCGTCAGAGGTTTCCTGAGCAGGGCAAACGGGCAGTGCCGCGCATTCTCCCGCTGCTCGACGCACATTTTCCCGAAGTCTTCCGCGCGCGCGCCGAAGGTTCGCATATAGTGATCCGTCAGAAGCGCAAAGCTGCCATTCGCACCTCCTGCTCCGTACGGATACACCGCATCCCGCGAGAACTGACTGAAATCTTCCACAATGGAACGGAATGAGCCCCGCGCATTGGTGTCGGCGGCGATACAGGCCACTACCGCCGCGTCGCCGCATTGCACGGCACGAAGTGCCCGCCGCAAGGCCACAATCCCGGACACGCCGCCCATGGGTATGTGATCCAACCAACGCACCGTCACGCCCAGGTGTTGGGTCATTGCCACGGCATTGTCGGCCCCTGCCGTAAAACTGGAGAAACACAGACCATCCACCGCCCGCTTCTCCAGGCCACTTCTCTCGAGCAGCGCCGCGAGCGCACGCGCCGCAAACCAGTGGACGCCGCGAGACGAATGCCTCACGTACGGAATCGTTACGGGTATTGTGATCGCCACATCTTCATAGCCCTGCCGATCCACACGCTTCATAACAGTTCAGGCAGATACGAGGGCCAGTACTCGCTCAATCAACAACCGGACTGCATCGGTCGCGTGCCCTGCCTCGAGGACCATCACCAGATTCAAAAGGGCGCTGTCTGACATGCGTGTTTCTCCCCCCAGCTACGAAGCAGTCGCCGCATCCCTCTTCTTCAGCGGCCGCGTATCGATGTAGTTCCCGTCTGCAAACAGCCGGGCAACGAGATCCTTCAAACCCCGACGGTGAATCTTCTGCGTCGAGGTCAAAGGCAAACTGTCCACAAATGCCACATAGCCCGGAGCCTTGAAGTAGGCGATCCGGTCAATGCACCAGCGCACGAGCACATTCGCGGTAGCCCCGGGATCACTCGTACCCGAGAGTTGGATACATGCGAACACCTCATCGCCGCGAATCGCGTCAGGGACGGCGGCCACCGCGGCGGCCGCGACGGACGGGTGCTCACAGAGCACCCGTTCCACCTCTACCGAAGAGATGTTCTCCCCGGATCGGCGGATGATGTTTTTGTTGCGATCAACAAAGTAGATTCGCCCCTGAGCATCCTGCCTGACCAGGTCCCCGGTATGAAACCACCCGCCCGCCCAGGCAGCTTCCGTGGCATCCGGATCTTTGAGATACCGATGGAAGAAACCGCACCGCGGCTCGGCGCCCCCGCGCCGCACCAACAGCTCGCCGGTATCGCCGGGAGGCACCTCGGAGCCATCCTCCCTCACGAGCCTGACCTGCAGATCTTTGGATGGCCGACCGACACAACTCGTCCCTGGATGCCGGGGCTCGTGGGTCGCGGCGATCACCGCCCCCGAGCCGGTCTCCGTCATCGCCCAGGCTTCAATCAACGGAAATCCGAAACGCCGCTCAAACGCCAGGTGCAGCTCTCGAGGCACACCCGCCCCGAATCCGAAGCGCACCTCGTGATCGCAGTCCTGCTCGGATGCGGGCGCGGCCATGAGAATCGCAGGCATCACACCCAGATAATGAACGACCGTAGCCCGCGACTGCCGCACACAGTGCCACCAGGTCTTCGGATGGAATCGATCCAGAGGGATCAAACACCCTCCCAATGCCAACATCGCCATCGTTGAAGTGGCCATTGCGTTCATGTGGAACGTCGGCAGCGGCGTCAACATACGCTCGCTGCCGCGGCGCATGCTGCACGAGCCACCTACACCGGCATACCATTCCGCTGAGATCAGAAAGTAATCGTTGGTCAGGACGCAGCCCTTCGGGTAGCCAGTGGTCCCCGAGGTGTACAAGACAGCACACTCTTCGTCGCGCTTCCGGCCCGAGCTTCTGGAAGCCCGCACCAGCGGCGCAGCCATCGTGTCGTCATCGGGCGTAACGACCGCAACCGCTCGACCCGCAGCCCCTGCTGCCGCCTCGATATCGGCGACACGCTCCGGAAGCACCACGGCCGCCACGATGTCAGAATGCGCAACCAGGTATTGCAGCTCCGAAGCGCGCAGATCCGGATTGATAGGAACCACCGACACCCCGAGCGAGTTCAAGGCAAACCAGCTCAGGAAATACAGCGGTCGATTCTCCAGCAGCAGTCCCACCCGATGGCCGGGCCCGTAGCCGGCTGACCCGAACCGCTCAGCCAGCTCGTCGACCAGGGTCTTCACGACGTAGTACGTCAACTCTCCGGCCCGCAACCCATACACAGACGCGACTTCGGGAAGCACAGACAGAAAAGGCCGATCGCCGTAGTGCCGTTCGGCCTGAACGAGCGCTTCATAGACGCTTTCCGGGCGTCCGGACAGCCAGATGGGATTACTCATGTCCCACCGGCAATGCCTGCAGCGCCTGGTCGAGCGCGGCTCCCTGCTCATCGGCGAGGGCAGCTTCGCGCAACTTGCGAACCCATTGCGCAGCGTCGCTCCGTCCTGTCAATTTGCCCGCGGCTTCCATGACCCGCTCGAATTTACGATCTCCGCGCTCGTGGGTTTCGCTGTAACCCTTCACGAGACGGCGGTTCTTCACCATCTCCAGCGCGAGTCCATAGTCCTTCGATGCAGTCCGATGGACTTGTCCGAGCCACGAGTTGAGACGCTCAGTCTCCCGATGATGACGCAGCGTCCGTCTGCGGAACCTTCTCATTCCGGCCACCAGGCTCAACGCAAGGAAGCCGCTCAACTTGTTCGTGTGCACACGCCTGCCCTTGTTGACCAGACGATCCAAGGCGGCACACAGACCGGCGCGCTTTTCGATCCAGGAGCCCAACGACCATGGGAGGGTGCCTAACACCTCACCAACTCCGGGGTGCATGAACTCGGTCGTGTACAGTAGCTGAGACTTCCCCAAACCGACTTCCTTCTGAATGCGGACAAACCGGCTGGAGCGGATCTTCAGATCCGCCACCCGAATGACATCGTCATACGCCATTCCAACGGCTATCTGCCTCGCAGCCTCGGCGGTCAGCGCAAATCCGTGCGAAATGCCGCTCGCCCCGGAGTCCGACGTCAGCACCTGCCGCATCCTTTTGAGATATTCATGGACGTAGGCAATATCCTGATAGTCGGCGACCCGGCGCATCCCGGCCGCGAGCATCGGCCGAGCTGGCTCCGGAAACTCCCGCAGAGCCGCAGTAACGACCTGTGCGAATTCCGGATGACGCACGATCGGCAAACCATCGCTCAATGCAGAGGCGCTACCCGGCTCCAGCGAGCGGGCGCCTGCCGTCGCCGCCGCTTCACCGCGCGAGCCTGCTGCCTGAGGCGAGCCGATTGCGGCAAGCGAATCGACACCAGCCTCGACATCGGCACAGGCTCGCGTAAAGGCCTCGAGGCTCGCCTTCACGCCGACACCGCCCGCGGTGATACCTTGCTCGAAGCTACTGCGCGGAAACGGTAGTGCCTTGGATGCGGCCAGCGCCCCCAACATCACTGCCGATATCACACTGCCATGATCTTCAGCGATCGCCGCCATATCGAGTGCAATCACCCGCCGTGTGTTCCGCCGAATCGCCTCGACGATCCGCGACGAATCAATCACCCCGTTTCCCGGTGCGGACTTTTCGCTGATGGCATACGAACGATGAGTGGAGCAGATCAAAGTCGTGCGATCCGCCGTGCAGAATCCGCGCAGAATGGCCCGGCCGCTCTCCAGAAACTCCGCGGCCAACACCACATCAACCTGCCCCGGCGTCGGCATCAGTGCCAATACCGGCCGACGCCCCCGATTGGGAAAGACTTCCACGTAGTAGACGGTTGCCCCGGTCCGTTGCGCAACCCCGGGTACCGAGGTTCCCTGAGCAAACCAACCATTCAACTCGGCCGTGGAGACGATCCAGTCGGCTAGCACGCCGCCGCCCTGCCCGCCAATAGCCAGAATCGCGATGCAGATTGGACGGTCCAGGCTCGCCACAGCCTCACTCATCCGGTGATCTCTGCCGCAATCACGCGACCCCGCTCGCGCCGCCGCTGCAGGAACCCAATCAAGCGTTCACGCAATCCCGACAGCAGTCGCTCGCTCCACGTTGGATTATCGATGATCTCCGCACGATAGAAGGACGGGCACAACACCGCTGCGTCCGCTACCTCGCCACAGTTGCCACAACCGACGCAGGAGGAGTCAATCGAGGCGACCGGGTCTTCTTTCAGCGGATCGGCCGACTGTTTCACCGTGAGCGATGGGCATCCTGACAGCCTGATGCAGGCATGATCTCCCGTGCAGACATCCTCATCTACCCCGAACCGCATCCGGCTCACTCGCTCACCGCGCCGAACTGCCTCGCGCCGCGCGGGCTTCTCACGCCGTTGTCGATTGAGCATACATTCAGACGAGGCGACAATGACTTTCGGCCCCGGTTCCTTGCTCGTCAGTGCCTCCCGGAACACGCTCTTCATGCGGGAGACATCGTAGGTGTTGCTGATCTTACGAATCCACTCGACCCCGACACCCCTGACGGCGTCCGCAATCGGGCTGTTCGTATGTCGCCGGGGGTTGATGGCACGCGAGGAGAGAACGTCCTGCCCGCCCGTTGCCGCGGAGTAATAGTTGTCGACAATCAAAATGACATTGTCGGACTTGTTATAAACCGCATTCGCCACCCCGGAAGACAGTCCGTTGTGCCAGAAGCCTCCGTCTCCCATTACGCTGATGGAGCGTCGCGCATCTGGCACATTGAACGCCGCGGCTGAAGCGGCCCCCATGCCATATCCCATCGTCGTGTGCCCGATGTGAAAGGGAGGGAGAATCGAAAACAGATGACACCCGATGTCGGCCGCCACGTGATGCGGTCCGAGCTCCTTCTCTGCCAGCTTCAAAGCGGAGAAGATGGGCCGCTCCGGACATCCGGTACAAAACCCCGCCGGCCGCGCGGGCACGCTGTCGGACAGTGCCATCATCTCGCCCGCCGGCTTCGACACCGGCACATCAAGGGCCCTCCCAGGTGCCCATTCACCGAGGTACTTGCGAAACCCCTCGATCATCACAGCGGTCGTATATTCACCATACACAGGTAGCGTTCCCTTGCCGGCCACCTTCGTGGTGCAACCCCCACGTTGCAACGCTGTTGTGATCGCTTGTTCCAGGAAATCCGGCTGTCCCTCCTCCACCACCAGCACCGATTTTTTGCCCCGGCAGAAGGCCAGCAGCTCCTCATCGACCAGTGGGTAGGTCACATTCAGAACATACAAGGGAATCTCGGTTTCGCCGTACGCGTCGGCAAGACCGAGCGTCTGCAGGGCGCGGATGACACCGTTGTACAGCCCTCCCTGCAGGATGATGCCGCAGTCGGCGCTGACGGGACCAAACTGCTCATTCAGCCCCTGACGCCGGATGTATTCAACGGCTGCCGGCCAACGATGCTCAATCTTTTCCTTCTCGTGTATGAACGAGGCCGGCGGCAACACGATCCGATTCGTATCACGCACCGGATGATCGAGAGCCTGCTTCAATGTGAATGCCGGGGGACGGTTATCCTTGGTCACAAACGAGCCATGCAGATGGCAGCTTCGGATGCGCATCTCCAGCATGACGGGCGTGTTGGAGGCTTCGGAGAGCTCGAACCCACACTCCACCGCCCGCACAATCGATTCCAGGTTGGGACGGGGGTCCAGTAGCCAGATCTGCGATTTCATGGCGAACGCGTGGCTGCGCTCCTGCATGATCGAGGAACCCTCGCCATAATCCTCGCCGATGATGATCAGCGCCCCACCCCGAACTCCGCTCGATGTCAGGTTGGCCAAAGCATCGGAGGCCACATTGGTGCCGACTGGAGCTTTCCAGGCCACGGCGCCGCGGATTGGGTACATCACCGATGCGGACAGACTCGCCGCCGCGGTCGCTTCGTTTGCGCTCGACTCGAAGCGCACTCCGAGCTCCGCCAGCACTTCATGCGCATCCGCCAACACGTCCATCAGGTGCGAGATCGGTGCCCCCTGATAACCCGCGACATAGCCAACCCCACACTGAAGCAGCGCCTTGGTGATCGCGAGAATGCCTTCGCCGCGAAACTCGTTTCCCGCTGCGAGCCTCAATTGTTGGACTTCTTTCGCGAACGAACGCTCCGCCATTCACCTTGGCTCCACTACCCCCGGATTTTGCTGACTATCGGTCCACCGCGGCGAAACCGTCCAATATGGCAATTAGCCAAATCAATCGCGTTTTGATATCAGTGCATCTGGCGGAAGTGAATCGCACCCGCTGCCTGCACAGGAGTAATCCGTTGGAACTCAAACAACTACGCTATTTCCTGGCCATCGCCGAAGAAGAACATTTCGGGCGCGCCGCGCAACGCCTGCGCGTTGCTCAACCCGCGCTGACACGGCAGATGCACAAGCTGGAGGAGGAATTGCAGGTTGGACTCTTCGATCGCCTGCCCCGCGGTATCCGCGTGTCCGCAGCGGGCCGCGCTCTTCAGGAGGACGCTCGCCGCGTGCTGGCAGATGTCGCGCAGGTGACACGCCACGTCCAACTCGTTGGCCGCGGGAAAGTGGGTGTTTTGCGACTCGGCTATATCGAAGTGGCGGGATGGCAGGGAATCATCCCGGAGAGCATCCGTGAATTCAATGCGAGCTCCCACGATGTACGGGTGGAACTGGCGGCCATGCCCTCCCTGGAGCAGATCGCCGCCATCCGCGAGCGGAAGTTGGATGCGGGTTTCCTGTACAACGCGCCCAAGGACGATTCCGATCTGGTGGTCCGACGTCTCGAGGAACACGCAGTCTGCCTCGCGGTGCCTCTCAACAGTGCTTTTGCCGGCCGCAAAGCCTTGCAACTGTCGGATCTGTCAGGAGAACCGCTGATCCTGTTCCAACGTCTGGGAAGCCCGCTGTTCTACGATGCATTAGTGGCGGAATTCAGAAAACACAACGTCCGCCCCCGAATCGTTCACGAAGCTGCCAATGAGGCAGCCATGCTGACGCTCGTAACCACCGGAGCGGGCGTCGCCGTCGTCAACTCCTGTCACCGCTGGCGCCTGCCGCAGGGAGTCAACCTCGTACCGATCGAAGGCATGGGGGTCACACTGGAGCTGTCGATGGCCTATCTCCGGGAGAACCGCTCACCCCCTCTGTTGCGCTTCAGAGACTGGTTTGATACGAGGACACCCCAGGTGCAAATGGCAGTGTGAGCCGGCGGTTACGCAACTAACATAACACCCGGTGGCCGAATCGGTAGTTGACATTCGGCTCCAACGTGGCCATCGTGCGCGCCATCTGCGTCGTCGGAAGCGGTGAGATTCGCTAACAGTCCCCGGCGCGCGGCCATGCATGAGCAGTCTGAACTCCTTCAAAGCCGCGGCGGTGCAGGCAGCGCCGGTCTTTCTCGACGCACGGCAGACGGCACACAAAGCCGCCTCCCTCATCCGGGAAGCGGCCGGCCACGGCGCGCGTCTCGTTGCCTTTCCGGAAGTTTTCATCCCCGGATATCCCTATTGGAACTGGATTACCGATCCCGTCACCGGCAGTGCCTGGTTTGAAAGGCTCGTGCACGCTGCAGTGCTCGTGCCGGGCCCCGAAATCGCAATCGTCTGCAACGCTGCACGTGAGACCGGCACCCATGTCGTCATGGGCGTCAACGAGCGCAGTCCGCTGTCACTGGGGGTCCTGTACAACACGCTCGTCTTCATCGGCCCGGATGGTCGGATTCTCGGCAAACACCGCAAGCTCGTGCCGACCTGGGCTGAAAAGCTCACCTGGACCGGCGGCGACGGGGCCAGTCTGCGGGTCTACGAGACCGACCTGGGCCGCCTGGGCGGCCTCGCCTGCGGCGAGAACACCAACACCCTGGCCCGGTTCGCGCTGTTGGCGCAGGGCGAGTTGATCCATGTCGCGAGCTACATCGCCCTGCCGGTTGCTCCTCCCGATTACAACATGGCCGAGGCGATCCGGTTACGTGCCGCCGCGCACTCGTTTGAAGGCAAGCTGTTCACAATCGTTTCCTGTTCGACGGTATCGGAGGAGATCATTACCGCCATGACGCAGATCCGCCCCGATGCACGCGCCCTGTTATCGCGCTCTTCGAGCGCTTTCTCCGGCGTCATCGGTCCCGACGGCCGTCAGGTCGGCGACTGCCTCATCGATGAGGAAGGCATCGTCTACGCCGAAATCGACCTCAATCGCTGTATCCAGCCCAAGCAAATGCACGACATCATCGGACACTACAACCGCTTCGACATCTTCAACCTGCAGGTCAACCGCCGCCCCCAACAGCCGGTCCAGTGGCATGACGGCGACGCCGAGGTGCGGTTCCCTTCCCCGTCCGATGGCGACCTGGAGGACGAACCCGCGAGCACCGCTGGCCGCGACACGCAGGAGACCCACCGGCGATGAGCAGTTTCCGGATCGGACAGATTGTGCCCTCCTCGAATACGACCATGGAGACGGAGATCCCGGCGATGTTCCGGATGCGTGAGAGCGTGGCTTCGGAGCGCTTCACGTTTCATTCCAGCCGCATGCGCATGAAGCATGTAACGCCGGAGGAGCTGGCGGCCATGGACCGCGACAGTGATCGGTGCGCGCTGGAGCTATCTGATGCGCAGGTGGACGTGCTCGGTTATGCCTGTCTCGTTGCGATCATGAGCCTGGGTCCCGGTTATCACAGGGTATCCGAGGCGCGACTGCACGAACAAACGGTCCGCAACGACGCATCCGCGCCAGTGGTCACCAGCGCCGGCGCGTTGATTGCGGGTATTCAGACCCTGAGCGCCAAAACCGTCAGCATCGTCTGTCCTTACATGAAACCCCTGGCCCGGCGCGTGGTGGATTATCTCGAGAACGAAGGCATCACGGTCAAGGATTACCTGGCCCTCGAAGTACCCGATAACCTGGCGGTCGGGCGCCTGGATCCCAACAACCTGTTGGAGGTCTCGGAGCGTGTCGACCGTCGCGGCATCGATGCGCTCGTGATTTCGGCCTGCGTGCAAATGCCCTCCTGGCCGATCATCGATGCCGCGGAAAAAAAATACGACCGGCCCGTCATCTCCGCCGCGGTATCCACCACGCACCAGATGTTGAAACGACTGAACCTCGACACTCACGTTCCGCGCGGCGGCACCCTGCTCTCGGGAAAGTACTGATCGCAGCCTTCGCGCTACCTCCATCGCAACCATCAGGCCTTCAGCCATGAACGCACTCGCCAATGACCTGTCCACTCTGAGCCGCTCCAGCCGCGCCTATCTGAACCTGGTGCACCAGCATTTCATCAACGGCAGGTTCGTCTCGGCAGCCACCGATGAGCGCATTGCCGTGATCGATCCCACCAGCGGCGCGGCCGTCAGTCACGTACCGGCCGGTACTGCAAACGACATCGATCGTGCCGTCAAAGCCGCACGCAATGCATTCGAGTCCGGTCCCTGGCGCAAAATGCGAGGTGCCGACCGCGAACGCCTGATGTTGCGGCTCGCCGATCTCCTGGAAGCAAACGCTACGGAATTCTCCGAGATCGAAAGCGTCAACAGCGGGCGGATACTCCCCGCCACGCGCGCCTTCGATGTCGATCTGTCAGTCAGCTACCTGCGTTACATGGCCGGGTGGGCGACGAAGATCCGAGGCCAGACCATCGAGCCGTCCGTGCCGTACGCGAAGGGCAACTTCTTTGCGATGACTCTCCGTGAGCCCATCGGCGTCGTCGGAGCGATCACTCCCTGGAACGTGCCCCTCGGCCAGGCCATCTGGAAGATCGCTCCGGCATTGGCAACGGGCTGTACTCTGGTTCTCAAACCCGCCGAGCAGACACCCCTCACCGCGCTGCGTTTCGCCTCTTTGATCGCTGAAGCCGGCATTCCGGAAGGCGTCATCAACATCGTCACGGGCCTCGGCGAAGTGGCCGGAGCGGCATTGGTCGCACATCCCGGCATCGACAAAATCAGCTTCACGGGTTCAACACAGGTGGGTCGCCTCATCGGAGCCGCGGCGGCTCGGGACATGAAGCACTTCACTCTCGAGCTCGGCGGCAAGTCACCCATGGTGGTGCTCGAAGATGCCGATCTCGAGGTCACCATCCCGGGCGCGGCCATGGGCATTTTCGCCAACCATGGGCAGAATTGTTGTGCCGGCTCCCGGCTGTTCGTTCACGACGCCGTCTACGACGAAGTGGTCACGGGCATCGCGAAGATCGCCGATCAAATCAAACTGGGACCCGCCCTGTCCGCTGACAGTCAGATGGGACCCCTCATTTCGTCGAGCCAACAGAAGCGTGTGATGGGCTATATCGAGTCCGGGCGCGAGCAGGGAGCTGAAGTCGTGGCCGGCGGCAGTGCGCTCGAAGGCCCCGGTTCCTACGTTCGGCCCACAGTCTTCGCCAACGTCGATCCTGACATGCGCATCGTGAAGGAAGAGATTTTCGGTCCCGTACTCACCGTCGCGCGATTCAACGATCTGAACGACGTCCTGAAGCGGGCCAACGATACCGACTTCGGACTGGGAGCCAGTGTCTGGACGCGCGATCTCAACGAGGCACACTGGTTCATCAGACACTTCCGCGCCGGAACCGTCTGGGTCAACACACACTCAGTGCTCGATCTGGCCGTCCCCTTCGGCGGATTCAAGCAGTCCGGGGTAGGTCACGAGCTGGGCGAGGAAGCTATCCGGCATCACACACACCTGAAATCGGCAATCCTCTGCCTGACAGACCCCGGATGAGAGGCAAACCCGAGCCTGCACCTGCCGCACCTTCCGCGCTCAGCGCTTCTTCAACCGCGCAAACGCGCTGGGTGACATCCCCGTCCAATTCTTGAACGCGCGCGACAAAACCGCCGAATCGGAATAGCTCATCCGGCTGGCCAGGTCCGACAAACGTCCCCCATTGGAATCCAACATCGCTTCGATGGCCGTGCGCCTGTGCGCCTGCAACATCTGCCTGAATGTAGTGCCTTCCTCCGCCAGATGCCTGCGCAGGCTGCGCACCGACATTTTCATCTCGACGGCGAGTGTCTCGATCCCAACGTCCGAGCGGCCGAGCCTGCGGGCAATCAGCCCATCCACCTGCGCCGAAACCGACCCAGGCATCTCCTCCTCCTCGGGTCGAAGCAGCTCCATCAGGTGACGCTCCAGAATCGGTGCCACGTCGTGCTCTTCTGACTCCAGACGCCAGCGAACGGGATTCTTCAGGTCACTGTTATCCATGACCAGCCGGTTGGCATCGCAGTTGCCGCGCACCGGAGCATTGAAAAACCGGCCGAGTGTTTCCAAACGATTCGACACATTGTGCTCAAACTCCACGGCTATGGGCCGCCAGCGTTTGTGAGTGAGCTCCCGGATGAAGGTCGTCAACGAGGCGATGGCAAACTCCGCATCCTGAATACGCGGCCAGATGGAGGGATCCTCGATGCAATATCGGCAGGCCGAAGTCGAATGCCCGCTCACCAGCTCGAACAGGGTCTTCGTCTGCCACGCGGCCTGAAATCTCGTGAGCTGCGCAAGGGCTGTCTGCAGGTCACCCGCCAGAATAAACAGAGCGTAAAAAGGTCCGAGATCGGACAGCACAAAATCCCCTCCGAGCTCGAGCCCCAGATAGGGCCTGCCCAGACGCGCCGCAGCCCCTTCGGCGAGCGACACAAACTGCCGCAGCGGAACACGCTCATACAGATGCGTGAGCTGAGCTACCGACAGGCCGTAATGGCTCAGGAACGAGTCGACTGGTACCCCGTGACCGGCCAGCTCACGCACCAGCGGGGCGAGAAACAACGCACGGATGGTGGACGTATCAGACGAACGTTGTCGGGCCCACTGGCTGTTGGATCGCATTGTCATCGCTGGCAGGGATATTCCAGGACCCGGTGCTGAAGCTCCTTCTTGTAGTGAAAAGTCAGCCGCAACGGCTGGATCAGAGTATCCGGGTCGTGAATCAGCACCTCATCCTGCAACTGATCAGGTCCCGTCAGCCGCAGCTTCTCGACAATCCTCATCTTCCCACTATGCGGCATTCCCTGATAACGCACATCTTCGCGCACCCCGACAGTCTGAACCTCCAGGCTGTCACCATTCCACTTTCCGACAGACATCCCCATATACCCTGGCGTGATGTCACCCGGAGCGGGCATTTTCTCATCCAGGAAGATGCGCCGGGTCTGCCCCATATACTCCGCCAACACGGTCACCTGCCCTGGTGTCTGCACGATTTCCAGCGGCGCACGCGCGGCCATGATGCCGGGCATTCCTTCGACCCAACACTTCTCGAGCGCGCCCGACACTTTGCCCCCCGTCGGTGACACCTGCTTCTGCGATGCCTTATAAGCCTTCAGGTACTTCGGTTTCAGCGGCGGATCCCCTTTCGGTTGCGCCGCATCCGCCCCGACCCGACTCCAGATCCCACTGATCTGCGACGCGGAGCCATCCGCAAATGTGTTGACCGATACACCCAGAAGCGTCACCGCGACGCTCCATCCCAACATTGAACCGGCTCTGCGCATCACGATCCTCTCATCTACCTTTGATTGGGATACCAGAATGTGACATGACACACCACACAGGCCGCATCAATATCGCCCCCGGTCTTCACGATCCCTTCGAGGTCCTGGTGATCAATGGCCTCCAGAGCCTGCACCGCCGTGCCCTGCAGCGCCTTTGCAAAACTCACGAATACCGCGCGCTTCTGCTCGATCCCCCTCTCGATCCCGGCAGGGTCCAGCTCACCCAGGCCCGGTTGGGTCCCGGCAGGAGCGGCATGCCGCCCGGCCAGTACCACGAGGTTCATGGACTCGATGAGCGTGACGGCATGGCGTCGCACCGCTGCCCATTCCTCCGGCGTACGCGGCTGGTGATGCTCCGTCCCTTCTTTCGTTTCCCTGACGGCAACCGACTCCCAGATCCCGTCTGCGGCCGGATCCACCGTCGAATCCATGAGCTCCTTCAGCGTTGCCACGGGAACCGGCCCTACCTCAATAGCCGCCGCTGATGCGGGCGCCGCCGCCGGTTGCCCCTTGGCCCCATTCGAACAGGCCACGAGTGTCAGCGGCGACAGCAGCGCCAACAGGACCGGACAGACCGAACGGTTTACAGAATTCTTCACAATGTAAATCCCACCCACCGCCCCAGAAAAATGACCGTCAGCCAAAGCACCAGCGAGGTCGCACCTGCGATACGGGCCGCGGCCGGAGGTGGCAACCGATCGTTCCATTCCTCCACCCGCCGGTACACCGTCACGTGGAAGACGGCCATGTTGATGGCCGCCGCCACGATCACCAGCAGCTTCAGTTGGAATTGCGTGTTGTGCGCGTATTTGGGTGCGTTCGATATAAACAACAGCGACCCTGCGGTGAGCGCCAGCGCAAAGGCGCCCCAAGTGTAGGGCAAAATGTCCTGGATGAGTTGCCGCACACCCCGCCGGTGCGACCGGTAGCCCAGCAAGCGCAGGTCCACGATCGTAATCGTGCCCACCACGGCGGCAATGGCCACGACGTGGATGCACTCGAGCATCGGAAACGCAGCGGCTCCCTGCGAGATCGCCATGGCCAACGGCGTGTTGGCCAGATATTCCAGAGTTGAATCCAGGTTCATTCAGATCTCTCCGTGGGAGACTCAATTGCTGTACGCAATCCAGCGGCCGCAGAAGATCACGGCCACCCACAGTGACAACATGATCCACGCCAGTGACCTGGCAGGGCCGGTGCTCGAACGGTCGAACGGTGTCAGCAGCGGTTTGCGCAACCCGATGCTGGCCAGCACCCCCGTCACCACCAGTGACATCTTGATCCAGAAAGGCACGTTGGTCAGTGTTCGCTCAGGCTCACCGATAATCATGACGAGCCCTGTTGCAAGGAGAACGGCAAGTGCACGCCACATCCAGGGTAGATAACGTTGCGCCACCACACAGATGCTCTCCTCCGGCGCAATGACACCGGCGATTCGCAGTTCCGTCACCAACGCACTGCCGATGACAACCGCGATGGCGATGATATGAATCGATTGCACCACCGGGACGACCCAGAAGTTGTCCCGTATCGCAGAGCTCACCGCGGTCCCATACAGCCATTCACTGAAGCCGTGCATATCCATGAATCAACCTCACTTGGTGATCTTCAGGCCATAGGTTCCGTCCTCACCCACGACACTGCGGTTGTCATCACAGATGTACTCCATGATCCTGTAGGTCGGATCCTTCTTGTACCCGTAGATGAATTCATACGGCTGAGCCAACACGGCCGGATCCTCGATCTTCACCCGATTCTCCATCAGGTCCGGTGCGGTCAACCGCATTCGCTCCGTAATGAGCATGTTCCGGGAATGGGGAAAGGCATAAAACTTCGTATCTTCCCGAACCCCCACTGTCTGCACGACCAGCGTGTCCCCTTCCCAATGTCCGACTGAATAGCCGTTGTAGCTCGGCGTGATTGCACTGAGTGGCGGCATTTTCTCATTGAGAAAGACCCGGCGCGTCTGAGTGAGAAATTCCGCGAGCACAATGAGCTCTTTGGGGGTCTGCAGCAGTTGAATGTTATAGACGGCCCCCATGATGGTCGGCATCCCCTCCGGCAGACATTGACTGCTCGCATCCACCAGAGGTCGGCCTGCATCATCTGCGGCCTTCTTGCGTATCTTGTAGTTCTTGTACGCCGTGGCGTACGGCTCGCGAAGGTGCGGATCGCCCGCGGGCGGTGGCGGATCCTCTGGAATAGGCCCCGCGGCGTAGGGATCCGGATATCGCGCCCACGTTCCGTTGAAGTCTGGAGTTCCTGCCAGGGCGATCGAGACAGGACATAGCGCAATCACCAGCCATTTCCACACGGATCCCACCAGATCGTTCACCTCTTACCCCTTCTCTTGTTGAACCGGACGCGCTCAGCGTGCCTCGAATCACTCACAGCCGGCCGGGGCGCGCGCCGAATCGTAATTTCCGTTTCCGATGTATAGGCGGCCACAAACCCGGTTCCACGCAGCAACTCATCGAGTGCCTGTCGTGCGTCCAACTCCCCACGAACCGCATTCCCGCGCCCATCCGCCACTACGTTGTAGACGTACAGGAGCTGAACGTGAGCCTGCGAAGCAAAAGCCTTGAGCGCCGACGGTAACGGCTGCGCCGGTATATCGAACTCCTGAGAGCCCGCCAAGACTGCGACAGGGGCGTTCAGAATGAATCCACAGATCAACAGCCGGCAGCCGTCCCGGCCGAACATCATCCCGCCCCCCAAACGGGCCCATCGCTCACTGTTTGATCTTCGTGCCATTCGCAAGGGTCACCGCATCGAGCAGTCCACCGGGTTTGCCATCGCGCAAGGGATAGATCTCAACCGTCACGCGGTCCCCCACTTTGACCAGTCCCATCTTCCAGCCGTGATGCGTCAGATCATTCACGCTGGCGCATTCGATGGCATATTCGGCGGACTTCCCCGAGGCATCCTTACCCTGGACAAACAGGAAGACGTGCGGATTGGCCCACTCAACCTTACTGACATTACCCTGCACCGACACCACCTTGCTCTTGTCGAACATGGCGAAGGAGTGATGCGCCCAGCCCGCTGCAGGCACCTGCAGCGCGAGCCCCAGCGCCAGCGCAATGGCGGGCTGACGGATGTGGCTTCCAATCATGTGTCTCGTCTCCTCAAAAAGTCCGCGCAACCGACACTCCGGCCGTGCGGGGTTGAATCAGCCCGAAAGAGCTCGGAACGGCCGTCCCGATGCCGCCGCCCACGATCCCGCGACGATCCGTTACGTTGTTGACATACAGCTCGAATGTCCACTGATCCGAATGAAGGCTCGAGTGCAGATCGGTCTGTGTGTAAGCGGGCAACACCTGCCGCTCCGGCAATACCTGAAAAGCGCCGATGCGAGTACCCACATAGCTCACGGCCCCGCCGAATCCTGCCGTGAGAGGGCCCAGCGGCATGTCGTAATCAAACGTCCCGCTGGCGGAGAAGCGACTGCTGTAGGGCAGCCGGTCACCCGACATTCCGTAGGCAGCGCTGTTGGCCGGAAAGTCCTGCGTGAGAACCGCCTCATTCCAGGAGACCCACCCGCCCAGATGCAAGCCGGTCACCGGCCGCAACTGCGCTGACAACTCCACGCCGCGGCTTCTTGCCTCGCTGCCGTTGTAAAAGTAGTTCTGCCCGTTGTCCGGATTCGTCAACGACAACTGGATGTCAGTCCATTTGATGTAGTAAAGCGAACCTTCAAACGAGAGCCGCCGCTCGAAGGCGCTCCCCTTCACGCCCACCTCATAGTTGGAGGTCCGGTCGGGTTTGAAGGTCAACGGCAGATTGCCGACCGCGATCAGATTGTTGATTCCGCCCGGCCGGAAGCCCGAGGCAAAGCGCGTGTACACCATCAGGTCGGGGGTTATTTTCCAGCTCGGGGTCACGAGATAGGTGAACGCGTTCTCATGTGCGACCGATTCAGGCGTCACTGCCGGTGAGGCCAGCCCCTGGATGAATGGCACGAAGGCATCTCCGATGTCAGTTTCCTCGAACGTCTGGCGGATCTGGCTCTCACGCCCCCCGAATTGAACGTCCAGTTGATCGGTCACGTGCCAGGTGAGATCGGTGAAGGCCGCCCACTCGGCGTACACACTGTCAAACTGCGTTTGTACGAGTGATCCCAGGCGTTCGCTGCTGCCAGTGACCGGATACAGCTCCAGTCCCCACGGCGAATACTCATGGGTGTAGAAACCACCGACCAGCCAATCCAGATGCGACCCGATCGGCGTCGCCAGCCGGATCTCCTGCGTTATCTTGTTGGTATGAGTGTTGTCCGTGTTGACGGTGTTTGGCGTTCCCAGCAGCTCATCCGTCACGCCACCCAGAATCTGCGTGTAGTCGAGCTTGTCGTACATGCTGCTGACACTGTAGCCCGTCACCGATGTCAGAGTGAAAGTGCCCAGATGCGCGATCGCCGTGGCGCTGTAGGCCGAGAACTTGCGATCGACCCGACCGGTCTGCGGCAGGAAGTCCTGCTGCAGATCGTAAGTCTGCGGCTCAACCGTGATATAGGGCGCACCGAACAGCTTGTTATCCTGAAACAGCGCGCTCAACTTGAAGGAAAACAGCTCCGACGGCTTCCACAAAGCCGACAGGTGAGTCCCCGCAATTTCCGCTTTGTTGATCCCGCGCTGCCCGGTCTGGATATTTTCAATGTACCCCGGTTCCTCCCGGACGAACCCACTGGCACGCACGGCAAACGTGTCCCCGATGGGCGCGTTCACCGCTGCCGTGAGGTTGTAACCGACGCCGGGGCCATCGTGAACTGTCGAGAGGCCCGCTTGCACACGTCCGGAGAACTTGTCTGTCGAGGGATCGGCAGTCACATACTTGACCAGGCCGCCGATGCTGCTGGCCCCGTAGAGAGTGCCTTGCGGTCCCCGCAGAACCTCGATCCGCGCCAGGTCACTCGGGTCGAGATCGGGGGCAAAAGAACCACCGCCATTGACCGTGGAAGATCCGAACGGCACGTCATCGACCGTAATACCCACTGTTGGATTGGTGAAGTCGCCGGAGGTGATCCCGCGGATGGCAATCGTCGGCGTGCCGCTGAACTCATTCGGTGTCAGTGACAGTCCGGGCACCTGCGAGTAGTAATCCTGGAGGCTGTGACGGCTTTCGTCGGCCAGTGCCGTGGCGGTAATGGCCGTGACGGGTATCGGCACATCCTGCAGCCGCTCCTCGCGCTTCTGCGAGGTGACAATAACTTCCTCGAGCTGCGTGACGCTGTTTGAATCAGCCGCGGCACGGGAATCCCGCCTTCCCGTACGCTGTGCTTTGGCCTGATCGCCCTTGTCGGCGGCGTCGACACCCGTTGTGGCCGCCTCTGTTCGGCGAATCGTGACTTCCCGGTCGGACGTGTAAGCCGCTTCAAAACCGGTATTGCGCAGCAGCTCATTCAGCGCCTGGTGGGTATCCAGATCTCCATGGACCGCGTTGCCGCTCGCATTCGCGACCGCACTGTACACATACAAAAGCTGCACATGCGATTGCTCTGCGTACGCCTTCAGTGCCGACGGCAAAGGCTGCGCCGGAATATCAAACGTCTGCGAATCAGCAGCCGCTAATGCGGAGGCGCCCAGGAAACATGCACAGGCCGCCCATGAGCGACTACCGCGGCTGAAGTTCATACTCGTCCCCCGAAAAATCGTTATGCCGCACTCCAGTCGAGAGTGCTACGCAGGACGACGAGCGGGGAAACAAAAACCCCCAAACCGATTGGTTACCGGGTTGGCTGCCGCGGGGGACTGTGCAGGTGAACGCCGGACCCATCCTGGCGCACCTGGACATCAAAATTCTGTTCCAACATGCGCACCAGCGCGGCAGCGCCCTTCGGGCTGGCCTGAAACGCACCCCCCACCGGCAGCGCACGCAACGCGGGGTCTTCGAGAATCAGCGGCGCAGCGCAATAGCGATTCAACTCAGCGACCACCTCGGACAGCGGCCGATTCTCGAAATACACCGTACCGCTGCGCCACGCCACGGTATCGGCCAACTCATCCGCGGAGAGTGCGCGCTTGCGAGCGACCTTGGAGTCGAGTTCCGCCTGCTGCCCTCCTGACAGGGTGACCCAGGCCGCCAACTTCTGCTCATCCGGCTGAACCGCCGACAGTGAACCTCGGCTCTCACCTGCTCTGACAGTGCCTTCCCGCACCGTGACCTGCAGGCTCTGCGGCCGAAGATACACGTTGAATTCCGTGCCAACCGCACGCACCCATCCGCCACCGGCGGTGACCCAGAATGGCCGCTGTGTATCGTGAGCTACTCGAAAGAAGGCCTCGCCCCGATCCAGGTGGATGGTTCTCTGCCGCGATGTGTAGTCGATCCGGGCCACACTGTTGCTGTTCAGCTCCATGAATGAGCCGTCCGCGAGCGGCACAGTGATCTGTTCGCCGACAGCCGTCGTGATGGGTGTCAGGTGGGGCGCCTGCTGCATGTAGACGGTGGTCAACAAAGTTGCAACCACCGCGGCGGCCGCAATCGCCAGGCCCCAGTTGCGCTTCCTGTTTTGCGAAACAACAGGGGTCTGTGCACCCGCGCCCGTCTTCATGTCCGCCAGGGGTCCGGCCTTCACGAACCGGCTCCAGGTCGCCGATACATCCTCAAAAGCTTGCGAGTTCTGGGGATTCGCCCGCAGCCAGGCTGCGAAACGGACGCGATCCTCCGGCGTCACATCCTCCGCCTCGAGGCGCGCGATCCACTCGCTTGCTTCCTGCTCTACACTCCTAACAGTCGGCAGTTGATGAACGTCGGCCATGATCGGTTTTCGTCAGTTGATAACGTCTGCGCAAATACTCGTGCGTTTCACGAATAGCACGTCCAATGTGGTTCTCGACGGTCTTGGGCGCGAGTCCCAGCCGCTCCGCGATCTCCTTGTAGGAACAACCCTGAAACACCCGCAGTTGGAACACAGCCCGACATTGCGGACTGAGCTGATCCACCGCCTCCCGCAGCAGCCGGCCCTCTTCATCGGCCAGCACTTCGCCTTCGAGCGAGTGGCCTGACGCTACGACGGGCGACTGGCTCAAATCCCCCAATGTATCCGTCTTGGCCAACCGGGTATGCCGGCGGGAATCCGTCGCCAGATTGCGCGCGACCGTAAATGCGAACGCCCGCGGCTCCACGACCTCTTTCGCGTGTTCGCAGGTCCGCAGAAACGCCTCCTGCACGATGTCCTCGGAATCCTCCCGACTCGGCAGGAACCTGCGCACATACCGCAGCAATGCCGCCCGATCCTCGGCGAACAATCTCAGCAGGATGTCAGGGCAAAACTGAGGCACCGCTCGCAAACCCCCCGGCCACGATGCACCCAGCATGCGCCTATTGTCACGGCACTGCAACAGTTCGGTCTAAACCGCGACATTGTTCAATCCTGATTAGCGACCCCCATCGTCCCGCCCTACCGGGCGCGCGCTTCGATCTTGCCGCTCGTGATCGACAGGTAATCGATCGCGTCCAGGTCCCAGGCAATGCCGAGGCCGGGGGCCGCGCTCGGTACGGCGCATCCGTTTTCAACCCGCATGCGCTCTGTCGTGATCGCATCGAGTTGCGGAATATATTCCACCCATCGCGCATTCGGCACCGCCGCACAGAGCGCTACATGCAACTCCATCAAAAAATGCGGGGCGACGGCCACGTTGAAGCACTCGGCCAGGTGCGCCACTTTGAGCCACGGAGTGATGCCACCGATCCGGCCAACATCGACCTGCACGACCGAGCAGGCACCCCGCTGAAGGTAGTCGCGGAAATGCAGTGGGCTGTACACACTTTCGCCGATCGCGATCGGAATGGAAGTCGACCGTGCCAGCCGGGCATGACCCTCGACATCGTCGGCAGGAAGCGGCTCCTCCAGCCAACCGATGTTGAGTGGCTCATATAGGCGCGCACGGCGGATCGCCTCGTCCACCCTGAACGCCTGGTTGGCGTCGGTATGGATTTCGAACGTCGCGCCGACTGCTTCACGGACGGCAGCAATTCGCGCAACATCCTCCGACGGGGGGCGGCCGATCTTGAGCTTGCAGCCCGCGAAGCCACGCTCTTTCGCGGCCAAGGCATCATCTACGAGCGCGCCGGTTTCCAGATGCAGCCAACCGCCTTCGGTGGTGTAGAGCGGCACCGACTTTTGCGCGCCGCCCGCCATCAGATGTAACGGCAGTTCGGCGCGTCGGCAGCGCAGATCCCACAATGCAGTGTCAATCGCGGCCATCGCGATCGCCGTGATGGCACCAACAGTGGTCGCATGCGTCACGAACAACATGTCGCGCCAGATTCGCTCGATCTCTTCGGCTTCGCGGCCGATCAGGAGCGGTGCCAACGTCTCCTTGATCAAGGCCAGTACCGATCGGCCCCCGGTGCCGATTGTATAGCTGTATCCCGTGCCCACGGCTCCTTCGGCGTCGGTGATCCGTATGATCGGTGTTTCCTGGCTCACGAAGGATTGGATGGCATCGACCCGCTTCACCCGCGGCTCGAGGTCGACCATCCGAAACTCAACTTGCACGATCCTTGCCACGCTCGTTCCTCCTGAACTCAGTGGGCCACGGCGAATGCCGCCCCGACACGACCCGATCGAACGGCGGACGTGCAATAAATGAAGACGACGATAAACCCGACGAACGGCACGGCGTACGCGTGAGAAATGGTGAACGCGTCGGAGATTGCCCCCATCATCGCGGTCAGCACCGCACCTCCAACAATGGCCATGATCATCAAAGCCGAGGCCGCTTGCGAATGTTCGGCGTTGCCGTGCAGTCCGATCGCGTAGATCGCTGGATACATGATCGACATGAAGAAGCTGGTCAGGATCAGGGAGGCGAGCCCGACGGGTCCCGGGGCCAGCACGGCAAATGCGGCAAGCACCGCGGCGCAGGCCGCGAAGACCATACCGATCTGGGCCGATGACCAGCGCCTGAGCAGCAGCAGGGTTGCAAACCGGCCGAGCAGGAACAGGACCAGGCTGATCATCAGATACAGAGCAGCGGTCCGGTCCGGCGTGCCGGGCAGATTCCGTTGTGTGTAGCGAACCAGAAAGCTCCACACCCCGATCTGGGTACCGACATAGAAAAACTGGGTGACAACACCGGCCACGAACAGTCGCGAATGCAACAGCGCCCTCAGCCCGCCGAGAGGCGAGCCACGATGCGCGCTGGTCGCGCGCTCCGGGAATCGAGTGTTTGCGACGAGCAAGGCCACGGCAAACACAACCAGGCTGATTACCAGATACGGCACTTGGACTGCCCGTGCCTCGGCCGTGCGTACCAGGATGTCGGTCGTATGACCGATGGGCAAGGTCGTCTCGTGCGCGGAAAAGATGAACTGGCGGCCGACCAACACACCGACGATGGATCCGATGGGGTTGAATGCCTGAGCCAGGTTGATCCGCCACTCAGCCCGCTCGGGCGAGCCGAGCACGACCACGATACCGGTCCCAGATGTCTCGAGGAATGTGAGGCCGCAGGCGATCACGAACAACGCGCTCAAGAATGCTCCGTAGGCCACTCTCTCGGCCGCGGGCCAGAACAGCAGCGCGCCGGTGCCGTAAAGGCACAGGCCCAGGATTACCCCGCGCTTGTAGCCGAAGCGCTGGATGAACCAGGCGACCGGGATCGGCATCACGAGATAGGCTATGTAGAAGCACGACTGGACCAGACTCGATTGCAGATCGCTGAGCGCAAACGCCTTCCTGAACTGAGCGATGAGAATGTCATTCAGGTTATGTGCCATTCCCCACAGGGCATACAGAAGCACCGTCAACACGAGTGCGGCGCTGGCGGAACGAGCCCCAGCCGTCACGTCACATAGACCTGGAGGACAGTGACCGCAGGATCGGGAATGATGCCGGTCAGATCGATGTCGACGCCCGCCTCCGACTGTTTGAAGTTGAGCGGCCGCTCGTCGGCGAGCAGGCGCACCTTTCCAACCTTGCGCCCCCAGTCCGGCAGTGTCAGTCGGCCCGGCGGCATGTCGATGATGTGCACGAACAGGTCGCCGTCCCTGGCCGTGGTGCGATAGCCATGCTGGCCCTGAATTGGCCCATACGTTGTCCCGTAGACCGATTCGCCGTTGGCGGCCATCCAGTTTCCGATCGCCCCCAGGCGCTCACGGAACTCGGATTGAATCGTGCCATCGGGTTTGGGTCCCACATTGAGCAGGAAATTGCCGCCGCGGCTGAACACTTCGACGGCCGTACGGATGAGATCGCGCGCCGATTTGAATTCGTGATCGCGGGAGTTGTAGGCCCACGTGTTGTTGATGGTCATACAGGTTTCCCAGTCCTGGAAGGAGTCCGGGTCGGGCACGCCTTGCACCAGGCGATCCTGCACGCTCCGGTCCGTGCCTTCGAAGGAGACGCCCTTGGTGGGGATACGATCGGGCGTGAACTGCTCGGGTGTCACGTAGTCACCCACAGTCCCGATCCGGTCATTGACCGTCGCCATCGGTTGCAGATGACGAATCAGTTCGATGAACCGTTGGCCGTCATATTTTTCCTGGTGGTGGAGCCCATCGAACCAGACCGTCTCGACAGGACCGTATCGGCCGAGCAGCTCGCTCAACTGGAGTTGCATGTAGTCGAGGTAGCTTGCCCATTCGGGCCGCTGCGGCTCACCGTCCCAATTGGTCGAGGCCGGTTTGGATGTATCGCGAAAACCCGGGTGATGCAGGTCCGGCGGTGAATAATAGAAGCCGAGCGGCAGATCGTGTCGAGCGCAGGCCTCGGACACCATCCGCACGATGTCCTTGCCGTAAGGCGACTTGGTAATCTTGTAGTCGGTATACACGCTGTCGAACATGCAGAAGCCGTCATGGTGCTTCGTGGTGAACACCATGTATTTCTGGCCCGTCGAGCGGGCCAACTCGACCAGCGCGTCTGGGTCAAACGCAGTGGGATTGAATGTCCGCGCGAGTCCAACATAATCCCGCTCGCTGATCGGCCATTTGGGCGTTGGCTTCATGATCGGCCAGGAGGCCTCGACACTCGCCTGTGAGTACGGCCCCCAATGGACAAACATACCGAACTTGCGCCGACGGAAGGCAGCAATGCGCGGGTCGAGCTCGCCGGTTCGCGTCGCCGCACGGACACCCGGCACCAACGTCACGATTCCTGCCGCCACTGCCCCGATCAGGACCCGCCGACGATCGGCCGAAAGCGGGTCGCCCTGCGACTCGTCACAATAACTGGTCATTGTCATATGCCTTTTTTCTGCCCGGCAGCGAGCTCAGAACCGCGCCCGCACGCCAAGCGTGAATAGCCTGCCGTTCTCCAGCCAGCCGCGTGCCAGGCCGAAGTTGTTCACCTGCTTTTGCGCCCTGTTGAGAATGTTTTCAAAATCGAACGAGACGGTCGCGAACTTCGTCACGTCGTAGCTGATTGAGCCATCCAACTGGCCGTAGGCAAGCTGAAACTCGCGATCGCCGAAGTAGTTGTCCTGGCCGGTCTCATATTTGTCGCGCCAATTGTAGTAAGTGCGCGCGCCCAGGCCCCATTTCTCAAAATAGGCGCCGACGTTGTAGCTGTACTTCGAGACGCCCGGCAGGGGAAACGGCAGGCCGTTCTCTTCGGCCGGAACCTCGGGAGCATCGATGTAGGTCGCGTTGCCGAACAGACCCAGGCCAGTGTTGATATGGGTAACCAGATCGAGCGGTAGCTGATAGCCGAACTCGACACCTTTGATCTTCACCGTTTCGAGGTTGATCGGGGCGTTGCGGCGGAAGGTCAGGGGAACCGTGCTACCGTCGCTGCGGGTAACCAGCCGCGTGTCGAGTACCTGGCCGTTGACAATGAAGTTATCGACGTTCTTGTAGAAAAACGCGAGGGAGAGGAGACCTGACTGCGGCAGATAATACTCGAAGGAGAGATCGAACTGGTCCGACACGTACGGCTTCAGGTTCGGATTGGCAGAGGTGATGTTGAGCACGTTCGCATTGACCGATATGCCGACGCCGAGCTGATTGAAGTCCGGCCGCGCCAGGACGCGCGCTGCGGCGAAACGAGCCGCGAACCGGTCGGTCACGTTGTACTTCAGGTTGAGGCTCGGCAGGACATAGCCATAGTGGCTCTTCTCGGTAAGCACTCCGGCCGGCGGCACGATGGTTGTCACGCCGTCCCCGGAGAAGGTCAGGCCGTCGAGGTTCGCGCCATAGCCTTGCGAAGTCAGGCGCGTGCGAACGTACCGCACGCCGACATTGCCCGAGAATCGGTCTTGCGTGTCCGAGAAATCGACCTGAACGTACGGCGCGATGGTGCGCTCGGTAATGTCGAGGCGCGAGCCGAGCTGCTCTGCGTACGGAACCGCCTGCGTGACCGCGGCCTCTCCTCCCAGCGCCTGGTAGAACTTGTTGTAGTCGAACGTCAGATACGATCCGAGCCAATAGGGAATGTCGGCATTCGAGTTGACTTGCGTCAAGAACGGCGCGGAGTTGATGCTGCCGCCCTCCACGCCCGGCTGGACGGTGTAGTTACCCAGCCGCGCGGCAGTGGCCGCATCGACATTGCTGGGCGCGTAGGTATAGAACAGTTGTCGATCCGAATAGTAGGCACCGCCCTTGAGCTTCTTGAAAAAGCCATCGCCAACGTCGAAGGCAATGTCGAGCTTGCCGCTGCCGATACGATCGGCGGTGTGGTTGAGCCTGCGCGAAACGGTGAGAAACGCGAAGCCGTTGGGATCCAGCGGGTTGTAACCCCGGTCGAAGGTGATGTCCGCCTGACCACCATAGCCGTCGGGCCGGCTGATGTTGGCCGAGGCACGTGAGAACGCCGACGCCTGTGCATCGAACGTACTGAGGACACCACGTGAGAACGTACCTTCGACGTTCGTATGCAGGCGACCATTGTTGAGTTTTACGCCCAATGCGCCCGAGGTTATGGTGTTTCGACGGTCATACGGCTGGCGGTCGGCGCGATAGTCAACTCCGTCAGCATCCAGTGTATTCAGAAATCCTTGCGCGCCGCCCAGCAGTTGGTTGACGAAGCTCGTGTCGATCGTGCTCGACACGACGCCATATCTTTGCCCGGCGGAAGCCGGCGCGATGTTAGTCCAGCGAATCGCCGCGTCCCACTGGTCCGCGCGGTCGTCGAAGCGCGTCCAGAGACCGTCCCCATACACTTCGACTGCGTCGGAGGGTCGCCACTGAACGTTGGCGATCGACGAGTAGCGCTCACGAACGCCGGTGGTCACGAAATAGGATTGTGCGTGGTCGAAAGCATAGGCGTCGTTGAAATCGCCGTCGCGGTTGTAATCGATGGGAGGAGTCTTGCCCGATTCCACACCCGTCTCCGCGCCGTAACTCTGCTGGAAGTACGAGCGGTTCTTCAGCCGCTCATAGCCACCGCCGAGGCTGAGACCGACCGTGTTGGTGTCGTTCACATAGTTGCCGATCGCGGACATGCGTGGGCTGACCTGTTCGCGCAGGTTGTTGTAAACGCCCTCGACACGTCCTGCGATTGTCGTCTTGCCAACGTCGAGTGGTCGCGGAGTGCGCACGTCCACCGTCGCGGACAGACCGCCTTCGATGTCCGAGGCGGTTGGTGACTTCTGGACTACGACAGACCCCACGAAATCTGGAGACAGACTCAGGAAATCGAAGGTACGGCCGTCGCCGCTGACAATCTGCCTTCCATTGAGCTCGGTGTTTACGAAGGAAGGACTCAGACCGCGTACGCTGATGGTGCTGCCGGTGCCGCGGCTGCGCGTGATTTGGACGCCGGTAACACGCTGGAGCGACTCGGCGATATTGACGTCGGGATATTTGCCGATGTCCTCGGCGGCGATGACGTCGCTGACGATCGCCTCGTTGCGCTTGATGTTCGCCGCCCGCACCAGCGACTCGCGGAAGCCGGCCGTTACGACGACTTCACTCAGTTCGTCCGCCGGTGCCGAATCCGACGCCGGAGCCGGCTGCTCCCGCGCACCTACCAGACCCGAAATCATCAGAGCGCCCAAGCCTACCGTCGCGAGCGACGAAGCCGTCTTGATCATCATGTAGCCCCCCTAGAGTGAGTGCCCGACTCGATCGGGTTCTGTCACAGTTCATATATGACGGATAATTCATATATGCAGTGCAGTCTATATACCCGGTGTCGCTCACCAGTGCAAGATAGTGCACGTATGAAATGAACCGAGGGCGCTACAATGCGGTAGGCTCTTTAACTCGTCCCTAACGGGGCAAGGAGACGATGAGTGGAGCTGGAAGAAACGGAACCGTCATCGGACGGCACGCACGAAGAAAAGAGCTACCGTGCTCCGGCGCTGGAAAAAGGCCTCGACATCCTCGAACTACTGGCCGAGGAAGGTCTGCCGCTCCCCTTCCCGGATATCGCGCGGCGGCTGGGTCGATCGCCAGGCGAGCTCTTCCGCATGGCGCAGGTGCTGGAAGCTCGGGGTTATGTCGAGCAGGTACCGAGCGGCCTGGTGCTGACGGCGCGCATGTTTCATCAGGGATTGAGCGGCCCGCCAATCCGTAATCTGCTCGAAATCGCGCTTCCGATCATGCGCCGACTCGCGGGTGCTACACACCAATCCTGCCATCTCGTACTGGCGTCGCGTGGGGACATGGTCGTCGTCGCACGGATGGAATCGCCGGAGCAACTCGGATTCTCGGTTCGCGTCGGCTATCGGCAGCCCTTGTACCTTACGGGCTCTGGCGCGGTCCTTTACGCGTTTCAACCGAACGATATCCGCGCCGCTTGGGAGGGGATGTTTCATCCAGTTCCCAGCAAGGCCGAGATGGATCAATTCCGCGAACGGGTCGAAGCGCTGAAGTCCACGGGTCACACCCTGCAGCCGAGCGCAATTGCTGAGGGAATCACGGATATCTCAGCACCGATCATGCGCGGAGAGCGCGCAGCCGCCGCGTTGGCCATTCCATTCCTCGAGCCCAAGCGCGAATGGATGTCGATCCCGGAAATCATCTCGATGTTGCTTGCGGCTACGACGGATATTTCGAACGAAATGGTCGTTGGGGATAGTCGGGCCTGATGTTGAAATCGGCGCGCACCGCCGATCAACCCTGCTCGTCGTAGATCCCGAACTCGGCGACAGCAATCTCGCGTCCTGTCAGCAACAGACGCACGCGCTTCGCTTGCACGCGCGCTATCCGGTGCAGCCCCACACGCTCGAGATGTTGGTCGGGCAGGATGGGGACCCAGCGATTGTCTCGCTCTACTTCAACACGGTATTCGACCGTCGGCCTGGAGCCTTGCGGCGCGTCGGTGGCGCCGACCGGCGCCACGACCGCGACCGTGTCGAACCAGGTCGGGCGCGGAAAACGCACTTCGAGCCAGGCAGTGCCTGCCATAGGATCGGCGGCCCAATGGCTGTTAGCCAACTCGTCGATTGCCTCGTCGGGGCCGGTCGTATCGGCGCTGCTGCTCGCCCAAGCCGGCAGGTCGCGCACCAGACTCGGCGTGGTAATGACGAGCGAGCTGGCGACCTTGGGTGCGGGACCGGGGTTACGCCAAAGTTGACCGATTTCCTCGAGACGTGCGACGGCATTGTCATCGAAACGCCCCAAGCGGTTGGGTGCGACGTTCAGAATGAAATTGCAGTGGTTGGCATTGAATGGCACCAGCCACTCATCAACGATACTGCGCGCTGAGGCGAGCTCAGCCTTCGGAAAGCTCGTCTTCCAAAACCAGTCACTCTGAAGTGTCGTACCCGACTGTGAGGGAACCGGACTGTTGGGCGGTATCTTCTGTCCAGCATGCTGCTCATACTGTTTGATGTCCGTGTAGTACAGCGCCGGCGCCGGATACTTATCGGCATTGTGATCGGTGACGAGGCAATCCGGCTGGAGCCGCTTCACCGTGTCATAAACCTCCCGGAACGGGAGCTCTGCGTAGCTGATTCTCGACCAACCTGCGGCCCATCCGTCGAGAATCAGCGCGGTGATCGGACCGTACTGGGTGAGAAGCTCAGTGAGCTGGGTCTTGATGAGAGCGATCTTTTCGGGCGTGACGTGATGTGGGCGGATGTCCGCACGCAGGTCGAGGATGGAGTAATAGAGACAAACCTCGAGTCCCGCCTTTCGGAACGAGTCGACGTAGCGACGCACGATGTCATGAGGGTAGGAAGACTGCATGACATTGAGGCTGCCCGTGCGCGTCGGCCAGAGGCAGAATCCGTCATGATGTTTGGTTGTGAGGCACCCAAAGCCCATGTTCGCCGAACGTGCCGCCCACGCCCATTGATCGGTGTCCAGCTCGCTTGGATTGAACAGTGTTGCCGGCCGTGAAGGATCGCCCCATTCGCGATCCTGGAACGTCGCCATGTTCAGGTGGATGAACATGCCGAAGCGCAGATCGAGAAAGGCCTGCTGTGCTGCGAGTAGGCGTGCCGGGTCCCGGATAGGCCGCGCCTGCGCGCCTGCCCCACTCCGGAGTGCGCTGCCGCTCAGCACGCCCGCAGCGGCTATCGCCTTCGTCACATCACGCCTGGTGATCATGCTCAAACCCTTCTCGACTCGCCCGGCTGAAGTTGCCTAATGGATGCGAAGCGTTCCCCTGAGCGGAGTCTCGACAGATGATGGCCCTGCCGATACACGATAAGTTCCGTGGAGCAGCGTCCATCCTGACTTACGCTCGTCGTAGATTGAGAGCATTTCCGGCTCGACTTTGACGCTGACCCTCTTCGACTCTCCCGGTTCCAGGACCACGCGCTCCCAGCCGACCAGACGCTGAAACGGCTCGCCGCCTGAGCTCGGCAAGTTGACATACACCTGTGCGGTCTCGGTGCCCGGCCTCGCGCCTGTGTTCTTGACATCGAAACTCACCACGCGCTGGCCGTTCACCTCCTGGATCTTCAGCCCGGAGTACCCGTAGCTCGTGTACGACAGACCGAAGCCGAAAGGGAAAAGGACCGGCCTGTGCTCGGCCTCGTACCATTTGTAGCCGACCTTGGCTCCTTCTTCATAGTTGATCGAGTACTTGGATGAGACACGGGTTTCCCCATTCGCGGCTCCAGTGCCCTGTCCAATGTCCTCTGGCGCGAGAGGAGGGATCACAGGATGGGGGAGATCAGCTTCGCTTTTCGGGAAAGTCATGGGAAGTTTCGCCGTAGGAGTTGCGGCCCCGACCAGCACGTTCGCAACGGCCTCGTGTCCACTGCTTCCGGCATACCAAGCCTCCATGACGCCGGCCACTTTGTCGATCCACGGCATCGTGACGGCCGTTCCGGTTTCGAGGACCACGATGGTCCGTGGATTCGCGGTCGCCACCCGCTCAATCAACTCATCCTGCCCGTCCGGCAGCGAGAGGGTCGCGAGATCCATTCCTTCCGCCTGCCACTGATAAGCAAACACGATCGCCACATCCGCGCTTTGCGCAAGCTTCACCGCCAGGGAAATATCCTGCCCGGAATCGAACTCTACGGTGGTGCCGGGCATTTTCTCGCGCAGAGCTCGTAGCGGAGATGTTGGAAACCACACGTGATCCTGCCAATGGGTGGCGCGCCGACCGGGCGGCATGATTGCATTTCCGCCAGGAGGATCAACCTGTGCAGAGCCGCCTCCGGAAATCATGCCAACGTCCGCGTGACCACCGATGACAGCGATTCTGTGCAGACTGCGCCCGTCGAGCGGCAGGACCCCTTTATCGTTTTTCAGCAGGACGATGCTGCGCTCCTCGATCTTCCGTGCCAGATCGAGACCCGCTTGCACGTCCACTACGCTCTTTTCAATCGGATCGTCGACGACACCTGAGGCGAATTCGGCATAGAGCACCCGCCGCGCGCTGTCATCGACCTGCGCGAGCGAAACCCTGCCCTGTTGGATGGCCTCTTTGAGTTTGGGTCCGAAATAATCCGCCATGGGCTGCTCTTGATCGAGTCCCGCCGAGATCGCCTCTTCGGTGCTGTGAGTACCGCCCCAATCCGATAGAACGAAACCTTTGAAGCCCCACGCCTTCTTCAGCGTGCTGCCCAGGAGCGCGGGATTCTCACAGGCATAAACCCCGTTGATGCGGTTGTATGAGCACATTACGGCGCCGGGGTCGGCGATCCTGACGGCAATGTGGAAAGCAAGCAGGTCGCTTTCCTCCATGGCGCGCCTCGAGATGTTGGCGTTTACGATATTGCGTCCGGTCTCCTGATCATTCACCGCGAAGTGCTTGATATCCCCAATCACATGCTGGGCCTGCTCGCATTTCATCAGGTTGCCCACCAGGGTGCCGGCCAGCAACGGGTCCTCTCCCGCGTACTCGAAAGTCCTGCCGTTTCTAGGCTCGCGCGTCAGGTTCACCCCGCCCCCGAGTGTCATATTAAATCCCTGAGCGCGCAGCTCACGGCCAATCAGGGCGCCGTACTCGCAGGCCAGCTCGGAGCTCCAACTCGAGGCAGCCGCCAGAGTCGACGGCATCGCGGTCGAGTAACGTCCGTTGGCGCCACTATCCCGAACACCATATGCCGCGTCGGACATAACAATCGGTGGAATGCCGAGCCGGGGGATACCTGTGACGTATCCGGCGCCACCGTTTCCCAGGTACGTGAGCGGCATTTGCCACTTCGGCACGTGACCCATGCCGTTGCCATGGAGCAGCGCGAGCTTTTCATCCAAGGTCATTTCCGCGAGAACCCGTGCGGCACGCTCCTCGGCGGGCATAGTCCGGTCCATCCAGGGCCGCGAAGCAGTTTGCGCCAGCGAGTATGAGCTCGCGAGCAAGCCGCTCAGGGTCACGAGTTTGAGTGTTCGGTGCATTTCCCGCCGGGAGGTATGAGTCATTCGTTGTTCCAACTGCCCACTAGAATTTCCGAGAAACATTGTCAGGGATGCCCACCGCGGGCCTCCATTGAAATATCAGACGCGTGACATGTCGATAATGGCTGCCCTGTTCAACCAACCGCCGGTAAAGCCCGCTCGCCTCAACCCGCGCACCAGATTGGGTACTTTGCGGGTCGCGTTCCAGAGAATCTCCGTTTTGTAATTGGCGATCATGCCCAGGATCGGCCCCTGATTATCGCTGAGATAATCATTATCAACCCAGCCTGAGCGCCCATCGACGCTGCCTGACTCGAGGCTGACATGGGTATCGCGGAAGCTGGGGTTGAACGAATCGAAAAAGCCGTACGTACCGTAAAGCCGCCCCCCTTGGAAATTGCGCAAGGCTCGGGCCGCCGGGATGCAAATCTCGGGTGCAAAGGGAATGGAGGCCACCGCGGCGGTGGGAGCAAGGGTGCCATGGTCTTCTTCATCGGGCATGCCCTTGGGCCCATAGGCCGCATAGCCATAAAATCGCGTCGGCGTGCCTTTGAAATTGATGACTCGGTCACCTGGTCCATCGCAGGCGCTCAGGCCCCAGATGTCCTTGGAATAACCCTCCCAACCCATTGGGTTGGCAATGGCATAGTTGCGCTGGGCATAGGTGGCGCGGCGGCTATTCTCGAAATAGTCAAACCCGGCCGCGCGCATGGTCGCGTCATAGATGCCTCGATAGTCAATCCACACGGCCCCATATTGATGGGCAAAGTGGGGCCCAAAGGAGAGGTGGCGGTTCGCACCTTCGCCGCGCCAATATTTTGGAAAGGGCGCAGTCCATGCCTCGTACGCGCCATCCTTGGCCGGGTGAGACCGTGAGCCGAGAGCGAGGACATAGAGCGCCATGCCCTCGTTATACCCATCCCAATTTCGCTCAATAAAGCCGCTCTCCGGGGACCAGCCCATCGAGATGCCTTTACCGCCCTTGCTGTTGGCCTGCATCCAATCCCATTCGGTACGATCCAACAGACGCTGGGCGAGTGCGCGGATTTCGTTTTCCCTCTCATCCTCCTGATCGAACCAGCCTTGCACAAACGCCGTGCCCATTTGCAGCCAGGTGGTATCAACTGTTGAAAGCTCCCAATTGCCCGACCGCAGCCCGGTCTCCATATCGACGATGTGGTAGTAGAAGCCACGATAGCCCGCGGTGCCAGACCGCTGTTCGCCCTGTGGTAATTGCTCGAGGAACCGCAGCGTCCGCAGCGTGATGTCTCGTGCCTGATTGCGGGTGATCCAACCGCGCTCAACTCCGATTGGCCAGGCCGTTAGAGCGAAGCCGGTCCCCGTGATACTGCAAGCGGCCGGCGTGGACAAACGATCTGCCATCAGGCCGTTGCCATGGTTCACACGCTCCCAGTAGAAGTTGAAAGTGCGACGCTCAATATCGGTGAGCAACCGGGAATCCGAAACACGCACCGTGGTAGCCTTCGCCCCTATAGGACTCGAAACCATTCCGGCGGCAGCAGCGCTGAGAAAACTGCGGCGGGTCAGCATCATTGATTCATCTCAAAACGCGCGGGGCGATCTCACCTTACTGCCATCGCCCTCACCAGCCAACCACTTCATCGACACCTCCAAAACTGGCTGGTAGAGATTTGAAATGAGGAAGCACGTCCTTCACTGGAAGGACAGCGTAACGGCACTGGATATGGAACGCGGGCGCGAACAGTTCAGAAGGAAGCAGGAACCCGCTCAATCCGCGCAGCCCCAACCCCGGTGGTTCTCCGAACAAAAACGTCCCGCAGGTTGAGCAACGAGTCCGCGGTAGCGTTTTATATGTCCACGTGAAGATACTTCCTCCAAGGACACTCAGCGCTTCCGTTGGGAAGAGTGCAATCGGGATGAATGCACCACCTGTGGCCGCACGGCAGTCATCGCAATGACAGTAAAACTGGACCATGGGTGCACTGTCGAGCCGAAGCTGCACGCTCCCACATCGACATTTCACGGTGACTGCTTCCATCGGTACTCTCCTTGTCAACGGTTAGGGTCGTTGAGTAATGATCATAGATCGCATGGCGGCATTCTTGCATTTTAATGTCGGCGCGCCACCGACAATTCATTGCCGTGCCTTGAAGCAGCCGCCCCCGCCTTTCACCACTCGCACCTTCTCCGTCTTCCACTCCTCGCCCAACTCCCCTACGCTTTTCCCGGACTGTTCCGTCCAGATCGCCTCGTTGTAATCGCCCCGCCGTGCCGCGGCATTCAGCTTATCTACGATCCGGGGGTCGTACTTGCGCGTTACCCAATCCAGAAAATTGGCGGTCTGCCGATACGCGCCGTCAAACCGGACCTTCGACAAATCCTGTTTCGCCAACCAGATGTCATCAGCCCCGTGATAATTCGGCTCGAACACGAAAAATCGAACGTAGTCGGCAATTCCCTCCGTTAACCAGCCAGGAAAAGTCTCCGGCTCGCGATCGCCATATTGCTGCACGACATGTACCAGCTCATGAATCATGGCGCCGACGGCTTCGCCATCGAGTTGCTTGCGAAACCAGTCCGAGTTGCCACTGACCTCAGTGCCGAGAGTTTCAGCCACCCCGGGTTGGGGCCTGAAGGTCATATTCACATGGATGGGCGCGACAAACCCGTCACTGTCCAACAGCTCGCCGATGCGCGGATACCATAACGCCAGCGCGGGAGCCAACTTTGTGCGTGCCCATTCCCGCAGATCAGGCGCCGCGGCTGTATCAATCGAAATCGAAGCTTTTCCATCCGCCGTTGCGATCACAAACACAGCGGCCGCTTTGGTCTCGACAACGCTGACGCCGGTCACGCGGCGCTGCGGGTGCGCCTCTGCGTTGAACCCGTCAGCCGCGGCAGTTGCCGCCGCCGCGGTCGTCATGATCAGGGATAGAGCCAACACGGCGGCCGCCTGCCACTGCTCGAATCTCATCAATGCGTGCCTCCGAACTTGGCTCCAAATTCCAGCCAATACGCACGTCCATAAGCGGTATAGCTGCCCTGATCATAATAAGGGTAGCTGTTATTGGTTGAATCAACCGGGGGTTGCCGGTTGAAGACGTTATTGACAATCAACTGCACGTACATACTCCGGTTGAAGGCATATTTCTCGCTGCCATTGACCATCACCCAGGGACCGACGCTGTGCGCCGATTGGTCATTCGTCCAGGTCGGGGAGTAGCGCGTGCCGTGCAGCGTCGTACTGAACCTGCCGATGCTCCAGATCGCATCCAAGGCGACGGAATTGAAGAACTCATTACTGTTGGCACAACACAGCAGATTGAGCGGCACATCACCGGGGAAATTCTTGGTGGTGTGCTGCAACTGGCGAAACCACCTTGCATCCACCGAGAAGCCGCCGAAAAGATCGGTCGCCCAACTGTAGCGGGCCTCGCTCTGGATACCCGCCTGGGTCTCGAGTGCGATATTGGTCGACACCGAACGCATCTGCTCGATGCTGATCGGATCGAGCGTGCCGACCGGCGCCTGACGCTCAATGAGCGCCAAAGCATTCCGGCACGTCGGCGAGTCGATGTCGTACACTTGGCCGCCCTCGGAGCGGCCGAGACGGCAGTCAGCTTCAGTCTGCAACAGGGCGTCCTGGTCAGTCTGTTGCACCTTGTTACTGATCTGCACACGATCGTAGTCGATAGACAGACGCAGGCGATTTTGCAACGGCGACCAGACGATGCCGGCGGTATACGATTTCGCCGTGATATTTTTCAGTGTCGTGGTACCCGAACTGATGGTGAGAGGCGATACCGTGCCGCTGACTGACGACAGAGGACACTTGGTGATGTTACTCGACGTATATCCGGCCAATCGGCACTGATACCAGTCAGTCACCGAGCTATAGCTGCCGGTAGGCCCCTCAAACAGGTAGAACATATCGGGTGTGCGAAAGGCAGTGGCGTAGTTCGCGCGCACGAGCAGGCTCTCCAGCGGCCGAAACTCCAGCCCGGCTTTATAGGTGAATTTCCCGCCACCATTGCTGCCGCCGTAGCCACTACCAGCCGAATACGTGTAGTGGTCGTAACGGCCGGAAAGACTGGCCGTCAGCATTTTTACGATCGGCACCTGGAATTCGCCACCCAAGGCGTAGTGATTACGGCTCCCAGCCGAGTTGGGTCGCGAAGTTGAACCGTCGAACTCGCCAGCCGCGGCATTGGGATCAATGGCCGCGTGGACCTCATCCGTGCCGTACTGCGCAATCATGGCGGCGCCTACTGCGCCCGCCGGCAACGAGAACAGCTTGCTATTGTTGACGATCACGGTGAAGTCGTCGGTCCACGAAACAGAATATTCGGACCGGGCTGCCGTGAAGTCGGCGTACTGAGCCGACGACAGGGGTGAGTAGAACCGCGACAGGTTTGGAGCGAAGATGGGATAGCCGTCCGCGGTCGTTCCCAACTGCGACCCGAGGTAATAAGCGGTCGCCAGCTGGTTGATGAAGTTACCATTCTCGGACACATAGTGAGTATTCTCCTGCGAGAGATGGTAGTAGGCGTCATAGTTGAATCCCGAATCGCCGAAGGTGCCCTTCAAACCGATGGAGCCGTTGAATTCGTGAGTGAAGACGTGCTGATTCTTGCCATCCCAGCCACCGAGCTCCTCCGGTGAGTAGATGCGCTGCAGGAGCTCCGCACGCTGGGTATTCTGGTCCCAGATGTAGCCATTGACATTGCCGGTGACCCGCGAGGTGCTCCAGGACGGCAGGCCGTTGGTGTAAGTGGGCTGACTGTGGCCATACAACAGCTCTGTGTAAGCGACCATGTTGTCCGCGAAGTGATACTTTGCGGTCAACAGGGCGTTGATCTTGGTGTCGGCATTGATGATGCTTCCGTAGCCGGCCGCCGGACTGCCGCAGTAATTGCCCTGACCCGGCCGGTAGGCGTACTCCAGCGTCCCGCCGAACAAGTCGCCGAGCGGCGAGCAGGTTCCAGCCCCCGGATCGGCATAGCCCTTACCCCGCACGGCGACGAGAAAATCTCGCGAGTCCGGTTGACCGTGACTCAACACGGACAGACCCGGGGTTTTGTTTTGCAGCATGTTGTTCTGATGGGAGAGCTCCAGGCCATAGATGACATCGAGCTTATTCCGTTCAAAGCCGCTCGAGATCTGCAGACGCTCGTTGACGCCGCCACCTTGTGAGTACCCTCCGCCCCGTACGCTGATTGACGTACCATCGGCTTTGTCCTTGAGCACGACGTTGACCACGCCTGCTATCGCTGACGAGCCATAGATCGAAGAGGCTGCACCGGTGAGCACATCAATGTGGTCAATCAGGCCGACCGGGATATTGGCCAGGTCGGTAATGTCGCTGGCGCCGTTGAAGGCCAGCGGATAGTCCGCCAGCGGCCTGCCGTTCAACAAAGTCAACGTGAAGCTCGGATCGAGTCCGAACAGGCTGATCGAGCTCTGGGCCGGCGTGAAGCCGCCGGTGAACTGGGAGTCCTGCACCTGCCCATTGGCAACCGGCAGCATCCGCAGCGCCTCGTAAGCGTCGCGGAAGCCTTCGTTCTCAATATCGGCCGCCGAAACAGTGATGAGGGGTGAGACCGTGTCGGGTTTTGACTGCGGAATCAACGAGCCGGTTACAACGACCTCCTCCACTTCCGGCTTCTTTGCGTCAGTTACCTGTCCGGGAGATTGACCGGCCGAATTGTTCGCAGGTTCGGGCACCGCCGGATTGTCCTGTTGATTGAATTCGACCAGGCGGAGCCCTTTTCTGCCTGCCATCGCTGTTGCCTTGCCATTCTCGTCCGCGGCAACAGGCGACACAAAAGCCCCTTTTACTTGCCTCTGCGGCGGGTGAACCAACAGTGTATTCGCTGCCGTCAGCTCTGCTGTCAGAGTTGTCCCTACGAGCACACGACCGATTGCCTCGGTCACCGACAACTGACCCTGAACGGCGGGCGCGGTTACGTTCTCAACCGCGGCAGGCTCGAAGAGAATGTTGATCGCAGTCTGATGGCCGATCGCCCGCAGCGAATCGGCCAATGATTGCCGCGGAAGATTGAAATCGTACAGCGCCTGAGCAAACGCCACCCGCATCGTGAGCACACTGACGACGCAGACGGTGGATAGAGGCCAAAGTCTGTGCATGTCTCCCCCGCAATTATGATTTCGCCGAGCGCGACCTGCGAAACGCGCTGGTTCACAGGAGTAGACTGTTGGGGCGGGACGATACCGCACGTATCCGCCCCGCTTTTTCAGCGCCTCGGGTGCTCGGCCGCTCGAAGGTGGATGCGGTTGGATTGCTCGATGATCTCGAGGCCGTAGAGTTTGGCAATGGTATGCGCAAAACCACGGCTGTCGCCGGCGTGATAGATGCCGCTGATGCTGAGAGTCGCTATCTGTGGATCGTCGATGATGAGCGTGTTCTTGTCGTAGCGATTCAGCTCGGCAACGGCCTCCTCGAGTTGGGTGCTGTCGAGCATCACCTCGCCGCGGCGCCAGGCCGTAACGGCTTCGATTTTCGGCTCATCGAGCCGCCGGCTTCCGCCGGCGGCAAACGTAACACGCTCGCCGGGGGCGAGAGTCAGCCCCATGTCGGTTGCCGGGGACACCTTTACCGAGCCTTCGAGCAAAGTGATTGCCGTCCGCGCCGCTTCGTAACGGACCACAAAGGTGGTTCCAATGGCAACGACCTGCTGATCGCCGGCCGTGACAATGAATGGCCGGGCGGCATTGTGGGCAACCTCGAAGAACGCCTCGCCGCGTACTAATTCCACCCGGCGTTCAGAATCACTGTAAGTAATAACGACGCGGGTACCGGAGTTCAAGGAAAGTCGGGTGCCATCGTCGAGTCGCACGACGCGCTGCTCACCAACACCCGTTGTGTACGATGGGTCGACCCACGCCCGCCAGGTTATCCAGCCTGCCAGGCCGCAAAGCAACAGCAGGAGCGCGGCCGCGAGCGACCATTGGCGTCTTCGAGGCTCTTCCTTCCAACGCGTCATGCGGGGCACGCCGGGTACCGGAACGCTCGATCCGGCATCCCAGACTTCCGTGACTCGTTCAAACTGCTTGCCGTTCTCAGGGTGCGCCTGGAGCCAATCGCGAAACGCAGCTTCGAGCTCGGCGCAGCGGTGTGGTCCATGCAGCCGCACTATCCATGCTGCCGCCTCCGCACGGGCTGCGCGCTGCACCACTCGCTCCGTCGGTGAACCCGAAGTGCTCATTCCTACGCCTCGTCCATCCAGTCGGTTAGAAACAGCACGGCTTTGGCTGCGTGTTTTTCCACCATGCTCAGAGTGATGCCCAGGCGTTCAGCGATCTGTATGAAGCTATAACCCTCGGTCCTGTTGAGTAGAAAGACTTCACGCTGGCGCGGGCTCAAGGCGTTGATCCCGGCCATCCAATGTTGCAGACGTTTCTGCCCTTCATACACCGCATCCGGGGCGGGACTCGGATCGATGAGCTCGAGTGTTTCGAGCGCGCCGGGCTGAATTCTCGCCTGCCGCTCGCGCCTGCCTTGATCGGCGGACAGATTGAGAGCGGTGCGGACCAGGAAGGCTTCGGGCTTCTGCACCGCATGCTCCCGGCAGTACAACTGCAGCCGCAGGAAAGCCTCTTGGATGAGGTCATCCGTGTCATCAACGCTGCGACCGCGGCTCCGAAGCAGCCGACGCAGCTTGATACGCAGGAGTTTGACCTCATCCATGACAGCAACATGACACGCGCGGGATGGCAGGGCAATGCCGTTGGCAACCTGCAAAAAATAGTTGTCCCAACAGGTGAGGTATGGATCCGGATCAACCGTCTACCTCGGATCGGCCGCTTTCGCGCCCGAGGTGCCCGCGAGACTAAAGCCGCTGCCGATGCCGGGCGACCGGTCGTCGGCCGGTCTTACGTTTCCCAAGACAGCCGAGGCGGAAAAATCCCCCATGCGAGCTGTAGGATTTGCCGTGCCGGGGTCTCCGAGGGTAGGTTGAGAGGCACGGATAATACGGCGATGCCGACGAGATCTGAGTCCCACACCGAAACCTTCACGAAGCTCTTTGCCGAGTATCGCGGGGCATTGCACCGCTATATCCGGCGCTTCGTGAAATCCAATGAAACGACGAAGGAAATAGTCCAGGAAGCGTTCCTGCGCACCTACCGGGAGCTGGATTCAGTCAAGGCGTTCAAGGCCTTCCTGTTTTCGACGGCACGCAATCTGGCCGTGAACGAATACCATCATCGGCAGATTGTGGAGACGGACCGACTCCGGCAGGTCGCCGACCCGCTAACCCAGGCCGAGGGTCAATCACCCGAGGCCGAGCTCCTCGAGGACGAATGGAATCGCCTCATACAGGAGGCGGTCGATCGGCTGCCTCCGCAATGTCGGGCAGCGCTCGCGCTGCGCGTGTTTCACCAATGTTCCTACAAGGAGGTCGCTAATCGCCTGGGCATCTCGCCCAAAACGGCCGAAAAGCACATCGCACGCGGACTGCGCGAGACACACGCTTATCTGGAACGCCGATATAACACCACGAGGCAGGGCCATGGGTAAGGTCCACAGGCTGCCGAACACGGATGAGGTTCAGCGCGAGGCCAGTGAATGGGTTGTCCGACTGCAGGCCGATGATGTGACGGATGACGAGCGCGCTCGTTTTGACGCCTGGATCGGCGCTCATCCGTTGCATGCGAAGGCCTATGCAGACCTTTCGATAACTTGGGACAAGCTCGTGGAAGCCGGCCCGTTGGTTCGGGCCGTCAATTTTGGGCAGGTGATGAATGCAGCCGCAACGCCTCCGACAGCTCGAAGACGGTGGGCAGCTGTCGCAATGGCCGCAGGTGTGGCAGCAATCGTTCTCGGCGGAGCGTGGGGTCTGTACAGGCAGAAGCAGGTGACCGGAGTTCAGACGGCCATCGGTGAGCAGGCCGCAGTGACGTTGCCGGACGGCTCCTCGTTCGACCTCAATACCAACAGTCGCGTGCACGTGGCCTACAGTCGACACGCGCGCGTGGTTTTCCTGGAGCGCGGCGAGGCCTTCTTCAAGGTGGCTCATGACACCGAACGGCCGTTTTGGGTGCACGCGGGCGGCTCATGGGTGCGGGCCGTCGGTACGGCGTTCAATGTTTACTTGCGGCCGACGGGGCCTCAAGTGACGGTCAGCGAGGGCATCGTGAAGGTGGTTGCCAATGCGACCTCGAATGAGCCGCCGCGGACCGACACGGCGACGGCAGGATCGGCCTCGGTAAGGGCGGGCGAGCAGGTCAACGTTGAAGGGCCGGCCGAAGTGGTTCGCGAAATCAATCCTGACCAGCTCACCCGGCTGCTGGCCTGGCGCAGCAGCAGTCTGTATTTTCAGGACCAGCCGCTGGCCGATGTGGTCAGTGAGCTGATGCGCTATACGACGCTGAAGATTGAGATCAGTGATGGCAGGCTGCGCGACCTGCCCATTGGTGGTACGTTTCAGGCGAGTCCGGAAGGGGCTGAAGCTCTGCTGACGAGCTTGCATGACGGATTTGGCATAACTATCCGGCGGGACGGTGCCGGCCACGCATACATCGAAGCCCGAGCCAGATGATGCCCAGGCTAGGAGCCTAGCCGCCGAAACAGGTGTGCGGCTGACATCCATCCGATAAGAGAGGAGTCGCAGCACGAGACGACGGGGGGCGTTCGTGAGGGGGAGCGGCGGCTCGGTGCAAAAGGCGGTATTGCGGGCGCTTGCCTGCATAGCGGGCCTGCTGTTGGTTGTGCCCGGCGCAGCGGTGGCCGAGCCCGCGACATTCAACATCGTCGCACAGCCGCTGCCGAACGCGCTCAAAGCGTTTGCAACCCAGTCGAAGATGCAACTGCTGTACCGTTACGATTGGGTCAACCGCGCGATGGCCAGTCCGGTGCAAGGCAAGCTCGAGAAGCATGCAGCCCTGGAGAAGTTGTTGCGCGGGACGGGACTGGAGGTGGTCTACAGCAATGAAAACATCGCGACCATCCGGCCTCCCGGCGCGGAAAACGATCCGCCGGCCGGAGTAACCCCTGGCGATCAAACAGGGTCGTCGAGTGCGGCTCCGAGCGGCCCAGCAGTGACGGGCAAGACGCATGAGAACGCCAGCCCGGCCCAGGAGGCCGCCGGCGGTCGCGCACGGGCTCAGGCCGGCCCATCGACCGACACCCTCGAGCAGCGGCCCCTGCAGGAAGTCGTCGTCGTGGGAGTGAAACAGGCGATCTCGACCTCGCAGCAGATCAAGAAACTGGCTCCCACATTCGTCGACTCGGTGACCGCCACCGATATCGGCGCCTTTCCCGACAAGTCAGCTTCAGAGTCGCTGCAGCGCCTTCCGGGCATCAACGTGAACCGTCTCCAGTCCAACGATGACAGTACCCATCCGTCCGGCGAGCCGACCAACATACTGATCCGCGGACTGTCGCAGGTGCGCACAGAGCTCAACGGACGTGACACCTTCTCGGCCGACTCGGCACGTGGGCTCAACTTCAACGATGTGTCCCCGGAATTGCTCAGCAGGGCGAATGCCTACAAGAATCAGACCGCGGACATGATCGATGGGGGCATTGCCGGTACCGTGGATTTGCGCACCCGGCTGCCGTTCGATCAGGACGGACCGGTGTTGGTTGCCGGCTTGCAGGGCGACTACGGCGACCGCTCAAAAGCGCTCACGCCGGCCTTTTCCGTGCTGGGTAGCGACACCTTCAGCACCGACATCGGCCGCTTTGGATTGCTTGCCGACTACGCGCGCTCGCACGTCATTACGCGCACCGAAAGCGTCATCATGGACAAGATCGATACGTATTGCTCCTCCGGGTTCGGGACGGCGAGCCGGGCCATCGTGAATGCGGACGGGAGGATTCCGTGCACCTCCAACCCGTTCGGGGGCACGGGCTGGGCGTTTGCGCCGGATGGTATCCGCTATTCCCAGGTTGACTACGACCGCACCCGGATAGGCAGCACGGTGACAGCTCAATATGAAAATAACTCCGGATCCGTGCTCGCCACCATTCAGTACACGGGCTCGAGCTATCACAATGCCTGGCTGGAAAATGCCAGCCACGCGATCCTCGAGGGCACCTACTACGGGACATCCGCTTTCAATCCACGCACAACCACCATCCTGGGACCCGCCGATGGGACCAGCCCCCTGGCCTTCAGCCATGGCGGCATGCTGCAATCCGGAACGCTGACGCAGCCACATGGCAGCTGGCTGGGAAGCAACTCACCGAACCTGCAGGACGCGATCAACACGGGTTCGGCCGTACCGGGGCTGCCATTCGTCAATGATTGTGGCCCCGGATTCAACTGCGCCGACACGCGCGATGGCCTGTATTTCCAGAACGAGGCCCGGGACTTCAATCACGGCGAGCAAACCAGGGATTTCGCGGCCAACGTGCAATGGCAACCCACGGCGCGGTTGCATACCGAACTCGACGCCCAGTACATCGATGCGAGCGTTTTCAACAGCGATATCCTCGTGGCCGCCGGTTCGATGGCCAACTATCAGTACAGCGCGGGTGGCGACGACGCGCCGCGGCTGCAACTGCAACCCGGCTCAAACGTCAACTATGCTCCCGGCGCGCTGGCCAATCCGCACAACTATTGGATCCCGTTCATTCAGGGTCACGAAGAACGCGACGGCGGACATGAGTCAGCGTTGCGGGTCGATGCGAAATACGATATCAACCCGGGAAGTTGGTTGGATTCTGTGAAGGTCGGCGTTCGTTATGCGGATCGGGCCCAAACCGTGCGCTATTCGACATTCAACTGGACGCCGATTGCGGCCCACTGGAACTGCAACGGACCCGGGTTCAATGCCGACAATACTGCGCCGGGTGTCTATCCGGGCTGCGCCGCCGGCCACCCTGACTTTCGGGGTTATGGCTCGGGAATCTGGGGTACGAGCAACTTCAATCAAATCTATGGTGGCGGCGTCTACCCGAACGGGCCGCTGGTGTTCCTCAGTAACCAGACCATCACCCACTTCCCGCGAGTGCTGGCGGCGCTCGGCGGTGCGGCGACCCACTCGCCGATTCTACCAGGGTATGTTCCGATCTGTGATCGGCCCGATGCTACGGTGGACGGCTGCTTTGCGCCCTCCGAAGTGGAGCGCGTCGACGAGCGAACATCAGCCGGCTATGTGATGTTGAACTTTGGAGGCGCCGACACGCAGATCTTCGGGCGCGTGAATGTCGTTGGGAATGTCGGTGTTCGAATCGTCGAAACAGCTGAGACGAGCAAGGGCAGCGTTGCGTACCCGACTGCGACCAATCTACTGGGGCTCGCACCGTGCACCGACCCACTGGCACCCAACAGTGTCGTCAATCCGAGCTGCTATCTGACGCCCTCCATCGTTGCTTTCGCCAATGGCGGCGGGACCCCTGACACCTTCAACGCGGCGCACACGAGTTGGCTGCCCAGCCTCAATGTCCGCTTCGGCCTGGACGAGGAGAACTTTATTCGCTTCGCGTATTCGCGTGCCATAGCCAGGCCGGATATGGGTCTGTTGCGCAATTACGTGCAGATCGACTCACCGGTGATCAATACTTCCCCGGATTCACCCTATGTCATCTACAACTCGCCGACTGCCGCCCACGTGCCTGCCAATGTCGTCGGCTATCGCTTCGTGTTCACGGCCACCGCGGGCAATGCCCGACTGCTGCCGGAAACGGCGGACCAGTTCGACCTGTCATACGAGCGGTACTTCGCTTCGAGCGGCTCGCTCACCGTCGATTTGTTCTACAAGAAGCTGACGAACAGCCTCTCCTATAACAGCTTCGGCCGCAAATTCTCCAACAACGGCGCTACGGAGACAACCGAGATTCTCGGGCCCATCAACGAAAAGGACGGCGGCGAGCTGCGGGGCGTCGAAGCGGCTTATCAGGCCTTCGCCGACTTCCTGCCCGGCGCCTGGAGCGGATTGGGGATGCAGGTCAACTACACCTATATCGGACAGCACGGCATTCACAACTCGAATCTGATCGATGCGACCTCCGGCGGTGGCGTGGGTGCGATCGGCGCCGGTGTCCCCGCCGTGACGGGTGTCGTGATCGACTCCCATCGTCTGGCCGGAGTGTCGACCCATACCTTCAATGTGGTCGGCCTCTATGAGCGGGGGCCCCTCGGTTTGCGGCTCGCTTATAACTGGCGCTCGCGCTATCTCACGCAGAATCTGGACTGTTGCATCGGGCTGCCGGTGTTTCAAAAGGCAGCGGGCTTCCTGGACGGTTCGATCCGCTACTCGGCCGACAGCCATCTCGAGTTGTCGCTGGATGTAACCAACCTGCTGAATTCCCGGACCGTCTACCAGCAGCAGATATTCGGCGACACGGCCGCAACCCCCGGGGCCGCTGCGGTTTTCCAGGATGCAGCCTGGTCCCGCGTCGATCGGCGCTACCAGTTCGGCCTGCGCGCCAAGTTCTGAAGAGACATCCGAGGCGCGAAAAACCCCCAGTCGACAGGTCGGAATAAAAACTGGGGAGTTTAGTCCCCTCGCCGGTCCTACTAGTTGGTGCTTTGACAACTAGAGGGGGGTGCATGAGGACTATCAATTGGTCGGTACGTCGGGCGGTGTTGCAGGTGTTGGCTTGCGCATCGGGGCTCGCGTTAGCTGTTCCCGGCAAGGCGGCTGCTGCTGCGGCGCCGGCGGATGGCTCCGCGGCTCCCGAGCTGCAGGAAGTGGTGATCGTTGGGTCGAGGGCAGCCCTCGAGACTTCGCAGGAGGTCAAGAAGCTCGCGCCGACTTTCGTGGATTCAATCTCGGCGACGGATATTGGGGCGTTTCCCGACAAGTCCGTATCGGATGCTCTGCAGCACGTACCGGGTATCAGCGTCAATCGCCTCCAGTCCAACGATGACAGCACACACCCATCAGGTGAGCCGACGAACATACTGATCCGCGGTCTGACACGAGTCCGTACCGAGCTGAACGGGCGCGACTCGTTCTCGGCGGATTCCGGGCGTGGCCTGAATTTCAATGATGTTTCCCCGGAACTGCTCAACCGCGCCGATGCCTACAAGAACCAAACCGCCGACATGATCGAAGGCGGGATCGCCGGAACCGTGGATCTGCGGACCCGACTGCCGTTCGATAAGGCAGGCCCGCTCGCCGTGATCAGCATCCAGGGAGACTACGGCGATCGCTCGAAGAAAGTGCGGCCCGCTTTCGCCGGACTGCTCAGTGATACGTTGGACACGGATTTCGGCCGCATTGGAATTCTCGGCAACTACTCGCGATCGCACGTCATCACGCGTACCGAGAGCGTGATCATGGACAAGATCGATACGTACTGCTCCGGCGGATACGGCACGGCGACCCAGGCGGTCGTGAATTCCGACGGCGGCATTCCGTGCACCTCCAATCCGTTTGGTGGAAGCGGCTGGGCGTTCGCTCCGGATGGTATCCGGTACTCCCAGGTTGATTACGATCGGACCCGGATCGGCAGCACGGTGGCCCTCCAGTACGAGAACCCGGGTGCAACTGTGGTGTCCACCCTGCAATACACTGATTCGAGCTATCACAATGCCTGGCTGGAGAACGCCAGCCACGCGATTCTCGAAGGCACCTACTTCGGAACACCTGCTTTCAATCCGCGCGGCACGACGATTCTGGGGCCCGCCGATGGCACGGGTCCGCTCGTCTTTGGATCGGACGGCATGCTGCGGTCGGGAGTGTTGACACAAGGGCACGGTAGCTGGTTGGGCAGCTTCTCGCCCAACCTCCAGGATGCCATCAACACCGGTTCGGCGTTGCCCGGCGTTCCTTTCGTCAATGACTGTGGACCCGGATTCAACTGCCCGACTCTGCGGGACGGTCTGTACTTCCAGAACGAGTCCCGCGACTTCGATCACCGCGAAGAAACCCGGGACATCTCAGCCAACGTCAAATGGGACATCACCTCCCGGCTGCACGCCAATTTCGACGGACAATACATCGATGCCGGCGTTTCGAACAATGACATCCTCGTGGCCAGCGGCTCGATGGCCAACTACCAGTACAGTGTGAATGGTGATGGAACTCCGCAGGTGCAGTTGCAGCCCGGTTCCAACGTCAACTACGCAACAGGCGGCCTGGCAAACCCTCACAATTACTGGATTCCGTTCATTCAGGGCCATGTGGAAGGTGACGGCGGCCACGAGCTCGCGCTGCGGGGCGATCTGAAAATCGATCTAAACCACGCCGCGGGCGGCTGGCTGGACTCTCTCGAGACAGGTGTGCGCTACTCGGATCGAACCCAGAACGTCCGGTATTCGACATTCAATTGGACACCGATTGCCGCCAACTGGAATTGTAATGGCCCCGGCTTCAATGCCGATAACACCACACCCGGTGCATATCCGGATTGCGCCGCCGGCCATCCGGACTTCAAGGGCTATGGCGCGGGCATCTGGGGCACCACGAATTTCAGCCCGTTCTACAACGGCAGTGTCTATCCGAATGGCAACCTGGTGTTTCTGAACAACCAGACCATCACCAACTTCCCGCGGCTGGTCTCGGCGTTGAGCGGCGCTGCGACCAACTCACCGCTTGGCGGGGGATATACAGCTATCTGCGATCGCACCGAAGCGACCGACGGCTGCTTTACGCCGTCTGAGATCGAGCATCTCGAAGAGAAGACGCATGCGATCTATGCCATGCTGAATTTCGGCTCGCCCAGTACTGAAATCCTGGGACACATCAACGTGACAGGTAATGTCGGGATACGTGCCGTTCGGACCGAGGAAATCAGTCTGGGGAGCGTGCAATACCCGACCCCCACGAATCTTGCGCTACTGGCGCCGTGCGGCACCCCTCTGGGGGCCAACAGTGTTGTCAACCCGAGTTGCTATCTGACGCCCCAGATTCTTGCATTCGCCAGCGGGGGCGGTTCGCCGAACTCGTACAACGCGACCCATACCAACTGGCTGCCCAGTTTCAACGTGCGCTTCGGCCTGGACGAGAAGGATTTCGTTCGGTTCGCGTACTCGAAGGCGATGTCCCGGCCGGATATCGGATTGCTGCGTAACTATGTGCAGATCAATTCGCCTGTAATCAATACGACACCGGATTCTCCGTATGTTGTCTACAGTTCCCCCACAGCGGCGCATGTGGCCGCCAACGTAGTCGGCTACAATTTCCTGTTCAATTCAACTGCCGGTAACGCAGCCCTGTTGCCTGAGATGGCCGATCAATTCGATCTTTCGTATGAGCGCTACATGGGGCCCAGCAGCTCAGTCACGATAGGCGGGTTCTACAAGAAGCTCACCAACACCCTCGATTTTGAAAATTTCAGCCGTACGTTCACGAATAACGGCGCCACTGAAACTGCGCAGATCCAGGGGCCGGTCAACCGCAAGGACGGCGGCAACGTAAAGGGCGTGGAGCTCGCTTATCAGACCTTCTTCGATTTCCTGCCCGGGTTGTGGAATGGCCTCGGTATGCAGGCCAACTACACGCACGTCAGTGAATCCGGCGTGCATAACACCAATCTGATCGATGCCACTTCGGGGGGCGGTGTCGGTGCGGTCGGAGCCGGCATACCTGCGGTGACGGGCGTCGTCATCGACTCCCATCGCCTGCAAGGAGTGTCCGACGATACCTTCAACGTCGTAGGTCTTTACGAGAAGGGACCGGTCGGAGTGCGGCTCGCCTACAACTGGCGCTCGAAGTATCTTACGCAGAATCTGGATTGCTGCATTGGACTGCCGGTGTTTCAGAAGGCTGCCGGGTTCCTCGACGGCTCGGTCCGCTACTCGGTCGGCTCCCACGTCGAGCTGTCCCTGGATGTCACCAACCTGCTGGATACCCGTACCGTGTATCAGCAGCAGATATTTGGTGATTCGACGGCGACACCCGGGGCGGCAGCGCTCTACCAGGATTCGGGCTGGTCGCGGGTTGAGCGGCGCTACCAGTTCGGTATCCGGGCCAAGTTCTAGCCAATGAGTCAGCTACCATTTCCGCCGTTGCGCGTCGTCATTGTGGGCGGCGGCACGGCTGGATGGATGAGTGCGGCTGCTATCCGGCGGCAACTCGAGGCTTCGGACTACTCCGTCACATTGATTGAGTCGGACGAGATCGGGACTGTCGGTGTCGGCGAGGCAACTCTGCCGCACATCAAAGTATTCAATGACCTCCTCGGGATCGACGAGGCGCAATTCATGCGCGCGACCCGCGCAACGTTCAAGTTGGGGATCCAATTTTGCGATTGGGATCGACCGGGGGATCGCTACATTCATCCCTTTGGCGCGTTTGGCGAGCCCTGGGGCGGAGTAGAGTTCCAGCATCATTGGGCACGGGTCCAGCAGGCAAGCGAACCGCGCTGTTCGCTCCAGGACTACTCATTCGCAGTGGTTGTAGCACGCAGCAATGTATTCGAATTTCCCACTGAGGAACGCAATTCGATCCGCTCGACCTATTCGTACGCGTATCACTTCGATGCGGGACGTTACGCTGATTTCCTGCGTACGTGGGCAATCGAGCGGGGCGTGCGCCGTATCGAGGGGCAGGTGTGCGATGTCAGCCGCAACCCAACAACGGGTAATGTGGTTGAATTGACGCTGAAGTCAGGCGAGCGCGTGGCTGGAGATCTGTTCGTCGACTGTTCGGGCTTCAGGTCGCTGCTGCTGGCCCGAACGCTGGGAGTTGGATGGCGCGACTGGGCCCACTGGCTGCCCTGTGACCGGGCGCTGGCGATACCGTGCGAAAGAATCGGCGCACTGACGCCATATACACGCTCGACGGCCTGCCTGGCCGGATGGAAGTGGCGAATTCCACTCCAGCATCGCATCGGCAACGGTTATGTTTATTCCAGCCAGTTCATCCGGGAGAGCGCCGCGGAGATTGCCTTGTTGGACGGCCTCGATGCCCCGGCGCAAGGTCAGCCGCGTCTGTTGCGATTTGCGCCTGGCCGGCGCGACAAGGCCTGGGTTGGCAATTGTGTTGCCATTGGACTGGCGAGCGGCTTCCTCGAGCCGCTCGAATCCACCAGTATTTTTCTGATTCAGGCGGCGGTTATCGACCTGATCAATCTCATGCCGCGGCCGGGAGCGGCACCAGTCGATCCACGTGCGGCCAACGAATTCAACCGTCTCAATGAGATGCAGTACGAGCGGATCCGTGATTTTCTGGTTCTGCATTACATTGCCAACCGCAGGTTCGGTGAACCGCTGTGGGACTATCTGCGCTCAGTGCCGTTGCCCGACAGCCTGGAGCACAAACTGCAACTGTTTCGCTCGCGCGCGGCGTTGCCGAACTACCAGTATGGTCTGTTCGCCCGCGACAGCTGGCTGGCGGTTCTGGTCGGCCAGGGCATCATGCCACAGGGCTATGACCGTCTCGCCGAGCGCTTCCCGGTTCCCACGGTTGCAGCCCGGTTGAGCGACTTCCGGAGTCGCATTCAGACCGGTGTCGAGTCCATGACCTCGCATGCTGAATTCATTGCCCGCTATTGTCGGGCTGACATGGAAGAGGTGGCCGCATGAACGACGGTCGGTCTGTAACGCGCGTGGTTGTGTTGGGGCGCGATGTCGACCTGTGGCTGTGTGTCGCTGCAATCAGCAGTGCTCTGCGGCCGGCCGGCGTGCAGGTTGTCGCTGTTGAGTTGCCATCCCGGTTGCACCCTTCTCATGTGAGCGCAACGCTGCCACCGCTCGAAGCGTTGCACGCACAGCTCGAAATCGAGGAGTCAGCTCTCCTTGGCGCCACGGGTGGGAGCTTCTCGCTCGGGCAGAATTTCGTCGCCGCTGCGCGCCCTGCTTTCTTCCACGCCTGGGGAGCCTATGGGGCCGTGGTTGAGGGGAGCGCGTTCTTCCCCCTCTGGCTCAGGGCCACTCGCGGGGGGTTCAATCTCCCACTGCAGAACTTCAGTCTGACTGCCGTGGCCGCACACAACGGACGGATGTTGCTGCCCGACGCGGTCACTTCGACATTCGGCCGCACTGACTACGGCTATCACCTGCAGACGCTGCCCTATGTTGGACTTCTCAAGTCGATGGCGGCGCGGCTCGGTGCCGAGATACGCGAGGCGCAGGCTGTCACAGTCGAGCGTGATCAGACTACCGGAGACATTGCCGCGCTCAATGTTGATGCCTCGCTGCGTGTCGAGGGTCAACTGTTTGTCGATGCAACGGGCGAAGACGCCACGCTCATTGGCCAGTCCCTGGGAGTGGCTCGTGAAGCCCGGCGCGAATATTTCAGGGTCGATCGGGTCTTTAATGGACGAGCTCCTGTGTTTACGTCAATCCCACCATTTGCGGAAATCAGGATAGGGTCGACCGGCTGGACTGCGTTGCACCCCACCCGGGTCATGACAGGCGTCCTGCATGCCTATTCGAGCCGGCTATCGAGCGATGAGGCGGCCCTCGAGTCGGCGAGTGCCGCTTGCGGCGCAAAGCTCGTCGATGTTGCCTGGCACCGCGTTGATCCTTACATCAGATCGAGCGTGTGGGAGGGAAATTGCATCGCCGTCGGCGGGGCAGGCTGCGCACTCGATCCTATTCATGACGTCGAGCTCCATGTGTTGCAACTGGGGCTGGTTCATCTGTTATCCCTCTTCCCGGTCACTGAGCAGTTTGCGGCTGAGCGTGCCGAGTACAATCGGCTCATCCGTTCTTACTGCGAGCGCGTGCGAGACTTTCAGTGCGCGTTCTATGCGCTGTCGCCCAACACGCTGCGCCCTCAGGCGATACCACCGTCCCTCGAGCACAAGATTGCTACATTTCGAGCGCGCGGAGTCATTGCACCGATGGAGGATGAAACTTTCTCTCCCGACAGCTGGCAGGCGCTGTTCACAGGACTCGGTGTGGTGCCCGAGTCATGGCCGCCCGCCGCCGATCGGATCGCGCCACAGCGTATGCAGGAGCAGTTTCGTCACATGCTCGGATTCATCAGGGGGAAAGTTCTCGAGCAACCCTCCCACCACGGCTATCTCGAGAGTTTTTGCCGGAGCCTGTCATGAGGTCCCGACTCGCTTTCAGTCTCGCGGCGATTTGTCTCCCGGTGTTGGCCTCGGGAGCTGACTCGGAATGCGCCGAGTCTCCGCGGCAGGTCATCAAAGTGTGTGTGTCGCTGCAGGCGGAGCAAGGGCGCGCGGTATTCGCGCTCAGCCGGCTCGGTCGTCCGGTGCTTGCGCCTTCGAATCTGGGGCTCGATTTTGCGGGTGAGCCGCAAGCTCGCTACAGCGCCATCGCCGGCGTGGAACGGACCTCATCTGACAGCACTTGGGAGCAACCGTGGGGCGAAGATCGGATCATCCGTGATCACCATACACAGATGACTGTCAGGTTGAAGGGCAGTACACCGTTCACCCGCAGCGTCGAGGTCACGTTCCGGATCTTTGACGACGGGATCGGATTCCGCTACCGCTTCACAGCCATACCGGCTGGACGCGAGGTGGCGGTCAGTGCAGAACAGACTTCATTTCACACGGTCGGGGACTATGAGGCGTGGTGGTATCAGGCGCTCGGGCAGGAGCGGGATGAGTATCTGTATACCCACAGCGATGCCAGGCGCATCACTCTGGCAGAGACACCGCTGACCTTGAGGGGCGCCAATGGCCTGTATCTTTCATTCCACGAGGCGGCGCTGATCGACTTCCCGAGCATGCTGCTGTCAGGTAATGGTGCGGGAACTCTGACCGCCTGGCTGATGCCCTGGCCGGATGGAGTTCTGGCGCGCAAGACCGGGCCCTTCACGACCCCTTGGCGAACAGTTCTGATCACCGACTCCGCGGGCGGCCTCGCCGACAGCCGTATCGAGTTGAACCTCAATGAGCCCAACGAGCTCGGCGACGTGTCCTGGTTCAAACCGGGAAAGTTCGTGGGTGTCTGGTGGGAAATGCATATCAACGAGTCGACGTGGGCCAGCGGGCCCAGGCATGGTGCGACCACTGCCAACACCGAACGCTACATGGATTTCGCGCACAAATACGGCTTTTCCGGCGTGTTGGCGGAAGGCTGGAACGAGGGTTGGGATGGGGATTGGATCGCCAACGGCGAGCACTTCAGCTTCACGAAATCCTATCCGGATTTCGACCTCCCGGCCGTTGCCGCCTATGGCAAGCGATTGGGTGTGCAATTGATCGGCCACAATGAGACGGCGGGCGCTGTATCCAACTACGAGGTGCAGCTGGAGGACGCGATGCGTCTGTATCAGAAAAATGGTGTTTCGATCGTAAAGACGGGATACGTGCGCCACAGCGGCGACATTGTTGATCAGAGCGGGGGGCGTGAGTGGTTCGCCGGTCAGTACATGGTGCGCCACCATCTCCTGGTGGCGGAGGTTGCCGCGGCCCACCATATCGCTATTGACGCGCACGAGCCTGTCAAGGACACCGGTTTGCGCCGAACCTGGCCGAACATGGTCAGCCGCGAAGGAGCGCGCGGACAAGAGTACAACGCCTGGGGCGTTCCGACCAACCCGCCCGAGCATACCGTGATCATCCCGTTTACACGCATGCTCGGCGGCCCGATGGATTTTACACCCGGCATCTTTGATGTCGCACACGGTCAGACCGATGTGACGCGGCGGGTCCAGTCAACAGTCGCGACGCAACTCGCCGAATATGTCGTTCTCTATAGTCCGATTGCGATGGCCGCGGATCTGCCGGAAAATTACGAAGCGCGGACCGACGTCTTCCAGTTCATTCTCGACGTCCCTACAGATTGGGAAAAATCGAAGACGCTCCAGGGTGACATCGGCCAATTCATTGTCGTCGCGCGTCTGCAGCGAGGCGGGAAGGATTGGTTCCTGGGGGCGTTGACGAACGAGAAAGCGCGCACGCTGCCCCAACCTCTCACCTTCCTCGCGACTGACAAGCACTACGAGGCACAGATTTATCGCGATGGACCCGGGGCGGATTACCGCACCAACCCACAACCCGTCACGATCGAGCACCGGGCAGTGACCGCACAGGACAGCTTGAAGATTGAAATGGCCCCGGGAGGGGGCACCGCAATTCGGTTCAAGTGCCTCGACTGAAATTTTTTCGCCGGCGCGATAGGCCGCGGCTGGGATGAATGTCACTGGGAATCAGGACAAACAGTTTGCCTTGAACGTGGCCCGCTGGCTCTCGCGGAAAATCAACTAGGTGCCGTACCCATGGGCGTGTCGCAAACCTCCGTCACTCCCAGTCAGGATGGCAAGCCGCGCCGTCCTCGTACGCCGTCAATACACTATCGACAGAAGTCAGTGCGCGGCTGTAACAGGAGCCGCGCGAGTTGCGAGTAACATAGATCTGAGAGCTGTTGCCGGTGTGTCCAGTGCGTACACCCGCAGCTGAAAAACTCAATGTATCCTGGGAGGAAACGTGGTTGGAGGTCCTGACGCCGAGCACCTCCAGTCCAGCAACGCGGTTGACTTCGTTCTCCGAGTCCTTCTGGTCCACTACGGTCTGTGCTGACAAACTGCCATCCGCGTTGGTCATCTGGTTGTATTCGACTTCCAGGGGATAGGAAAGCGTCTTCCGCTCTTCTGTGACCAGAGCGCCCCTTCGCGTCGTCGTCTGGGAGTCGATCGTCGTGGACTGCTCGATGGCCTGGTGATAAGTGGTCGTATTGATGGTGAAACTCTGTATGTTGCTGAACCTGATCCTCTGCGACACTGTTGTTTCCACACGTCCGTGTGAGGTGTCGACATAACCACTGATGGAATAGTTACGCGTGGAAGTGACCGTCACCGGGCCACTTGCATTGCCTGCGGAATCGACGATGACGTTTTCAACCACATCAGGTAACGGCTGCGCGCTCAGGTTATCGCTCAGCACGGATCCTGAGACTTTCGTAGCCGCATGATCGAGATAGAACAGCAGATTACCGGTGACGGAGAAATAGCCGTTCGCATTGAATACGCTGATGGCGAGGGTATGGACCTTGCCATCCGAGAGCACGCCTGCAAAAGGCGTCAGGTCCACGCGATAGGGCTTGAAGTTGAGCGTCTGAACGCCGGGGATGGGTTCCCACAGGAAAGGATCGATACCCCCGGTGTAAATCCAGGGATACACCGGAGCGACGCCGGCGGGCCGGCCATCGACGGTGATCTCTGTTTCGCGAAAGCCGGTGCCGCCACAGCTTTGCAAGGCACTCGCGAGGTCACTGGGCACGCACAAGTACCAGAACTCGTCGTTCGACTGACTTTGCGCAATAACATCGAGGTAGACGGCTTCGACATTCATGGGCAGCGTGAGGCTCTGGCTCAGTTGGTCATTCGGCGTGTTCAAGGTTGCCGCACCACTGTTTCCGGGCATTCCGATCACCACATCGGCAATGCGCGGCCCCTGTTCCAGGAAGTTCGCCGGGAAGAACTCGAGCTGGGCGTTGGCATAGATGATGCCATCGTAGGTGACGCCCCCGGAAACCCCTACGAAGTTACCCAGGATCGCGGTCCCGGGCTGTGAGGACTTGAATAGAGTGCTCAGGTCCGTGACATCGCGCTCGACGTGCCACGATGGGCTCAAGGCGGCACGCGGTTCCGCCGTTGTGCCGAAATAAAGGTTCGCCCCTCCGAGGAAGAACTGCGCGGTTCGATCAAATTGCCGCCCGGCCGTGACCGTGAAATCCGCCGTAAAGATCACTTTGGCCCAGGGACCGGGACAGTCCGCCGGAGGAGTATAGACAAAGGCCTTTGTGTTGAAGTCGGCGAACGGTTGGTTGGTGAAGAGTTGCACCCTGCAGGGTTTTCCATGCGGCCGCTTCACCGCAGGATCGGCGCTGATGGTGTTGCTCGAGCCGATCTGGGGTGTTGGCGGGGCGATGACAACCTGAGCCAGGGTTGTGATGGGCAAGGCAAGAAGCCCTGCACAGACAATGACCGCGAGGAAGCCTTGAAGTGGGGTTGGTCTCGTTTGCATCCCTGCTCTCCCTTCAGTGCAGTGCACGATTGCTCATTGTCAGGCGATCCCACGCCTCTGCGCAACATATCGTGGCGCTAGACGGAGCTCGAGCTGCGCAGAATAAACTCTTCATGCGTCGGTAGGATTGCCGCCTTGCGCTGAATCTCGGTACGCATCCCATCCAGTTGCGCGGTCAATGTGGCCTCTGGAATCAGATCGGCCATCGGATCGTAGTCTTGCGGGATTACATTCTGGCCCAGGAAGACGGCCAACCAGCTCGGTGGCTGGAACAGATCACCCCGCGTCAAAATGATGCGGGAGGAGCGGCGAAAGTGCTCCATCTTGTAAGTCAGACTATCGGGTATGGAATTGTCACGACAATACCGCCAGAAGGGACTGTCGTTGCGTTCGGTCGATTTGTAATGAAGTATGAGAAAATCCCGAATCGCTTCGTATTCAGCGCCTACTGCCTGATTATATTGGTCCGCCAACAGCGGATCCATGTCTTCACGGGGCCACAGGTCGAGCAGCTTGATCAGCCCGGAATGAATCAAATGGATGCTGGTTGATTCCAACGGCTCGAGGAAGCCGGCAGCAAGCCCGATGGACACGACATTCTTCTTCCAGAATTCCTTGCGGCGACCCGCCCTGAAGCGCAGGAAGCGTGGCTCAGCAAGCGCTTTTGCGTCGAGCCCTTCGAGCAGGCTGTCGGCGGCGGCCTCGTCCGAAATGAAATCGCGACAGAACACATGGCCATTGCCCGTACGATGTTGCAAAGGAATGCGCCATTTCCAACCGCCCGCACTCGCGGTCGAGCGAGTATATGGCACGAGCGGGGCTACCCTTTCCGAGGGAACGAAGACCGCACTGTTGCAAGGTAGCCAATGACTCCAGTCCTGGAAGCCGCTGTTGAGTGTCTTTTCTATCAACAGTCCAATGAGACCTGAGCAATCGAGAAAAAGACTCCCCTCAATCTGCACACCGTTTGCCAGCTTCAAGCGACTGACATGGCCGTCTTCCGGCCTCTGCTGTACCTCGACTATGCGCCCCTCCACGCGTACGACGCCGAGCTTTTCCGCATAGATTCGCAGGTAACGCGCATATAGGCCGGCATCGAAATGGTAAGCATAGCCCAGAGTCGAATGAACGCCGGCGTCTGCGGGTGGCGGCGGGGCGAACCGGTTGAGCCGGGCGGCCATGCAACACAGTGAGTAGGCCTCGAAATCGCCGTCACCCCCTTGCAGCCGACGGCGGGTGAGGAAGTGTTGAAATGCCGTGTTTCCGATCGGCGCGCCAATACGACCAAACGGATGCATATAGGAATGACCCAGGCGCGTCCAATCGCGAAACTCGATGCCCAGTTTGATTGTCCCACGCGTCTCCCGCAGGAACTCACGTTCATCGAGTCCCAATATGCGGTTGAAATCGCGAATGTAGGGAATGGTTGCCTCCCCTACCCCGATGGTTCCAATTTCATCCGATTCAACGAGCGTGACCCGGCCCAACCGGCCGCCAGTCACTCTCGACAGCAGTGCTGCGCTCATCCATCCGGCCGTGCCGCCACCTACGATCACGATTTTCTGTTGTGCCGACAGCTGCATCTATCGCGTCCTCGTTGCACGTCTGCAATAGGAAACGAGGTGTCCACCATGCCGCGAGCGGCCGGCAGACACCTCGGGGGCCGGTCGCCGAAGATCCTCTATTCCATCTTGAAGCTGCCACCCACCATGAACTGCCGTCCGTTCTTGTAGAAGCTCGTCGGCGCGATCGTCACAGATGAGAAGGAATAGTAGGTCTCATCCAGCAGATTCAGCGCTTTGGCGTAGACCGAGAACATCTTCGTTATATCGTACTGCGCCGAAAAGTCGAGCTCCCGATACCTGTCCGTGTAGTCTGTCGAGGCAAGACGACCGATCTGCGTGAAGTACTTGTCCCGGTACCCGTAGCTCAGTCTCACCTGCACCGGTCCCCGCTCGAAGTACGGAACGACGTTGTACGTCAGTTTCGACAGATACGGCAGGTAGTAGACATTCTTCGGGTCATCGTGCGGGACAGTCGAATGTGCAATCGTCGCGTTCGCCGCTATGCCGAAACCCCAGCCAATCTCGTACTGCCCTTGTAGGTCGTAACCCAGAACCTTGGCGTTCTGCGCGTTGAACGGCGAGCTCACAAAGTACGGAGTGTAAGCTTGTCTCGCGGTGTTGAACAACGACTCCAGCTGGGTGTTCTGCACAACGTACGAAGATATATCTCGATAGAATAACTCTGCCGATACCATGTCGCCCTTGGACCAGTAGTATTCCGCCGACAATTCGAAGTTCTTCGACTCGTACGGCTTGAGGTTGGGGTTGCCACCGCTTCCGGTCAGCTTATTGTTGTCGAGGTTGAATGCGCCGGCCAGCTGGCTGTAACGCGGACGTGCAATGACCTTCGCAGCTCCCGCCTTGAGCAGGAAGTCGGGTGTGACGTCGTACACCAGGTTGAGCGATGGCAGGTTCTTGGTCGAGTTCTGCGTGACGGTCCGTGGTGACCAGATACCGGTTGTATTGCCGGTTACCGGGTCGGTTACCAGGTTGTTTTCCCAGTAGTCCGACTGGTCACGGGTGTGCACGACACGCGTACCGATGTTGCCATGCAGCCGGCCCACCGCGAAGTTGCCCTGCAGGTAACCGGCCTGAACGGTTTCATTGACGCTGAATTCCGTGCCGTAGTTTTCGCCATTATCACTGTAAATGCCGGATTGGAGCAGGGACACGACGCCGTCTCGTGTGAGCGTCGCAAACTGCGTTGCGTTACCCGTAGCCCCCAGGCCATCCCAGAGCCCGGCAGGGCTCAACACGTACTTGTAATGACTCAGATCCGTCGGCGCGGTCAGGTAAACGTTGGAGCCGTGAGCCGCGGTGGAGTTGTTATGATTCGACTCCTTGAATCCGAACAGCACTTTGTTGAAGAAGAAATTGTCGATTTCGCGGGCAAAGTCCACCTGGGCATACTGTTCCTTGTCCCGGTAGATTTCCCATTGAATACCGCCGATCTGCGTGTAGTAGCCCGGGACCCCGTTTATGGTGCCTTGACGTAAATCACTTTTGAAGAACGTAGTCGGGTCCGCCGGGTTCTGCGCGTAGTTCTGGTACGTGCTGGTCTGACTGAAGCCGAAATCGTAGCCCCCGCCGTATTGAAAGCTGGTCAGGTACTCGGGATCCTTACCGCCCCGGGCGCCGGTCAGACCCAGGTTGCCGGTCACTTTCCAGGCGCCCAGCTCCCATTTGCCGGCGAGATTGATGCTGTCAGTGGTGACGTCCGACCTGCGCAGATTGTTGTCCAGCTGCGCGCTGGTGTTGTAGTGGGTAAACCCCGTCGGATTGTTGGGATCGAAACCGACATAACCGGTACCCGACAGGCTTGCGCCGGTCACGAGACCGTTGGCGACCGAGATGTTCGTGGCATGCTCGCCCCAGGTGGCCACGGTATATTCCGACTGACTGAAATTGGTGAAATTGCCCTTGACCTTCAGGCCCGTCAGAGTGAATTCCGTGTTTTCATCGGGCCGCCACTGAATGGCGGTGTTGAAGCTGGTGCGCTCACGGGTCTGATCGAAGTAGGCAAAGTTGATGCAGCAGGGCATGCGTGCCGCACCCAGCTCCGCGATGCTGCTCGGATTGGCGGGTTGACCGTTGATGGTCGAGGTGGGATCAATGCTCAGATCGGACCCTTTTGCGTAGCCGAAGTATTCTATACCCGCACGATACCGGTTCATCTTTTCGTAGTTGATTCCGACCAGCGCGCCAAAATCGCTGTCAGCGTTGTGCCAGCTGTACAGGATCGAACCACGCGGGTTACCTTTCTTTGACCGATCGTTATATTCGTAGCCACCCGAGCCCCGCAGGGTATTGGGCTGCAGGTCCAGCGGTTTGCGGGTTTCGATCAGGACCGTACCGCCCAAGGAACCTTCATCTATCCAGGCTTCCGGGCTCTTGTAGACCTTGGCGACGCCGATGACTTCAGGCGACAACATCGTGTAGTTGAAGGTACGACCCGATATATCCTGTGGGTCACCACCCCAGTCTGCGCTTGCCAACGTGTGGCCGTCGATGAAAGCGCGGTTGAGGGCCGGATCGGTACCGTGAATCGAGATCCGCTCGCCTTCGCCAAACTGCCGGTCGACCGACAGGCCCGGCAGGTGCGACAGCGATTCGGCCACGTTGGTGTCCGGGAATTTACCTACGTCATCGGCAGTAATGACGTCAATGATCGCGTCGGTCTTCTTCTTGGCTTCGGCCGAGCTTCGCAAGCTCTCGCGGTAACCATGAACGACCACCGTGTCCGTGACCGGCACATCGGAATCTGCCACCTGTTGCGCAGCGGCTATGTTGCCCAATGCAAGACCCGTCAACGCCGAAAGCGAAGACGTTATCTTCAATCTCTTCTGTCTCATTCGAGGACCCTCTCCCACCTGTGTTTTGACCGCATCTGACACACCGTCCGGATGATCCGGACAGATCACGAATCGATTGCCAAATAGCCGGACGTACGCTGCGTCCTGCGAATCGCCACCCGCACGGATCGGGTGATACCAGTCCAATAGGTGGTATGATTATGGTATTAGTGGCGTCCGGTCAAGGACAAGTACGATCTTCGGGCACAAATTCCGTGATTGGCGGTGCGGTGGCAGGTCGAATGAACGTTCGACGGGTCGCGCGGCAGCGATTTAGCCCTTGGAAACCGGCATTATCTGCCAGCCGTTATGTCAGCGCCGTCCGGGCGCGGGCCTGCCAATCGCCCTACTTCGGGTAGGCCCGGCGGTCTTTGCTGCCGCGGTGGCGCGTAATACCATAGCGCCAAATAGGTCTGGTTGTTGGAGATGAGAGTGTGTCTGAAACGCATTTCCCGACGTGAGCTGATCCGGCAGACAGCCACATCCGCAGGCCTCTGGTCCCTGGCTCCAGGGCTGCTCGCACGCCCTCGCGAGCATATGCGTCTGGACCCCGAGCCCAAACCCTATGGCCCACTCCCCTCAGCGCGGCAGCAGGCGTGGCATGAGATCGAGACCTACGCCTTCGTGCATTTCACCGTCAACACCTTTACTGACCGCGAATGGGGCACGGGAGACGAAGATCCGGCGATCTTCAATCCGACCGACTTCAGCGCCGACCAGATCGTCACTGCTTGCAAAAACGGCGGGCTCGTTCAGCTGATTCTGACGGCCAAGCATCACGACGGCTTCTGCCTCTGGCCCAGCCGCTACACCGAGCATACGATCGCCAAGAGTCCCTACAAGGACGGGAAAGGGGACATCGTGGGGGAGATCGCCGCGTCCTGCGCCCGACACGGAATCAAATTCGGCGTCTATCTTTCACCGTGGGATCGGAACAACGCCGAATACGGGCGAGCGGACTACATACGTGTCTATCACGGTCAACTCCGCGAGCTTCTTACCCAATATGGCAAACTTCACGAAGTGTGGTTCGACGGCGCCAATGGCGGTGATGGCTATTACGGTGGCGCACGCGAAATGCGTAAGATCGACGCCGCGACGTACTACCAATGGGATGTCATTCGTGAAATGGTGCGCGAGCTTCAGCCCGATGCGGTGATGTTCGCTGACGAGCACATGGATGTGCGCTGGGTCGGAAACGAAGACGGGGTGGCAGGCGATCCGTGCTGGCCCACGATGGACAGCCAGCCCTACACACCGCAGCGGGGGAATTCCGGAGTTCGCGGTGGCGAGTTGTGGAACCCTGCCGAGGTCGATGTCTCCATCCGCCCCGGTTGGTTCTGGCACCCTGCCGAAAACGATCGGGTGCGCTCGCCCGCGAACCTGATGAAGCTGTATTTCGAGTCGGCGGGTCGGGGTGCGAACCTCCTGCTCAATCTGCCTCCTGATCGACGTGGGCGAATTTTCGAGACGGACGCGCTTGCTCTGAAGACCTTTCGGGATGTCCTCGACCAGGCACTGAGTCGTGATCTTGCCCGGGGTGCCAGAGTCCTCGCCAGCAGTGAGCTTTCGCCTGCATTCGCCGCGGCAAATGTACTCGCCCGTGAGCGGCCCTGGGCGGCTCTCGAGAGCGACCGCGCAGGTGCGTGGATCGCTCTGATCCTGCCCCATGCCGTAACTTTCAACATGATGCGCTTGCGCGAAGCTATCCAGTACGGCGTGCGCATCGATGAGTTCGTTGTTGAGTGCTGGGAGGGCGGACGATGGCAGACCGTCGCGCGGCACAGTTGCCTCGGTCCTCGACGTTTGATCCGACTCGAAACACCCGTGACGACGCGCAAAGTACGCCTGCGCATTACGAAAGCGGCCGCGTCGCCTGTCTTATCCGAGTTTGGACTCTACCTGCTGCCACACCTCGCGGAGGGGCCCTAGCGAGCCTCACGCGCTGACCGCACCGGGCAGATCCCAAATGGGGCTCTTGCTGCCGGCGAGAGTGCGCTCACCGCCGCAATGCAAGTCGAGCACAATCACCTCGTTTTCGCCTGCGCGGAGCCAGGGCGCCGGCACGAAAAGCGTCTGCTGCGGTCCTGCGCTCCAATAGCGGCCCAGGTTGTGACCGTTGACCCAAACATAGCCCTTTCCCCAGCCGCGCAAATCCAGGAACGTATACCCCGTTTGCGAGAGCGTGAATGTGCCCCTATAAAAAGCAGGCCCCGCGAACGGCTCGTGGACTGACGGGCATCCGGCCGAGCCGCCCCCGGAAAATTGCAAGCCGTTGATGCTGTCCAGTGGTATGCCATAGTGTTCCCAGCCTTTCAGGGCCGCGCCATTCAGCCGTGGCCGGCCGATCAGGCCTTTCTGATCCTTGCCGAGCTGGGATCCGTAGTTGACATGACCCATGGTATCCACCAACACATCGAGCGGTCCCACTGAAGAGCAGCTGATCTGAAGTGTTGACTCACCGAGCCGTCTGTCCAGCGTCCCCAGATGCTCGCCCGCGGCACTGATCAACGCGTAGTCACGCACCTCGCCAAGATCCAGCTCTCCGCTCAACGCCGTATCCCCATGATGACGATAGAGCAGGAGTCCGTGATTTTGTTTGAGCGCTTCGAGTGTCAGTGGCTGCTCGGCGAGAACAGGGGATCCCAGGAGTTGCGAGAGTGGAGCGCGCTCCCTCAGGCGCAAGCGCGGAATCTCGACAACGGCTTCCGCCGGGGGCAGTTGCGCAAATCGGCCAGCCGGCAAATGACGGGCCAACACAGTTTTGACGGCCACATACTTTGGAGTGGGCCGGCCCGCCTCATCGATCAGAGCATCGTAATCGTAACTCGAGATGTCAGGTTGATACGGCCCACCTTGGCGGTAGTTGGCGCCCGCGCTGAAACCAAATGAAGTGCCTCCGTGCAGCATGTAGAAGTTGATCGAATATCCCCGCTCCAGCATCCACTGCAGGCTCGATGTCAACGGCGAGCTCGGAACGCTCGAATGGATCTCCCCAAAATGATCAAACCAGCCTCCCCAAAGCTCGGAGCAGAAGAACGGCCCCGCGGGCCGATATTGGGCGCGCGTAGCAAACTCCGACTCAGCCTTGTCGTACGTACCGAAATTGATGCCGGCCGGCAGCCCGGGCAAGCTGCCGCCCCCCATGACCGCAGCGCCATCGGCCGTATAAAAGACGCCGTCAAAGCGCGCGGCGCGCAAGGCTTCATAACTCGCCCGCATATATCCCGGGTCCGACCCATGGGAGCCATATTCGTTCTCCACTTGAGTCAGGATGATCGGGCCGCCGTTCGAGATCAAAAGCGGGACCAACTCATGGCCCAGGCGTTTGAGCCAGCTTCTGACCGGTCTCATGTAGCGCTCGTCCAATGAGCGCGGCTCGATATTCTCGTCGCTCAACACCCAGGCGGGTATCCCACCGCCATCCCATTCGGCGCACACATACGGCCCCGGACGAAGATTGACCCATAAGCCCTCCTCCTGGGCCAGGCGGATGTAGGCCGCGACGTCGAGGTTTCCGGAAAACTCGAAGTGACCGGGCTGCGGCTCATGCGCGTTCCAGAACACGTACGTGCTCACCGTATTGAGGCCCAGGCTCTTCAGCTTTTGCATCCGGTCGCGCCAAAGCTCGCGCGGTATCCGCGGATAATGCATTTCGCCCGCCAGAACCTGGAACGGCTGCCCATCGAGCACAAATCCGCCATCTGACACGTTGAAGCGTGCTTTGGCTGCCGCCGGAACGATGCCACTCGCCACGCCCGCTCCCAACCCGGCTGCCACGGCCAGAAATTCCCGGCGTGTAGTCATGTTGCTGAAGCGAAGTAGGAACGCACGCGCAGGACCTTCCTGAGCGCGGCCAGCGGTGCAGTCGTCGTTATATGGACCGTAACACTCTCTCCGCCGATCATATCAAAGGCATTGTCCGAAACCTGAGCGGCCAGGCCGCCAACGTCAATCCACACGCCGCGGGCCGCCGATTCGGATTTCAGGGTGATGTCATAACCGGCAGGCGTCCTCGCAAAGCTCCACGTCAGCCGCGGATCGGTCCAGGCGAGATTCTTCGCGGCCTCGAAATACACGAACGACCTCGACACCGTGTCAGCTCCATCCAGTATCTCGAACACCGCCTGTGCGCGTTTCGCATCGGCGCCCTGCAACAGCTCGGCATCCATAAAGCTGCCGATCCGGGTGCTGCTCGCGGCTGGGATGGCTTGATTCGCAGATTTCTCGTTCAGGAGTTTTCCGGAGAACTCGAACACCCGCAGCCGCCAGCCCAGGTTCCTGGCTTCCCTCAGATCCGAGACGATGTGGGCCTCGCTGCGACCGTCACGACGCAGAAAACTCGCCGCCACAGGCGCAAAGAATCGCCTGGCATGGAAGTGCAGCGCCTTCCAGCGCTCGAAATAATCGATGCTCGACCAGGACGCTCCGGGCCAGACATCGTTCAATTGCCAGTACAGCACGCCCATGTTGTGAGGACGCGCGGCCCTCAGATGCAAAGCCGCGAGCTCGATGCCCTCCGCCTGCATCAACTGGCTGAGATAGATGAAATCCGCGAACGTCTTCGGAACGCCATAGTTGTTGTTGATGTACAGCAGCAGGCGTTTGTTGCCGTTTCCTTTATCGTACTTTTGATGTGCCCGCATGACGGGCGATTCGGCCTGCCTGTCCTTCGGCACCGTAAATGCCTCGATGGTCGCCATGGAGGGCAGGGACTGCAGGCCGAATTCCGACATGAAACGCGGTGTAACCTCGAGGTACTCCTCGACTGGCTTGCCGCCCCACACGCTCCAGTAGTGCCGGTCGCCATCATCGTCCTGATCCGCGCGGCCGTCGTAGTCGGTCGAGGGAGTCCCTGCCCAGTACGGTGTCCGTGGCGAATACTGTGTCACGGCGGCGCGTAGAGTCTGATCAAACAGGCGCACCATGCCCGTGACGAGGCGATCGCGCTCGTCCGCGCTGAGCGAGCGTTTCAGCTCCTGAGTAGAGCCGCCCCAATTCTCCCAATCGGTCTGCACCTCGTTGTTGCCTACCCAGACAACAATGGATGGGTGGTCCCGCAAACGCTTGACTTGCTCGGCCGCCTCCACCGCCACGTTCTCCCGGAATGGCGTGTCAGGGGGCACAATAGCTCCCCCGAACATGAAATCCTGCCAGATCATCAGCCCGGTCTCATCGGCCGCGTCATAGAGGTGATCGTCCTGATACGTGCCGCCGCCCCAGATGCGCAGGATGTTCATGTTGGCCGCCAGCGCCGATTGCAACATCCGGTCCTGCTGACCTGGGCTCACTCGGGAGGGGAAGATATCGAAGGGAATCAAGTTGGCGCCCTTGGCGAAGATGGGCACTCCATTGACGAGGAGCTCGAAGCTACGGCCCCACTGATCGGCCTGGCGGCGGATTTGCGTAGTGCGTAGTCCGACTCTGCGCGAGCTCTCACCGATCATGCGGCCGTTCTGAGTCACTATCGCCTCGACGGTGTACAGGTCGGGTCTGCCATATCCGGCCGGCCACCAGCGCAGCGGGTGCGCGATCTGAATCGGTACGCCGACCGGATTGTCACCAGCAAACAGCGCCGCCTCCCGCACGAGCGTCTGTGTCGATCCATTGGGAGAGGTAGCACGAACCTCCACTGTCACGGGCTGGATGAGGTCGGATTGGATATTCAACTGCACATTCAGCGCGGCGACCTCATCGTCGAGATGCAACTGCTCGATGTGCAGGTCCTCGAGACGGAGGCTGTCATAGAACTCGAGCCGCACGGGCTTCCAGATGCCGAGCGCGACGAGGCGTGGTCCCCAATCCCAGCCGTATTGATACCCGGCTTTGCGCACGTACGTGGACGAATTGCGGCCCGGAGGTTCATCGCCGAAAGCTGAGTCATAGGCACCGGGCAGGACGTACGGCAAGCTCGCGATCAGAGGTTTCATCTTCCGGATGGGCGAAGCGAAATCCACTTCGAGGACATTGCCGCCTTCACGCAGGACGCCTTTCACGGGCACCCGCCACGAACGAAACATGTTCTCGGTGCGGCTCACCTCGGTTCCGTTGATCTTGATCGTCGCGAAGGTATCCAGGCCTTCGAACACCAGATCGACATGGTCATGTTTCAGGACTTCGGCGCCGAGGACAATCCGCGTCTGATACTGCCAGTCGGACAGACCCACCCACTGCGCCTTGCTTTCATTGTCGGCCACGTAGGGATCGCGCAATTTCCGCAACGCCATCAGGTCAGTTTGCACGACGCCGGGGACAGTAGCGGGCATCCAGCGCGTCGCTTCCGGATGAGCCGCGACGTTCGCATCGGCCGGATCGAGTCTGAAGCGCCAGCCGTCATGCAGCGCTTGAACCTGTACAGCACCCGCGGCGGCGGCCGAGGACGCTGTGATCAGCAAACCCAGCAAACAGACGATAGTTTCAATCCGGGGCATGGTGCATCCAACTCACTGGCGCGAGAGCTTCACAGAGTCGATGGCATACAAGGGACCGTGGGTCGAGGCGGTAAAGAGGAAACACAAATTGTGCTCATCCGACACGGACGCCATCGGGATCTGCAGACTCTGGCGGTTATCGCTCGCCGCGGGATCAGGCAAAGGCGCGCGTCCGATTTCCGTTCCCGTTTCACAGCGATCCTGATAGGCGACGAGCTCACCGAACGAGGTTCGTGCCGAATAGGACTGCACCGGATCCTTGGCGTTCTCGGGCTGGTAATTGCCTGCAAATCCGAAGTTGCGCGGCAGGCGTGCAATATCGACTTTCAGGGAGCGCGCCCCGCTCAAAAGTGCCGTAAGGTAAACATAACAGCTATTAAACACATCAGTGGCGTACACCGGTGCAGTCGCAGGTGAATCAGGCGTCAACGGGAGTCGCAAACCCAGCTCACCCCCGGGGCACGGCTGCAATTGATTGGAGGATCGCGTAAGGAGGGTATCGGCGCTGAAGTCGTAGCTGCGAGCTGCCGCAAGCAGCAGGCCGTCGTGGCTGAAGGCCGCCGCCTTGATCAGCGTGCCCAGTTTGAGTAGCAACGGTTGAGCGTAGAGCTTTGAATGCACCGTCGGCTCTGAGCCATCGAGCGTGTAGCGGATGTGGCCGAAACCGGTCTGATTGCCGAGCGTCAGCATGCCCGCGCCCTTTTTCAAGGCGCTCGTACGTCCGTCAGAAAGTTGAAAGTCGACCGCGAATGCGGAATCGGCGGCGGCGATTTCCTGCCGACGATAGCGCTGCAACTGGGCGGGAAGGCGCTGCAGAAAGCCCGCCCAACTCCTGCTGGACGGCTGACTCCACACTGCTTCCGACAGTGCGTCGACTCGCGGAAAGGCGGCGTGCTGAACGTACCACGCGGACGTCAGGTACTCGCTCCAAAGGTTTGCCTGTGCGCCCAACACATGTCGTCCTTCCTCCGCGCTCAAAACACTGGGCATCACCTCAAACCCGTACACCTCCGCCAGGGACGCGATGGCCGAGCGGCCGGCAGGCTCATCGTCCCTGCGGCTTTGCAGGTTGTCAAAATACAGCACCGGAGCGGGCGACAACACGACATCGTGGTCGAGACGGGCAGCCGTGATCGCACCTTGCGTTCCACGCCAACTCATGACAGTGGTGCTCGGTGGCACACCGCCTTGGAGGATCTCATCCCAGCCGACCATCGTTCGACCCCGGTCGGCGAGATAGCGCCCGATCTGCTCCATGAACCAGCTCTGCAATGCCTCCTCATCCCGCAGGCCGAGCGCCTTTATCTGAGACTGGATAGCGGCAGAGGCTTTCCATTGACGCTTGATTGCTTCGTCTCCGCCGAGATGAATGTACTTTGCGGGGAACAATCGCATCGTCTCATCGAGTACGTTTTTGAGGAAGGTCAGACTGTCTGCATTGGTGTTATACAAGTACTCATTGACGCCCCAGTTCGTCGAGACTTCCGGGTGATCCCCCAGCACGCTCAGTTGCGGGTGAGCGGCGACGACCGCCTGCGCGTGTCCGGGCACGTCGATTTCCGGGACCACCGTGATGTAGCGGGCAGCAGCATATGCGACGAGGTCCCGGATCTCCTCCTGGGTATAAAATCCCCCGTACAACACGTCGTCACCACCCGGTCCACCGTTCGAGGGAGGCTTGCGCCAGGCGCCGATGCTCGTCAATTCAGGATATCGCTCGATCTGCAGGCGCCATCCCTGGTCGTCGGTCAGGTGCAGATGCAACACATTGAGCTTGTGCTGACCCATCTGGTCGATGATCACCTTGATATCCGTCACTGGCAGGAAATGGCGGGCCGGGTCGAGCATCAGCCCGCGCCACTTGAAGCGCGGGAAGTCTTCGATGTGCATGCCCTGCAATCGCACGGATGTACCCCAACGGGCGCTTGCCGAAAGCAACTGCGCCGCCGTCATCGCGCCGTAGTAGAGACCCGCCGCGGCACGCGCTTGGATGCGTACGCCGGTAGGACCCACGTCGAGGATATAACCCTCTGTGTCCTGCACAGTGGCCGTTGGCGATAGTAAGAGCGCGATAACGGCGCCATCGCAGCCGCGCGCCGCGAGATCGAGCCCCTCCACTGATTTGACCACCGCTTGGAACTGCCGCGCCACGCTGTCAGCCGTACCGAGCGCGCAGATGGGAGTTTCGCGGCTCACGACGAAAGCACCTTCTCCCGTGGCCACGTTGGCCGGCCACGGAATGAGCGATGGCTCGGCCGCGCCACATCCCGAGGCAAGAAGCCATGTTCCAATGAGATTGCGCAGCCAGGCGCATCGGGTCATTCCGTTTGTAACCTCGTAAAAGCGGGCTGTCAGTCCAACGCGGCTGGCATCATATAATGCCAATCGGGAAAATGGTATTACTCTGGTATTAACCGATGGAGACGGTCGCCCGCCCACTACCGGCAACGCCCGGAAGCACGCCGTAGAACGGCCGTGGTGCCCTTTTTTTCGATGGCCGGACACCGCTCCGTTATACTGCGCCATTCCAGGCTTTTGACTTTTATGCCCAATACCAGGAAGTCAGCAGCGGACAAGCGGCTGAAGAAGCTGATGCCGCAAGCGGGTGACGATACTCCCCGCTATCTGCAAGTGGCCCGCAACCTCGCCGGAGCGATTGAGGCCGGGACTTGGAAGCCGAACGAAGTCCTGCCGGCAGAGCGCGAATTGTGCGAGCAACTGAACGTCTCGCGCGTCACGCTGCGCCAGGCGCTCGATGCCGTCGCCGAACAGGGATTGATTTCGCGGCGCCAGGGTGCCGGGACTTTCGTGACACCCCACATACAGCACCTGCTCAGCAGTCTCATCAGCTTCAGTGAGACGTTACGCCGCAAGGGCTACGAGCCGGGCACTCAGTGGCTGGAGCGTGAGGTGCGTACCGGCACTGCAGAGGAGGTCACCCGACTGGGATTGTCCCCAAATGCCCGGGTAACCGTGTTGACACGCCTACGTAGCGCAGACGGAAAGGTCATCGCTTACGAGCGTTCGGTGCTCCCCGTAGAAGTGGTGCCGAAGCCGGACAGTGTCGGGGACTCCCTCTACAAATGGCTCGATGACCATGACACTCCGATCGTGCGCGCCCTGCAGTATTTCCGGGCTGCCAATCTGTCGCGGCGGATGGCAGATTATCTGGAAATGCGTGAAGGCGAGGCGGTCCTGCGAGTGATCCGGATAGGATACGGACGCGAGGGCACCGTGATTGAATCCTCAGACACGTTCTGCCACGGCGACTTTCATGACTTCGTCGTCGAGTTGAAAAGGTAATGCTTTTTGCGCTCACCGGGGCAGCGGCTGCTCCTGAGTGATCGTAATGGAGTCTTGCACTCCCGAGCCGCCGCCGGGCTGTCCGCCCCCAGCGTAGAAAACCACGCGCCCCGGCATAACCGCGCGCCGTCCCTCAGCATTCACCAGGCTCAACTCGCGTGGCGTGAGGACGAAACTGACCACCTTGGATGCACCCGCTTCCAGATGAATCCGTTGAAAGCCTGCCAAGGCTCGTAACGGCGCACTTCTGGCGTCCGGATGACTTACGTAGAGCTGCACGACCTCCTCCGCGGAGCGCGCTCCGGTGTTGGTTACCCGGACGTGTGCTTCGATGTCCTCGCCCGCCACGATCCGGTGCGAATTCAGCTCGAGACTCTCATACCGAAAGCTCGAATAGCTCAGCCCATACCCGAAAGGAAAATCCGCTTCGTGCGTGTAATAGCGGTAGGTTCGCCCGGTCATGGTGTAGTCATCGAACGCCGGCAGGTCGGCCACCGATCGATAGAAAGTCACCGGCAGGCGACCTGAGGGATTGTTGATTCCCGCGAGCGTCTGGGCAATGGCCCGTCCGCCCTGCTCGCCCGGATACCAGGCGACGAGGATCGCCTTTGCCGCCGCGCGCACCTCGGAATCGAGCGCGACCGCACTGCCGGTTTGCAGAACGATGATTAACGGCCGTCCTGTTCTGGCAAGAGCGAGGAGCAGACGCCGTTGGGCCGCAGGCAGGTCGAGTGAAGTGCGGTCCCCACCGGTGAAACCGGGAACCTCGATCTGTAGCGCCTCACCTTCCAACCGCGGTGACAGCCCCACCACCGCGATGATCACGTCCGTGTGCTTGGCGACTGTCAATGCCTCTCCGAGTAATGCACGCGCCGGCGGACGCCATTCCAGATGAACGCCGCCATCGGCACTGTCGTGCAACAACTCGATCTTCAATGCATGCGGAGCGGTGTTATCAAACACCAACCGCTGCGTAGGGACGGAGCCATCCGCAATCAGGCGCCCGTCGAGGTATAAGCGATACCTGTCGTGACCGGTACAGTCGAAACAACGATCGATGGCCATGTCGAGTTGATATTCCCCGGCCGCTGGTGGCAGCAGCTCACCTGTCCAACGCACGGCATAGCGATGCGCCGGCACACCCGGGGCGGGTGCGATCCGATCCCAGTCGAAATCGATGGCCGGATCGAAGCGGACGTGGACCGGCGTCCCGGAGAAATCCAGCTCTGTGAAGAATTCCGCTTTGAGCCCTTTGCCGTCCGCGCCGTTGACGCCCCGCAAGGCCGTGAGCGGCACCGGCAGGGGCACCGCGTCCGCCAACAGCGAGCCCTGCGCATAGTCAACCCGTGCAGTGGCCCCGAATTCGTGTCGAATTCCGGCGAGCGGTGTGACGGGCTCACCGGCTGTGCCGTGGTAATTTCCCTCCAGCGTTTCCAAGAGGTTCGCCGAAGGACCTATCACGGCAATACGCCGGATGCCGCGCGCCAGCGGCAAAGCCCGGGCGGAGTTTTTCAACAGAACAATGGATTCCCGGGCCGCACGCAACGCCAACTCCGAGTGCGCGGCCTCATCGACGAGCGGGTCGTTTTCGCCACGCGGCGAATCAAACACGCCGAGGGCGAAACGAGCCGACAACAATCGTCGCAGCGCTATGTCAATATCGCGAGTGGATGCGAGACCTTTTTCGAGCGCGCTGCTGAGCGAGCGGTAAGTCGACCCGCAGTCCAAGTCGGTACCGGCCTTCAATGCCAGGGCCGAGGACTGGGCACTGTCGGGACGGTAGTGATGGAAGGCCGTCATGTCATCGATCGCATCGCAATCTGCAACTACGAAACCGGTAAACGCCCAGTCTTCGCGCAAACGCTGTTGCAACAATGCCTCATTGGCGCACGCCGGTATTCCCTCGATGGCGTTGTAAGCACACATCACCGAGCGCGCGCCGCCTTCCACGACCGCAGCACGGAATGCCGGCAGATATGTGTCCTCGAGATCGTGCGCCGACGGTCGTGCATTAAAGCCATGCCGCAGGGATTCGGGTCCGCTGTGGACAGCGAAATGCTTCGGTGTGGCGATGACCCTGGGGTGATCCCGATCGTTCCCCTGCAGACCTCGTACGAACGACACGGCGAGCCGTCCCGTCAGGAACGGGTCTTCGCCGTAGGTTTCCTGTCCTCGTCCCCAGCGCGGATCGCGGAAAATGTTGATGTTTGGCGACCAGATGGTCAGCCCCGCGTAGCGAGCACCCTGCTCCTCGGGGGCCAATGCGCCGAACCTCGTGCGCGCCTCGAACGAAACCGCCGTTCCGACTGCTTCCAGAAGTTGCGTATCCCAGGTTGCTGCAAGCCCTATCGCTTGTGGAAAGACCGTTGCATGGCCATTACGCGCCAGACCGTGCAGACCTTCGCTCCAGTAATCAAACGCGGGCACACCGAGCCGGGGAATCGCGGGTGCGTCGTTCATGAGCTGAGCGACCTTCTCCTGTGTCGTCAGGCGGGAGAGCAGATCTTCCGCGCGGGCCTGCGGCGAGGCGTGCGGATCGCGCCACAACACCTGCCCGCCAGCATCCGATGCCGGTGCAAGCCAGCCGACCACCGCGATGACTGGGACTAACCAGGCGACGTTGTGTCTCACACATCCATCCGACGTAATGGTATTACAATGGTTTTATGATAGCGCCGTCGAAGGATTTTGTCAGAAGCAGAGAAGTCAGTGTGCCTAACGCTCAGCGATGGCTACTCGTACTCGTATGCGCCTTGGGCATTCCCAAGCCGATGCTCGCAGCGCCAGTGGCGCTGGACAATGTGCTTGTCATCGCCCCGGCGCAGGCGGACACCGTGCAGCGCGCGGCACTCAATCTGCTCGTCGACGAAGCCTTCAAACGTACAGGACGACGCTGGCTCGTTCGGTTCGGCGTCACGAAGCGTGACTCAGTGGGAGTGAACCTCGTAGCCGCACGGCAGGATGAAATCGCAGAGCTGCTGCCGCCCGCGCTCAGAGTACAGCTCAAAGCCTGCGATGCGCTGAAACGCGACGAAGGCTACTCAATCCAGTCACTGACCGACGGCAAGCGTCGCTGGATTATCGTAAGTGGCCACGACGACCGCGGTATGTTGTTTGGTCTCGGCCGCCTTTTGCGCAAGACCGACTGGAGCCGCGGCCACGGGCAGCTCGATGCGCCGACTGCCTGCGTGGCCCCGGAGCTTGCAGTGCGCGGGCACCAACTTGGCTATCGCGCCAAGAGCAACACCTACGATGGCTGGACAGTAGCGCAGTTCGAGCAATATCTGCGCGATCTCGCCGTATTCGGCACCAATACCGTGGAGCTGTTGGCGCCGAGTACTGATGACTCTCCGTCGAGTCCCCTGTTTCCGCAGTCGACACTGGATACGATGGTTGCCGTATCCGCCCTGATTCGGCAGTACGGCTTGCGCTGCTCGGTGTTTTATCCCGCACTGGCCCGCGACTACACCAATCCCGACACCGTGAGCTGCGAACTGGACGCTTGGGAGAACGTGCTGCGGCAACTGCCGCAAGTCGATGAGCTGTTCGTGCCCGGCGGTGACCCCGGGGACACGCCACCCGCGGTACTCTTCGCCTTCCTCGAGAAACTCGCTCCGCGCCTGCGCCGCCATCACCCGAACGCGACGATCTGGGTCTCCGCGCAGGGATTTGATGCACAGCACCTCGAGACCTTCTACCAGTTGGTCTCCCAGCGGCCGAGTTGGCTTGGAGGAGTCGTTTTCGGGCCTCAATCGCGCGATTCATTTGCCACGCTGCGGGCGCGAATTCCGTCCAACCTGCCGATGCGGCTGTATCCAGACATTGCGCATACGCACCACTCGCAGTTTCCAGTGCCACACTGGGACCCTACCTGGGCGCTGACCGAAGGACGCGAGCCGATCAATCCACAACCGCACGCTCAAAGGCTCGTTTTCCAGCACTTCGTGCCGGGCATTCACGGATTCGTCACTTATTCCGAGGGTGTTAACGACGACGTCAACAAGTTCGTCTGGACCGCGCTCGGTGTTGAACCTGGCAGCGACACTGCCGACGCGCTTGCCGACTACGCGCGGTGGTTTGCCGGCCGGGACGTCGGCGCCGCCTTTACCAGGCGCTTCGCCGACGGACTCGAGGCACTCGAGCGCAACTGGGAGGGTCCGGTTGAGGGCCGCTCGCCGGAAACCGGTGCGCAATTGAGAACCGAATCCAACATCCAATCGACGCTGCGCTCGTTTCGCGAGATCGAAAGGCGAAGGCCGCAGGCAGCGCGACGCAATTGGCGCATACAGCTCGCGTTGTATCGCGCATGGTTCGACGCCTATGAGCAGAATCGTGCACTCGTGGAGAGTGGTCGCGAGCGTAAGGCGCTGAAGCGTCTCGCTGAGGCACCCCGGATTGGCAGCCTGAACGCGCTGCCTGCCGCTGAGCGCGCGCTGCTTCCCACGGATAATCTGGCGCCCATGCGGGCACACATCGAAGAGCTAGCCGGGGCACTCTTCGAATCGATCCGTTTACAGCTCAGTGCGCGCCGTTACGGTGCCTCAGCCGTCGGTCGAGGTGCCAATCTCGATACGATCGACGTGTCGCTGAACGATCGTGTCTGGCTCGAGGGTTGCTTCGCCAAGATCCGAGCGCTGACGGAAGAGACACAGCGACTCGCTGCGATCAGGACCGTGTTGAATTATGAGAGTCCGGTGCCGGGAGCCTACTACGATGATCTTGGCGAACCGGGACGCGAACCTCACCTCGTGCGCAAAGATGATCACAGGGCTGATCCAGACCTGCGGTATGAGCCGCATGACGGCATCGCAGACGTGGCTCCGGATGTTGGGTGGCGCCGGTCGTGGGTTACATATGCCGGCGCGCTGTACGATGAGCCGCTAATACTCGCGTATGAAGACCTGAATCCACGAGTGCGCTATCGCGTCCGTATTACCTATGCCGGCGAGGACTACGCACTGCCGATGAGACTCGTCGCCAATGACCGGTTCGAGATCCATCCGCCCCGCAACCGTCACTCAAATCCAGAAACCGTGGAGTTCGACATACCGCTCGAGGCCACGGCCACCGGCACGTTGAAATTGGCGTGGACCCGTCCTGCGGGCGTCGGCGGCAGCGGTCGCGGCGCGCAGGTTGCGGAGGTTTGGTTACTGCCATCGCCCGGTCGCTAACGGCGGTGGTCCTTCGGATGTCCCGGTGTTTGTTCCGAACTCGCACTGACCTCTCGACTCAACCTGGATCATCGTGCCCCCCGACGAAAGGTTGCGGCTGACTAGAACCCATCTCAAAGCAAGAGAGAGGTCGCAACAGCGAATCCCTGTTTTCGGACCATGTTCAAAATGTCCATGCGCCATTGATCAATGGCGCAACATAGCACGGCTAATGGAAATCGAAGTCGGCATCGACTATGAACCGGAACCCGGCAGCGTGCCATCCGAAGTGTTTGCAAACACAACAACAGTTACGGACGGGATTGCGCATGCAGCATCCCACAACTGCACTTCAGCTTCTGCCAAGGAAATCCATCTTGCCGAGCTCGACGCCATTGTGCCGGAGGATGTTGTACGCAGTCGTGGCGTGGAAGAAGAGATTCGGCAGCACGTGATTCATGAGATACGGCTGGCCTTGCATACTCTTGGTGCTGCTGCGCGTCTGCCAGGTGACCGTTTTGTCTTCGGTCCCATCGAGTTGCTCCGGCTTGAAAGCCTCGAGCTGAACGAGCGTCCTGCGCAGGCGTGCGCCGAGTTCCGCAAACGAACCTTCGTTATTCTCGTGCACCGGAATGTCTGTCCCTGCGAGACGAGCCGCACCGCCGACCGCGGTGTCCGCCGCGAGTTGTATCTGCCTCGTGAACGGAAACATGTCGGGGAACAAACGTGCGTTGAGCAGAACCGTGGGATCAATCTTTCGCGCCTCCGCATGGGCAGCACCCTTCTCGAGTATCGCAATCAAATTGTTCAGCACACGGGTGAACGTGGGAATGGAAGTCAGATACATCGAGGTCTTCATTCGGAGGGTCCTTGGTAGCGTCCGCGCCATTCTACAGGGTACGCTGCCGCCAGCGAAAGCTGCTCGAGGAGATGCGTCGCAAGGGCGACGTCCCCGCCCGCTCATCTCCCGAATAGCCGGTGGAAAATCCCTCGCGGCGCAGCGCTCCCCTCCCGCGACAGCACGGCGAACTCTCCGTCAACCAGATGCCCATAGTCGCCGTCGTGTTTGAAGCCCACGAGCTGCTCCGCCACGCGCAACGGAACGTCGAAAAGGTAGTCGACATCCGTGCTGTCCCCTCCCGCCGTGCGTTGTTCCTCTTCCATCTCCAGCCGAATTCCGGGGAAGGATTCTGGCAACGCGCCCTCGGTCGACAATCCGTTGGGACCCTCTTCGCCTTCGTGCGACATCCACCACTTGCGCGCCCCGCGGGACCACATCTCGCAGGAACTCGCCATCACGTGCTCTTCAACGTGGCACAGGAGCACGTCCTCGTCTTTTGACAGCTCGCGAAGATCTTGCGCACGCAAGAAAGGACATTCGTATTTGTTGTACCAGACAATTCGCCAGCCGGTGTCGAGACTCGCCGTCGAGATCAGGGATTCCGGAACCTCCTCCCGCTTCCCCGTCGTCGATAGCGCTAATTTCTGGAGAAATGCCTGCGCGGCCTCCTCACGGACCGCGCACCACGTAATGGAGTACCCCATGGGCGTCAGATCTTGCGGGATACTTTCGACCGATTTTCGTACTCTCGCAGTGCGGAGAAGTCATCAAACACCTTGACGCCACGAGCCTTCAGCAGGGCTGCCGCACGGTCAGCCAGCTCGTCATCGTCCTCCATGAGGATCCAGGCTTTGCCCGCTTCGTCCTTGAACCTGATCAAAATATCCCCGGCAAATAGATGGAAACTATCCAAGGGTGCATAACTCTGCAGATACTCCAGAACTTCAGCGTCATTCATCTGCCTTGCTCCAGCGCTCAAACCCGGTTGCGCGGAAAATCGTCGTCGTCTTCGGCCCGGTGATGATCTGAGAAACCGGTCTTTCGATCGATGGATTCTCCTTTCAAAGATCATTTAGCACATTAGTATCGGCCGTGGAAGGCAAAGAATTTGTTCCAGCCATCCTCGACACCTGGAGGAGCTGAATCCACCACACCTTCATGAAGCGTGGCCCCACTGCCGTTTTCTACGGCTCCGGAGTCAGCTGGAATACCTGAGCTGAATTTCCCGACACACACTGGTACTGCTGCAACTGGACTGCGTTGTTCGTCGACATCGTGCTATCCAGGCACAAGCCGCTGGCGAGGTTCACGAATTTCCAGAGGTTGTTTCCCAGCGAGATGGCTTGCCACTCCTGATTGGCGTTACCGGAAGCGTACGTGTACAGCTGGATCTTGTTGCCGTTCGCGGTCGAGCCGCCCGTATCATCCCACACGAGTGAGCTTGCGTATCGGTTGACCACCGCATAGTAGCGATTTGCTGCGGCGGGACGGAACTGCCATTCCTGGTTATATTGGCCGTTGCCGCACGTGTATTGTTGGAGGACCGCGCCATTCGCCGTCGAGCCGTTTGCGTCATCCAAACACAGACCTGCGCCGTTGACGGTCGTCGTGATGTGATACCACGCGTGGGTATTAATTCTACCGCTCGCAGCCTGAGTCGTCGCACTGGCCTGAGACGATGCGGCAGAGGATCCCGCCCCATCCACCGCCTCCACTACGTAATAATAAGTGGTTGAGGCGGTCAGCCCGGAGTTGGCGAAACTCGTCCCGGAGGAGGTCCCCACCAGGTTGCCCGAAGACGGCGTAAAGCCCCTCGTCGTGCTGCGATATACGCTGTACGAGCTGATGGAGCAGTTGGCGGGCGGTATAACCGCGTTCCAGCTCAGGTTGATGCTGCTGGAAGACGTCGCAGCCGCCGACAGACCGCTGGGGGCGCCCGGCACGCTGGTGCAACTTCCTCCGACAGACTGGGTGGTCGCGCTGGCCTGGGAAGACGGCCCGGAGGACCCCGCACCATCTACGGCCTCCACAACGTAATAGTAAGTTGTTGCGGCACTCAGCCCGGAGTCGCTGAAGCTCGTCCCCGAGGCAGTCCCGACCTGGTTGCTCGCAGACGGTGTAAAACCGCTGACCGTGCTGCGATAAACCGTGTAGGAGCTGACCGAGCAGTTGGCGGGCGGGGCGACCGCCGTCCAACTCAGATTGACGCCGCTGGTCGAGGCGGCTGAAGCCAGGAGACCGCCCGGAGCGCTCGGTGCGCTCGCGCACGCTGCGCTACTCCCGGACGTGACGAACGAGACGATGCTCCGTGCCGGCAACGTGTATGCAAAAGAGCCGTTCGAAACGTTGACCGGGCTCTGTTGTATCAGGCCACCAGCCGACGTGGTCTGATAGGGAATCGCCGAGCTCGGGGAAAGGCCCTGCAGCGCAAACGTCATGGAGACGGGATTGCCGTTGGAGTTGATCGCTACGATCGTCCCGTTGGAGCTGCCTTTGTACGCCGAAATGTAAACACCCGAGGACGGGCTCGTCGCGCTGACTCGGACTGCCCCGGGCCGCACGAACCGTGAGAACTGCCCAATGGCATAGCCGTAGTAGGTGGGATTGCCGCTAACGTCCACCAAACCAGTGTTGATGTTGGCATTGCCGGAATTCTGTGCGATCCACCACCAGACATAGGCGTTGTAGGAGCCCACCGTCATGGCGGTATGAACCTCGATCGCGGCCGCGATGGCGTCGCCTATTGCCGCAGACGCGCCCGACGGGGTCAGATAGTGCTCCGTCGCCCAGACCTCCTTACCGTGGTTTTCGGCGTTCGCGTAATAGGAGATGGTGGCTCCGTAAAGGTGCCCGGCAACGATGCTCACGTGTCCGACGGCGTTCGGGTCGTTCAGCGTGGCATCGGACTGGCTGAAGTTGAAGCTGGCCGATTCGGGCATCATGAGCCGGGTGGTCAGCACCGAGGAATTGTTGGCAACCCACGTATCCATCTGCTGCGCAGTCCAACCGCACCCCTCGTAATCGGGTACGAAGTCCGGCTCGTTCTGCATGGAAATGGCGTAGAGATTGACGCCACCGCTGGCCATGTAGTTGACGAAGCTCTCCAGGTAATTGGCATACGCGCCGTAGTAGCTCGGGTTGAGGCTTCCGCCTACGACGTTGCCATTGGTTTTCATGTAGGCGGGTGGACTCCAGGGAGTGGCGAACTCAACGGCTCCTCGCGCCACGGCCTCCTGCGCATTCGCCAGCTCCGCACCCCAGTTGCCCGAGCCGCCCGGATCGATGCGTGCCCGGTTGATACTCAATCCAAGCTCGCTCCCGCTCGTACCCCAGACTGCATCGGCCTGCGCGGTGGTCAGCGGGGCCGTCCAGGCCGTGGACGCGCCGAAGCCACGAATTGTCTGATATGACGTTCCAAAGTTGACAGTCGAAGTCTGCGCTCCGGCAGCCAGGGAAAGGACCAGACAGCAGACGATGAAGCCCGCCCTGATGAAACTTCCAACTCTCGTGTCCCTCATATCCAGTCCCTCACATTGACGCTGATGTCGCGGCTGCATTGTGCAGGCAGACACGTCGGCGCTCACTCGGGGGGAGCCTGATCATAATACCCGCGGGGGTTGGACTGATTCCCTGGCCCGTGCTTCTTTGTCGTCAAATGGCGTCAGACTTCATTGACGCGCCTTCGCGGCTGTTGACAGGTTATATATGACTACTATTGCAACTTATAGGTTTTTCGCGGTACGAAATCGGGATCGTGGCTTTGCATAGCGAATTGCCGCTCTCCAGTGCGGCCGCCGCATATTCGCAAGCTTCGTTCTACTCTGTCGGCCGGAAGATCCATATGGACGCCGGTGTGCTACCGGAAGCACGGACCGCGAGAAAGAGCCGGTCAACCTCGGGCACAAACAGCGATGTTCGTGCGCCTGAAACCGTTGTGATGTGCGAAACACGAGTGTAGTTGCCGCCCTCCCCGGCAAAGACATCAATGAATCCTTCCCCGCAACTGACATACACACGGTGACGCTGGATATCTACGAAGAGATCATCGGAATCTCCACAGGTGGGAACGGCACTCAATTCTCGACCGTCCTGCGGCTCGAATACGGCAAGCCTCGCGGGGTGTCGGAAGACCACCAACACGCGGCCCTGTTCATCCAATGCCAGCGGATAGTTCGAAAAGCGTGCGCCCGTTTTCCAGGCTGCGATCTGCTTGTTTCTCGCGCGGTCCACAACTGCGATTTCGTGGGCATCCGGTACATTCACGAAGATCCGTTTGCCGGACGCATCGAGCCGAAAGCTTTCCGGGTGCCCGTCCAACGCAATGTCACCGACTTTGGCGTGTGTACTCGAATCGATCATGGCCAGCGCGCCACTGCCATAGCCCACGAATACGTGGTGGGCACTATCGTCCACCCGCACGTTGTCCGCATCGTCCCCGAGTGCGAGCTTCCCAACGGGCGTGAGGTCACTTCCTTTGAAGAGGCGCACTGAACCATCCTTTGCGTTTGCAACATAGACCATGTCTGTTGACGGGACGTGTGCAATCCCTTGCGGCTCCTGCAAACCGGTCAGTGTTCGGATCGTTTTGCGTTCCTTGATGTCAACTACACCGACGCTGTCATTACCCAACTCGGCAATGTAGAGTCTTTGGCGCCCGAGATCGACAGCGAGGTGATCAATCCTGCCGCGTATATCGCCGAGCGGTATCTTTGTCTCCAGTGCCAACCCGGCCCCGAACGCACTCGAAGCTGCGGTGGCCAGGAGCATGACCAGTGTGGCAAGAGCCGGCGAGCTGGGTCGAGCACCAATGTGTGTCATCGCGCATCCTCCTTCAGGCTCTCGAGTAGCGCATCGACCTTTTTCACGATCGCATCTCGACCGTGCGGATAATCGGCCAAAACACCCGGCAGGTTGTCCCAGTGCAGAAGCGGGACCCTACCCCCAACGATCGGCGCGATCTCCTGATCGAAGGAAACGACGAGGGAAGTGCCATCCAGGTCCGCAGAACGAAACAACTGCGGCACAAACCCGGAAACGCTCGTGCCATCCGCATTCAAATGGTCCTGCACGATTCGAGGCACGGTCGGTTCAGGAGCGGTTCCGCGAGCGACAGCTGTAAACGCCAGACCTCGTGCCTTCGCACTCTGGTTGAAGTAAGTGGCGGCGATCAGACTCTTGACTGATCCATGTTCGCACACGAACACGACGCGCTTGATCGGTACAGGTTGTTGAGCCCGATCCGTTAACGGCATACCCAGAAAAATAACGGCCAGCATCAGTACCGCAACTCGGCCAAGTCCTGAAGTTATCAAGCACGACCTCGCATCATTGGGAATTTTTCCGGAGCGCGTCATAATCCACAGTAAATGTAGCCAGGACGCGGATGTACCGTCATCTCAACATCATCCACGTCGGATGCAGCAGCGGAAACGCAATCAGGCCTGCAAGAGCTGTTATCGCCATCAACAGTGGATTGCTGATTTTCCATCGGAACAATGCGGCGAGCGCGGCGAGCGCTACGAACGCGGTAAACACATCGCCGATGGCAATGCGCCCCAATAGCACACACGCCCCGAGGATTGTCCCGATGGCCGCGCCGTAGGCGCCCTTGATAAATCCTTGCACATTGGGATTCGAACGGTGGCGCGCCACCAGGGGCGCCACGACGAGAACCAGGATGAATGAAGGCAGGAAGATCCCTATGGTGGCTGCCAGTGCCCCCCAGAACCCGGCCACCAGGAAGCCAACGAACGTGGCGGTAATGACGACTGGACCGGGGCTGATCATCCCAACGGCAACGGCGACCAGAAAGTCACGTTCGTTCAGCCACCCATATTCCTGAACGATGCCCTGTTGTAGGAATGGAACGATGACCAGTCCGCTGCCAAATGTCAGCGCTCCCGCCTTTAGAAAGAACAACAGGATTTTTCCAATCACCGAAGCACTTGCCGCAGCGGGCATCGGAGCGAGGGTGGCCACGGGTGCCGCAATGACTAAGGGTGGCGGTGCAGAGGTCCGGCGGAACAAAGTTCCGTAGTAAAGAATTCCAACTGCACCGGCACCAATGAATAGCAGGGCAACTTCGGCTTGCAGGACCACTGTAACAACGAAGCAGACGGCGGCAAGAATCCATTGCAGGCCATCTTCCATGCCGAGTTTGGCAAGCCGGTAGCACGAGTGCAGGATCAGCGCGATCACGGCCGGACTGACGCCGTAGAAGATGGCCGTCACCGGACTCAGTCCATTGAAGTGCACATACAACGCGGCCAAGGCAGCGACGATCAGAAAGTTGGGAAGAATGAAAGCCCAACCCCCAGCCCAGGCGCCCCGCTGGCCAGCGCGCAGATAAGCAGCAAAGATCCCCACTTGAATCGCGAGCGGGCCGGGAAGCGACTGGCAGACTGCAATCGCTTCCCGCATCTGCTCCTTTGTCAGCCATTGCCGCTCGGTGACGAGCTCGCGTTCCATTTGTCCTACGAGGGCGACCGGGCCGCCGAAGCCGAGGCAGCCCAATCGCAGGAAATAACCCACCAGATCCTTGATCCGCTCGCGTTGGCTTTGGGGAGCATCGCTCACGGACCTGGCCTAAGACGCGTGTTTGACGTTCGCCAGGTTGAGGGCTGCGTGCAGACCCTGCGCGAGCTTCTGAGAATCGTCATTGGCCCAGAAATGCATGAAGAACAGATGGGGCGAATCATCGATCATATGACTGTGCAGCGCAGTGACTTCGATACCGTGCTGACGAAGCGCTTTCAACACGGGATTGACTTCACTTCCCAACAGTACGAAATCCCCCGTGATGGCCGCCTTTCCACCCCCCGTTGGTTGGAAATTGATGGCGATGGCGGTTCCCATGGACGGTGGGACGGCCATGGAGCCTTCCGAGATGGCCTCGGCGCGAGGCACGCTGAACTGATACACACCGCCATTGGCCTTGCCCTTGTACCCCAGCGTCTTTTCAATGCCCGCTGTATCCAGATCAACAGCCGCTGGCGTGGTGGGCGGGGGGGCGGCCGCGGGCGTCTTGCTCAACGACAGGGCTTCGTGCAGCGTCTTACCGAGTTTTACCGGATCGCCGTGCCCACTCACGTGCATGTAAAGCACCGGTTCCGACGTGCGGATCAGGTGGTTATGGATGGCACTGATCTCAACACCGTCGGCAATCAAGCGCTGCATCACTGGGCTGATCTCGGTATCGGTCAGAACCAGGTCACCCATGAACATGGCTCCATCCGAGGTCGGCAGGAAGGCAACCCAACCGCCGAGTGCCAGGGCGGGTTTGATCGCAACCCCATCGACCGTCACTTTCAGATCCGATCGGGGAAACCCGTATCGGTGTACTCCCCCGGCCTGCTCGGCCCCTGGGCGACCGATTGCCTGATCCACCTTTGACCAGTCAACATCGGCCGCGACGACCCACCCGGAAGCAGCCAGACTCAGTGCTGTGGCGAGCAGCATTCCTATTCGATTCATTACGACTCCTTCGCGCCTGAGCGCGTCAATTGATGCAGGGCGACAGCCAACCGGTCAATCTCATCGGGCTGGGTGTACAGATAACAGGATGCGCGTACGGCCGCGCTCACACCGAATCGTTTGAGCAGCGGCAGCGCTGCGAGATCTCCGGCGCGCACGGCAATCCCTTGGAAGTCCAGGTGCCTCAGAATCGTCTGTGGCGATTGATCCTGGATGACGAACGAGAAGACCGGAACTCGCTGCTCGGCTCGCTTGGGTCCCAACAGTCGCAATCCCGGAACCGCGGCAAGCTGCTCGAGGCCGTGTTGGGTCAAGTGGGATTCGTACTGCTCCAGGACAGCACGGTTCTGGCTGCTCAGATAGCGGATGGCGGCCGCCAGACCCACGGCGCCGGATACGTTGGGAGTGCCCGCGCCGAATTTGTGGCTACCGTGCTCGTATTCCTGGGCATCGACATCGATCCCGTGGGCCATGTTGGATCCGGCCTGATAGGGTGGCATTTGCTCCAGGAGCTCGCGGCGTGCGAACAACACACCCGCGCCCATCGGCCCCAGGATCTTGTGTCCGGAAAACACCAGGAAATCGCAACCCAGCGCCTGCACATCCAGTCGGGTATGGGGTGCGGATTGCGCCGCATCGATCAAGACCCGGGCGCCGGCCTCGTGGGCGCGCGCCGTAATCTCAGCCGCCGGATTGATGTAGCCTGCGACGTTTGAGACGTGGCTGAAACACACTAACTTCGTGCGGTCTGAGAGTTTACGGTCGAGATCCTCCAGGAGGATCCGGCCATCGTCATCGACTTCGATGTAACGTACGATCGCCCTCGTCTGCTCGGCGACCAGCCTCCACGGCAACAAGTTCGAGGCATGCTCCGCGTAGGTCAGAAGAATCTCGTCGCCTCGACGAAGCAATGGGCGCGCCCATGCCGTGGCCACCAGATTGATTCCCTCCGTGCTGCCGCGCGTCCAAACGATCTCTTCTGGCTGCGGTGCATTGACGAACTGGGCGACGGTCTGACGCGCGCCCTCATAGCGCTCAAATGCGCGCCGCGCCAGGGTGTGCAGCGCCGCGCCAGGGTTGGCATTGTCATGGCGATAGAAATCCTGGATCGCATCCAACACGGCTGTTGGACGCTGGGCGGTCGCGGCACTGTCGAGATAGATGAGTGGCTGACCGTTCACGGCCTGATTGAGAACCGGAAAATCTTTGCGCCAGGGATTGGTGTCGTTGCGGGCCGTTTTCGGCTCCGACGGACCGGCAACATTGGACTGGGCAAGTGCTCCAAACCAAGCGAGTAGCGCGCCGCGACCGAGATCACGTCGCGTGATGCCGCTCGCGAGTTGGGATTGAAGTAGACGGGTCACGGCTGCCGAGGTTCGAGTATGGCGTCCGGGTTCCAACCGTGGCGCTCCCCAGCAAGCGACTGGCACCATGTATACAGGGCGTCGTAAACCGGTAATGCGGCCTTCAGCAGCTCTTGATCATCCGGGATGTTGGCGCCCAGCCCGAGCGAGATCGCCAGAAGTCCAGGTGCCTGGGCGGATTGAGCGAGCGTGTCCGTATCGGCCGCTCGAACGATGGCGGCCAATCGCTTCAGGGCTGGATCTTGCAACTGATACTTCGCGACAAAGGCGTCGAAACTGCATAGGGGCCCCGCGTGAGTCAGTTCCACACCGGGCACGTCAAAGGGCGTTGCTCCCTCGCTCGCGGCGACCGCCAAGACCTGCGACGCCGGGACATAATGGACCTCGGCGTCCGCATCGATGAACCGCTTGATCAGCCAAGGGCATGCCAAGCGATCAATCTTCGGGCGCTCTCGGGTAACCCATTTCATCGGCGCTCCCGGACTTTGAGGGAACCGTTCGTTAATCTTATTACATGAGCGTAGTATAAGCTACAAATGAATGCCCAAGCTCATTCCTGGCTCCTGCTGATCACGAATCTGCCCGGCCGTAATGCGGCGCTGCGCATGCGCTCCTGGCGAGCGTTGAAGGCAGCAGGGGCGGGCTTGATGCGCGATGGAGCCTATGTCCTGCCGATTTCGGAAGGGTCGCGCGAGATATTCGACGGACAATCCACCGACATCGTGGCCGCAGGCGGCACCGCTCACGTTGTGTCGTTCGAAGCAAACTCCGAAGAGCAACAGCAGACGCTGGTGGAGTTATTCGATCGCACGGGCGAATACACCGAAGCCATGCAGCGGCTGCAGAGTCTGAAGGATCAGCTCACCCAGCTCAGTGAGTTGGATGCTCGCCAGGAGCTCAACAGTATTGCTCGCGAAGTTGCGTTGGTCGTGGGGCGAGATTTCTTTCCGGGCGAGCCCCGCAAGCAAACGGAAGGCGCGCTCGCCGACGCCGAGCGCGCCATCAATGCTCGTTTCGCGCCCGATGAGCCTCATGCTGCCAAGCGGAGCATCGCGCAGCGACAGCGCAAGGATTATCGTGGTAAGACCTGGGCGACACGCGAGCGGCTGTGGATCGATCGAGTGGCCTCGGCCTGGTTGATTCGCCGGTTCATCGACACCGAAGCGAAGTTCGTATGGCTCGAACACATCAAAGATTGCCCGAAAAGGGCGATCGGCTTTGACTTTGACGGCGCTGAATTCACGCACGTCGACTCGAAGGTGACCTTCGAAGTGTTGGTAGCCAGCTTTGATCTCGAAGCAGATTCCGCACTCATGAAGCTGGGTGCCCTCGTTCATCACCTCGATGTCGGTGGAATCCCGGTCGCCGAAGGTCCGGGACTCACTACCATCATGACCGGAGCACGCTCGCTTCAAAAGGATGACGATGCGCTGCTCAAAGCCATGACGCCGGTATTCGACAGTTTGTATGCCGGCTACGCGAAGGCAATCACGATTAAATGACAGGCAAGCGGCTGGGCAATTCTCGTTTTACGAATCACGGTCGAGGACTGTCAAAACGCGCGATCGCCCCCTCCACTACTGAGCGCACGCACCAGCGCGCGTACATGGAACCAAACGCTCGCCCGATCAGGCGAGTGAGCCCACGCTCTGGGAGCACGTAGTCAATAAAGACACGCAGGCCGCTGCCCGTACCTTGCGCTGTCAGGTCAAATCCCATGCGGTACCCCTTCAGGATAATCATCCGAGCTCGTCCCAGCGTTTCCCAGGACTTGCGATAGGGAGGCGCTCGCTCTACAACACGCTCATCGATCTGCAGACGCAGTCCCAAAAAGGAACCCAGCAGCCGAACAGTAGCTCCTTGGGCTCGTCCGCGAGCGTCATCAAACTCGTAACGCATGGCTGAGCCGGCCATCATCCAGCTCGAGCGCATCATGTGTTCCCCGAATTTCGTGAAATCATCCAAGTGCTCAAACACAGCAGCGCACGGTGCCTTCAGATCGACTGAGCTCTCAAAGTGTTGCGTGACATCACGCAACGATCCTATGTCTTCCTGTCGCAATTCCACGGTGATCCCCTTCCTTGTGAGCAGAACTGGCCAGAAGAGCACACAGCCTTCGGCCAATCGCCACTGTTATGGCCCTATTTGCCCGCAGACTTCGCCAGTTTGTGGTGTTCGGCAGCGAGCGCCCGTTCTTCCTTCGCGGCCGACTCCAGATCTGTGGCCACACTGCCGCAGTGTTTGGCCTGGGCCGCGTGCACGGATTTCCCACCGGCCTGGCTCGTGTAGGTTTCACCAAGATTCTTGTGCATTGCCGCCATCTTCTCGAAGGAAGCGGCTTCGTCTTCGTATGCCTTCGCAATGGCCTCATGATCAGCCGGGGTCTTCGCCGCAGCCACGGTGACTGCATCCGGTGGCGCCGCGCTTGCCGTAAATGCGGCGAATGTTGAACCGAGAGCGACCACCGAGGTGACCATCATTTTTGTCGTACGTTTCATTGACTGCGCTCCTGTGAAATATCCATTGATGTACCTGAACAGTCCGGGGCGCAGCTGGCGCACACCGCCCACCTGCATACGCTACTCCGCTGATACGGCCTTAGCATTGTGGAGAATGCGTATGCCAAGACGCTGATTCGCAAGCATTTTGCACCATGTTTGTGCAAACCACTGTGCCCAACAATTGGAGTCTTCTTCGGCGTACGGGCTGTGGAGCTTGGTCGACAGACCCGGCCGCCGGTTAGGGAGCCAACACAGCGGCCTGGGAAATTCGCATCGTCACTCTCAATCCTGTTTTCTCAGGGGAAGACGACTTCGGCGCATACGTGAAGAACACCATCCATAACACCTACTTACATCCGGCCCGTCATCAGTACCTGGTTTTACAAGATTCACGGCCTCATCGATCGTTGGTGGAAGCCTCTGTCCGCATTCTTTTTGGTGTGGTGAATGATGGGCCTGGAGTAGTCTGGGGGCCGGATGGTCCGCACCCAGTCGGTCCGTGGGGGCCTCTGGTTGCATCCGTAACACCGGAAATCAAACAAGCCGAGATTGGCATGGCGGTCAGCCAGCTCAGCGAGGGGATTTCTGACGAGCGGATCAAGGAAAACGCACAGCGCTTGGGCAGGACCCTGATCGACCGCAGCGTCCACACGCACTAACGAGCCACAGGGGCGGCCACTGGCCGCCCCTGCTCAGCCCACTACGGCTCGTCTCTCACCCTTGCTCGCCTGAACCGGCAACAGGGTCAGCTGCCGCCAGTTCAATGTGCGTGTCCGACCTCGCGGGCCGTGGAGATCGGCGCTGTTCGGTTGGACCAATGGATATGCACGATCCGCCATCCATCCTGACTCTTCCGCAGCACCATGGTCTCGGTCGTGACGAGGTTCACTGCCTTGCCCTGCGCATTGCTCGTGAGTTTCGCCTCACTGGCAACCCAGGCCACATCACCTACTGCATCCCCGGTGCGAGACAGCAGTTCCTGTTTTGCGCTCTTCAGGAACTGAGCATCGCTTTCAAGATGATGCCCAACATATTCCGCACGCGAACGCTCCACGCCACCGCTCTCATAGATCAAAACAGCGGGATCCAACAGGTGGGTCGCAGTCCGAGTGTCGCCGCTCGCGAGGCTGTGGAAGAACTGTTCGACAACCGAAACAGGCTCGGCCGCTGCCACAGCTATTTGCGATACCGAGGCACTCTTCGCCGACTGTGAGTGCACATGCGCGCCTCCTGAGGCGCCGTCTGCAGCACCATCGCCGGGGCCATGGGAGTGCTCACCCTGCTCAGCATTCTCGTCATGGGCATGCGCGCTATTACCCTCGGGGTGGTCGCCATCTTCTGCGTGGTGGTGCCCTCTTCCACCTTTTCCAACGAGTTCGTGATAAGCCGTTGGAGATAGTTGTGGAAGCTTTTGCACGAAGGCGACCATGCCCCAGATGCTGCGATCGTCATGGGTCATTCCCCACGCGGGCATCCCTGTCATCTTGAGGCCATGCTTGATGATCCAGAACAGCTCGGCAGGCGTGCGGTGCCCGGTGTGCTCAGCGAGTTTCGGGGGCAGCGGATACAGGCCGGCACGCAACTCGCTGTCCTCGAGTCCGGGACCGAGGTGACATCCGGTACACATCTCATCGTAGTGCGCAGCACCCATCGCGATGAGATCGGGGTCTTCCAGCGAAAGCGATGTGAGCACCGAGCGGGATTGAGCATCAATCGAGTGCTCGCGAGTTGCCTCGATGAGGCGCGCGGTCATGCTCCAATGCGCATCATCCGCGGCGACGTTGAACATCCCCGAGTAGATGAACGCTGCTCCGACGACCACCAGCGCTGCAACTGCAATGAGTAACCAACGTATTGTCTTCATTCTTTGTTTCCCGTGTTAGAACCAAAGCCGCACGCCGGCTACAAATTGGATGTCACTGGCCTCGCCACCCGCGGCGCGCACCAGATTCGCCGTTGGCCCGAATCGCCGGGTCCACGCCACTCCCAGGTGCCGGCAACTGGCCATTCACGACCGTCGCCATGCGGGGTGCGCCGGTTAAGTTGACCCGCAGGGCACCGATTTCCAAGTTGAATTCCGTGCCGGAGAGCACCGTGCCGGGCTGCGCAGCCTGAGCCCGGTTCAAATACCGAGCGCTCGCAAGAGTGAGCGCACTTCCAGCAAGTCCCTGCACGAAGCGTCTTCGCGTGGTCGCAAAGACCACGGGCGGATGGGATCGATACATCGCATTTCCTCGATCGATTAGGTCGTCTTCCGATGCGGACGCGAGCGGAATAGCCCGCAGCGAAGCGGGTGATCGGGGCGTTATGCGATGGGAGGGCGGAAGCGCTCACTGGAGCGCACTATGATCTCGTGTGTCTCAGAGGCAGGGAGGAGGTAACCCGTCAAACTGGCCATACCGATGGCAGAGGGCCCGGATATTCCCGGTGTGCAAGTACCATGACACTGGCAACCCTGAGATCGACAGCAGCTATGTTTTTTGAGCGTATCGGACGGGTCCGACAAAAATTGATTCAACGAAGGGATGAAATGAGCATAGTGGGCTCGATGGCCGTCGGAATGCTGAGCCTGGAGCGCGTGTTCCGGACAGGGACTCGCATCGGTAGTCACGGAGTGACTCTGCTGAGACAACGGGAATACCTGAGCAAGCGGAACTTGCATGCCCATCGCAAGCTGAAAGAACAGCACGGCACAGATCAGGTTTCTGACAGCTTCGAAGGACATGTCGGCAGCTTACAGTGAGCGCGCTCGTGTTGCCACGTTCGCCACAACGGAAAAAGAAGTCGAGCATCAACCCCTGCCTTTCAGTGCTGCGGCAGGTTCTTTGGTTAGCGGCCCCTGGGGAGCCGTTGCGTTCTTCCCGAAAATGCCAGGACGCGGGCCCAAAACAGATCACTGTTGCAAGCCACCGCGCCTTCTTGGCAGAAAACTCGGCGCAGAAAGCGGTAACGTCGATGTTGGCCCCGCTGCAGCCGGGGCCGGTAAGCCTACGCTCGCTCAGAGAGTCACAACCGCCGCACTTGGCCAGGCTATGAACGTGAGGACAATCAAGGGCTCGATCGGAAGGCCCCTGTTGCCCGGGTTCTCGCGATACGTATCCATATTTCATCGCTGGTTGGGCATTGCCGTGTGTTTGATGTTTGCGATGTGGTTCGCGACCGGCAGCGTGCTGAGTTTCATGCCCTTCCCGTCTCTCAGTCCCGACGAACGGATTGCACGAAGCGAACCCCTGGACATGAAGGGGCTGCGGGTGGAACCCGATAGTGCCCTTGCCGCGGCGGGCCATCAGTTCATCGAGAATGCGCGGTTGATCAACGTACAGGGACAGCCCCGATACGTGTTGTCTCTGCGCGGACGGCCGGCACTTTCGATCAGCGCCGAAACCGGACAGACTCTGCCCTTCCTGAGCAGCTCTACCGCTCGAGCCATCGCCGTTGAGTTCTCGGGACACGAAGTTGGCGCCCTACAGGGCCCTTTCAACTACGACCAATGGACCGTGCACGGAGCATACGATGCCTATCGGCCGTTCTATAAACTCAGTGTTCGCGATGGCGCGGGTACGGAGCTGTACGTTTCAGCGCGAACGGGCGAAGTACTACAAAGAACCCGCCGCAGCGAACGTGCGTGGAACTACATCGGTGCAGTCGCTCATTGGATCAACCCGACCTTTTTGAGGAAAAACTACGCCTCATGGCGAGAGGTCATCTGGGTCCTTTCGCTGAGCGGCGTTGTATTGGCGTCGGCTGGGATCTTCCTCGGGGTGGTGCGTTACCTGAACTGGAAGAGGCAGCGGCGCTCGGGGCTGTCGCCGTTCCGTGGCTTGCTGCGCTGGCATCATTCTATCGGCCTGTTCGTCGGCGTACTCGTATTGAGCTGGGTCCTCACCGGCTGGCTCGGATTGGACGGCATTGTCTTCTTCTCCAACGATCAGCCGACTGCTGAGCAGATCGAGCGAATGCGGGGCCTCTCTCTCACGGATGCGGCGCAAGCGTTTCCAGTCTCTGTGCTCACGCAACTCGGAACAGCCCGCCAAATCGAATTCAGGGCGCTCGCTGGCCGGCCGCTGCTTTGGGTGCGTAACCAGGCCGCTCTGTCGTCACGCATAGTGTCCATCACGCCTGGAATGAGCTCCGTGCAAACAGATACACAGATACCCGATGATTGGTTGTCGTCTGCGGTTCACCGCACCTGGCCTCAGCTCAGGGTGGTCAAACTGGACCACATTGACAGTACCGACGCCTACAGTTTGCGCGTCAGCCCGTTTCCGTCGACCACGCGAAGACTGGTTCTAAACGACGAATCGGAGACCTGGGTTCACATGGATGCGGCTTCAGGCGAGGTTATATCGATCATGGATACCAGCCGCCGGGTCCACCGGTGGCTCGTGGATGGCCCGCACACCTTCGACTTCCCATTGCTGAATGCGGCTGGTCCGCTGTGGCACGTATTACTTCTGCTGGCAACCACGGCAGGTTTTCTGTTCAGTTGCACCGGAGTAGTGCTGGCCGCGCGCCGGCTGCGAAAATTGCTGTCATGACGGTGCGCCGGCGCTACGGCCGAAATTTACTGCCGCAACGGACGACCGCGCGGAATAACTGGTTTGAAATGGGTGCCAATTTGAGCAAATCGACTCTGGCACCCGTTACAGAATCATCCGAGGGACGCTCGTGCAGATAAGAACATAGGGGGCACGGAGGCGTTGAGTTGCCTACAACTTCGATACCGCGCATAGCGCAGGAGAATTTCGTGGAAAAACCACGCTATTTCCGTGAGGCACGCTGTTTCCGTACCGTTTTGATTCCCACCGCAGCGAGCCTGCTGAGTGTACCAGCGGCTTTCGCCGCGGACGCGCCAACCGCGGTAGACCAGGTCGTGGTCACGGCGCAGAAACAGGCCTACCGCGGCGATACCCCACTGCAGGAACTACCCCAGAGCGTGCAAACGTTGTCGGCAGAACTGCTGAAAGATGTCGGTGTCACTCGTCTCAACGATGCGTTGGATATGGTGAGTGGTGTTGCCAGGCAGAACAACTTCGGTGGACTCTGGGATGCCTACGCAATCCGCGGCTTCGCAGGCAACGAGAACCTCCCGAGCGGCTTTCTGGTCAACGGATTCAACGCCGGACGTGGCTTTGGAGGTCCTCGCGACCTTTCGGACGTCGACCACATAGAAGTCTTAAAAGGCCCCTCTTCCGCATTGTTCGGCCGCGGCGAGCCGGGCGGAACCGTCAACATCATCACCAAAAAACCACAATTCAAAGAACAGGGCAGCGTCGCGCTCTCCGGTGGCAGTTGGCAGACCTACCGCGCCGAAGCTGATTTTACAGGCCCGCTCACGGAATCCGTTGCCGGCCGGATCAACGGAGCGTACGAGCACGCGCACAGCTTTCGCGATACGGTCACGTCAAAAAAGTACGTCGTGACACCGTCGCTATTCGCGCGCCTCGGTGAAAAGACCTCGATCTCCTATGAATTCGAGTATGTACACCAGGAGGCCCCGTTCGATCGCGGTGTCGTCGCACGCAACGGTGTGCTGGGCATCATTCCGGTCTCCAGGTTCCTCGGCGAGCCGGGCAATGGGCCGACGACTGTCAATGCTTACAACAGTCAGCTGAGCTTGCAGCACGACTTCAACAACGACTGGACTTTGCTGGTGGGATTTGGCGCCCTCACCACCTCGCTGGAAGGCACGGCGGAAGACCCCGAGCTGGGGGCCGCCCGCAATCCCTTTCTGCTGAATGGTACGTTCCTGCCGGACAACATTCTGTCGCGGCGGCGGATTTCGCGTAACTATCACGGGAACGACTACGTTCCGCGCACTGAAATCACCGGGCGATTCGCCACAGTGGGACTCGAGCATCACATCCTGTTCGGCGCGGACTATGACTCTTTCAAACTCGATTCGGTCCAGGGCCGTTATCGGGCACCCGTCGTCAGTGCAACCTCGACACTGGCGCAGCTCAACGCCATCGATATATTCAATCCTGTTTACGGAATTCTGCCCGCGCTGTCACCGTTCACCCATACATTGGAACGGGACTATGCCTGGGGCACTTATCTCCACGACCAGATTGACCTCACGTCCCAATGGAAGTTTCATGCGGGCGTGCGCTATGACAACTATCGCCAACGGCTCGAGGACGACATAGCGCACTCGGTGTCGCATCAGAAGGTGAACGCGACCAGCCCCAGTTTCGGATTGGTCTATGAGCCGCTCAGCGCGCTGACCCTGTATGCGAGCTACGGCAAGGGATTTCGCCCGAATACAGGCCAGAATGCCCACGGTGTTGCGTTCGCGCCCGAGACGACGAAGTCATATGAGGTCGGGGCCAAGTTCAAAACACCCGACAACGCCTTGAGCGGCACGCTCGCACTGTTCAAGATGGACAAGACCAATGTGCTGACGGCGGATCCGGCCAATGCAGGTTTCTCACTGGCCGTGGGCGCCGCGCAGAGCAAAGGGGTCGAGGCGGATATGACGGCTCGGCTGCCACTGAATCTGCGCGCGGTCCTGTCCTATGCCTACGTGGATGCGTTCATCTCCAGATCGCTGTTGGACCCTAACTTCGCACGCCCGCTCGCTGCCGGCACGCCCCTGATCAACATCCCGAAGAACAGCGGCAATGTCACGCTCCTCGAGGACATTTCCCTGGGCGAGAGGATGCTGACCCTCGGCGCAGGAGTGAACTACGTGGGCAGCCGTTTGGGAGAGACCGGCACCAACTTCTATCTGCCCTCGTACACACTCGTAAAGCTGGTGGCTTCCTTCGATGTGACGGACAGGCTGCAGATCTGGGCCGAGGTCAACAATCTGCTCGACAAGGAGTATTACCCGAACTCGTATGCGCAGCTGTGGATCAACCCCGGTGCGCCGCGTAGCTTCATGGCTCGCGGGACCTACAAATTCTAGTGCCGCCACTGCACTGTTGGGTCGTCCGCGCCGCTCGAGGCGGGGCGACCCTTTTCTCTACCGCTCGGGACTGAACAGCTTGGCGAGCGGATAGTGGAGCTTCTCGATCGGTGACTTGATCACGATATAGCTGAAATACTTCGCAATGCCGATATCGCGCTCGAGAATTTCTTCGATGACTTTCTGGTAGTGCGATACGCCGCGCGTCAGGAACTTCAGCAGATAATCATAGCCACCACTGACCAGGTGGCACTCGATGACCTCATCGATGGTGCGGATACTCGCCTCGAACTTGATGAAGTCCTCGCGGTGATGATCACTCAAGGTGACTTCGGTGAACACCATGATGGTTTCGCCCAGCTTCGCCAGATCGATGCGCGCGTTGTAGCTGACGATGTAGCCGGCTTCCTCGAGGCGTTTCACACGCAGCAGACACGGACTCGGCGACAGTGCAACCTCTTTGGCCAGGTCGATATTGGTGATGCGGCCGTTGCGCTGCAACTGGGCCAGGATGTTGATGTCGATTCGGTCGAGCTTGAGTGCGGCCATCGGGACGTGATCCTCATCGGCGAATCCAGGCTCGACCCGCGCTTGCGCGAGCGAGGCTTCAGGCCCGCAATTCTTCTTGATGCGCTCTCACCATGTCTACGAGGTTCGCAAAACGGAATTCGTAGCGAACCGACTCGGGAGGTGGCCCGGCCTCTACTGTAGCATCTGCACCTGCCGTCTCGGGGGCACGGTATATCCAGGCAGTGGCCAGCCCGCAACGGATTGCCGGCGCGAGGTCCCGGGCCGGATCCCCGGCCGCATGCAGGATCTGGTGGCGCTCGAATCCCATCTTTCCGACCCGGCTCACCAGGCGCCTGAAATTCTCGAGGGCGGGCTTGTAAGAGCCGACCTCCTCGGCGGTCACCACATCATCGAAGCGGACCTCCAGCCGCCGGCTGCTGGCCGCAAAGCTGGCCCGATCGACGTTCGAGAGCACCACCAGCTTGAAGTACCGTTTCAGATATTGGAGGGCGGCAGGCGTATCGACGAATACCGGCCATCCGGGCACTGACATGCCGAACAGGGCATGGTCATCGTCCGACGCAAGCACACCCCACTCGCTCGCGAGGCGGCGATGCACCTGCGCCAACACCCCGGAATACAGCATTTCGGGTGTTTCCATCTGCTGCGCTGCTTCATGGCGGCTGAAGATCGCGAGCACTTCTTCCCGCCCCAGTGTGACGTGGCCGCCTTCCAGCAGAGGTCGCAGTGCTGCGTAAATGCCGGAGTCGCGGTCGATCAGCGTACCGTAGCATCCGAAACTGAGTGCCTTGAAGTCGGTCAGTCGCACCGCTCCCGTACTCCCTAATTCAACGCTTGCGAAACAAGTGCAAACACACGCCCATGTGGACTGCGTTTGAGCACAGGCCCACGCCGCATGACGGTCCCACGATCCACACACAAGAGCCCTGCCGCCTCGAGCCACCCGGCGAGCTGCGCAGCATCCGCTGGTATATCAATGCGCGCGAAACCGCTGTTGGCCTTTAATTGATATGCGATCAGGGCCATCGCCAGCGACTCATCAGGGGCTACGACCGGACCAATGACCGTTCCCCGACCTGACTGACGCGCCAGCGCAAATCCAGTGGGCTGCCCGCCGGTGACAGCGAGTACACCGGTGCCCGATTCCAGAACAGCATCAATCAACTTGCGGCGGTTCGCACCAAATGCCGCAGCGTCCAGATCGGACAGCGCAGCAAGATCGGCGTGAGCGACAGGCCGTAACACAGTATCGGGAGGGACCTCTGCGGCCGGAATCTTTGCGGGAGTCCCCTGGTACTGCCCGACGCTGTCCAGTTCCCGGAAACCACACCGCTGATAGAGAGTCAGTCCCGCCTTGGTCGCGATGAGTTGCAGTGTGCGCGAGCCTGCCTCGTCCATAACGGCATTCAACAACTTCCGTCCAATGCCCCGCCCCTGTTGCTCCTGACTGACCAGGACCAGTCCCACGGTTGCGAACGCATCACCGTATGGCCACCATGAAGCCGTGCCCAGCAGCTTGCCGCCGCCGTCACGAGCCGCCCAACCGAGTCCCAGGCGGTAGTGAAACTGCCAATCCTCCAGGCGGTGCGACCAGCGCTCCGCTTGGGTGAGTTTCAAGGCATCGGCAAGATCGCCCGGCTGCAGCCGACGCAGCGTGACCTCTTCCATCAGAAATAGCGCACCCACGTCTGGGGTGACGTCCGTTTGAAGCGGGTAAACGTCCGGGTTGGCAAGTAAAGCAGACACGCCAGTGCGACCGCTATCAACCAGATGCCCCAGACATGATCGACGCCGAATCGCTCCCCATGGTTCGCTCCGAACAGGGCAAGAGCCACTCGGTATAACACCAACAACGTATAGAGGTGCAGGAGGTAGAAGAACATGGGTGCACCGCCAAAGATCACCAGTGTGCGCGTCAGACGGTTGTCGCGGGACTCGAAGCTCGCCAACAACAAAAACGCAACTCCCAACGTCACCAGGAGGAAGTCCAGTGAGGGCGGGTATTTGGTGAAGTCGGCCCAGGACATCAATGTATGCACGAAGTCGGCGCCCTGCACCCAGGGCAAGGTCTCTCCATAAATGTTGAAGCCACGCAGCACCGCCAGCAGAGCCAGGCTTGCACCACCCAATGCCACCAGGATCCGGGTACGTCGAGCGGCGGCTACGGCGCGAGAATACAGTGGACCCGCGGCATATCCGAGCAGGATGACTCCAATCCAGGGCAACACCGGGTAGCTCACTCTGACCTGCAACGGGCCGTCCGCGCCGAACAGCGCGCGCTGATGCAGGAAGGCCCACAGGTAGTGCATTGCAGTGCCCGGCGGGAAGCTGACCGGTGTGAGCAGGTTGTGTCCGAAGACGATTACGAGTCCCAACATCCCGAGGGCCCATCGCGGCAGATCGCTCAGCAGGCCTAGAACGATCATACTCAGGCCAATGGCCCAGATCACCTGTAGCCAGACCACCGTGGGCGGGAATTCCCCGGACCAACTGAAGTTGACCAACGTGACTTCGAGCGCCACCAACAGCAGGCCGCGCTTCAGAAGAAAGCCGCGTACCGGGCGAGTGCCGCCTGAGGCCGGGTGGGCGTACAACCAGGCCGACAAGCCTGTCAGAAACACGAATGTCGGGGCACATAGGTGCGCGGAGAACCGCGTGAAGTACAGGTCCGGTGCGGTCGTGGCCACGTTGACGGGGTCGCCGACGGGAAAATGCCGGAAAAACGCCTCGCGCACGTGATCGACCAGCATCAAGAGCATCACGAGGCCGCGCATGACGTCGATCGACGCAATGCGTGATCGTGCGGGTAGCGCCCCCACCCGCGATATCGGGGCGGCCTGCGCGGGCACGTACGCAGGCGCGGCTGCCGCATCGGTAACTGTGGTCATCTGAGGCATCCGGAAAACCCTCATCGTTGCCCGAACCCAAATACCCTAAGCGCTTCCGAGAACAATAATCGGCTGCATTGGGCGATACACAGCATTTTTTATTGCGTACCGGCCGAAGTCTCGGCATTTGTTTGCGTGAGCCCTGCACTATTCTGCTCCGGTGAGCGAACCTAACGACACTCGGTTTTATATCGACGGCCAATGGCAGGACCGTCCAGGTGCGGCGCGGATCGCGGTGGTCGATCCCTTCTCTGAGCGGATCGTCGGACATGTCGCGGCCGGTTCGCCGGCTGATGTTGACGTCGCCGTGGCTGCCGCCCGACGCGCGTTCGACGGATTTTCGCGCAGTTCTGTCGAGGAACGGCTCGCGCTGCTCGGCCGAATCTCGACGCTGCTGAAACAACGCGCGGAATTCTTCGCGCACGCGCTCGTCACTGAGATGGGGACTGCAATCGGGTTCGCGCGGGCTTCGCAGGTACCTTTCGCGATAGAGCATGTGCGCGTACAGATGGAGGTGTTGCAGCGCTACGCCTTTCTTGCACGAGATGGCGGGATGACCACGGCCAAGGAGCCGATCGGTGTCTGCGCGCTCATAACGCCGTGGAATTGGCCTCTTTACCAGATTACCGCGAAAGTGGCGCCGGCCATCGCGGCCGGGTGCACCGTCGTGCTGAAGCCGAGCGAGCTTTCTCCCTACAGCGCGTTGCTCTTTGCACAGGTGGTGCACGATGCAGGTGTGCCGGCCGGGGTGTTCAACCTCGTGGGCGGCACCGGTGAGGTAGTGGGTGCGGCGCTCGCGGCACACCCGGACGTCGACATGATCTCCATTACCGGCTCGACCCGCGCCGGCGTGTTGGTGGCACAGGCCGCCGCAGTGACGGTCAAGCGGGTGGTCCAGGAGCTCGGCGGGAAGTCACCCAACCTGTTCCTCGACGATGCCGATTTCGAACAGGGCGTCGCGAAGGGGGTTCTGGCGGGCATGCGCAATGCCGGCCAGTCATGCAGCGCCCCCACGCGAATGCTGGTACCCGCCTCTCGCCTTGCAGAGGTGGAAGCGCTGGCGGCTAAGGCTGCAGCCGGTATCAAAGTCGGCGATCCACGCGATGAACAGACGACCATGGGACCGATCGCAAACGCCGCGCAGTTCGCGCGGGTGCAGGCGATGATCGCCGCGGGTATCGAGGATGGCGCCAGACTGATCTGTGGCGGGCCCGGTCGCCCGGCGGGCCTCGATCACGGCTTCTTCGCGCAACCTACGATCTTCTCGGACGTGACATCAGATATGCGGATCGCGCGCGAGGAGATTTTCGGCCCGGTGCTTGCGATCATGCCGTATCGGGACGAGGAGGAGGCGATTGCCATCGCCAACGACACTGTTTACGGCCTCGGCTCACACCTCCAATCCCGCGATCAGGATCGGGCGCGGCGCGTAGCAGGCCGGATCCGTGCCGGACAGGTCCACATCAATTATCCGGCGTGGAACGGTCATGCCCCGTTCGGTGGCTACAAGCGCTCAGGCAATGGCCGCGAGTACGGTGTCCACGGTCTGGAGGAATACCTCGAGACCAAGGCGATCATCGGCTACTGACATCTGTTAGAACGTGCACTATCACACACAGCGATGAAACGGAATTGTCCTTTGCCTGACAAAAACATCCTGGACCGTGCCGATCAGAGCGCGCCGACGCTGCAGAATCTCGGCACGCCCTGCCTTGTCCTCGACGTCGACCGAGTGGACCGCAACGTCGCCCGCCTCCGCTCCCGGCTCGATGCCCTTGGCGTAAGGTTGAGGCCGCACCTCAAGACGGCGAAGTCGATCGACGTCGCCAGGAGGGTCATGACGACCACCCAAGGCCCGGCGACGGTATCGACCTTGAAGGAGGCGGAGGAATTTGCACGGGCGGGCGTCAAGGACCTCATCTATGCGGTGGGGATCTCCCCCGACAAGCTCGATCGGGTGATCGCGCTGCGCGCCCAGGGTGTTGACTTGGCCGTCACTCTCGACACGGTTTTGCAGGCGCAAGCCGTTGCGGCGGCATCTGTGCGTTCGCAAGATCCGATCCCCGCCTACATCGAAATCGACTGCGATGGCCATCGGTCCGGTGTAACAGCGCATGACCGCGACCAACTCGTTGCCATAGGGCGAGCGCTCGAAGCGGGCGGCGCGAAACTTCGGGGCGTCCTGACCCATGCGGGTGCCAGCTACGACGCAAAAGGTGAAGAGGCCCTTCGGAAATGCGCCGAGGTCGAGCGCGCCAGTGCCGTACAGGCCGCAACTCTATTGCGCGATGCCAGTCTGCCCTGTCCCGTCGTGAGTGTCGGGTCCACCCCCACAGCGCATTTCGCGCAGTCGCTGGAGGGCGTGACGGAAGTGCGCGCGGGCGTTTTCATGTTCTTCGATCTGGTCATGGCAGGCATCGGTGTTTGTGCGATCGACGACATTGCCCTGTCGGTTCTGGCCACTGTCATTGGTCATCAGCTCGAGAAGGGGTGGATATTGGTTGACGCGGGTTGGATGGCGATGTCCCGCGACAGAGGGACCGCCAAACAAGCCGTCGACCAGGGCTATGGGCTCGTTTGCGACATCGATGGAAAGCCGTTCGATGATCTCATCTTGGCCGACGCCAACCAGGAACATGGGGTCATCGAGGTCAGAGCCGGTTCGAATGCTGCTCTGCCCGATCTACCGATTGGAACCCGTGTCCGCATTCTTCCCAACCACGCCTGTGCGACAGGGGCTCAGCACGCTTCCTACCACGTTGTCAGGAAGGCAGGGAATGTCGTTGGCGCCGAGTGGCCTCGCTTTGGAGGATGGTAATGAGCACCGTGATGCCCCCCGTCATCCGTGTCAGCACCGATCGTGTGCCCGCCGCTGGCGGTCATTATTCGCAAGCAGTCAAACATGCCGGGTTGATCTATGTGTCGGGACAACTCCCCGTTCAGTTGGGCGGAGCTCACGATACCAAGGCTGCATTCGAGGACCAGGCGCGGTTGGCGTTGGCAAATCTGCTGGCCATCCTGGATGCCGCTGGCAGCACTCCCAAACACTTGCTCAAAGTCACGGCATACATTGTCGGAATTGAAAACTGGCCGCGCTTCAATGCGGTCTATTCTGAAATGCTAGGCGACATCGAGCCCGCGCGATCAATCGTTCCGGTGCCGGAACTGCACTACGGCTATCTCGTAGAGATCGATGCCCTGGCAGCGGAAGGCCGCGATATCTGAAGCCTTCGATGTCCAAACGCCATTCCATAGACATTCGGGATATGGCTGATTCAGACACTGATCTGGATGGCGCGCTCGCCCTGTCCCGCGCGGTGAACTGGCCCTATCGCAAGGACGACTGGCGAGTCGCGGCGAGCCTGGGACACGGTGTCCTGGCGGAAGCGGATGGGCGCATCGTCGGGTCGGCCTTGTGGTGGCCCTATGGCGAGCGCCTTGCGACATTCGGCATGATTATCGTGTCGCCGGCGATGCAAGGCCAAGGCATTGGTCGCATCCTGATGGACAGCTTGCTGCGACAGTCGGGTGATCGCACGGTCCTTCTCAACTCCACCGAGGAAGGACTTGCCCTCTACCGCCATCATGGCTTTGAGGCCGTCGGAACGGTCCACCAACATCAGGCGTGGACACCCGCCGATTCGGCCGCCAATGTTCCTGTCGCGAGCGTCAGGCCGTTCCGGCCCTCGGACGAAGCCGCAATTATCGATCTCGATCGACATGCCAGCGGTGTGGACCGGACATGCCTCATCACGCGATTCATGGCGATCGGCGAGACCGTCCTGTGCGAGGCCGACGGGACCCTCACGGGCTTCGCAATCTGCCGCCGCTTCGGTCATGGCTATGCGATAGGTCCCGTGATCGGCCAGTCATCCCAAGATGCGCGGTCGCTGATTGGTTATTTTCTGCGCGAAAAAGCTGGGAACTTTCTTCGTGTCGACATACCCGGCGACAGCCGACTGGGCGAGTGGCTGGAAGGTTTGGGTTTGCCCGAGGTAGGCCGAGTCAAGACGATGGTGCGGGGGGCGCGACCGCCACAGACCGGGCCGGGACGCATCCTGGCCCTCGCGAGCCAGTCGCTCGGATGATGACGAGGTTCTCGCCAAGCGCCTCAACCGAAAGTCGGAATGTCATGAAACTAACTCCTTATTGGCTCGACACGGCCCCGCGCTTTACCGATGCATGGCGGGGTGGTGTCGAAGGTGAAGTCGATGTCGCAATTGTCGGCGGCGGTTTCACGGGCCTGTCCGCCGCCCGTGCGTTTGCGAAGAAAGGCGCCAGCGTCGTCCTGCTCGAGGCGGACCGTATCGGCGGATGCCAGTCGGGCCGCAATGGCGGCATGTGTAATAACGGGTTCGCGCAAGATTATTATGCAATGGTATCCCGCCTGGGTCCGCAGCTCGCACGGGCGCTCTATCGGAGTTTCGACGCCGCAGTGGACACGGTCGAAGCCATCATCAGTACTGAAGGGATCGACTGTAATTTCCAACGCGTGGGAAAGCTCAAACTCGCCGCCAAGCCCGCGCACTATGACAAGTTAGCGCGATCGCAGGAGTTGCTTGCGCGCGATGCTGACCCTGACACCCGCATGCTCACTCGCCAAGACCTGGCCAACGAGGTGGGCACAGACCGCTATTTCGGCGGTATGATCTTGCAGAAGAGCGCGGCCATGCACATGGGTAAGTTCGTGCACGGCCTTGCGACGGCGGCCGTCAGGCACGGCGCCAGAATCTATGAACAGGCGCCTGTCACGGCGCTGAAGCGTCTCAACGGCCATTCGCATCGCCTTTCCACCCGCCGGGGGTCGGTCGTCGCGCGACAGGTTCTCTTGGCCACCGGCACATCCTCCATCGGACCTCTTGCCCACTACCGGCACCGGATCGTGCCCGTGGGCGCCTTCATTATCGTCACCGAGCCGTTGCCGGTGAACCAACTCGACAGCTTGCTGCCCAGGCGTCGCAACGCAACAGACACGAAGAACTTCGTAAATTATTTCCGTGTTACGCCCGACAATCGCCTGCTGTTCGGCGGAAGGGCGCGTTTCGCAAAGTCGAACGCACGCTCGGACGCCAAAAGTGGCCACATCCTGAAACGTGCGATGGAGGCAGTCTTTCCCAGCCTCGCCAGGGTTCGAATAGACTATTGCTGGGGCGGCATGGTCGATATGACCGCCGATCGCCTGCCCCGCGCGGGCGAGCACGACGGGCTGTTCTATTCCATGGGATATAGCGGTCACGGAACCCAGATGTCGACCCATATGGGGAAGGTGATGGCGGAGGTCATGGACGGCAACACCTCGGCCAATCCCTGGGCGCAGTTCGACTGGCCGGCCATACCTGGGCATTTCGGACCAACATGGTTTCTACCCTTGGTCGGCGCCTACTACAGACTTCAGGATTTCCTCCATTGATCGGCGCGTACACAGAAATGCCTTTCGCTCGGCTCATGAACGGCGGTTCCACTCATGTCTCCAACAGTTAAGTTCATTCCCAGCGATGAAAATCTGCCGGAATCCGTGCGTGTCGTGATAATCGGTGCCGGCATCGTCGGCGCATCGGCCGCCTTTTACCTGGCGCGGCGTGGCATATCGGTTGCCTTGATCGAGAAGGGAAATGTGGGCTGCGAGCAATCCAGCCGCAATTGGGGATGGTGCCGGCAGCAGAATCGCGATGCGCGCGAAATGCCACTTGCCGTGCTTGCCATGCGGCTGTGGGATGAGGCGGCAGCTGAAATCGGCGAGGATCTGGGCTTCAGACGCTGCGGGCTGGTTTATGCTAGCGATGACGAAAAGCAGCTTGCCGACTGGGAGAAGTGGCAGGAGGTCGCGCGTGAATTTGGTGTCGAGACGCGCATGCTGAGCGCCATTGAAGCCACGCAGAAAATCCCCGCGACGAAGCGCAAATGGCGCGGTGGTCTGCACGCGGCCCACGATGGTAAGGCGGAACCGGCACTGGCGGCTCCCGTGTTCGCCTCCGGGGCGAGAAAGCTGGGTGCGACGCTCCACCAACAATGTGCAGCCTATGGAGTTGAGTTTGCCAACGGAACCGTGAAGGGTGTCCACACCGAGAAAGGCTATATCGCGACGGATGCAGTGCTGTGTTCGGCGGGCGCTTGGGCATCAGCATTCTGTCACTCACTGGGCATCAGTTTTCCTCAGGCGAGCGTTCGGCAGACGGCATTGCGGACCCGTCCCGCCCCCAATATCGGCGAGGCCATCTATACGCCCGATTGCGCCCTGACGCGGCGCCTGGATGGTGGCTACACGTTGGCAATCAGTGGCCGGGCCAACCTCGAAGTGACCCCGCAGAGTCTGCGATTTGCAAAGCCGTTCATGCCTATGTTCATCAAGCGATTGAAGGCTGTGCAGATATCCGCCGGAAAATCATTTCTGCGCGGGCCTGAATCGCTGGCCATGTGGTATTCCGGCAAACCTGAGCGCTTCGGTCAAATTCGCGTTCTCGATCCCGCCCCCAACCCGGGCACAATGCGAGCAGTGCTCGAGCGGGTCCGGTCCAACTTCCCGGCCCTTGCGAATATCGACGTCAGCGAAGCTTGGGGAGGCTACGTCGATTCGACACCCGATGCGGTGCCGGTGATCTCGCCAGTCGAGAATGTGCCGGGACTGTATCTCGCCGCAGGCTGCTCTGGCCATGGTTTCGGCCTTGGACCGGGAGTGGGATATCTGGCGGCTCAGTTGGTTGTCAATGACACTCCAAGCGTCGCCCCCGGCCCGTTTCGCTTGTCGCGATTGCGGGATGGGTCAAAGATCGAAGTCGGCCCGATCTAACTGGCTCGGCTTGCGACACACCCACCGTGCGGCGCAGATGAGAAGCGGGCGATGCGATACGCCTCCAGAGGTATGGTCGTCGTCCCCGTCTGGATCAGTTCAGCGAGCGTCTCACCAACACCAGGCCCAATCTGAAAACCTGAACCGCTGAACCCAAAGGCGTAGTACAACCCGGGGACACGTTCACTGGGCCCCAAGACAGGCAAGTGATCGGGCATATAGCCTTCGATACCGCTCCACACGCGAATGATATTCAACCGTCCGAGCGCGGGCGCGAGCCGCTGGATCTGCTTCAGCTGCATCAACGTGTTCTCAGGTCGCACGTACGCCCGACACGAGTCAGGATAGGCCGGTCCCCGAGTGCCCCCACCGATAATCAGGTTGCCTCGGGTAATCTGGCGGAAATACACGGTCTCCTGTTCAACCGGAGTAAACACGCCCGTGCTGGGCCGGATGCTGTACGGAACGGGTTCGGTGACGCACATCGTAGGCCCACGCGCAACGAGATCAACAGGCTCACCGAACTGCGCGGAAAAGCGATTTGCCCAGGCACCGGCAGTGACCACGAGAACAGGCGCGCGGAAAACCCGACCGTCCTCGCTGGTCACCCGAAAATCCGCCCCCTCCTTCTCGACGTTGACAATGTGAGTGTTCTCAAACACCTCGGCTCCAGCCCGCCGCGCAGCCCGCCCAAACGCCGGAGCCACCAGGCGCGGGTTGGCGTGCCCGTCGTGAAGAGAGTAAGAAGCTGCCAACACCTCATTACCCAGATAGGGGAATCGAGCGCGCATCGCGGCTCCACTGAGTATTTCCAGATCCAACTCATAGGCACGTGCCTCGCGGGCATACCTCTCGAACTCTTCAACCAACTCGGGGCGGTCCCGATAGCAGACACGCACGTGTCCCAGCTGAAGATATTCAACATCCGTGCCGACCAGCTCCTTCATGCGACGCCATGACGCAATGGCCCGGTTGGCGAGTGGCAGCTGCATCAGCGGCCGCCCCTGGCGGCGCACATTGCCGAAATTGACACCGCTCGCCTGCTGGCCGACCAGCCCCCGTTCGACCAACGAAACTGTTGAGCCCCGTTGACGAAGAAAGAGCGCGCACGAGCTCCCCATGATGCCGCCGCCAACGATTACGACATCCGATACCGCCTGTTGTCTGCCGTTGCCCACACTCATTTGGCTTCCTCGACAGATGCCGGCAGGCTTGCACTCAACACTGCTGCAATCTGCAACGGCTTGACGGGCGCTTGCCCACGTAGCCGGCCAACCTGCTCAATCGGTACATTCGCGGCATGAGCAATGATTTCCGCAGCGGCGTGGCCGCAATAGCGACCCTGGCATCGGCCCATACCGACACGGCTGAAGGCCTTGGCGCGGTTAGACTCACAGGCGCCCGTCTGTTGTATGACCTGGCGCAACTCACCAACGCTCACGGACTCGCAGCGGCAAACGACGGTATCGTCCGACAAACGGCCTGCCTGTTGCGCTGGCCATGGAAATGCCTGACTCAGACCTCGAGCGAAGCGGTGGAGCTTCTCGAGTGACCCTCGGAGCGCTGCCACCGTGTCAACGGCGGGTGCTTGCCCCAGGTCCTGCAGTACAGCGAGTGCCGCCAACCGCCCGCTGCTTTCCGCCGCATTGGCGCCCCGTATACGGGCGCCGTCCCCCGCTAAATAGACGCCGGATACAGAGGTGCGTCCATCCGGATCGACCTGCGGTAGCCACTGGCGGGTAGAGGGATCGAAATAGAAATGACATCGGGCCAGATCGGCAAGCTGTGTTTCAGGGCGCAGGTGATACCCGAGTGCGACAGCGTCGCACCTGAGCTCAACAACACGACCGCCGGAGTCCTTGAAGGAGATACCGCTGACGCCGTTCTCAGCCGTACCTGCAATTTCGAGAGGCTCGATACCCGTGTAGAGCGGTACGCCGGCGCTGCGCAGCCTGAGGGTAAGAAGCAACCCCTTCCACAGAGTTGCCGGTGCCGCCAACAAGCTTGGTAACGCACCCACTCGTGCCGACCAAGGCGCAGTATCGAGCACCGCCCTGACCCGAGCACCCGCCTGCTGATATTGGGCGGCCACGAGGTAGAGCAAGGCGCCGGTACCGACAAACACCACCTCGTTGCCGATTGCGCAGGCCTGGGATTTGAGTGCAACTTGCGCCCCACCCAGACTATAGGTCCCCGCCAGATTCCAGCCCTTGACCGGCATCAATCGGTCCGTGGCACCCGTGCAGAGCACCAGGGCGTCGAATGTTAGCGTGATATGCCTGGCTTCCTTCACCAGGTAAAGACTGTGACCTTCGATGTTCCAAACGAGTGTTTGCGGCAGATAATCGATCTGGCCGCGCAGACTCTCAAAGGTGCTGTGGATGGCCGCGGCGCGACCCGCCTCAGTCCCATACAGCTTCGAGTACGGCCGCGAGAAGCTTTCGGGCTGACGCCTGTAGATCTGGCCGCCATCACGCCGGTTCTCATCTATTAATGTAGGCCGGATGCCGGCAGCTACCAGGGCTTCGGCGCATCGGACTCCGGCAGGGCCGGCGCCAACGACGACTACTCGAGGTTGGGCCATGTGACCTCCGGTTGTTGTGTGCTGATGGCCATCCCCTCGCTCAGCACTGTTGAACAAGCACGAAGGCGGTTGCCATCTGAGCTCCAGACCCAGCAATCCTGGCAAGCCCCCATCAAGCAGAACCCCGCGCGCAGGCCACCACCGAATTCGGATGCGCGGACGTGCCCCATCGAAGTCAACAACGCCACGAGCAGAGTGTCGCCTTCGTAGGCTCGAATCACTTTGCCATCCACAATCAGAGTGACCGCACGCCGGCCCGTTTCGGCCAGTCTGACGAACCGGCCGGCCATTATACGGGTCTCTCAGGCGCAGACCCCTCAGGCCGGTTTGCATCCAGCGGAACCAACTTGCACATGTGTTGCAACTCCTCGTCACTGTGATGACAGAGTATTTGCTTACCATTTCGCGTGACTATCCGGGATGGCGGCTCCACGTTACAAACCCCGTCGATGCGAACCGGGCACCGCCGTAAGAATGTGCATAAACCCAGCGCACCGGAGCTGGCGCCAACAGGGGGTAATTGCACCGCCGGTGCAACCTCCTCGAGCCACCCTCTTCGCAATTCAGGCACTGACTCGACGAGCAGGTCGGTATACGGATGTGACGGCGCCACGGATAGCGCCTGGCGGCTCGTCGATTCGACTTTGCAGCCGGCATATAACACCAGCACGTCGTCACACAGCGAGCGCACGGTTGCAATGTCGTGGCTGATGAGCAGATACGAAACGTTGAGCTCGCGACGCAACTCGGCCATCAGATCGAGAATCGCGGCCGCAACGACGGTGTCGAGCGCCGAGGTCACCTCATCGCAAAGGATCAGGTCCGGCTCGGCGGCCAGGGCTCGTGCCAGGTTGATCCGCTGCTTCTGCCCTCCTGACAACTCGACACAGCGGCGCTGCATGAGAGCCGCCGGAAGGCGGACGCGATCCATCAGCTCCGCGATTCTTTTTTCGCGCACGTGACCACGCAACCCGTGGTACTGACTGAGCGGCCGGCCGAGAGTGCGCGCAACCGTGTGTGCGGGATTCAGGGCGGTATCGGCGTTCTGGAATACGATCTGTATGCGTCGCAACTGCTCGCGAGTGCGCTGTTCGAGCCCGGGGGCGAGCGGCGCGCCATCAAATTGGACCGTGCCGCCGGCAGGCGCGATGAGACCTGCAATCACCCGCGCGAGCGTAGACTTTCCAGAGCCCGACTCCCCAATCACACCCAGTGCGGCGCCCCTCTGCAGCGTCAGACTGATATCCCTCAAGACGAGCTTATTGGGAAGCCCGTGCCTGTCGCGCCGGCCATAACCTGCTGTCAATCCGTCGATGGCGAGTAGCGGCGGCGCGGCCGGCTTTTCCCCAGCATCCGGGCTTCGAGCGCTGCGAACAACGGGCCGGGCCGCCGCCATCAGCGTCTGCGTGTACGAGTCGCACGGCGTATCGAGAATCTGCCCGGCCGGTCCACACTCGCAGATCTCGCCATGATTCAACACAGCAATGTGGTCCGCGATTTGCGCTACCACTGCGAGATCGTGCGAAACATACACCGCCGTGGTGTTCCGGTTCCGGACAACCTGTTTGAACGCGCGGAGCACTTCGATTTGAGTCGTGACATCGAGGGCCGTGGTCGGCTCATCGAGAATGACCAGCTCTGGATCCGTAATGAGCGCCATCGCCGCCATCAGGCGCTGCAATTGGCCGCCCGAGACCTCATGCGGATAACGCCGGCCGATTTCCTCCGGCGCGGGCAGTGCCAGTGAGCGAAACAACTCAATGGCCTTCGCCTCCGCGGCGCCGCGCGTCATCACTCCGTGGATGCGCGCCCCCTCGATCACCTGGTCCATGATCGATTTCGCGGGGTTGAACGCCGCTGCGGCGCTTTGAGCGATATACGCCACCTGACGTCCGCGCAACTGCGACAACCCCTGGCCACCAAGAGACAACACAGCGGTCGCGCCGATTTGGACGGAACCGGCTGCAATGCGCAGGCCGCCGCGCGCGTAGCCCATGAGCGCCAGGGCGATCGTCGTCTTGCCCGAACCGGACTCGCCGATGAGCGCGAGCACTTCACCTTGCCGGATGGAGAAACTCACGTCCTTGACGATGATGTGCTCCTCGCCGGAATCGTTCGGCGCCACCACACGCAGGCCCGAGACTCGTACGAGATCGTTCATCGCAGTGCACCCTGGGTGAGGCGCCGCGTGCGGCCAGGCAGGCTATCGATCAACAGGTTCACACCGATCGTCAGGGTTGCGATGGCCAGCGCCGGCATGATGACCGCCGGGGAGCCATCCGCCAGGCCGGAGATATTTTCGCGCACCAGCGATCCCAGATCCGCCGCAGGCGGTTGCACGCCCAGGCCCAAAAAGCTCAACCCGCTCAGCAACAGCACCACGAAGACGAAGCGCAGAC
>Ga0207641_10000136_pt1 | contig 108105 bp, 106 predicted proteins | sample KBSSwiS62_FD_184306 | JGI IMG/M metagenome (GOLD analysis project Ga0207641, IMG submission 184306) | Switchgrass rhizosphere microbial communities from Kellogg Biological Station, Michigan, USA - KBS Switchgrass S6-2 (SPAdes) (version 2) | ecosystem: Host-associated > Plants > Roots >...
GCCGATGAGCATGCCGGGAGCGTCGCAGATTCTAGTCGCAGAACCTAGTCATTCTGCAGCTGTCTTCTGCGACATCGATCCATGAGGGCAGCGGTAGAGCTACCTGCATCTGTCGCAGAACTTAGGAATTCGCCGGAGCGGCCGGCTAGCAGACCTTCGAACGACCGAGAAGGGGTGGCAGATGGACGTTAACGGCGGGATCGCGCGTCGTCACGAGAGCTTCATGTCGCTGAGCCCGCGCCCACGCACGCCGTCCGCCCAGTTGCCGAAGAACCCGCCGCTCCGGCCGTTCCGGGCGGATAAGCCATAGAGGCGCTAGGAAGTGAGCGCGAGCGGAGGGGTGACGCGTATCGCGCCTTGGTCGGCGGCCTGGAGCGGCGAACAGTCGTTGACCGTGGACCTCTCGCGCGATTTTCCGGGGCTGCTGGAGGTGAACCAGGCTCAGGCGCCCGGCGCAGGGGAGCCGCTGTTCGGAGCCATGAACGCCACGCGCCTGCGGCGCGGGCTAATCGACCTTCTCTGCCATGTGTGCGGAAAGCCAACAGTGAGGCAGGACCGCTACATTTTTCCTGTTGCCTCCGGCGGCCTGGTGATCCTTCAGGACGGCTCTCGCCAGTATGGCTGCAACCTGCCGCCCATGCACCAAGCCTGCACGGTCCGCGCATCGCACGCCTGTCCTCACCTGGCCAAGGTCATGGAACCGCCACTCAGGTGCACCCGCGACGAGGGCCGGCTGATCCATCGCACAGACGTGACGCCGGGGCTCGAAGGCATCGCTAAGACGCTGCCACAGGGCGTGGACGTCGTGCTCTCCTGCTATCGACTGTACGGAAAAGAGTTCACCGCGAAGGTGATGGCCGCGCGTGCGTCGTGGGAAGGCGCTGTCGCGGAACGAAGGAAAAGGGCAAAGCGAGGCAACTGAGGCTCGCACGCGCAGCGAGCAAGGTTCACGCAGCGTCTAGCGCAGCCCCTCCACGCGGCTGCATCGGACGGTCAGTTCCGGCTCAGACGCTTGGCCATCTCAAGATGCTTCCGAAGCACGGGCACGGTCTGCTTGACGAGATGGCTTCGCCGGCGCGATGCGCGAACGGCAAGACCTGTTCGCGCGCCCGCGAATGATCTTCGTGGAGGGTATGGCCGTAGGCCCGCAAGGCCGGGCTTTCACCACGGCTCCGCCGCCAGCTTGCCCAGCATGATCTCGGAGTTATCACCTCTAAGTGCTTTTTCGAGGAAACCAGCTTCTCCGGCGCTTTGCGCCGAAGCGGCCGAGGCGCACGCGACCGCTGCGACTGTAACGGCAAGCCAGAGGTTAGCCGCCGCTTTGGTTCGGAGGCGTTGAGGCGGCGGGCCACTGGCGTCGTCGCTACGTCATGAAGTTCGGATTCCGCTTCAATCGCGGCCAGGTTCACCAGGTCGCGCATAGCCTCATGATTGTCCCGGCCTTGGAGCGAGGAGGGGTGGACAAGCCGGTCCTGCTTCTCCGCGAAGCGAGCGACCGGGGCCTCGGCCAGCCACCAGAGCTCTTGGTGACGGAAGACCGCCGAATCGATTGCGGTCGTGTTGAGCTCGAATCGCCCCGCCGCCTGCCAGACGTCCGGGAAGCGCGAGGCAGGATCGAGGGTGAACCCGGACCGATTCGCCTGGGAAGCCATCCAGGTCTCGCGCTTGGCCTCGAAGAGGGACAGGTGGGAGAGGCGCCAGGGCTCGCGCAGCACCGTCGTTCGGTCGACGAGCGCAAGATGGGAGTCGAAACGCAGGCAGTCGATCGCACCGCGCCTGGTGCGGTAATCGTACGGCAGGCCGTCCCACCACAAGTCGAATGGGCCGGCCAAGAAGGCCGACGGCAGTTCCCACTCGAGAGAGCGGATGGCCGCGGCCGTCAGAGCCTTTTAATCCCGGCCGGCCTCGATGCTGATCCGCGCCAGTCCGATGCGCCAGATGTCCTTGGTCACGGCCAAGCCGTCCTGGGGGCATGCGGAAACGCGCCGGTCGCACGGCGGACGGTGCTGGGAGGACTGGCGAGCCTGGCCGCCGCGCCAGCGTTCGCGTCGGCGAGGGCGGCGCCGCCCGTCGGGTTCCTCGCGCTGGGTGACTGGGGACGACGCGGCGATATGATCCAGCGCTCGGTCGCCCAGGGGCTAGCCCTCACCGCGCGCGATATCGACAGCCGCTTCGTCATCGCCGCCGGCGACAACTTTTATCCCAGCGGCGTCGCGTCGGTGACCGATCCGCACTGGCGGCAGTCGTTCGAGGATGTCTACACCGACGCCGCACTGCAGACGCCCTGGTGCGCCGCGCTAGGAAACCACGACTACCGTGGCGAGCCGCAGGCCCAGGTGGCCTACACCCTGCTCGGCCGACGCTGGCGGATGCCCGGTCGCTACTACTGGATGTCCGGCGCGGCTCTGGGCGCGCCGCACCTCGATCTCTTCGTAATTGACACCCCTCCGCTCGTGGACGACGCCAACCTCGGTGAGCGCGTGCAGCAGCTTTGCCGTGGCCACTGGTGGGAGGAGCAGGCCGATCCGCAGATCGCCTGGCTCCGTACAGCGCTCTCGCGCTCACGCGCGCCCTGGAAGATCGTCGTTGGTCATCACCCGATTTATTCGGGCGCGCACGGTGACTCCCCGGTGCTGATCGCACGCGTGGCGCCTCTGCTCGAAACGTTCGGGGTACAGGCGTACGTCAACGGCCACGACCACGACCTGCAGCACATCCGACGAGGCGCGGTCGACTACATCTGCACCGGAGCTGGTGCTGCTGGAGGCCGTGTCCGGTCCATTACAGGCACGCGCTTCTGCCTGGGGCGTCCGGGCTTCGCCAGCTTTCGATTGGCCGACCAGCTGCTTCGACTGGAGTTCCGAGACGCCAGCGGCCGCGTGGTCTACGGCGCGGATTTGCCTCGAAAGCGTTGAACCTCCGATTCGTTGAGCGCGTTTCGGTCGCTCGGACGGAGGCGAGGGATCGCGGCGCCTGCGTCACTATCATCAACAGAATGGTGGCGACCGCGATGCTGGGCGCACAGCGCAAGGTCGCCGTACAGTCGTGGCCTGCTGGAATCGCCGCGCAGCTTCTTAAAAGACCCGTTCCACTCTGAAGCTCAAGGTGCGCGGCCGCAATGGCGTCACCGGCGTGGCGGTGCGCACGGTAAAGGGGTTTCCATAGGCAAAGGTGTCTCCATAGACGTTCGCGGGGTTATCGACGGCCAGCGTGCCGCTCCAATTCGGGCCCTGCAACGTCACGGCGATACGTCCGGTGAGGTATCCGCTCATGCGTGGGGAAGTCTGGGCGTCAAACGTCAGGTGAGAGGCCCCCACGTAGACGACGCGTCCGTCGAAGCTCATCGTCCAGACGCTCGACAGCGGCACGGCATAATGGGCGAGAAGTGAGCCCGAGACGCTTGGGACACCGGCCAAGGAGAGTTCCGGCCGCGTCGGGAACGCCGGATTGGCGCGGTCAAGCTCCGGATGATTGAGCAGCAGCGAGGAGCGCAACGTAAGCTCCCCGGACCGATAGCTCCCCTCAAGCTCAAGCCCCTGAATCGAGCCGTCTCCGATATTGGCCGTGAACGGAAGGCCGGACGGCAGCAACTGGTCGCTTTGGATGTTTCTCCAGACCGAATCGAAGGCCGCGGCCCGGAAGACCAGCCGCCCGTCCCAGACCTTCATTCGGGTTCCCAGCTCGAAGCTCCAGAGTTCGTCCTTGCGATAGACCCGCTCGGGCGGCGGGCCGCCCGGCTCGCTGAACGTCTGGCCGGGCCCTGCCGTCGTGTTCAATCCAGGTGAGCGGTACCCCTCGGCGGCCTGGGCGTAGACCAAGAATGTCGGCGAGCGGACATAGGACAGCACGAGCTTCGGAGCGAATCCGACCACATCCACATGGCCGCTGAACGGCATGGCCGGAGCCCCGGCAGCGACGGCAAGCTGGCTCGCCACCTGGGTATGGACGGTGAACAATCGCCCTCCGACCGTCGCGGCGAAGCCGCCCCCGAGCGGGGCGGTTACCTCGCCGAACAGCGCGGCCTCGGTGAGACGTTCGCGCCGGTCCTCATGGAAGTAGACCGGCCTCGCCTGATCGGGCGGCGACAGCGACAGTGAAACGCGTTGCGTTGTTTCGGCCAGGAACCCGCCAGCCAGCCATTGCCATCGCGCCGCGGGCTTGGCGGCGAGAGAGCCTTCTGTCACCAGGCTGGAGATCGCATCGTGATCGTTGAAAGCTAACGGTCCGGACGGAGCGGGCGTCGGCGGGGCCGCGGTCGCGTCGTAGCGGCTGGTGACCTGGTGGCGAACGGCCGCCGCCGACAGGCGCAGGTCCGCCCAACCCAGGTCACCGCGTACGCCCAGGTGAGCTTCCGAGAAGTCGTTGTCGTGTGGCTCGGCGACTGCGGCGCTCCGCGCATAACGGGTGCCCGCCAGGGCGTATTGAGTATCGTGAGCGGTGATCGCCTGTTCGACGAGGCCCGCGGTGAGCGTCCAGTCCGCGCCGAGCGGCTGCGCCAGCGACAGCCGGTAGCCGCTACGCACCGTGCGGTTGACGTTGCTGCGTCCGTGCACCGGATCGTCGATGTAGCCGCCATCGTCTTCGCGATAGCCCACCAGGCGCGCGGCGCCGCCCAACCCCGGGATCGGGACGTTCAGCATGCCTTCGAGCAGGTTCGAGGGCTCGGCGCCGCCCACGCCTGCGCCAACCGCGATCCATCCCGAGCGCGCCTGAGGATCCGGAGCTCTCGGGATCAGGTGGACGATGCCGCCGAGGGAACCTGAGCCGTATAGAGCGCCTTGCGGCCCGCGCAGCACCTCCACCTGCGCCATGTCGACGAGCCGCAGATCCGGGTCCGGCGCGTTGTAGGTCAGCCGTACGTCGTCCAGGTAGATGCCGACGGTGGATTGGGTGCGCCCGGTGAGCGGTCCATCCGAAAGACCTCGCAGGAAAATCTTGTCGCGACCGGCGCCGAGATTGGTGACAGTCATCGATGGGACGGCGAAGGCCAATCCGGCGGTGTCGGATATCGCCTGTTGGCCAAGGTTTCCCCCATCGACCACGCTGACCGGATAGCTCAGGCGATCGGCTGGCGTCGGGCGGCGGGTGGCGACGACCACGACCTCACCCAGACGCTCGGGTGGAAGCGACGGCGACGGCGCCACGGCCGCTCGCGCAGGGCGGGGCGGGGCCGCGACAATTTGAAAAGCCTGCGGGTCCAATCTGCGGAAGCTGCAGTTCGTGCCCTCCAGTAAACGACGCAATCCGTCCTCGACGGTGAAGCGACCGACCAGGCGTTTGGACTTTGCGGCGCAGGCGGCGGCCGCGGGGGATATGCCTATGCTGATGTGAGCCTGGGTGGCGAACTGCAGCACGCCCGAAGCCAGATCACCCGCCGGCACGTCGAAGGCCTGTACCTCAGGAGCGGCCCAGGCGACGGTGGCCACGCCCAAGGCTACGGCCACACCTGCGCCCAGGCCCCCAAGTCCAACCTTTGACGCCAACACCCCCTCCCAGACACGGAGGCCTCAGCTTAGGTTGAATTGGCCTTGGCTGCGACTCAGGGACACCCCGAGGTAGCCGCTTAGCCGCCGAAGCAGCTGCTCCTGGTCTTCCAACTGGAGAACGCCGGTGAACCGGCGTTGCGCCACAGCTGGCGAAACCTGCACGGGCACCTCGTATCGACGATTCAGATAGGCCACGATCTCGCCCACTGGCTTGTCCCGACAGTCGAGCCGACCTTCTGTCCAGGCGAAGGCCGCCGCCGGATCGACGCGGGCCAGGGTGGTGACGGCCCCCTCGGTATGGCGGAGCTCGTCGCCAGCGGTGAGACGAGCGACCGGCGCAGCGCCACGGCTGTCCTGGCGGACCTCGACGACGCCGCGGCTCACCGTCACCACCAGGCGGCGGTCGTAATGGCTGATGTTGAACCGGGTGCCGACTACCTTTACCTCGTCTTCGCCGACGCGGACCTTGAAAGGCCGGCGAGCGTCGTGAGCGACGTCGAACGTCGCCTCCCCTTGCGCCAACTCCAGCCGCCGCGCCCGCCAGCCCAGCCGCACCTTCAGAGTCGATCCGGAGTCCAGCTGTATTCGGCTGCCGTCGGACAAAGCGATCGCCTGGGTCTGCCCAACGCCGGTTCTATAGAGGACTTCCGGTCCTTGGGCAGACCGCCAAGCCAGCGGCGCGATCAGTAGGCTCGCAGCGGCCGCCGCCAGCGCGCCGATCGCAAGCCACCGTCGGGGTCGGCGGCGCAGGGAGACGACCTTGGCCGCGGCCTCTTCCAGGCCTTCGCTCAGTTCGGGCGCGACATCGGAGACGTCGGCCCAAAGGCGCTCGGCCTCTTCGAATGCGACGTGGCGCGCTTGTGAACCCGCAAGCCAGCTCGTCAACGCGGCCCAATCTTGGTCCGTGGCCGCGTCCGACTGCACGCGCATCAGCCACGCCGCCGCTTCGTCGCGGAGCGCCTCGCTGATCGGATCTTCGTCTCGGCGGGTCATGATCGGGTCGCTTCGCCAGGCGCTCGCGCGCCCTGTCCGCTGCTCATGACGACAAGCCGGCTTTGGCTCCTCCAGAACTTCCTCGCGATGTTCATCGTGCGGCGTTTCCCAGCCGGCGCTGGATCCTGCGCAGGCAGAGCATCATGTATTTCTCAATGCTGGAGCGGGACAGACCCATGGCTGTGGCCGTCTCGGCATGGGTCAGACCCTCCAGCTTATGCAGACGGAAGGCTTCGCGGGCCGGCGCGGGCAAGTCGCGGATGGCCTCCACCACTTGCGCCAGGGTTTGGCGCGCCGCCAGCACGCGCTCCGCGCCAGGTTCGGCCGCGGCGTCGACACCCCCCACGACATCCCCCGCAGCATCGCGCCACTCGGTTTCACGATGAAGCGCGCGGCGGCGCATCTTCACCTGGTCGAGCATCAGGTTGGTTCCAAGCCGGTACAGGTAGGCCACGGGATTGCCCACGTCGCCGGGCGGGCGGGCGGCAAGCCGAAGGTAGATCTCCTGCACCAGATCGCGCGCGGCCTCCTCGGAACGCAGGCGCAGACGGAAATAGCCCACCAGCTCATCGCGGCGCCGCAGATAGGCCGTCAGAAGCGGATCGTCTTCAGAGTCGGCCAAGCTTGAATGTGTTCCGAAGCCGCGCCGGGCAGGACGCCTGCGCCTGACGACGCTGAATCGATGTTCTCCACCCCCGGCGCAATGCGCAATCGCAAATTGGATGAGGAGGTCGAAAGGGCGCGTCGTCCTGAATGCGGAGAGCGGCGGGGGGCGCTCAGGCGGCGGAGGTTGGCCTTGCGGAATGCTGTGTTGTCCGAGACGGACGAGCGCATCGACCCTGGTTTCGGAGGTCCCGCGACGGGACGTTTGAGAGTCCAGTGTCTCGGTCCCGAAAGCCCCTCGCGACGCCCAGCCGAAACGCTGATTGAGCGGACATACAGCCAGGCCTTCTGCGGGCTCGTGCGTCGCCACTATCCCAATCTCGTCTGTGTTAGCGACGCTTCTGGAGAAGTGCTGGCGGCGGCGGGGGTGCGGCGTGCGCAGGATGAACCGCTGTACCTCGAGCAGTATCTCGACGCGCCGATCGAGGTCAGCGCCGCGCGCGTCGCCGGTCGCGCCGTCGCGCGCGCCGAGATCGGCGAGATCGGCAACCTCGCCTCGGAGGATGCCGACGCGTCGGCCTGCCTGTTCCTAGCGCTCGCCGAGATCCTCGCGCAAGCGGGGTGCACCTTCGCCGCCGCCACCGCGACGCGGCGACTCAGACTGCGTTTCCAGCGCCTGGGCTTTCCGATCCAATCGCTAGCCCCGGCCTCCGAGGATCGCGTCGACGCTCACGCGGCGGACTGGGGGAATTATTATAGTTGCGGACCGGAGGTGCTGATTGGCGCCGTCGCCCCTGCCCTGCTGCGGCTGCGGGCGGGGCGGTTAAGCTGCTTCAAGAGCGCCGCCGCATGAGCCAGGTCCTCTCGGCGATCCGGCGGCGCGCCACCGCCGACCGAAACGCGCTCGCCCTCAGCACTACGGACTTGGCTTGGACCTACGGCGAGCTCGCCGAGCGGGTCGACCGAACCGCCGACTGGCTGTGCACGCTCGCGCCGCAGCCAAGCGCTCCGGTGGCGATCTCTTTGGAGAACAGCTGCGCGTGGGTGGTCATCGATCTGGCGCTGATGCGGCTGGGCTGGCCCAGCCTCCCGCTGCCCACCTTCTTCACCGCAGAGCAGAGAGAGCACGCTCTTCGCGACTGCGGCGCGGGCCTGCTGATCGAGGCGGACCTGAACGCGACGTCACGCGTGGCCGGCATCGGCGTTCGCGCCCGACGTCTGGACCTTGCGCCGGTGCGCCTGCCGGCCGGGACGGCGAAGATAACCTACACGTCAGGCTCGACAGGCCGACCCAAGGGCGTCTGCCTGTCGCTCGATCAGGTGGAGGCCGTCGCCGAGTCGTTGGTGACGGTGATCGGCGAGGATTACGCGGGCGCGCACCTTCCCCTCTTGCCGCTCTCGGTGCTGCTGGAGAACGTGGCCGGCCTCTACGCCACGCTCCTGGCCGGCGGCCGCTACCATGTCATGGCGCCCCAAAAGCTCGGCCTCGCCGATCCCTTCCGCCCTGACCTGATGCGCCTCGCCTCGACGATCGCCGGGGAGCGGGCGAACAGCCTCATCCTCGTCCCCGAACTGTTGCGGGGGCTGGTGTCGGTGATGTCCGTCAGCGGGTTGCGCTTTCCGGAGCTAGGTCTTGTGGCTGTCGGCGGAGCCAAAGTCTCACCGAGCATCCTGGCCCACGCCGGGCGCCTGGGGCTGCCCGTGGTCGAAGGTTACGGGCTCACCGAGTGCGCCTCCGTGGTGGCGCTGAATGCGCCCGGGGCGGAACGGCCAGGCACGGTGGGGCGGCCATTGCCGCACGTGGAGCTGACCGTCGACGACGGAGAGATCGTCGTCGGGCCGCGGCCGTTCCTGGGCTATGCCGGGGGCGAACCTTGCGAAGGGGCGGTGCGGACCGGCGATCTCGGTCAGCTCGACGCGGACGGCTACCTGCGCCTCGATGGCCGGCGCAGCAATCTGATCATCACCGGCTTCGGGCGCAACATCTCCCCCGAATGGGTTGAGAGCGAGTTGCTGGCGCAGGACGAGATCCGCCATGCGCTGATCTACGGCGACGGCGAAGCGGCGCTCGGCGCGATCCTCACGCCGCTCATACCGGGGATCCCGGCCGAAGCGATCGCCGCTGCGGTGGCGCGAGCCAACGCTAACCTACCGGACTACGCGCAGATCAAACGATGGACCGTCCGGCCTGCCTTCGATCCCGCAGTGGGCGAGCTGACCGGCAACGGCCGACTCCGGCGCGCCGCAATTCTCGCCAGCCATCTAGCCCGCCAAGCCTGAGTTCAAGAGAAGCGATTTCAGTGCACTTTTTCGAAGATCTGGTCGCCGCGACCGCAGGTGAGCGGACGCAGTTCGCGTCCGTCCCGCAGCTCCAGGACGGCCTGTCCGGCCGGATCTCCCGCGCCACCTACCTCGCCTATCTCACAGAGGCCTATCATCACGTGCGCCACACGGTGCCGCTCATGCAGGCGGCCCGCGCCCGCATGGACGCGAGCCGCGAGCGGTTTCGTGACGCGCTGGGCGACTACATGGCTGAGGAAGCCGGCCACGAGGGCTGGATCCTGGATGACATCCGCCACGCCGGCGGCGATTGGCGGGCCGCGCGCGACAGCGCTCCGCGAGGCGCCACCCGAGCGATGATCGACTACGCCTACGCCTATGTCGAAAGCGTCCACCCGATGGGGCTCTTCGGGATGATCTATGTCCTGGAAAGCGTGAGCACGCAGCTCGCCACTCGCGGCGCAGCCGCGGTCGCCGACAGCCTCGGTCTGGGCCCCGAGTGCTTCACCTACCTGACCTCGCACGGATCGCTCGACCTCGAACATATGGCCTTTTTCCAGCAGCTTATGGGCGAGGTCGCCGAGCCCGCGGACCGCTCTGCAATCATCGCCATGGCGAACGCGATGTTCCGCCTGTTCGCCGACGTCTTCCGATCCATCCCCCACGACAGGAACGCCGATCATGCGATTTGAGGGACTGAGAATCCTGGTGACTGGCGGCTCCGGCGGGCTGGGCCGCCCCTTGTGCGCTCAGCTGCGGTGGAAGGGCGCCAAGGTCACCGTGCTAGACCGCGCCCCGCCCGCCGATCCGACGATGGGATTCCTGCAGCACGATATCTCGACGACGGACGGGCTCGAGGCCGCGGTCATCGATGTGCGGGAAAAGCACTGGGACGTGCTCATCAATCTGGCGGGCGTTCAGCACTTCGGTCGGCTGGAGGACCAGGCGCCCGACCACCTGCTCGCCAGTTACATGGTCAACCTGGTCGCCCCCGTGCGTCTGACGCAGGCTGTGTTGCCGACCATGAAGCACTACGCGCGCGGCCATATCGTCAACATCGGGTCGATCTTCGGCTCAATCAACTTTGCGCATTTCGCGACCTATTCGAGCGCCAAGGCCGGCCTGCGCGGGTTCAGCCAAGCGCTGCGCCGCGAAGTCGCCGGGGCGGGCGTGAACATCACTTACGTGGCGCCCAGGGCCGTGCGCACACCCTTAAACACCGCGCAGGTGATGGCCTTCGCCAAGGCGACCGGCATGCGCTTCGACGATCCGGAGCGCATCGCGGGCCTGATCCTCGAGGCCGTCCGACGCAAGCGTGCGGAAGCCTACTTCGGCTTTCCCGAAAGCCTGTTCGTGCGGGTGAACGCCCTCCTGCCCGGCGTGGTCGACCGAGCCCTCTGGGCGAACGACCGCAAGGCCGCAACCCTCTTCCGCACCTGAAGGAGATGTCGATGAAACCTGCCTTCGCTGGCGCCGCCCGCGCGCGGCGCGCCGCAATCCGTCAAAGGCCGTTTCGCTCCACGACGATTCTGGCTGCAGCACTCTTTGTGACGATGGCAGCTTCGGGCACTTCAGCACGGGCGTCCGACAATCCCGCGATGGACGCGGCTGTTGCCCGGGTCCAGCACGAGTGGGAACGGATCAAATACCAGACAAAGGATCCGGCCGTGCAGCACGCCCAGATCCAGACGCTGGCGCGCGACGCCGCCGCGTCGGCCGCGCGCTATCCAGGCCGTGCCGAGCCGCTGATCTGGGAAGGCATCGCACAGAGCGAACAGGCGGCGATGTCCTCAGGATTCAGCGCGCTTGCCGACGCCAAGGCCGCGCGGAGGTCGTTCGAGCAGGCGTACCAGATCGACCGCGGAGCCCTGGAAGCGGGTGCTCCGACCAGCCTCGGCACACTGTATTATCGGGTGCCAGGCTTCCCGATAGGCTTCGGCGACAAAGGCAAGGCGCGGCGCTACCTGGTCGAAGGCGTAACGCTCGCCCCCGACGGTATGGATGCTAATTATTTCTACGGCGACTTCCTGATGACCCAGGGCGAGTACGCGTCCGCCGCCAAGGTGCTGCAGCACGCCCTGGCGTCGCCGCCGCATCCGGACCGTCCGGTGTGGGATGCCGGAAGACGGGCGGAGATCCGCGCCCTGTTGGTCAAGGCGAACGCGAAACTGCCGCGGTCGTGAGCGGTGGCTTCGCTCGCCGAAGGACTTGCCGGGCAGCTCGAAAACCCGCGCGGCGCTTTGGGGCATGTTATCGGCGCCCTCATGCGCATGGTCAATCGCGAACCGAACGACCTCGCGCTCAAAGCCCTGGGCGTCTGCAGCGGCGATGACGCACTGGAGCTTGGCTTCGGCCCGGGAGAAGGTGTCCGGGCGCTTGCCCGGCTAACGTCTGGTGGGACAGTCCACGGGATAGACCAGTCCGCCGCCATGCTCGCCCAGGCTCGTTCGCGCAATCGCGCCGCGGTTGACGATGGGCGGGTGCGGCTGTCCTTGGCGAAGTTCGACGCAACGGGATTGCCCGATCTGTCGGTCGACCGAATTGCAGCGGTGAACGTGGCCTACTTTTGGCACGACGGCCGCGAGGTGCTGACGGAACTTGATCGAGTTCTACGGCCGGGAGGGCGTATCAGCCTTTATGTTACCGACGCTGCGGCGATGTCGCGCTGGGCGTTTGCCGCCTCCGGTCACCATCGGCTCTTCGATGCCGCGGGGCTCGCGGCGTTTCTCTCATCGGGGCCGTTTCCAACGTCGGCCATCCGCATCATGCGTAGGACGTTACGACTGGGTGTCCCTGGTCTGGTGGCGGTGATCGACAAATCCGCGACCGCCGCGGCGGCTCCACCGCCCCATCTGATTGCAGGCGAACGCGGGAGCGTCGAGTGCTGAGGCGTTCAATTCGTTGCAAGCCGCAGGGGGATTCATGTCGCGCCTTCGGATGCATGCAGAGCGTCACGCCGTAGAGCGTATCGGGTGGCTGAGGGCGGCGGTTCTCGGGGCGAACGACGGCATCGTCTCGACGGCTAGCCTGCTGGTGGGCGTCGCCGCAGCCGCAGCCGCGCGAAACGAGGTGCTCGTCACCGGGATAGCCGGCTTGGTTGCGGGGGCCATGTCCATGGCCGCCGGCGAATATGTGTCGGTCAGCTCCCAGGCCGACAGCGAGGCCGCCGACCTCGCGCGCGAACGCACCGAGCTTGCCAATGAGCCCGAACAGGAATCCGCCGAGCTCGCCGCCATCTACCAGGCGCGTGGCCTGCCGCCCGAGCTTGCCGGGAAGGTCGTCGAGCATCTGGAGGCGAACGATTCGCTGGCCGCGCATGCCCGGGACGAGCTTGGCATATCAGAGCACCTGTCGGCGCGCCCGGTCCAGGCGGCGCTCACCTCGGCCGCCACCTTCGCCGTCGGCGCGGGCCTTCCGCTCGCCGCCGTCGCTGTCGCTCCGGCGCAGTCGATGGCCCTTGCAGTGTCCGGCGCATCTTTGGCGTTCCTGGCGCTGCTCGGCGCGGTCGGCGCCAAGGCGGGCGGGGCGTCTATCTGGAAGCCGACGGCTCGTGTGACCTTCTGGGGCGCCCTGGCCATGGCGGTTACGGCGGTGATCGGGCGGCTGTTCGGCGCAGTCGTCTGACCAGCTCTCCCCGAACCTTTCCCAGGACCGCTGTCCGGATGGTGACGAGGCGTGTCCGCCGCCTTCAGGGAGAGGTCGGCGCTCGATCAACGTCGCATCAGCTTCAGAACACACCTGCGAGGGTCAGGCCTAAGCCGCTGCCGTCGGACCAGGGCGCCAGCATCACGCGCGCGTTGTGCCGCGTGGTGAACAGGTATGACGTACCCGCGCCGAGCGCCGCACCGGCAACCACGTCGTACCAATGGTGGTCATGCGACTCGACCCTCGCGACTCCGACGAGCGTGGCCACGCCTAACGCCGGCGCCCCGACCTCCCATCCATATCGTTTCTCCAGATAGGCAGCGGCAGCGAACGATCTGGAGGCGTGACCTGAGGGGAATGAATTGCGGTCCTGACGATTGGGCCGCTCTTCTCGGAAGGCGTGTTTGAGGCCGTACGTCGCCAGTTCCGTCAAGGCTAGGTCAAAGGCTAATTGCTTAGCCCCCGTCCAGTCGTGATGCACTCCGGTGTCAATGACCGCACCGGCCAACACCGCGCCGACTCCGACGTCGGCGACGCTCCGCCATTGTTGATCTCCGGCGCTCGCGCGCGGCGCAACCGTGGCCACCGCAGCAGCCAACGAGAAGGCAAGAGTTCGTCTCTGCATTGCCGCCTCCGTCCTGAGCTCAAAGACGACGCGGACGGCGTTGAACCGCAGGGTTCTCGACCCAAGTGTACCCATCCATTTCAGGATGGGGGCTAATCATGCAGTGATCGTGCTCGGGAGCGGGTTTGGTGTGCCTCGGTCAGTCGGGCGCAGTTTCCTCGTCGCGCTATCGACAGGGCCGGACCGACCTCCACTCCCCAATGGCGATTGCGGGATGACTCAGGAGGCGGCTGGCCGAGAAAGCTGGGGTCTGAACCGCCGGATGGAGTTGGGCCGTACTGGAGGGCGGCCGCCGCACTGCGTTCGCTGTCGCAAAACTTAGAAGTTTCGCGACAATCGGACGTCGCGGTCTCAGCGAGCACGGGGCCATCAGCCTGAACCTATTCAAGGGGGCTACAACGCGCCCGGCAATTCGTAACGCGTGATCTGGATTCCCCCATCGACGACCCCGACCTCCAAGGCCTCGTTGATCAGGCCGACGCCACCACCAAGATCGTCAAGGGCGGCGTCGAAGAGCTCCCGTTGCTCATCGGGCGGCACATTGGGGATCAGGATGACGAGGCCAGCGTGGAGGCGTTCCCGGGCGTAGAGGCGCCTGAAATCCTTGGCGTTGTTGGTGACGAAAGTGAACTCCCCCTCGCGGATCGGCGCCATCAGGTTCCAGTCCTGAACGCCGCTGAGGCCCCGGTAGTTGACGTGTGTGGCCTCATGGCCGCGTTCGACTGCGACCTCCACTAAGGAGGTGTGCAGGCACTCGTCGATCAGGAAGTTCACCCGGCCGCCGGCCTGCCCGCCTTCGTTTGACCCGCAAGCAGATCTCTCCTTCGAGGCACGCGCTTGGTGGTCTTCATCGTCAGGCCAAGATCGCTCAACGACTTCGGCCGGCCGCGCCGAGGATGGGCCGCGACCCAAATCCGGGCGAGGTCGAGCATGCGTTCGGTAAGCTTGGGGTAGCCCGAAAGAAGGTCCTCCGCCGTGGCGCCCGCCTCCAGCATCGCGGCGATGCCATAGACGGGGATCCGCGTACCCTTGAACACCGGCTCCCCGCCTAGCGTAGCCTTATCCTTGGTGACGGCGGCTTCCGCCGCCTCCAGGTCGCGCACGCCACGCTCGACTTGTTTACGCGCTTCGCCGACGTCGACGATCAGGAGTTCGTCAGCCTTGACCATCTTGGCATTCGGCTTGGCGGCAATCGCCCCGAACAGGCGCTGGCGGCGCTCGGCCGACAGGGTGTCCCCGACGCCACGCCATACGCGAAGGCGCACCAGGTCCTCACCCGTCAAAAAACGCGGGCCGGCCCGTTTGACGTCGTTGACCGTCGCGACGTACCCCTTCGCGACCGGCTCGACGATGTGCTTGTCGATGGCGTTATGAACAGCCTTCAGCTTCAGTCCACTGACTGCACCAGCTTGGGCGGGAGTGTAGAGGCGTGCGGCGCCAGGCATTTAATCGTTCTCCTGGTGGAGAATAATAATGTCGCGAGGACTATTCCGCAATGGCGGCGGAGGCCTCGCTATGGGTGAAGGGCGTCTGCCCGCGGCAGGGGGCAAACAGGCGAGGCAATAGAGGGCTCCGCCTACGAACGCCGCCCAAAGAGCCCTCGCCTATGCAGCGAGGGGCGCTGGCCGGACAACCCGGAGGCGGCGCCGAACTTTGCCAGCGTCTCCGGATCGTACCGCTCGAGCTCCTCTCGGGTGACCGCGTCCATCCGCTTCATAGCGACAATGTAAGCCTCGGCGACATCGAAGTGCTCTTGAGCGGCGGCCACCTCGCCACGTCGCTTGAAGTCCTCTGCCGCTGCGAGGAACTCCTCGGCCGCGCGCTCGAAGTTCGACGAGAGGTCCGCGTTGTAGCTGAGTGTGAACCAGCAGTCCGTCCGCAGGTCGATGTCGCTGGCGGCCTGCACCGTGCGCAGCTGGTCGACCACGTCGCGCCACATAGAGTCCGTCCAAACGCCGTGGCGCCAGTGATCCGTCATGACCATGCTGGTTCTCCGTGGTCTGGGCCGCTCAGCAACTCGCCGACGGACCGTGCTCTGGGATTCTGCTCAGCTCGTGTGGCGATCGATAGGCGACGGCGACCCGGCGCCCGAATGGCGACATCTGCAGGACGGCGCGTCCGCCGGCGTCGAGCTCCTCGAGCAGGCCGCTGGCGAGCAGCTGCAGAATGCCCGCATCTCCAACCGTCGCCGCATAGGTGAGCTGGCCGGCGGCGGCGATGTAGAGGCGCCAGGGCCGGCCGGCCCTGCCCTCGTCTGCGTTCGTACGGATCAGCGCGAGATCCACGACGTCCGCGCCAGGCGCCTCGACAGCCATCAGCTTCCAGGCCGCCCGCGCCGCCGGCGGCATGCTCTCGATGCGCATGCAGACCCCACCTCGCTCCCCAAAGCCGGAATCGTCCCGCGACGCGCGGAAAAGCGCAAGCCTCCCCTGCCCGCCCTCGTGGCCGTCGTCAGTGGCGGATGGCCTCCAACTGGTAGGTTTCGCCCTCTCGGCCGACCAGGCGGCTCACGTCGCGCACCCGCCGCCCTGTTGGCGTACGCTCGATGTAGATCACCACGTTGATCGCCTGGGCGATCGCTCGGTAGGGGATCCGCTCGGAGACCTCGCCGATCAGGTCCTCGAGGCGAGTCAGCCCCTCGGCCGCGCTGTTCGCGTGGATCGTCGCCAGCCCGCCCGGATGGCCGGTGTTCCAGGCCTTGAGAAGATCCAGCGCTGAGCCGTCGCGCACCTCGCCGATGATGATGCGGTCGGGGCGCAGCCGCAGGGTGTCGCGGACGAGATCGGTCATGGTGACGGGCGGATCGGTCCGCTTTGTCAGCATCTGGATCTTGTCCATCGCCGAGCATTGCAACTCGGCGGTGTCTTCGATCAGCACGACGCGATCGTTCGCAAACGCCGGCTCCGCGAGGATAGCGTTGGCCAGCGTCGTCTTGCCGGACCCCGTGCCGCCGACGATCAGGATGTTCTCGTGGGCCTCGGCCGCACGGCGGATGATCGCCGCCTGGTCCTCGCTCATGATCCCCTCCCCGGTGTAGTCCGCCAGGGTGAAGACCACCTCGGGCCGCTTGCGGATCGCGAAGGCCGGACTGGAGACCACGGGCATGAAGGCGCCCTGGAAGCGCTCGCCGGTCTCGGGAAGCGTGGCGCTCACGCGGGGCCGATCGCGCGTGACGACCTCGCCCACGTGGTCCGCCAGGAGGCGCAGGATGCGATCGGCGTCGGCGCTGTCCAGCATGTGGCCGGTGAACGAACGCCCCTCCCCTATTCTGTCGACCCAGATCCGCCCGTCCGGATTGACCATCACCTCGACGACCATCCGGTCGGCGAGCGCGCTGGCGATGATGGGGCCCATCGCCTGCTTGAGGGCGGCGACCTTCCGGTCCTGGGTGGCGAAGTGGTGTTGCGGCATTGGGGGTGTCCGTCAGGGGCTTGGAGGCCAGGCGGGCGGAGGCGGCGAAAGCCGTCGTCAATCCGGACCCGGCAGGGAATCGTCGTCGTCGTGCTGCAGGGCTTCGATCGGCTCGATCGCGCTGTGAGCGTCGCCGTCTTCGGCCGGGATGATCGGCTCGACGAATTGCGGCGGCGGTGGCGGCGGCGCCGCGACGACAGCCCGAACGCGAGCCCAATCGATCACCGGGCGCCCGGGCAGGTCCGCCTCGCCCGGCCGCTGCTTGTACGCAGCGGGCTTCCCATGGAAGTAATCGCCGGTCTTGTCCTTGAAGAACGGCTCCTCGTAGTAGCGAATCTTGTCCGCAAGGATCGGTTTCGTGTTGTTCACGAAGATGAACTGCTTGCGGTCGTCCAGCTCGCGCACGTCCTCTTCCGAGAGGATGTATCGCTGCTGCTCCGACTGCGACATCGAGCGATGCGAGTTGCCGAGGATCGTTCGCGGATCGCTGTAGCTGGCGCGCATTTCCAGGGACTTGCCGGCGCGCCGGATGACCTTCTCGATGCTGTTCGGCTCGGACGTCGCGAAGGTGGCGGTGATGTGCATGTTGTCGAAGAGCGGCGTGCGATCGCCGTACTTCGAGAACACGTCGTTGAAGCTCTGGCAGACCAGGTGGGCGGTGATGCCGTAGCCGGCCATTTCGCCCATCGCATTCTCGAGGAATGGTAGGCTCCCGAGCTTCGGGAACTCGTCCAGCATGAGCAGCAGGCGGTGGAGCTTCGTCCGGCCTCGGCTGTCGACGTGCTCGCTCTCCATGAGACTGTTGATCGTCTGCCGGGTGAACACCCGAACGAGGAAGGCCAGCCGATCGGCGTGGGCCTGCGGCGTGATCATGTAGAAGCTGACGGGCGCCTCCGAGCACACCAGGTCGCCGATCATGAAGTCGGACCAGCTGGTGGCGTACTCGACCAAGGGGTCGGCCCACAGCGTCAGCGAAGCCCGGCACGTGGCGAGCACGCTCGAACGCACCTTGGGCTCCATGGTCTCGAACGCCCGGGCGCCAAGCAGCACCTCGGGATGGATCTCCGGGATTGGTTTGCCGTCCTCGCCCTTAGCCAGTCCGTCAGCCGCGTGGAAGTCCGGCCGGTGGCGATGATAGGTGTTCTTCATCGCGTGCAGGGTGGCTTCGATGTTGATCAGCAGCCGCCGCACGTGGGCGATGTTCTTTTGCTCGGCGGGCGCGCTGTAGAGGACGTGCAGGATGACGGCCGTGAAGAAGTCCGTCGCGCTCTGATCCCAGAAGCTCAGGTCGCCCGCCTTCCGGCCGAGCGGGTCGACGAGGATCCCCACGACGTTCTGGATGTCGGCGATCTCCATCGGCCCCTGGCGGACCTCGAACAGCGGGTTCCAGCGGACCGTGTTGGGGTCGGTCGGGGCGAAATAGAAGACGTGGCTGAACTTCTGCCGATGGTCCGCCGTGATATGCCAGAGCTCGCCCTTGCGGTCGTAGATGAACGCGCTCTGCGTCCAGCAGACCAAGGTCGGGATGACGTGCCCGGCCCCCTTCCCGCTTCGCGAGGCGCCGACGATGATCGCGTGCTCGACACCGTTGTAGGTGAGGTATCGGCCTGCGAAACGGCCGAACACCCGTCCCGTCACGGCCGGCCCTCCCTGCAGCAGTTTCGCCTTGGCGACGTCCTTGAGCGTCGCCCAGCTGCCGGCCCCAAACTCCGGCGCTTCCCGCACCGGAGGCCGCTTGCTCAGGCCGATCCAGAGCATGGCGGGGACGAACATCAGGAGCAGTGGCAGGCCCGCCGCCAGGTCGAACTGTTGGCGATAGAGCGGCTGGAATTTCGCGTACCAACCGAGGAAGCTCCAAGGCGCGTAGATCCGCATCGCGCCCACGTCCAAGAGCCCGCCCCCGAACTCGTGTGGGTAATGGAAGAGGTGGGCGACGAACTGCGTCGAGATCATCATCGCGACGAGGATGCCGAGCGCTGTGACAGGCAGAATGGTCTTGGCTTTCGAGGCGGCCGTCATCGCGGGCTCCTAGCGGCTAATTCCAAGGTTCTGGGTGATGCTGCGGCCGACCCCGCGGTTGATCCGGTCGATCGCGGCGGCGCGGTCCTGGGCGGGAAACTGCTGCAGCACCGCGCGGGTCGGCTGACCCACGTCGCGCATGAACCGCGTGGCGTCCGGTGAGCTGCGCGGGACGCGCAACGAAGAGATCCCCAGCTCGTGCGCCACGCGAAGCTCGTTGTAGGTGCGGGTCGCGGTCGCGATCCGCTTGTCCATGCGCTTGATCTTGCGCTCGAGCGTCCGCTTTTCGCGCGTCACGTCGGCGGCCTTCTCCAGCGCCGGCTGGCGGCGCGCGGCGATGTAGGCCCGACCCTTTTCGGACCTCGCCCACGCCTGGCGCACGGTGAGCACCGCCTCGGCGCGTTTGAGTTCCTGACGCGCCTTGGCGATGGCGTTCAGCTCGGCGTGCTTGGCCCAGATCATGCGCGCGGGATTGCGGATCCATTGGACGAGCTGCAGCCGCTTTGAGCGCGTCTCTTTCACCCGCTCTTGGATCGCCAGATAGCGGGCCCGCGCGCGGTTCCGCGCCGCCGCCGCGCCCGATGTCAGCTCGCGCTCGATCTGCCGGGCCGTGGGGACAGGCGGCGGCTTCAGACCCTCCCTTTCCGCTCTCCAGCCATCACGCTCGGCCATCATGTCGGCGCGCAGACTCCGCGCCCCTTCGATGAGCTTTTCGACCGTCACTTCGACGCGCGGCCGCGCCGCTGCGACCCGGTCGATGGTCTCGTCGAGCGCAGCCTGAACCTCGTGAGCCTTGGTGTTCCGCGCCTTCACATCGCGATTGTGCTCGCCGCGCTCGGAGGCGATCTGCTTGCGCTCCAACGCCGTCGCCGTCGGCCCCAGATGCACCGTCGGCGCGCGATCGAGCCCTTGGTCGGCGAGGCTCAAATGCGAGACTTGCGGAGCGTTGGGGCCGAGGTGTTCGCGCAGATGCTTGTTCTGCACTTCGGCCCACGAGGACCGAAGTCGCGGCACGAAACTGGAGTGGTGCCAGTCGCGATTTTTCTTGCCGAAACCCTCGGGCCCGACCTCGCGGGTCGTGACCAGGACGTGGGCGTGAAAGTTGCGCTGATCGCCCTCCTTTCCGGGCCGATGCATGGCCACGTCGGCGATCATGCCGTGGGCGACGAGATGCTCTTTCACCCACTCGCGCACCAGCTCGCGGCGCTGCGCGAAGCTGAGTTCGTGGGGCAGCGACAGCAGGATCTCCTGGGCGGGTACGGCGTCCTTCCGCCGCTCCGCCGCCTCCACCGCGTTCCACAGGACCTCTCGGTTCGAGTACGTCGCCGGCGCGCCTTGCGGCGTGATGATCTCCGCGTGTTCGATGCCATCCTTGGCGGAGAAATCGAACTCCATCGCCAGGCGCTCGTCGATCAGATGGTCGCCGGCGCGATAGGCGGCGGCCGCCACGGCGGACCGGCCAAGGCCGCGTTGGATCGTCTGAACGGCGAGGCGGTACTGCGCCACGTCACCCTCTCCTGGCCGGCGCCGCCGGCGGGATCGCTAAGGGCTCCGCCCTTGGCTTCAAGCGCCAGGCCGTCGCGGGCCGTTCGGGGGCTTGAAGGGTGTTGGGCGTTGCCTGACCGCAGTCGTTGGTGGGCGTAGCCCAACCAATGGGGAACTGCGCCATTGTCCCATTGTCCGTAATTCTAGTTTACCGACTGTGGACCATAGATTCCCGCCATGGTAGCGAAAACCATCCAGGGGCGGGCAATTCTGGTCTCGGAGCGCGACATGGCGACGATCGAGAAGCTGACGGAGAAGCGCAAAAGGAACACCCGGCGCTCGAAGTACCGCCCGCGCACGGAGGCCCAGAAGCAGCGACGAAAGGAGCTGTGGGCCGCCCGCGAAGAGGAGCGGAAGCTTGGCCGCCGGCTGTCCGAAGAGGACCTCCTCCGCGACCGGCTGAACGAGCTCGAGCAGGCCCTGCGCGACCAGGGCCAAACTGGCGTCCACGCCAAGCGGCACACCAAGCCGCTCGAGGAGATCGCCGACGATGCGCAGCGGTTCGCTGTGCTCAAGGCCCGTGTCGAGCGGCTGGAAGCGCTCTGGGCCGTCAACCAGCGCAAACGCGAGACGCGCGGCAAGATCATCATTGGCGGCGCTCTGCTGGCCGAAGTCGCCGACTTCTTCACCGAGGATCGCGAGGATCTTCTGGAGCGCCTGGTCGACCTTCTCGACCGGCGCGTCGAGCGGGTTCGCGACCGTCTCACCGTCCGCGAACTCCTCGGCAATATCCCCCTCCCCTTGCGCCAGGGCGGCGACCTCGACGAAAGCGTCGAAGCCGCCCTCCAGGCCGCCGGAGATGACCTGCCGGACTTCGATGCGATGGCGCAAAGCGCCATGGCCGACGACCAGGACGACGAGCTGCGGCCGAGCGAAATCCACCCCGATTACGCCGACCTTGATGACAGCTGGCGACCTCAACTTTAGTTCAGCCGATCGCTGGTGCGGCCGTCGGTCAGCACGAAGATCCCTCGCACCGGATCAGCCGAGCGAGGCGCCGGAATGATCGGTGATGACGCCTTGTCTGCATCGGCAGGGAGCGGCGTCAGAAGGTCCTCTGCACCGTCGGCCGGCGCTTGCTGCCGGCCGCCGCTGACTGAGCTGACCGACCGGATTTCTCCGACGAACATCGAGGTCGCCGGAGTGTTGTTGGCGGCTGTTCGGATGCGAGCGCCCGGCCGCCCTCCCCGCCCTGTTTCCGCATAGAAGGTGTGCGATCCGATCGTCGCCGATGGAACAGCCCCGCCGAAGTTCGTGAGACCCCGCGAAATGGTCCCGGCGGCCTCCCGCTGGGCCACAATCGTCGCGTTCTGGAAATAGCGCGCACCGTTCGTCAGGTCGGGCAAACGACCTTCCAGCGCCAGGTTGAGGATGGTGTCGATCCGGGCGCGTTGCGCATCGCTGACAAGGCGAAGATTGCGCCAGTTTCCGCCAGCCCGAAGCACCGGCTCAAACTGAGCTGGCGCATTGAGAACGCTATCGACGCTGAATCCCCAGCGCCCATCCTGCAGCCGGTTCAGGATGGTGTAGACGACACCCGCAAGCCCGCTGTCGCCCTGGTTTGCGGCTTCTGCATAGGCCACCCGAGCGATCCCGTCGCGAGCCTCGGCCGACGCGACCTGGGCCGCCAAGCCCGCCCCGGTCATAGGACTCGCCGGCCTGGCTGAGGAAAGAACGGCCGACGTGCGGGCCGGACAGTTCACGCCCGCGGGAAGAGGGTCAGCCGACGCATTCCGGTTGAGCAACAGGCACAGGCTCGCAAGGGCTGCGGGATCCATCACAGCGCTCCAGGATGGCCACGAAGGGTGAAGACCGGCCGGAACACGCCGACCACCTCAGGTGCGCGCAGAGGCCCGTAATACCGGCTGTCGAAACTGTTCGGGATGCGATCGGAGAAGACGAAGAACTCGTCCTCCGCAAGTCGCCGGCACCCGATCCAACGGGGCAGTTCGCCGCCATATCGATCATGTGCGTAGATCGGGCCGACATGCCGGTCGTTGATCCGCAGCTCGCCGTTCAGGGTGCACACTGTGTCACCCGCCCCGGCCCCGATCTGCTTCAAGATCGGGATCCGGTGAAGGTAGTCCATCCGCCGCTCGGCATAGGGGAAGACCGAGGCCGGCGCCTTGAACGCGATCACCCGGCCGAGCCTAGGCGTCTCAAGCGTCCGGACGTAGAGACCCAGGGGTTCGCTATCGCTGGCGTTCCAGAGGACTGAGGGGTGCGGCGCCAACACCGCGACAGCCGCCACGACCGCAACCGGCGCTGTCGACCACACGAGAATCCGATTGCGACGACGCCGGCTGTTCGGCGATGGATTGGACGACATGCCGGGCTCGAGGCTTGGGTGAGCGCCCCCCTCCCCGGCCTGAAGCTCAAAGCGGGCCGCCTGGGGCCAGGTGCGATTTACATGAAATTGCACATCAACCTGCGGGCAAACACAACCCTAAATGCGCACAGTCATGGATACTCTCTAAGCGTGAGTGTTGCGGAAAATCGCCCGGCCGTGAGCCGCCGCCCACGTTCACATCGCCGCTCAATCGTCGATCAACGGCGCCGCCATTATCCGAGGCGAGATCGCTTGATCGCTGCGTCAGGCTCGGTGGAACGCGTCGGCCAGGCGGCTTGCGCTCTCACCCGCCCCGCTTGGGCCAGCATCTTCCGCCCGCGTCGATGTTCCGCGCCGAAGACCTGCGGCCGTGCCGACTTCCAGTGCGGCTGCCGCCTTCTCAGGATCCCTCGGCCGTGGCCGCCTGTCCGCTCTCGATCACGTGTGGGCATCGGCACAGGCGATCGTTGCCTGAGGCGGTCACTGATACCCCGAACCGAAGCGGCCTAGGTTCGGAGCTTGCCAATTGGCAAGTTCACCCCTGTGGGCGCAGTTGGGCCAGGGCGCTTTGGAAAGCGGCCTGGAAGTCCGCGTTGCTGGCCTTGGAGTCGAGGGCCAATTCGAGCACGGCGCGGCCGGGCCCCTTGGCCGCGAGGGTGAACAGGCGCGCGCCGGCTTCGTTCGTGTGGACCTCAGGATCAGCCTTGACGGACGGCGCCTTCGAAGTCCCGAGCGCCGCCGTCCTGAGCTTCTCGATGACCTGTGGGGCCTCGATGAGCGCTTCCCCGGCCTCGCGGCGCTGGCCCTGCTCACCCACCAGGCGCTTGGCCTCCGCCATCAGTCGGGTGCGCGATGTCGGGTCGGCCAGGAGCGGCTTGATGATCCGGGCGTGGTTCTCCTTCAGCTGCCGAATGTCGCCGAACGCCTCGACTACGGTCTGTGGGAGTTTCGCTAGGTCCAGGAACCGCGAAAGCCAGCCTTCACGCACCTCCATTCGCTCGGCCATCCGCCGCGCGACGCCGCCGTAATAGCTCTCGACGGCATTGCGATAGTCGAGCGCCCGCTCGAAGTCGCAGATGTCCTTCCGCGACCGGTTTTCGACGTCCGACAGCCGGAAGGCGGCTTCGTCGTCCAGGTCCCGCTCTTCGATCAGAAACTTGATCGACCGATGCTCGACGTCGCGCAGGAAGGTCACCGACCAATGGCGTCGCGCGCCACAGATCACCTCGAAATCGAAATTTGGATCGTCGCTCACGCGGCGGACGATCGCCGGAAACTCCTGCTCACCCTGGGATCGCAGACTCTCCAACAGATCCTCGCACGCCGCTTCGGTCAGCAGGTCGTAACGTCGGTTATGGCGCGCCCACATGCGGCAACGCCCGGGATCGACCAGGTAGAGGTTCTTTTCCTTCACGTCCCCCGAGGTGACCCGCGACAGGCCGCTCAAGCGCGCGGTGAGCCGCTCAGGCGTCTTCTGGGGCGCCGCCGGAACGGCGGCCAGCCTCGGGGTTTCGGTGACCATCGACGGTGGGTCGACGAGGCCAGAGAGGATGCTGCGGTTCTTGCCCGTAGTCGATGACATGTCCCCTCCCCTACGCCAGGCCCTGCTGCCGCAGCTTCTGCCTGTGGCTCGGCCAGCACTTGCGGATCAGCAGCTCGACCTCGTCGTTGAGCAGGTCGAGATTGTTGCGACAGCGTTCGTGGGTCTTGGTGCCGGCGACCACCTCATAGACGGTCCGCAGCTGGACGTTGGCGTTGTCGATCTCGGCAGAGTCGAGCAGCGACGCGCGGAGCATCTCCGCGCCGAACACCGACTGCATCATCTCGCGGATCTGGACGTGAGCGCTCTTGTTCTCATCGACCTTGGTGGCGACCACCTTGACGAAATGGAAGCCGCGGGCGCCCAGCTTGTCGTCCAGCACTTCGATGGTCTCCACCACCATGCGCAGGAAGTGCGCCGTCGAGGCGAAGTCCACAGTCGAGGGCGGCGTCGGGATCAACAAGGCATTGGCGGCGCGAAGCACCGCCAGGGAGATCATGCCCAGGGCCGGCGGCGGATCGAGCAGGATGACGTCGTAGTCCCGCATCAGATCCTCGACCCCGGCGCGCAGTCGGTCGAAATCCTTGGGATTGCCGCGCACCCGGGCGGCCGCCTCGTATTCCGCGTTGTAGAGCCCAAGGTTCGCGGGCAGCAGATCTATGCCTGGCCAGGCGGTCGGCCTGAGGCCATACCGCAGGTCCGACTGTTCGCCATGCCGGAAGAACGGCAGCAAGGTGTCGTCGTCGGCGATGTCGGCGTCTGGATTGAAGCCAAACAGCGTGGTGGTGCTGGCCTGACTGTCGCAGTCGAGCACCGCGACCCGGTAGCCCTTCAAGGCCAGGGCCTGGGCCAGGTGACAGACGAGCGTGCTCTTGCCCACGCCGCCTTTGAAATTCTGCACGGCCAGGACCATCGCCGGGTCGCTGTCGGCGCGGCGAGGCCGGGTGCCGAACAGATCGCGCATGGTGTTGACGTCGGCGAGACTATAGCCCTCACGCCGCCCGCTGGCGGTCAACCGCGGCGCCGGCAACCGGCCGTCCGCTTCCGCCTGCCGGATTGCCTCGGTCGTGCGGCCGACCATCTCGGCCGCCTTGCCGACCGCGAATCGAAGCTCCAAGGTCTTCTGGGCGTCCGGCGCGAACACCGTCGCTCGCAAGCGCTCCAGGACCGTATGGGCGCGCTGATTGAGCGCTTCCATGGTCTCGAACAGCACGGGGCTGGAGGTCGTCCTTTCAGCGAGAGCGGCCTGCGCCATGACCTGTCCTTTGCAAACTTCGTCTGGATCGATGGAAGTTTGCCAAGTTCTGGGGTCGCTACAATGAAGGAACGGTTAACAGCGGCCTGAGCCTGAGCCCTTCAAGGCTCAAGGCGAAAGGTCGCCACCCTCGCCGCCGCGTCCGTTAGAAGGAGTTTTAATGGCAAAGGTTAGAAGGGTTAGAGGCCGGGCATCGGTCATAATCCGTCGAGTTCACAATGGGATGTCGAACACGCCAGTCACCGATCCCCCGAACTTCAGTCTCTGATCCCCCGAGCTTTCGGTCACCGATCCCCCGAGGGATTGGTCACCGATCCCCCGAGTCCCGAACGCGTCGACGATCCAGCATCGCATCGACCTCCGCCGCTCGGGCGTCTTCGCGCCGGCGGCGTTCCACCATCTCTGATTCGCGCGCCAGGTCGGCCTTCAGCTGGGCGCGTTCTGCGGCCCCGCGCCGGACGAAATGGACGGCAGGCGCGTTGTCCGCTGTATTGATGAAAGCCATGTCGTATTCGGGCAGGCTGTTGGCTTCGACGATCCGCTTCAGCAGGTAGCTGAACTGTTTGAGCGGGCTCTCGCTTCCGGACTTGTCGTGCAGCACGCTGACCCGGCAAATCCAGCCTTTCGGCTGGTCGCCGGCGTGCTTGCGCGCCATCCGGTAGATGGCCCGCTCCAGGCCGCCCGCGAGGGTGAAATAGTCAGGATGCAAGGTGAGCAGGGTCTTGTCGCCCATCAGCCCGTCGTACACCCACTTTGAGAGGGTGATCGTGAGGCCCTTCACCCCACCCGTCGCCGGGTCGACGTCCATGGTCCATTCGTCAAGCCAGCCGAACTGGGCGCGCTTATCGCGCTTGGTCGCGCGGATGGAGGTTTGGATATTGGTGGCCTGCAGACGTTGCAGCGCGGCCTCCAGCTCCTTGTAGCCTTTGCCGCCGGTGTCGCGCCGGATCGCCTTCAGGAGCTCGTGCGCTGTCGTGCGCAGGGTAGGCGACAGGTCGTTGGCCCCGCGCTCGCGCTGCTGGTTCAGGCGCGACGTCGCCCAAATCAGGATGTCGGCGTCCCAGATGGTGGCGATGCCGAACAGCGGGTTGGCGCTGACATGCACCCAGGTGTCGCCTTCCGGGCTGGTGTACTCGATCGGCTTCAGCCGCTTGCGTTTGCTGAGCGAGAAGAAGGGCCGCTCCATCATCTCCCGCTGATCCTTCAGCGGCAGGCCGTTCATCCTCGGGATGAAGAGGTCGAACTCGGCGTCGCGGGCGGCGCGCTTGCTCATCTCCGGCCCCAAGGTTGAGCCGCCTCAGACGGGCAGGGGGGGCGGCCAGTGACGAACTTGCCAATTGGCAAGTTCAAGTTCGCCGGCCCGGTCATAGCTGCAACACCGCCCTGAGGCGATCGGCCAGGACCGCTCGACGATCCTCGGCGAGAGCGGCGAGGTTCTGCAGCTTCCACTGGACAGCCGGCAGCTCGGCGGCCTGCGGCAGGCCGATCAGCGCCCAGTCCGGCGCACCAAGCTTGACCGACAGCAGGAACCGGCGATCGGCGTCCGTCAGGGCCTGGTGCAGTCCGGAGACGAGGTCCTCGCGGGCCTGCTTGAGATCCGCCAACGCGACCGGCGGCGCGGTCATACCAGCGAAGCTCCGGTCATATTCCTGAGCGAGGTCGCGCCGATTGGGTGCGAGCAGCTCCGCGATCGGCCGGCCGTGGCTGATCAGATAGATCAGGAAAGCGTCGATCAGCGGCCGAGTGAGGCCCTCCGTCGCCAGCAGGTCACGGATATCGAACAGGTCTCGGGGATGCTGACGGTCGAGCGCCGCCACGGCCTTTCCCGCGTAGAGGTCCGGGAAGGACACCAAGGTCGCCTCAGCGAATCCGAACTCCGCCTCGACACGCGCGGTCACCGTGCGCGGCGCAGGGGCGAACACCACGCCGCGCAACACCGGCGTGACCTCGATCTTCACCTGGGCCCCGTCGCTGCGGACCAGAAGCCGTCGCGCCAGGCCGTCGGCGCCGCCTTGCACATCCACAGCCGAGGCGGGGAGGGCGCTTCGGATGGTCTCCGCCAGCCGGCGCATCGCTGCGTCGATGGCGTCCAGGGAGGTCGCCCGATCCGCGATCGGCAGATAGGTCAGGTCGATGTCGACCGATAGCCGCGGGAGGTCCCGCCAGAACAGGTTGATGGCCGTGCCGCCCTTGAGGGCGAAGTCGCCCTCGGTCGCCACAAGCGGCAGGAGGCGCACGAGCAGCCGCACCTGGGCGCGATAGCGGGGGTCGATCATGCCGCCTCCATCTCGCGCGGCACGGTGATGCGATAGGTGCGGTCAAGACGCCCACCCGGCTCCAGCACGCGGTTACCGACCCCAAGGTCGATCTGCGCCCGCTCGAGATGCTTGGCCCAGGCGTGGCCGTGGCGGTCGGCGTACCAAAGCGCCAGGCGTTTGACCTTGACGCTCCGGCAGTCCGTGAGGAGGACAGAAAGCCGCCGCGGGCTAAGGTTCGACAGGCTCTCGATCAGCTTGTCCGCCTCATGGAAGCTGGCGGCGTGGGGGACGTCGTCGAGCAGCTCCAGCATGGCGCGCTCGGGCGTAGACACCTTCAGAAGACCGCTCACGCCTTCGCGGTCAGGCCGCGTGAGATGGGCGGCGAGCAGGGCGGGGGAGGGCTCCGGCTGTAGAAGCGGATCCTCGACGAACAGCCGCGAGCGGTGAAACACCAATTGCGGCTCGAGCAGACGGCGCGCCCAAACCGGCGGGGTGCTCGCGCCGTAGAGGTGGACCTCTGACACCCCCTGGGGCGTGAGATAATGCCCGTATCCTTGCAGCTCCAAGGCGGTGCGACCGCCGAGCGCGAAGAGGGGAGGGCGCAACTGCTGCAGGGACAGCACGACCATTGGCCAGGGCGCGGTTTCCCGGACCGGGGCTGAGCCGGCGCGGCGGTAAGCGCCGCGGGTCGGTTGCTCCAGCCAGCCGCTTTTGACGTATTTGGCGATCAGGCTGCGGGAATAGCCGCGCGCCTGCAACCACTCGGCGTCGACCAGGACGCCGGCGGGGAGCAATGTCTGCAGCTGGTTTAACTTGTTGTCCATTCGCCAACCAACAGTGAGCGATGGAGCCGGTCTCTAAACCCCCGCATGGTTTAAGTCCAGCGCCAAACGCCCACCCAGGGTGAGCGGCCTAGCACGATTCTGAACTTACGCGGAAAGCCCCGCCCGGCGAACCGGGCGGGGCAGGGCGGCTACTCCTCCTCGGCGGGATTGTGTTCGAGCCGGTCGAGCGACTTCAGCTCGTGGCTCGGCGTAGCGACCACTACCTTGGTGAAGTAGCGCTTCTGGTTGTCGTCGCCGGTGAACTGCTCGTTGCGGATCTCACCTTGGACGAAGACCTTGGCGCCCTTGGGGAGGCCCTTGGTGTCGAGCCAGTTGACCGTCGCCTGGTTCCAGATCTCGACCGTGTGCCAGGTGGGGTAATCCTTCCGGTCGCCGCCCTTCTTTGTGTAGCGGCTGGTGCAGACCCGCAGCGTCGCGACCTTCTTGCCGCCCTGGATGGTGCGGATTTCCGCATCGGCGCCGGTGAAGCCGATCAGTTGGACTTGGTTCAGCATCGTCTTTCTCCATCTTCCGCCTGGAGGAGCCCGGGCGGCTCGCGGTCCCTGCCGCGATCACGCGACCGCCCAGGTCGGGGACAAGCGAGGGGATGAAGCCCGGCGGGGCTGGAAACCGGCCTGCACGGAGCGCAGCGAAGGAAGGCCGGAGGGTCCGGCCCAGCCGCCTCGCCTGCGAGGTTGGCTTCAACGCCGAGCGACCCGACCTAGGTTTGCTGATTGATCGCGCGGGACCGTCCGCCGCCACGGCCCCAGAGAAGATCGAAGACGGTGCGCCCAGCCACCTCGGCGACCCAGCCGCGGCGACCACCCGCCCCTCGGCCATAGGTCGTTGGCTGCGCGACCGGTCCAACCGCACGTAGGCGACGCCAAGCTGTCCCCGCCTCACGGGCGAGATCCCCGACGGCGACGGGGCTGGCCGACACCGACCCTATCGCGACACGACTGTCCCGGCAGGTCCCGCCCGGCAGCCTCACCGGCCGACACCGGCCGCTTTACCCAGGTCGTCACCCTCCCACGACACGCCGCCCCTGCGTGCCGGCCGATCCCCGCCGAGGCAAGCAACCGCCCGACCCGCGTTCGATCCGGGCGGGGCCGCCCCGCGGGTTGGTCCGCCCCCTGCTCAAGCAGGGCGAGTCGCGGCCCCCGGCGTAGAACGAATCACCAACCCCAACCGCTCGCGAGTCTGGCGCGGCTGTGATTTTGATCGCTAATTGGCGCCGACTAACAGCGATCAAAGGCACAGGGTTCGCGCTCCGTCCTCACATGACCTTGGGGTTAGTGATTCGTTCGCGCGGCCGCAGCGCGGCCGCGCGAATTTTTCCTCCACCGAATTCGCGAGGGGAGGGCGCAGCTTGCCCGGTACCCTCGACGTTGTGGTGGGCCTGTAAGTGACAGCTGCAGCGCCGAGGCAAAAACAACCGGCGCTGAAGGCGCTCATTTCTGCCCGACCAGCAGGGAGGGAAGGGCGGCCCGTGGGGCCGCCCCATTGGCCTAAGGCCGTGCTTTAACAGGGAAGTGGCGCACGCCCTTCTCGGCCGCTTTCTGACCGAGGTTCAGCGCCGGGCCGAAGGGCTGCAAGCTCGCGCCGCGCTCAGTGTTGAGCGTGTTCGCCAGGGTCAGCACGCAAACCGGTTCAAGGTCCATCAGCTGGTCGTTGGCGCGGAACGGAGCTGCCCGGCCGTTCTTGTCGAAATCAGCCTTGGCCAGCACAAGCGTAACCTTCTTCTGCTGCGCCCACTTGATGGCGATCTTTTCGCCGCCCTTCGCCCCGGTCGTCGCCAGCGCCATCTCAGGCCATTGCTCGTGCGCCCAGTTCAGGGCGTCAAAGATGCGCTGCGCGTCGTCCGCCGTGTCAGCCTGGGGCGCCGCCCGGAACGCCACAATCGTTGCACGCGGATCCGTCGCCGCGTGCTTCCGCGCCTTGGCTGTCCGAAGGGCGTCGCGCGCCTCCATCTGCGCCGCCGTGGCGCGGGAGGCCCGAACCGTGCCCCTCCAGGCGGTCCAGACGTCACCGGTCGCCGACGTATAGGCCTGCGCTGCGGCGTCGCGGACCGCCTCGACCGCGACAACCGCCATATCCGCCGCGCGAGTCTTGACGATCGCCTGCTGCAATTCGACGTCTGCGATCTCGCTTCCGTCGTTGTCGCGCACAAGGCGGTTGATGTCGTCGCGCTGCTTGTCGGCATCGCGGTCAATCCGCTGGGCGGCGGAATGGAAGGCGCCAATCAACGCTTCGCAAATGAGAGTCCGGAAGTCCTCAAGCTGGGTGTCGCTCAAAACGTCGATCACCTCCGTCATCAGGGCATGGCCGAGCTGCTCAAGCTGAGCCTCGGGAGGTTGCTCGCGGCCGTCGTCGAAAGCGGTCGGAAGGGGAGAGAAGGATGGCTGGAACATTTCAGGAAATCCCACGGGTTAATGGTCGGGTCAGGGCCCCCGCCCTGACCCCTGCCCGTCGGCGAGACTGGGGGTAGCAAGTGGGGCGCGGCCGCAGGGGTGGGGTATCTCCCGGCCTGCACGACCGAAGGGAGGAAGGTTGGGGAAACCCCTCCGGCCGGTCGGAGCGGCGCGGAGACTTCACGCCCCGCGCGCGAGGGGCTACGCCCCTTAGGTAGGCGACTAGAAAAGCCGCGGCTGCAGAGCGGCCGCGTCCTCCTTTGGCCGGCCTCTTCCGCAGATCCGCTCCGCGAACAGGAAGCTCTCCATCCAGTCGTTCTGATCGCCGCCGGGCGTCTGCTCGAACCCGCCTTTCAGCGCGACCTGGGTAACGGCGCCGGAATCCTTCAGCCCGGGTCCGTGAGGGACGTCGAGGGGCGCGCCCATCAGGCGGCCTCCGAGAGGGGCGGCAGCTCGCGCCACATGCCGGCATGCTCAATGAGATAGCCGAGGACCTCCAGGCCGGCGACGAACTTATGGGCCGAGGCGAGCTTGTAGGTGATCCAGGCGCAGCGGTCCGGGTTCCAGCTGAAGCCGGCCTTGCGAGCCTTGCCGTGGATCCTGCGAACCGCGCCGTCGCTGAACGAAGCGCAGTCGTAAAGGCGGAAGGCACAGGACACGCCCGACAGCGAGCCATAGGCTTCATTCCGCCAGGTGATGATGACGGTGCGAGACATCGCGGTCTCCTGATTTGGTTGGGGGAGGGCGCTTCGGGCGCCGGCTGCGCTAGGGCAGGGGGGCGAAGCCGCCGGGCGTCGATATCGCCGCCGCGGCCCTCAAGCCGCAGCTGGCGCCCAGCGGACCCGGTACCTGGCGTAGGCGACCTGGCCGCAGAGACCGAACAGACGCGCCTCGGCGAGTTGGATGGCGTGCGCGTAGCGCTGTGTAATGGGCGTCATGACGCTATAGCGCGAGACGCCGAACGTCCGCATGCCGCACTCAGGAGGAGTAACGGGTGAGCGCGCGCCGGATCTCCGGGTCCCGGTCGAGCGGCTTGGGCTTCCCCGGCCTGTAGGCAACCTCCGAGTGACCCTGGCAATAGGGGCCCTCGGCTGGCCGGCCGCAGTAGGTGAACCCGTCTAAGAACGGGTCGCCGATTGGCCACTTGCACATATGCGCGCCTAGCGTGAGCAGGGTCGCGCAGCCGGGGCCCTCATCGACGATCTGAGCCGGCTGAACTTTGGCTACGGTCGGACGGCAGGCGACGCCATTCCGCCTCGAAGGCGGCGCCCGGCGGGCCCGGGGCGGCCGCGGCGCGCGGAGGATCGTCCGCGCGGGCGGCGAGGGCGCAACTCGACCGGACAGCCCGATACGGTGAACCTTGCCGATCACCGCGTTGCGGGTGACGCCGCCGAGCTGCTTGGCGATCTGGCTTGCGGACAGTCCGTCCTGCCAGAGCTTCCTGAGTAGGTCGACGCGAGCGTCGGACCAGCCGAGGTCGGACATGGGGCAATCTCCTGTCTCGCTCGCTTCGAGCGCACCCCTTCCGTCCCTTCCTCCATCCTCCTCAGCCCAGCGACAGCTGCGCCGTGGCGGCGGTCTCCTGGTGAGATTGAAGGGAGCGTCAGACGGCGATCGACGCCGCGGCCGTCGCCGGCGCGCTGAAGGCGAGCAGGTAGTCAACGGCCCGTTGGGCGTGGCCTGAGGCCTCCATCAGCGCGTTGGGGCGCGACTTCAGGATGTTCGCCCAGTGGCCTAAATAGGCGGCGTGGCTGTCGAGCAGCTGAGGGCGTAGGCCGATCTGCAGACCCATGGCGCAGGCGGAAATCTCGGCGACCAGCTCCTCGAAGGCGTAGGCCTCATCGCCGAAACGCTTGCCGAACTCGCGGTTCAGCCGGTGAGCGGCTCCAGACCAGTGGACAGCCTCGTGGGCTTTCGTCGCCAGGAAATCGTCGACGGTCTCGAAGGCCTCCGGCGGCGGCAGGCGGATGAAGTCCGCGAGGGGGCTGTAGAACGCGCGCGAGCCGCCGATCTCAATCTTGGCGGGGATAGCGTCCAGCACAGCGTTGCGCGCCGCAGCGCGAGCGTCCGCGTCGACCTTGGGGGCCGCCAAATACCTCTCGGGGCATTCGGTCAGGTCGGCGGCGTTGAAGACTGCGTAGGTCTTCATGTAGCGGGCGATCTTCGTCTCGCCCTCGCCGTCAGAGCCCTTGTCAGCGTCGCTGACCACGCGCTGCTTGTAGAGGATCGCCGGCGCGGCCTTCGCGCCTTTGCGAACCGGCGCACCGATCTCCAGGGCCTGCTTGAAGGTGAACCAGTATGGCGAGGCGTAGCCGCGTACGGCGCCGGCGAACGCCAGCAGCCAGGCGTTGGAACCGGTGAAAGGTTCGCCGTTCGAGCGCAGCGGCAACGTCGGATCGGCCGAGTTGACCCAGGGCTGGCGCCATGGCGGCGTGCCGGCTTCGATGCGAGCGATGATGTCGGTCATCAGATCGGCGAAGGAGATGGACATGGGGGGTCTCCGCAGCGCCCCGGAACCCATTCCCGGAGCGCTCGCCCGCTCCGGTCCCTTCCTTTCGACTTTCAGACGGGCGCCGACAGCCGAAGCTGTGGCGCCCGGTTCGGGGCGCGCGAGCCCTCAGGCTAGCGAACGCGAGGTCACCACCCCCGCTGCGGCGCCGCCCACTGGGACCTCGCTGTCAGGCCTGGGCGGGTAGCGCCCCCAACCACCACTCCTTGCGGCTCATGCGTCGCGCAGACATGAAAAACCCCGCCGGGGTCGCCGACGGGGTTTTCGAATTCGATGTCGCCGGGGGCTACTCCCGATCGTCGAGATGAAGCTTCTTGCGGGCGACCCGCTCGAAGAAGAGCCCGATCGCGAGGACGACGCCGCCGAAGATCAGGATCTGGATGGTGGGGTCATTCATCGGTTTGGGCCTTGTCGGCTAGAGCTTGAAGATGGATGCCGAGCACCACGAATGCAATGACGACGGCGATGGTCGCGACAATGCTGCCGGTCGGGATCCGCAGGACGGCTTTCGTCGCGAAGGGCGCGAGGACCCCGGCTGCGCCGGCGGCGGTCAAGGTCTTGCCGCCAAGATCGATCGCTTCGCCGAGCTTCCGGATGCGGCCTTGCCTAACTCCATCGAAGCGTCGTCGGACGCAACCGGCTCTACGGTGCCGTCTTCAGCCGATTCGCCTTCCAGCTCGGGCTCGGCGGCCGCCAGTTGCCAGGAGAGCACCTTAGGCGCCCACTGGCGTTCGGCGCAGGCATCGACCACGAAGGGAACGAGATCGTCCTTCTTCAGCGACGTCGCCCGCGCGTCCTCGACCTGCATCTCATCGAGCAGCTCGAGCAACTGCTTCTTGGTGTGGAAGCCGAGGAAGCCCGCGTCGGGTGTCCAGTGCACCGTGATGTCCGCGGTGCAGAGGTGGGCGATCTCGGCGGCTTCAGCGCGAGCGGACCGCCGGATCATGTCTTTCCGCTCTTCGCGCACATCGAGCGACATCGCCGTGAGCTCAGCGAGGAGGGCCATCTTCTCGCCGTGCGGCAGGCTGTCGACCCAGGCGATCGGCCGTAGGCCTGAGGCGCGGTAGGCCTCGCGCCGGTCCGCTAGCCGGGCCCGGACCTCGCCGTCGAGCGCGGCGATCACCGGCGTCGAGCGGCGGCTGTACGCCGTGGCGTCGATCCTCAGCGCCGAGGCGCCCTGGCCGATGCCCGCCGTGAACGTGATCGCTTTGAAGAGCTGGGCGATCAGGGCGGTCAGCGCCACGGCTGGATTGTCGGCCAAGTCGCGGATCAGGCCGCGGGTGGCGACGTCCGTGCGCGTCGCGTGCAGGACGTTGCTGGCGCCCTCGGTGTCGACCGCGACGTCGGGGATCTCGATCTCGCACGGGGCGGGCCCCCGCGTGTCGTCTTCGCCATCCTCAGCCTCGTCGTCCTCGCCGTCGTCATCGCCGTCGTCATCGCCGGCGACGATCTCGGCGGGGCCCCACACGCCGTAGAATTCGACGTCGAGCCCGTGCTGGGCGTCGGGCGTGATGAGGACCGCGCCGAGCTTCATGCTGGTCAGGACCGCGGCGGCGAGCTCCATCGTCGCCTGCAGGACCGGGAACAGCGCCTCGGAGACGCTCTCGCCCGCCAGGTCCACGTCGCCGATCGCCGAGCGGGCTGCTTCGAGTTTCTCGCGCGCGGCGACCACCTTCGCCTTCACCTCTGGCGTGAGGTAGTAGGTGTTGACATAGGGCAGGCGCTCGAAGCCGTCAGGCGCGCCGTAGCCAGTCTCGCGGCCGAGGAAGACCGCGAACTCGAGCTGCTTGAACATCTCAACGAAGGGCTGCACCCGCTCGACCCAGAGCGCCTGCAGCTTGTCGGCGTCAAGCACGCGATCGGGCAGTTCGCCAAAGAGGTCGCTGTCCACGCGGCCGCCGGCCTCGCGATAGCGGGAGCCCACGAGGGTGAAACGGGAATCCTCGATGGTGATCTGTTCCCCGGTGACGGCCTGGTGCAGGTGGTAGTCGTGCAGCCGACCCTCTAGCGCGTCCTCCGCCATCTCGGCCTGCTGCGCCTTGTCGTCGAGCCGGGCGCAGAGCCGGACCTGCTTCAGGGTCATCTTGCCCGCGCGCAGCGCATCCAGAACGGTGTCGTGGACGCCGGCGAGCGCCTGCAGGCGCTTGATCTCGATCTCCGGGTACCCGAGCGCCTTGGCGATCGCGCCGGTGTCCATCCTGGATTTGCGCAGCCTGCCGATCGTCAGAATGACGTCGGCGACGTGGACTGGCGCGCGCTCGGTGTTGGTCAGCGAAAGCGCGGCCAGCTGCTCAGCCTTGGTCTCGAAGAGCTCGCACTTCACCGGGTAGTCCTCGGCGATCCGGCCGGCCTCGAGCAAGCCGAGGAGAGCGTAGCGCCGGCGACGGCCGTCGAGCGCCATATAGGGCTGCTCGTTCTTGCGGCCCGGGCGGATGGCGATGGGAATCAGAATGCCGGCCGCGTGGATGGTCTCGCCGAGCTGCGGGACGCCGGCGTCGATCGGCTCGTCGAAACGCATGTTCTCAGGCGCGAGGCCGAGGTCCTTCAACGGGACGAAGATCTGCCGGTTGACCGGCTCGGCGGAGTTGGCGGCTTGGGACATCGGAGTGGGTTCCAGCACCGTGGGCGAGGGTCATCCTGCCCCTGGGCGCATCCTGCGCCTCCCTTCCTCCCTTCTTTTTCAGATAACGAACGGCTCCATCCAGCTGTCCGCGAAGCCTCGAATGCCGGGTTCGGCTCATCGCGGGCTTCCGAGATGAGGCGCTTGGCGCATGACGTCTCGATGACTGATTGCGGCTGCATCGAAACAGCCTCGGGCGATGCGCCGAGGCTGTTCCGATCAATCGACGACGATGGCGCCGGCGTATTCGTAGCGCTCCCGGCAATGCTGGATGGCGTTGTCGGCCGTCTTGTAGACTTTCGGAATCGGAGCTGATCGCTGCAGAACGAGCAGCTCGCCAGGGCGCCAGCTGACGCGCACGAACATTCGCCATCCGTCTTGCCCCAGTCTGAGCCGGACCGCCTCGATGACGCCGCCGGCGGGGCGGGTCGTCAATTGTCGGTCGCGGATGGAGCGTTCGGCGTCGACGTCGTTGGCAGGCTTGCCTGATTTAGGGGCTCGGGAATCGATCATGGTATGGACTTGCCAGCACTACTCTTACGAGTATCAGCGTTGACGTACAGCTAAGCTGAGTCACGGCGGGCGGAAGGGGAAGCAGTGTTGACGGCCGAGGCCGCCCCGCCGCGCGCGAGTCGGCTCCGCCGCCGAACGGCGAGAGCGTAGGGGGCCTCAGTCTCCAGCTCGAGGCGGCGTCGTCCTCCGCCGATCGCGAAGGATCAGTCCGAGCGCGCAGGACGAAATGAATGACACGGCAGCCGTCGTCGCCATCGGGCGCAGCGCGATGCCGGCCAGGTACAGATGAGAGAAGACCAGCAGGGCGTCAGGGCGGCCGCCAGGACAACATGGGCCGCTGGCGCCGCGGCGACGGCCACGAAGTCGACTTCTGAGCGGGTTTGGGGGCGGTGAAGCATCGAGGTGGGCTCCGCCGGCGTCCGGAGCGCCGCTCGCTCCGACCCTTACCGGCGCCCCGCCGGTCCCTTGCTCCCGCCTTTGGAGCTCAGACTGGCCCGGCCCGCCCGCGCCACAGGATCAGCGCGTTGTTCAGGATCGTGACGGTGACGGCGGCCACGAAGACGAGCATCAGGAGACTGCTGCGGCCGAAGATCGCCAGGACAACCGCCCAATACGCGATCCACGCGAGCCAAAGCCCAGGCGGCCCCAACCTTCGAAGGGCGAAGCGATAGAGCGGATTGCCCTCCCGGGCCGCGCCGAGCGTCTCGTAGATGCGTAGCGTCGTCAGCATGTCGACAAACGAGAGCGCGAGCGCGACCGGGATCGTCCAGGGATAGGCGTTTTGCGCGAAGGCCGAGAGTTCGCCGAAAGGAGCCACGCGGACCTCCACCGTGAGCTGTGCCGAGAAGCCGATTTATCCTGAAGCTCGGACCGGCTGGTGCGGTTTCAGGGCCGCGCCTCAGAAAGGCGTTCGCCAACCGAAGGCGGCGCCGCCTTATGTTCGGCGAGCTCGTTGAAATCGCCATGCGGCGCGGACGGAAACTCGATCCACACCTTCACCTGTTGCTGACGCAGTCGCTCCGCCAGGATCTCCGCGGACGCGGCGCCATCCTTGCCGCGATCTGCGGCGATCAGCACCGAACGAACGCCTTGCGGAGCGTTCCAGGTCTTCAGGTTTCGTGTCGACATGAGCGCCCAGCCCGGTAAGCCGAAACGCTCCGTGGCCGAAAGGGTGGTGAAGAAGCCTTCCCCCACCAGCATCTCGCGCGCCGCGGGATCGATGCGTATCGCGCAATTCGGCGGAACCTGACCGACTGTCTTACGGGGCAGGCGAAGGTCGCTTGCGCGGCGGCCGTTCGCAGCGAGGTAGGTCACCTCCACGGCGGTGAAATCGCCGTCCGCATTGACGATCGCAGCGAGCAGGGCAGGGCGCCGATACCGGCTCTCCACGTAGGCGGCCACCGGCGTCTCGGTGCAATGGCGACTGACGTCGGGCCCGGGGAGCGTGCGACGCACGTGGCGGAGCCGGCAGTGACGCTCGGAGAGCGTTCCCGAAAGCCCGCGGCCGTCCTCCCAGATCCTTCGAGCCGCGGCCAGGCGCTGCGTGGGAGATGCCGGCGCGCCGCGGTCGGACCGGTCAGCGCGGCGATCGATGGCGATTGACGTCGGCGCGTTGTCATCGTCGATCAAACGACGCTCCCTAAGGTCGTCGAGGACCTCGCGCCAGTCGCTGTCGCCGAACGTGTGCACGATCACCCGGCCGTCCCTGAGCAGCAGGGACACGGAGCGATCAACGGGGCTGTGCCCCGGAGCCGGAATATTCGCCCGCATCCCGCCCTCGTAGAGATCTCCTCCGAGGGCTCTGACGATGTTGGTCAGCGACATAATGCAACCTCCGCGATCATAAGACCACAGAACTCGTTCATGACAATTCCTCCGTTGCTCGCGAGCGCTCGCAGCTCCGGATCCATTCCCTTCGTGCTGGGGCTGGCTCCCGCTGGAGGGGTAGGCGGAGACCTTTGGCTCCGCCTCAGGAGGAGGCCTCTTCCCCACATGTGCCTGAAGAAGGCCCAACCGGCTCACCTGGCGGGATTCGCCGAGACGCGACGTGCCCCAGCTGCGCACAACGGTTGCAGCTCAGCCTATAAGCGAATCTACTCGCCCCACGCGCTGACCAGTCGCCTCACGGGTGAAAGCGCGACTATCAAAAACCTGCTATCTCGCGCGGCCAAGTCTCGGCCGCCGAGGGGGAGGGGCGTGAATGGGTGACGCGAACGGCCGTGCTGACCAGGAGTCTGAGGAGACATGGATCCAGTCGGCCTCGAACCCCGACCAGCAAATCCGACTCCGCAGTCTCGGGATTTATCTTGAGAATGGCGGGTCTGTCGTCGACTGCCGCGTGATCGAGGACGCCGAGGGCCTCTGGACCATCTACGTCCGGCTCAGCGACCGGCCGGGCGAGCACCGGGTGAACATGTACAAGTCCGACCAGCCGAAAACCTACCGGGCCGTCAATCTCGCTGTGAATACGATCCGCGACGACTTCCGCTACTTCGGCCCCGTCGTGCTGTCGACGGAGCGGCGCGCCGGCGGTCCGCGTCAAACCCCGAGCGAAGGCGACGAGGCGGAAGGCTGAAGCGTGGCTAGGAGAGCCGTTGCGGGTCTCGCGGTTGCGATCCTGGCTTTCGCGGGACATGCGACGCCGGGCCATTGCCAGCCGCGGCGCGAGCCGCAACAGATCGTCGGCCGGGCCGACGTGATCGACGGCGAAACCTTCAGGATCGGTCGCCAGTCGATCCGCATTTGGGGGATCGACGCCCCGGACGACGATCGCAAGGCGTTCGGCACGCGCGCGCTGCGGCAGATCGTGCGGTCCTTATCGTGGCCGGGCGGCGCGCCTCTGCGGGAAAGGCGAAGCGCGCTGCACGGAATGCTTTCGAGGAGTTCGGAGCGGTAAAGGCATTCTGGCTTTGAGCGCGCGCCCCGCAGCTGCCGCCGAACATTGCGTTGAGCCGCAGCCGCGAGGCAGTGCTCAATGAACGCGGCGGCGAGGCGCGGACGCCGCGGTCATGGGACCTCCGCCCTTGGCGGGGCGAGACGCAACGGCTCGCGAAACCGCAGGATATGCCGGTCGCCGCCTTTTGTGCCGATGGCGAGGTTGTGCGCCACGGCACCTTCCATCTGGATCACCAAGCTCTCGGGGTCGTGGATAATGTGATCAAGGCCTGCGACGACCACTTCGAAGATGTCATCTTTCGGGTCATAAGCGAGGCCGAGGATCGGAACCCACTCCGTCTGTATCTGATCGCCGAATCCGAGGGCGGCGACCTCGATCTCCACCTGCGCGCCTTTCAGCTGGCGGGACAAGCCGCCCGCGAGGGCCGCCCACTCGTCTCGTTCCACGACCCGCTCAGACATGTTGTATTCCCCAAGCACAGCGCTCGATCCACGGTCGGATGGCGCACTAGAACGCGCGAGGGCATAACCTTTCCGCCCGAGGCGGGTTCCGGATGAGCGACGGCCGCTCCCGGCGCCATCGCTCGCATCCGGCGGCCTGCCGGCAAGGACCATCCGAAAGCCGGCGTCGAGATAGGCCTGACTAAGTCCTGCAGAGCTTGCGCGTCGTCGCGGGCCCTTGCGCCGGTCATGGCGGTGGCTACCGTCGCCATGTTCGCTCTGCAGTATGTCGCTGGCGGGTCGGCGCCGCTCCGTCGGACTCCGACGAGGAACTCAGCCCAGGAGTCGAGGGCCGCTTACCCCGAAGCGCGGCCCAAAGCGTGGCCTGTAAGCACTCCCGGCTGATTCCTCAGCCGCCCGCCATTCTTGACCGCGAGACGCTTGAACAATTCGGCGCTCGCGAGATAGCCCGCGGTGATCGCGGCGATAGCTGCGAGGACCGCCAGGCTCGGGGTCGCGAAGCCGAACCATCTGCCCATCGCGGTGAACGGGACGACGAGCGCCAATGTCAGGGCGCACAGGGCGGAGAGCAGCAAGCGACGGTCCGGCGGCGTTCGCCAGGGCAGGCCACGGGTGCGGATCAGGAACACCACGAGGATCTGCGTGGCGATCGACTCGAGGAACCAGGCTGTTCTGAACTCGGCGGCCCTGGCGTGGAAACCCAGCAGCAGGACGACGAAGGTGAGGCCGTCGAAGGCCGACGACAGCAGTCCCATGACGCCCGCGTAGCGGACGATGCCGCCCATGTTCCAATGCTGTGGACGGCCGAGGTCTGCGGCATCGACCGTATCGAAGGGAATGCCGACCTCCGACAGGTCATAGAGCAGGTTGTTGAGCAGGATCTGGGTCGCCAGCAGGGGCAGGAAGGGCAGGAACAGCGACGCCACCGCCATGGAGAGCATGTTGCCGAAGTTGGAGCTCGACCCCATCCGGACGTATTTGAGGATGTTCGCAAACGTCCGCCGACCCTCCTCGACGCCGTCGGCTACGACATTCAGGTCGGAAGCCAAGAGGATCATGTCCGCCGCGGCTCGCGCGACACCGGTGGCGCCGTCCACCGACAAGCCTACATCGGCGACCCTGATGCCCGGGGCGTCGTTCACCCCGTCGCCGAGGAAACCGACGGTCTCGCCGCGCGCCTGCAGGGCCCGTACGACACGGACCTTCTGGTCGGGGGTCAAACGGCCGTAGAGATCGACGCCTTGGACCCGGGCCCGCAGGGCGTCGTCGCTGAGGGCGGCCAGGTCCGGCCCGGCGAGAATCGCCGCGGCGTTCAAGCCGACGAGACTGGCGATCCTGGCCACCACCAGCGGATCGTCGCCGGACAGCACCTTCATGCGGACCCCGGAGGCGGCCAGCCGCTTGAGGGCGGCGCCGGCGCTGGTCTTTGGCGGGTCCGCGAAGGTGCAGAAACCTTCGAAGATCATGTCGGACTCGTCGGTGGGCGCCAGGGCGTCGGCGGAGACGGCGCACGGCTTGGTGGCGACGGCGACGGCGCGAAGCCCGTCGCTCGCGAGCCGCTTGATCTCGGCGATGATCGCATCGCGATCGGATCCGTCCAGGGTGCGCGCATCCGCGCCGATCCTCTGTCGCGCACAGACCGCCAGGATGGCCTCGGGGGCGCCCTTGCAGATCAGCAGGCGCTCGCCCGCGCCTTGCGCCAGCACCGAGCCCCGTCGGCGCTCATAGTTGAATCCGATGCGGCCTAGAGCCGTCCAGCCCTCGGAGGCTTTTGGCGCAGCAAGGGCCAAAGCTCCGTCCAGAGCGCCGCGATCGCCGGCGAGCTCAGCGCAGATTCCGGCCAGAACCGCAATCCGCGGGTCGGGCTGGCCCCTCGGGTCGAGGCTTCCCGCCAGGACGATCTCGGCCGAGGTGAGGGTGCCGGTCTTGTCCGTACAAAGCACCGTAATCGCTCCAAGGTCATGGATCGAGGCGAGGCGCTTGACGATAACCTTGCGCTTGGCCATCCGCACCGCGCCCCGCGACAGGGTCACCGTGGTGATCATCGGCAGCAGTTCCGGCGTCAGCCCGACCGCCAGGGCGACGGCGAACATCAGCGACTGGATGAGCGGCCGGCCGAACAGCAGATTGATCGTCAGCACGGCGACCGAGAGCACGGCGGCCGCCCGGGCGACGACGAAGCCCAGAGCGCGCAGATCGCGCTGAAACGGAGAGGGGGCCGCGTCTTCGGTTAGAACCGAGGCGACGGCGCCAAACAACGTCTTGCGTCCGGTCGCCAGCGCCAGCGCCGTCGCCTCGCCGGTCTGAGCGATCGAACCTCGAAAGAGGGCGTTGGTCGCCTCCGCCGCCGAAGCGGAGGTCACGCAGCCGGGACGCTTCTCCACCGGATATGCCTCGCCGGTCAGCGCCGCCTCGTTGGCGGTGAAGCTGGAGACCTCCAGCACGAGAGCGTCGGCGGGAACGACGTCACCGGTGCGCACGCGCAGGACGTCGCCTGGCACGACCGTGGCGGCGGGGACGGTGACGAACTGCCCGTCGCGCATGACCTCCGCTGTCAGAGCGACGGATTGCTTGAGGGCGTCGGCCGCCTTGGCGGCGCGGCCCTCCTGAATGGCGTCCAGTCCGACCGAAACGGCGATGATGACCACGATGATGCCCGCGCTGGCGGCGTCACCCGTCGCGGCCGAGATCCCGGCTGCAAACAGCAACAACAGGACCAGGGGCTCCAGGAAGCGCCTGGCGAGCGCTGCGAGCGGCGGCCTCGCGCGAGCCGCCGCGTCAGTGTTCGGGCCGTAGATCGTCAGCCGGGCGGCGGCCTCTTTCGCGCTCAGTCCGGACGGGCTGGACTTGAGGGCGGCGAAGGCCGCGTCCAGGTGCTGCGACCAGAAGGGTGCGCCTTGCGCCGCGTGAGCCGTTTCCGTCGTGGACACAGTGGTCGGGGTCGCGGTCATTGGCCCAAGGCGATCCACCGGGCGATCTCTGGCCAGACGTCCCGCAGGGTGCTGGCGCCCATGAACAGGCCGATGTGCCCGCCAGGCGCGAGGCGCTTGATGATCTGCGCCGAAGGCGTGCCCAGCAAGCGCTCGGCGGCGAATACCTGCTCGCGAGGCGTGATGTCGTCCGCCTCGCCGGCCAGCAGGTAGACGGGGCAGGTGATCGTCGTGAGGTTCACGGTCCGGCCGAGCGCGACGAACTGACCTTTGGCGAGGAGGTTCTCCTTGAAGATTGACTGAATGACCTGGAGGTACCAGCGGCCCGGCAGGTCGACTGGGTTCTCGTACCAGCTCTCGAAGAGCTCGGTTTTCCTGAGGTAGGCCGGATCGTCGATGTGCTCGTAGAGATCGATGTGCTTTTGCACATACTGCTCCTCGGGATGCATGTCCTTCCAGCCTGCCAGCATGAAAAGGCCCGGCATCAGGCCGCCACCCTCGCTCACCAGCTGCTCGTAAAACGTCATTGAAGTTTCGTTCGCCAGGGTCCTGATCGGCCCGTTGCCGGCGTCGGCGTCGATGGGCGAGCCCGCCAGCACCAGGCGTTCGACCTTCTGGGGAAAGCGTGCTGCGAACATCGCGGCCATCCAGCCGCCCTGGCACAGACCGACCAGGTTGACGCGTCCTCCAAGGTCATCGACGCAGACGTTGATCTCCGCCAGATACTGGTCGACCTCCAGGTCCTTCATGTCGGGCGTGGCCGACTTCCAGTCGGTGAGAAACACCTTGGACACCCCGTTGGCCTTGAGCGTCTGGACCAGGCTCTGGCCGTCGGCATAGTCGGCGATGACCGCCGAATGTCCGGCGTAAGGCGCGTCCACGAGGGTCGGCAGGCCCCCGGTGTCCACGCCGCTGAAGTCGCGCAAGCTTAGGGTGCGCAGCTCGAGCCTCACCGTGTTCGCCGTGGCGAACCGAGGCTGCGGCACGGTGGCGAGCTTGGCCTCCTCAGCCAGGAATTTCAGGTTGTGCGCCGCCAGGCCGAGCTCGGCGTCAAACAGGGCCTTGGCTGCAGCGATGGGCCAAAACATCGGCAGCGCCAGCTCGGCCGGGTCAATGGGAGGACGCTGGATCATGGCGGGCTTTCCGGGACGAGGACGTCGGGAGCACGCCGCGCGTAAGCTCGATCGTCGCAAACCCCCGCCTGGCTCGCGGTCCTATCATCGGTCACCGGTCACCCCCAGTTGAGCGCAGCGCGTCTGATTTAGAAACGGTCGCCCGGAACCGGCGAACGAGCGCAGTCGTCCCAACGAGGCTGAGCGGAAGGAGGCTGTACATGACGCGATAGAGCAGCAGCGCTGCTGCGGTCTCGTGAACGCGTGAGACGACGACCGTCAGCGACAGGACGATGGCCTCGAAGACGCCAATGCCGCCGGGAACGCCCGTCGCGGCGCTGAGCAGGCAGCCTGCGATGTAGGCTGCGAGGAAGGTCGGAAGAACACTGGGACTCCAGCTCTGCAGCAGGGCCAGCAGCGCCAGGCCGGAGAATAGCCAGTCTCCAAGACCAGCTGCGAGCCCGAGCGCGCGCAGACGCCAGGGCAGGTGGCGGACGTGGCCTCCGCCCAGCCATTTCGGCGCGCGGCGGGAGAAGGCCGTGAACCACAGGGCGGCCGGCCCGATCAGCACAAATGCGGCAGCCGTCGCGGCCCAGTGGGGCCCATTGACGGCGTCCGCCGCGGTCGCCGGGTCCACGAGGAAGCAGAGGCCCAGCGCCACAACGCCGCTCAGGCTGACGGCGGTCCCTGCGACCATCGCCACGCTTGCCGCCGCGGCGGTCGAAAACCCGCGCCGTCCGTAAAGCTGCAGCCGCAGCGCGGTCCCCGTCACCGGGCTGAAGCCGGCGGAATTCGTCAAAGCATAGGCTGGGATGGCCACCTTGAGCGCCGTGACGAAGGACACGGGATGGCCGACCGCACGGGCCGACAACCATTCCGTCGTCGACAAACAGGCGTAGCTTGAGGCCGTCAGCAGGGCGCTGGCCGCCAATGTGATTGGCGAGGTGGACATGAGTGCGGCGAGGAAGGCGTCAGGGCTGATCGCAGACACCTGTCGCCAGATCAGCCAGCCTGCGAGCGCCAGGAAGGCGGGCGTCAGCACCCTGCGCGCTACCGCTCCGACCCTACGCCACCCCGCCAAAGTCTGGCGTGGCGCGTCTTGAGAACGGATCCTCGTCATGACGTTCTGTTGCACCCACGCCCTCGGGCGCCTTGACCGCCATCAATCCGTTCGCCTGCAGTTGACGCCACTAAATGACGACGGGCGAGCCATCGTACGGTACTTCAACCATGAGAGAGCAGCGCCCCTGCTGTCCACGGATTACGTCGGCGCCTGTGCCCGGTCTTGCGAGGGGCGCCCCTCGCTCCGCACGCGTGGGAGGGCCGATGGCCTCGACGCTTGCTCACGGAAAGGCGGAACCCCATGCCCCGCGCCGCCAAGCCACCGGGGCGTGAAGTTGGCGTGACGCCGCCTCCGCACCGGCGCTTCGGCCGGCCCGGCGAGACATCACGCTCGCGCATTTTCAGCTGGGCGCGCGCATGGGGGCCAAGGCTCCTCGGAGCAGGACTGCTCGTGGCTGCGGGCCTAGTTCTATGGGAGGAATTCCGAAACCTCGACTTTGCGGCGCTCGAGAAGCACATGACGGCCTGGGGAGCCGGTCGCATGCTGGTCGCCGCATTGTTGAGCGCCTTCAGCTTTGCGGTGCTGGGTGTGCTTGAATGGCTGGGTCTGCGCTGGGCGGGTGCGCCCAGATCACTGGGCGCAGCCTTTTTTCGGTCCTTTATCGTCAACGGGCTAACCCACAGCCTCGGCGCGAATGTGGTCGTCGCGACCCTGGCTCGCTCCTGGGCCTACAGCGGGAGCGCGCTACGCACGCTGCCCGCTGGGGCGACCACCTTGTTTGTGGCGCTCTCCTTCGCCACCGGACTGGCGACCCTGGTCGGCGTGGGGCTGGGCTTTGCCGATGCAGACCAGTTGAGCGGGGTGAGGCTGTCTCTGCAGGGCGGTCACCTGATCGCCGCGGGCCTCCTCATTGCGGTCGGGGCGTACCTTGCGATCTGCGCCTTCTGGCCCTCGCGCAGACTGCTTTGGGGCATTCAGTTGCCCTCGGGGCGATATGCGACGGCGCAGGTCGCGATCGGGGTCCTGGACAATATGGCCGCCGCTTCGATTCTCTGGATGTTGATCGGGGCTGATCAAGCGCCCTACGCCACCTTCCTTTTCGCCTACGCGGTGGCCTGCCTGCTGGGACAGGCCTCGACAGTGCCCGGGGGACTCGGCGTGTTCGAAGGTTCTCTAACGGTATTGCTTCCGCGCGCTGCGCCTGACGCCTTGGCCGCCGGACTGATCGGCTTTCGGCTGTTTTACTACGTTGTCCCCCTGACGCTCGCGATCGTGCTGGCGCTTTGCGACATGGCATGGGTCGGCGCACGAGGCGTTCGGTCGTGAGGAAGCACCATCCAAGCCACTCTGGGCCGATCACCGTAACGGCGATGAGAACAGGGAGTGATCTCGATCAAGGCCCCGGGCGAGCGGCCGGCGCTCCCTGTCACTAGGCGCAGGGCGGCAGGAGACCGGAATGACCGACTGGAACCGAAACACGATGCGGATCGCCCCGATAGCCCGGGCCGACGCGGCCGCGGACGCAGGCCTGCGGCGCTTCATGCTCCCGCGTCAAAGGCCGCCCTCGACCAAGCGGTGGGATTTGCCGCCATTCTTAAGGGAAAGGTGACCGGACTGGCCCTGGAGGTCGAGATCGCGGTGAAGAGCAACCGCATAGCCGATTATCTCGTCGGACTGAGCGGCCTAGTCCACAGCGAAGAAGCCAAGAGCCGGCAGGCCTGCCGAGATGGCCTGGCCTATTTCGCCGAAAGGGCGGAAGCAGCCGGGGTGTTCGGCGGGGCGCTTTCGGGGCGAGCCGATCTTTTCCACTGTTCCGACGTAGTCGCGGCGCGCACGATTACGCGCGACCTGTGCATGCTTTCTCTAGGCGGCCAGTTCGACGACCAAGTCGATTTTGCGCAGACGGTCGCGTTCAGCGCGTCGGCGCCGGTTGTGATCTACAAGCCTGGCGAAGCTGATCTCCCGACAAAATCACCTTGGGCTGGGATGGAAGCCGTTGTGCCGCCCGCGCGATGCGCGATGCGCTCCCACTCCTCAAGCTCGCAGACGAAGTTCGGGTGCTGACGCTTGTGAAAGAAAAGCCAGCAGCAATCGCAGGTCTCGGGGCCGACGCTGTTCGACACCTCAGGAGCCACGGCGTGCCCGCCGTCGCCGAAGAGGTCGACGCCGCCGACGCCAATATCGGCAATGCGCTGGACGATTACCTCGCCCTGATCAGGCCGGAGCCGCTGGTAATGGGCGCCTATGGCCATTCCCGCCTAAGGGAGTTCGTGCTCGGTGGCGCGACGGAACACGTGCTGCAAAGCCCCAAGGTTGCAACCTTCCTGGTCCACTGAGCGCTGCGCGACGCCAATTTGGGTTGAGGCGCAATCCAAATCGCAGATTGCTTCCGCGGTCCTCGGTTCGGCCCGAGGAATGAGACCTTCATGGACTCGGCCGGTGAGCGGCGACAGCATGCGGTTAAGCGGGCAGGATCATCCAGTCCCGGCGGCCGGTCGATGTATCGAGCTTGCTTCCGAGCCGTTCAGACCACCCAAGACAGAAAGATATGGCCTACCCCAGCCAAAAAAGTGGTCGCCGCAATACTCCAGACAACGATGCGCCCAACATGGCGCTTTCTGTTGGGTGACACTCTAGGCCGCCTGCGTCCAGAGCAGCCTGCCGTTTTCACAAAGTTCAAGCAACCGCGCCTCTCGCACTTCCATCAGCTCTCGCTGGGCCAGCACCCTCGCGCGCGCTTCGTCGGCCGCGAAGATGAAAGAGAGAGTGGGAACGGTGCTCGCCCGAGCGTGCGTGAAGCATGAAAATGTCCGCATGGCCGGGTCTCCGTTATGGCCACGCATACAAGGCATGAAAACCTCTCAAGAAAACTGATCGCGGTCAAACCGCTGCTGTTTGTGCGAATGATGGACTGGAGGCCGCGGGCGCTGGACTCACTCGTGAGCCTTCCCACTGGAGCGGCTCGTCGGGTACGCGCTATCGGGCTTGGCGCGCTCTTCGACGATGAACCCCTTGATTTTCGCCCGCGCTGCGGTCTCCGTGGTTCGGTCAAGCACGCGCTGAAAGTGCTCGATGTTCAGCTTCTTGAGTTCGGCAGGGGACATGAGCGCCTCCCGTGATTGCGCCGGCGGTTCGGAGACGGCACGACGCGCCCTATCTAAGGAGATAGCGAGTCACGATTTGGTCTCGTCGGCGAGTGGGTGCTCTTTAACCCGGGACGACGCCTGTCGGCGCTCGCGCCACACACATTCGCTCGCGTGGAGGCGAGGGGGTCGCCGTCGCGGTTTGGCCATCGTCGGTCATCGACCGCGCACGGTGAGCAACACGCGCGATACATCCTCGCCGGCAGCTAAGGCGGCCGCCTGGATCACCGCGACGAAGTCCCGGCGCAGTCGATCCGCCGCCACGCCATTCCGATGCGACAGCTGCATCACGCCGTCCTCGATCCCATGGAAGCCGATGGCGCTGAACCAGGCCCCGTAGGGGCCGGCCTTCACGCGCCTCTGCAACTCGGCGTCGATCCGGAGCCAGCGAGGATCGTCGCGGCCCGGGCCGCCCACGACCTCGGCGGGCGAAACGGCCGTGGGCGCCGGGTCGGCGATTGGCGGCACGCAGTCCTTCTGCTTCAGGATCCGCGCAAAGTTCAGACGCAGATCCGGAGCTCCGAGGGGATCGTAGGAAGCCATTTTTCCGAAGTATTTGCAGGGGCTGCGGACGTCGGGGTCTTCGATTGCGATCGCCAGCATGGCGATGGCGCGCAGTCCATGACGCGACAGGGCCCAGGTGAAGGTCTGGTCATTGTTGCGCTCAGGCTCAGGAAGCAGCTCAGGCAAGGCGGCCGCGATCCGGGCGACGTCGGCTGGCGAGGCGCTGAGCGGGTCAGCCACAACGTCAGGCCCCACCAGCGCGGCAAGCCTGGGAGAGGCCTGGTAGGCGGCCTGCAACTCCTGGCGCACCATTTCACCGCGCACCGAGGTGCCCGGTTGGGCTCGAACGAAACCGCTTGCTCCCTCCGGAGAGCAATTGGCGCGGTGATTGCCGGAGCGTAGGCTTTGGGTCGAGGATCTTTCGTCGTCGCAGCCCGCAGCGGGCGGAGACCGCTGCGCCAATAAACGACTTCGCGCCGTAGGCGCGGCCGCTCTTCTTCGTACAGAAGAACTTTCGTTCCTATGGGACTGTTCTAGGCGCCGGTTTTCCGGCGCCCGGGCGCTGAATCCTCTCTCTGCAACAACATGCTCCGCAGCTTGCGCCCAGCGCTGGCGGATTTCCGCGTCGACAGCCTCGGCGTTCGCCTCGAGCTCTCCAAGCCGGGCGGCGAGGGGGGCGAGGTCGTAGGCTTCGATGTCGGCGGGTCGGTTGGCGCGGTTGTAGTCGCGCACCATGTAGCCGCGCGCCTCGAGGACCTTGCGATGGGCGCGAAGGGTGCTCTGGCTGCAGCCGACCTCGGCGGCGATGCGGGCCGTGCTCGGCCACACGCAGGCGATATCCTTTTCGAGCTGCTCCTGGTTCAGCCGGCGCACGTAGTGCAGGAGCACGAGCCGTTGGACCGGGCTCAGATCCCGGGCGCCGAGCAGCACGGCGTCCTCGATCCGCCAGATCGTGACGCCCGGCTCCCAGCGCCAGGCGCTCGCGCGCTGGCGAACGTCCTCGAAATTGTCGGCGCGCTTGGCGAAGCCGGGCCGCCAATCGGCAATGGATACAGCAGGGTGCATCAAGTCCCTCGGAGTAAGGGACGAGGCCGGTCACGGCCTGGAAATCACTGACGCGGAGACAATAGGTCTCCTGCTCGGGCTTGACGGCGAAAAAATCGCCGCCTAGTTTTAACCCGATCATTGAGCCGCCTCGACAACGGCCATCTGAGATTTCCGAAAGCCTCCAGTTCCCGCTGGGGGCTTTCGCCGTTTAGGGTCTCGTCGTTAGGTCACGGGGTGGATCCTCTGGGTTCGCCGGCGTAGCGCCCGGCACAGCACAGCCTCCGGTGAGTCTGTCGCCGGCCGAAGCCGATGACCTCAGGAGACCTCGCAGCGCGCGCCGCAGCGGCGCGCCAGACTGGAAATTCAGGGTGTTCGCATGGTCGTCCCTCGATCGGGACGGGACCTGGCGGCGGCGATCGGACCGGCTGGCGTCAGGCCGCACGAAGCCGCTGGGGGCTTGACGGCGTTTGCGACGCCACCTAGCTTCATCCCCATCGAAGCCGCGCGCAGCAGCAAGTCGATTTTCCGAGAGCCTCCAGTTGGCGCTGGAGGCTTTCGCCGTTTTAGGGTTCCGTCCTAAGTCACGTTGAAGTCCTCAACAGCCATCGCACGCCGAAAATTCGGCGTGTGATTCGGCAGGTTGGAGAGTCAGCTGAGTCTGCGGTTTGCCAAACCCCGGGCGGGTGCGAGCAGTGGCGACGTAGCCTGTCTGTATGCCTTGGATGCTGGAGACGATGCAGCAGCCGCCGAGCGGGTAAATCGCGCGAGGGATCATTCTGCGGCGAGCCGGTTGACGTCGGCCGTGCGCGCACGCCGCCAGGCCTGAAAGCCGCGGTCGTTGTCGATGAAGGTCGCCAGAATATGGGCGGCGAGCTGCTCGAGCTCGATCGGCCCATTCTCAGCGACGTAGGCTTCGCGGTAGTCGGTGAGATCGACGGCCGGCTTGCCCTTGAGGCGCATTCGGAGCTCCAGCGTCTTCTCCTCAGCGTCGAACTTCGGCAGCGCCAGACTGGTCTTGTTGGTGCGCGACACGCTGGATCCCTTCTTGTTTGGCGAGGTAGCGATCGACCGCCGTGCAGGCGAAGTCGGTGAGCTTGAGGTTGAGCTGCTTCATTCGGTCGCGGACATCGGTGCAGAGGCTGCTGGAGAGCCGCAGGCTCCTGCAGTCCGTGGGCGAACGGCGCACGGCGAAGACGATGTCCTCGCCGGCGTCCAAGGCGCTGAGCGGCTGGGCGAACGCGTCCTCATAGGTGAGGCGTAGCGCCCCGTAGGTCGGACGACCGTCCGTAAGGCGCGCTTTGGCCGCCTGCATCATCTCCCGATGCAGGCGCTCAGGGACGTAGATCCCGACCTTCTCGGTGTGGAGGTAACGCTTACTCATAGGGCGCCAGGATCATGTCCTTGTTGACGATGACCCGGAGCGGCCAGCCGGCGCGGACGCGGATCGTCGGCTGGCGGTTCAGGTCGCGCGCGGTGATCTGCGAGCCGACCTGCTCTGCCTCGTTGGCGACACCGGAGCCGGCGCTGCTGAGCACCAGTCCGCCTGAGCTGCGCGCCGAAGCGTCCTGAGCCGAGGCGGCGCCGACGCTGAAGATCGTCGACAGGAGGATGCCCTTGGCGAGCTGCCAGCCGTGGGCGTCCGTGCGGTCCTGCAGGCCCGCCGCACCGGTAAGGTCGGCGCCCGTCATCGAGCCGATATTGATCGACCGCCCGTTGGGCATGATGATGCGGTTCCAGGCGATCATCGCGCGGTTCTGGCCGTAGGCGACCTGGCTGTCATACTTGCCGATCAGCCGCGAGCCCTGCGGAATAAGGACGGTGCGACCGGTCACGTGGTCGAAGACAGGCTCAGTGACCTGGGCGATCACCTCCCCCGGCAGATCCGAGTTGAGTGCGGTGAGGAGGGCAGCGGGGATGATGGTCCCGGCCTTGACCTCATATGGGCTCAGTGGCCCTCGAAGCGGGTTCTCCAGATAGTCGTCGGCGCGCGCCGTGCGCGCGAACTGCGCCTTGGCCGCCTGGCCGTTGCCCGGTTGGACCTCTTCCGTGGAGATCGCGCCGTCAGGCTGGGCCCCCGCGAGCTGCGCGAGACTGGCTGAGCCGCCATCGTTCTGCGCCGTCGATTGTGGAGACGCTTCGCCGAAGAAGGGGCCTGACGTCGGGGCAGCGCGCGCTTGTTCGCGAGCCTGCTGCACAGCTGGATCGACAGGCGGCGCTGCCGTGGCCTGTGCAGCCGCTGGCGTGCCCGCAGCGGTCGCGTTCGCCGCCGTCGCGCCGATCGGCGTGCCGGGCGGCGGCAAGCTCGTCACGCCAGGTGTGTTTTTGAGGTCCGCGTAACTGGTCGGGACCGCCTGGGCGAAGGGCGGAGTCTGCACAGTGCTGGTGTCCACATTCGCTTGCGGATCCTCCTCGCGCGGCTTCGGCGTGTGCGCGCCGCCGAGCCCAACGAAGAACCCGAGACCCACGAGGAGAGCGAGGACGCCAGCGCCGGCGACCAGGTACTTCCGGTTCCACCGCGTGACCGGCGGCCGTGGGGCTGTCAGCAAGCTCGCGCCGCCAAACTTGTTGCGCAGCGGTGGCGCGCCTGCCGAATTGACTGGGGGGTCGGGAGGAAGGTGCGTCATGCCCTAGCTCCGTTCCCCGGTGCGGGTGATCCGCACGACCGTCTGGCGCTTCTCGCCAAGCCGCAGCTCGGCGACGTCGATGATCCGATCGACCACGTAGTAGCCGTTCAGGTAGCGGTAGTTGACGAGCTGCGCCTGGTGGTCTGGTCCAACGAGAAAGAGTGGCGGCGCCTCGGTGGCGGCCATGTTGGTCGGGAACTGGATGTAGGTCTTCAAGCCATCGTCGAAGACCCGCAGGGGTTGCCAGCTCGGCGCACGGCTATGGATCGGCCGTACGTCGTAATCGAAGTGCAGGTTGTCGATCGGGACGCTGGCGGCCACGACCGACTGCGTCGCGGCGGCCTTTGCCGCCTGGGCCTCGCGCAGCTGGTCCTGCGGGTAGTTCCAGCTGATGACGCTCGTGTAGGCGTCGCCGTCGTGGCTCACCGCGTCCAGCAGATAGGTCCGCTGGTCGGTCGTGAGGATGACGTTGGTGCGCAAACCCCCGCGCACCGGCTTCAGCATGACGAGGACCTGCTGGTCCGGACCGCTGCCCTGCACGGTCTCGCCGAGGACCCAGCGGACCGTGTCTCCGGCGGCCTTGGAGACCAGCTTCTCGCCCGGCCTAAGGCTTATGACCGAAAGAAAGCGCGGGCTGGTGTTGACGGTGTAGAGCCGGCCCGGCTCGAAGTCGTAGTAGAGCGCCGAATTGATGTAAGCGCCCCTCGTGGGATAGTCCCGCGCGACCGCGTTGGCGTATCGAACCGTGTCGTAGGTCGGGGAGCGGCGCTTCGAAGCGGACCGGCGCACGTGAGCGCGGTGGACAGGCGCTGGCAGAGCCGCAACTGCGGGCCCACGTGCCGCCGCCTTGGTGATTGGCACGCCGCGGGCGCCTGGGGCGGCGGCCGGAATGGGCCGTTGCGCGAGCTGGGTCTGACCGAGGGCGACGCTGCCGGCGGCCGAAAGGGTCAGGGCGAACACGGATGCGCCGCCGAGGCGCAGAATCTTGGAAGCGACAGCGCTCATAGCTCGCGGCTCCACTGGAAATTGGTGACGTAGATGCCGAGCGGGTTTGCCTTCAGCTCAGCGGCGTTTTTCGGAGGGTTGACCTTGGTCGTGATCAGGCCCGTCCAGTTCTCGGTCCCGCCACTGGCGCCAGCGTTGTATTGGGTCTCGCGCCACTGCACCTGATAGGTGTTTGGGCTGCGAGCCAGGACCGAAACAATCTCGACGTTGACCGCCTGAGAGCCGGCGTTTGCGAACGGGTCGTTGTTCTTGGCGAAGTCGTTGAGCTGGCCGATCGCGCCGCCGGCGACGAACTGATAGGCCTTCGTCCAGTTGTCGCGGATGACGATGGGGTCGATGCTCTTCGAACGCGTGAGCCGCACCCAATCGGCAAGGAAATAGCCCATTTCGGCCGTGCTGGGCTGGTAGGTCTTGCCCGCCAGCTCGATAGTGCCCGGCCGGGCGTACTTGTCGACCGGCACGACGTAGGTCGCGATGTGGGTGTTGTTCATCTGGTAGAGCAGGCCGCCGACGGCGAGGCCCGACAGGGCAAGGCAGCCGAAGGCGATGCGCCGCCAGTTGTTCGCCTGCGCAGCGGACGAGCCGATGCGGTTGTCCCATTCCCGGGAAGCACGAACGTAGGGCGTCTCGAGTGGAGCTGAGCTCCCGTACTTGTCTGCAGGTCGTTTGAAGGGGTTCATGACTGGCTTTCCGACTTAGGCGTCAGGCCTTGGGCTCTTCGTCGTCATCCTTGCGGGTCGGGGCGGCGGTCATTCCGTGCGTGGAGTGATCGCCGGCCGTCGCCGTCGCCGCTGCGGATTTGGCGACTCTGGAGAGACCGCCGCCGTCAGCGCGGCGAGCACGAGCGCTGGCCACGGTTTCAGAGGGGCTGGGGGGTTCAGGGGGCGAGGAGGGTTCTTCGCCGCCGCCACTGGGTGGTCGGCGACCGAAGGCGCCGCTGGCGAGCTGCCGAGCGACCGAGGAAGTTGCAGAGACGGGGGCGCGGCGGAATTCTTCGGCGAAGCTCATGGCGTCCTCGGCCATGGCGGAGCCGCTGAAGCCGCCGCCGGACGCGGGGGCTGAAGATCCGGCCGCGGCCGCGCTGCTGCCGCCTCCCACGTTCGATGCCGCAGAGACTGCCCTTTCTGTGCTGCTGGAGCCCGCTGAACCAGCTCCGGCGCCTGCAGCCGCGCGAGCTGCTGCGGACCCCGCCGAAGGGCCGCTCGGAATTGCGCCGGCCGCGGCGCGGGCAGCGGCGACCTTTTCACCGCCGGCCGCCCAGCCGCCCGCGACGGCGCCGCCAAGAGCGCGGCCGGCAAGCCCGACGCCGGCCACGCCGGCGGCGACGCCTGCTGCGCCCATCAGGGCGGAGCCCGAGTGGAGTTGGGGCCCGCCGGAGATCAAGGCGCCGGCGATCGACGGCACTTTGAGCGCCAGCATCATCAGGAAGAGGGCGGCGAGGACGAACCCGCATTCCTCGGTGAGCGTGGGCTCGGCCGAGAGCGTCATCGACTTGAAGATGTTGATGCCGATCCCGAGGATTACGCCGAGCGCCATCAGCTTCATGCCGACCGACACGACGTAGCCGATCGCACGTTCCGCCAGGAATGACGTCTGGCTGAGCACCCCGAAGGGGACCACAACGAACCCAATAAGCGTGACCAGGTGGAACTCGATCACCGTTACAGCGACCTCGATCGCCAGAACGATGAAGGCAAGCAGGATCCCCAGCGCGGCGACGGCCGCGCAGATGATCGCGTCGATGTGCATGAGCGTGCCTGCGCCGAAATTCTGCGAAGCGAGCTGGCCGATGTAGATCATCAGCTGAGAGGCGACCTTGAGCCCCGCGTCCACAGCCACAGTCGGCTGGGTCATGAACGAACCCACACTGCCGCCACCGCCCGCCTGAAGGCCGAGTTTCCCGAACCCGTTGACGATCGTCGTGCTGAGGCTGTGCCAGCTGCCCACCAACCAGGCGAAGAAGCCGATCGTGAGCACCTTGCGGACGAAGCTCGCGAGCACGTTGTTATGCTCGTCGATGGCCCAGAGCATCGCGGTAAGCACGATGCTGATGACCACGAGAGTTCCAAGGATGGCGTGAACGTCGCCTGAGATCATCCCGAAGCCGCTGTCGATCTGCGATACGAACTTCGTAATGAATTCATCTAACGCCGCGGGGCTAGCTGAGGCAGCCATCGAGCTTACTCTTTCGGATTGCTAGAAACTCTTGGTGTTTCCAAGCTTGCTATGTGCCGGCTTGTAGTAATAAGGCGAGCATGGGTTGTTCATGTCGCGGATATCCGGGTCTGGACACTTCTGCTTGGCTGGGGCCGGAGCACTTGCTGGCGTAGCGGGCTGCGCCGCTTGCGATGCCGGCTTGCCGCAGGCGGCCAACGTGAGTACGGCGGCGGCGGCGAGAAGATTGCGGATCATGCGCATGTCAGAAGCTCGTCATGCTGCCGAGGGTGGAGGTCGTCGGCGTGTACGCGTCGTGACGCGCCGACTCCGCCTGGGCCGCCGCAGTGCTCGCCTGTTGCTGCGCCAGGATCGTCTCTTGGGTGCGCGCCTGGGCGACGAGGATGGTCTGGAGGGTCTGAAGCTGGCTGCTGAGAGCTGCGAGCAGCTGGTTCGTGGCCTGAATCGCCGCGGTCTGGCCCTGAGCGCTTTGGGAGGCCGAAACGGCGCTATTCACGGCATAGGCCGTCGTCGGCTGCGACGCGACGATCTGGTTCTGCAGCCGCAACGCGTCGTTCATGGTGGCGCGCTGGTTTTGTTGCCAGTCGGCGTACTTCGCCAGGATCTGCGACAGGCTCGAGCCGCCCATGCTCGACGGGTAGAGCGTCTGGAAATCCATCGCGACGTCGGCGCCGGAATACCCGATCCCGGTCGCCGACTGCATGAGGCTGGTCGCCTGAGCGCTGATCGACGAAAGCGGATGCGTCACATCCGTGCCAAGCTTCTGGAGCATCTGCGCCTGGTAGGCGACCTGCTGCTTCAGGTTGTTGATCTGCTGAAGGCCCTGGGCGACTTGCCTGATGGCCTGAGCCACGGCCGCCGGATCATAGACGACCATCGCCGCCTCCGCCGGCGCTGGCGGGATTGCAGAGAACGCGACGAGCGCGGCCGCCGCCGTCGCGGCGAGTTGCTTACGCATGCCGATGATCCTTCTGGGGTGCGGACGCCGGGGGCGAGGGGGGCCAGAGGTCCGCGGCCTCTGCCCTGACGAAGGTCGGTTCGGTGCGAGCGCGGAAGACCACGGCCGCGCCGAACAGAACAAAGCCGGCCACCAGGACGAAGAAGTTGTGGTGGTAGATCGTCCCGAAGACGCTGAAGAAGCCAGGCGCCGCCAGGCCGAGGAAAAGGAACCGGCGGCGCCGCTGCGTGCGGATCCAGTCAGCCGGGAGATGACGCGTGAGCCAGCTGAGCCGCTGAAAGTCGCGCGGACTGAAAGCCGGCGGCTCCGGGTCCCGTGCGGGCATGAGGTTGCCGTCCATCACGCCACCCGCGCTGGAACGGTAAGGTCCGCGAGGTAGGCGGCGACATCATGCTGGCCTTTGGCGGCATAAAAGCCGGCGGCGAAGCCGTCGCGGCCATGCGTCTCGAGCACGCGATTGATCAGCTGCTGATCTCCCGGGGACGACGAGCCGACGGCCGCCAGCGAGATCGGGCCTAGGCCCAGCTCGAAGAGGCGGTTTCCGGCCGTCGACTGGTAGTAATATTCCCGCTTCGGCGTCGCCTTGCCGATGATGCTGATCTGCTGGCTGTTGAGGCCGAAGCCGTCATAGAGGGCGGCGATCTGCGGCGAGTGCGCATCGGGGTTCGGCAGGAAGACGCGGGTCGGGCAGCTCTCGATGAGCGCCGGCGCGATCGAGGATCGGGTGATGTCGGAGAGCTGCTGGGTCGCGAAGACGACGGCGACATTGTACTTCCGCAGCGTCTTCAGCCACTCGCGGATCTTGGCTGAGAACGAGCCCTGGTCGAGGAACAGCCACGCCTCGTCCAGAATGAGCAGGGTCGGACGCCCATCGAACCGCTTCTCGAGTGTGCGGAAGATGTAGGTCAGGACCGGGAGCAGGGCGGCCTTGTTCGCCATCAGCTCGCCCATTTCGAACGTCTGCCACCGAGCCGTCTTCAGGGTGTTCTGGTTGGCGTCGAGGAGATAGCCGTGGGGGCCAGCTAGCGTGTATGGCTGCAGCGCAGCCTTCACGTCCTGATCCTGAACCGTGGCCGTCAGCAAGGTGAGGGTGCGTTGGTCCCTCGGACCGGCCGCCAAGTTGCGAATGCCGCTCCAGATTTCGTCCTTCACCTGCGGTGTGACGGGAACGCCCTCAGCCGCGACAATGTCCTGCACCCACTCCTGGGCCCAGGCGAGGTCCTCGGCTGCGTCGATGTCCGCGAGGGGCTGGAAGGCCAGTTCGCTGTCTTCGCCGCCGAGCTGGTAGAACTGGCCACCGCTGAGCAGCGTCGCCGCACGCGAGCTCGCGCCCTTGTCGAAGAAGAAGACCTGAGCCTCCGGGTAGCGCTGCCATTGCAGGGCGATGGTGTTCAGCAGCACGGACTTGCCGGCGCCAGTCGGACCCACGACCATGGTGTGGCCGACGTCGCCCTGATGCAGGTCGAAACGGAATGGCGTCGTCGCCGCCGTCCGCGTGAACATCAGCGGCGGCTGATCCCCCTCGTGGCCCCGCTTCGTGCATTCAGACGTAAGGTGGTTGTTCCGCGTCGGACCGGGCCAGATCGCGGACATCGGCATCATGTCGCAAAGGTTCAGCGAGGACACGAGCGGCCGGCGAAGATCTGCGTAGGCCTGGCCGGGCAGACTCCCCATCCAGGCTTCCACCGCGTTGACGTCCTCGACCTTCGAGACGAAGCCGGCGCGGTTGATTGCGCCTTCGACTTCGCGCACCCGATCGGCCAGGCGATCGGGATCGGCGTCCATGAGGGTAATGGTCGGGGTGAAGTAGCCGATCGAGGCAAGATCCCCGCCGAGGATGGCGAGCGCCGCGTCCGCGTCGACGGACTTTTGTGCGGCGTCGGGATCCTCCAGTTGAGAAGGCTCGCGGGTCACCGCCTCCTTGATGAGGGCCATGATCCCCTTGCGCTTGGCGAACCAGCGCTTCCGGATCGTGGTCACGGCCTTGCGCGCGTCCTCCTTGTCGAGGGGCAAGTAGCGGCAGACCCAGCGATAGCTGACGCCGAGCTCGTTCAGGCGGTCGAGCAGACCGGGGGACGAGCTGGTCGGATAGGCGCGGACGGAAATGGTGCGGATGAAGTGCTTGCCGAGGCGCGGGTAGAGGCCGCCCTGGAAGTCGTCGTCGGTGAGGAAGGCGTCGAGATAGGCCGGGGTGTCCGGCCGGCGCACATAGTGGCGCTTGGTTGAGATGCAGCCGTGCAAGTAGGTCAGCGTCTCGTCGTCATCCAGCTCGCGGACCTCGGGCATGATCGCTGAGAGGATGTCGGCGATCTGCGCGATGGTGCTCTCGAAGCTGCTGAGTTCGGACCGGTACATGCCGGCGGCGCCGCGGCCGGTCGGTACGTTCTCGAGCAGCAAGCTTTCGGCGGTGCTGACCGCCTCTTCCGGCGGAAGATAGGTGAAGGTCATGTAATAGCGGCTCTCGAAGTGCCGCTCGTGCGCCTGAAAGGTGTCGCGCCGTTCGTTGTCGATCAGCTCGGACACGGGATCGGGGAAGGCGCTGGTCGGATAGCTCTGGGATGGCGCCCGAAGGGCCTCAATTTGCAGGCACCAGCGCGAACCGAGCCGCCGCAGGGCGTTGTTGAGCTGCGCCCGCGTCGCCACCAAGCCCGGCTCCGTCGAACTGGCGAGATCCGGGCCGCGGAAGGCGAGCGTCTTCTGAAAGCTGCCGTCCTTGTTGAGCAGGAGTCCCGGCCCGATCAGAGCCACCCAAGGAAGGTGATCGAAGAGCCGGTCGGCTCTGGGCCGGTATTCGCGGAGATAGAGCATCGCGGGGCCTTACTGTCGGCGCGGCGCTAGGCCTGGCGGCGTGACGCCGCGCTGACGTTGAGGAGGACTTCGGGGGAGGTGAGCGACCTGACACTCATCAGCCGGCCAGATGAGGCTTCTGGCGGATGTGCCGCTTCAGCGCGTCGAAGAAGTACGGGTCGCGTTTGTTCAGCCAAAAACAGATTGCGTGGATCAGCAGCCCGAGAGGGATGCCGAGCCAAGGCACTTGGAGACCGAGGGCGAGTACGGCGGTCAGGGTGCCGTTCAGCACCGCGATCATCCGCGGGACGCCGGCCATGGTCACAGGCTCCGAAAGTGAGCTGTGAAAGCCGATCTTGAAGCCCTCGATCTCCGGCTCCGCCATCTCAGAACGCCGCCCCAGCGGTCATGCTGAAGAACGAGCTGATGAAGGTCGTGGCCGTGAACGCGATCGCGAGACCGAAGACAATGCCGACGCCCTTGCGCATCGCCGAACCGCCTTCGGCGAAAGCAAAGCCGACGCCGGTGAGCACGATCGCTATGATGCCGATCGCCTTGGCGACCGGACCCGCAAGCGAATCCTGGATCGTTTGAAGTGGCGCTTCCCACGGCATGGCCGTGCCGCCAGCCGCGAATGCGGGTTCGGCGAGCAGCAGGCCGATGGCCGCCGCGATGAGCGCAGTCCTAGCGTGACGGCTGAATCGGGGGCGATTCAGCCGGCCGAAATGCCGGAATTTCATTGGAGTTGCCTTACCTTTTTCAGTCCCGCCCGAGGTGTTTGGGCTACCCAGGATTGTGATCGAGGCAGACTCGCGTCAAGGGCCTTTTTGATCCAAACGCACTTGATGTGCTTTTATGTCGGAAAAGTCGAGAAATCCGACATCGGCCCGGGACGGCGCACTACGGGCGGCGGATAGACGGACGTCGTAAAGACAAGCTCACCGGGGATTTGGGCTAAATCTTGGCATTAAGGACTTCTGCGCGGGAGAATCAACCAAGCTTGACCATAACGGAAGGTGTACCCGGCACGTCCCGTGAAGCGTTACAAATTCTTTTCTGGCAGATCCCTCATTATTCGCCTCACACAACTGCGCCTGCCCGCGAGAGTCGCACCTATGAGCGAGTATAGTTTTAGCCAAACAGAGTCGTCTGAGGTCTCACGCGTGGCGAAATCCGCGCTAAAAACCGCGCCAGATAGCCCCGCAATGCGAGGATTGATTCGGCGTTACTCGCCGAAGTTGCGCCGCCATGTTTCAGCCCTCGCGCCGCAGGTCTACAACTGACGCGAGTGCGATGCCGTAGACATCTGCGGCCGGGGCAGCGGCCGAGGGCGTTTCAGGAGAATGAGTATGGCCCCTCCGAATGACGCCCATGAGGGCCGGTTGCGGGGCAATTTTTGAGAGGGAGAAAGCTAAAGCAGACGACATCCGCGCGCTTGTGGCGCCCGTTCTGGCGCAGAGGGACCGGACAATGATGGGCGTCGCGCTGGGGCGCTTGGGGTCTGGAATTGGGCGAAGGGCTCGATCCTACAGGTGAGCGCCTCCAACACGGGCGCTATAGGCCGCGCCGCGGCATCGCTGCTCGGAATGGCGGGCGCTGATCGGCGGAAGCGCGCGCTCGGCGATTTAGCGTCCCGGTTCGCCCAGGCGCTCCGCGCCGGATATGATGCCGATCAAGGTGCAAGTGAGAAGCGCCAGCTCCACTACGGAGCTTAGCTATGCCCGCCGGTCTCGGGAGGATCAATGTCCAAGGCCAGTCTGACGTTCCTTGGTGGGGCCGGCACGGTCACGGGCTCGCGACATTTGCTCCGCATAGGCGGCCGCAGCCTCCTCGTGGACTGTGGCCTCTTTCAGGGACTGAAGGCTCTGCGGCTCAAGAACTGGGCTGAGTTTCCCGTTGATCCATCGACGATCGACGCGGTCGTGCTGACCCATGCGCATCTCGATCATTCCGGCTACCTGCCGAAGCTGGTGCGAGAGGGCTTCCGCGGACCGATTTTTTGCTCCGAGGCCTCCGCCGACCTGTGCGAGCTCCTGCTGCTCGACAGCGCCAAGATCCAGGAGAGCGACGCGGAGTTCGCCAACCGCCATGGATTTTCCAAGCACTCGCCCGCGCTGCCGCTTTATGGCACGCGAGATGCTCGGCGGGCCTTGGAGCAGCTGACCCCGGTGGACTTCGACACCGCGTCGGATCTCGGGCATGGCGCGAACCTGACGTTCCGCCGGGCTGGACACATCCTCGGGGCGGCGACCGCTCAGCTGCGCTGGGGTGGACAAACCATCGTCTTCTCGGGAGACCTCGGGCGCTACGACGACCCGTTGATGGTCGATCCCGCGCCGGTGAAGGAGGCAGATTACCTCTTGGTGGAGTCCACCTATGGCGATCGCCTGCACTCGCCGGTGGCGGCCGCCGACGCCCTCCTGGAGGTGATCCGGCGCACGACCGCCCGCGGCGGGACGGTGATCATTCCGGCCTTCGCCGTCGGCCGGGCGCAAGAGCTCCTCTATCTCTGCTGGAAGCTGAAGACGGCGGGCCGGCTGCCGCTCACGCCGATCTATCTCGACAGCCCGATGGCCATCAATGCGAGCAGCATGCTCGAGCGACATCCGGAGGATCACCGGCTGTCCGCGGAGGACTGCGAAGCAGCGATGGGGGCGGCGACCTACGTGCAGGACGTGGAGGAGTCCAAGTCGCTAAGCCACAACACCATGCCCAAGGTCATCATCTCGGCGAGCGGCATGGCCACGGGCGGGCGCGTCCTGCACCACATCAAGGCCTATGGGCCCGACCCCAAGAACACGCTGCTGTTCTCCGGCTACCAGGCGGCCGGCACCCGTGGCGAGGCGCTGCTGAACGGGGCGCGCGAAGTGAAGATCCACGGCGGCTGGGTCCCGGTTCGCGCCGAGGTCGAGAACCTTCCGATGCTCTCGGCCCATGCCGACGCCAACGAGATCATGCGCTGGCTGGGCGGCCTTCAGCGGCCGCCGAAGAAGACCTTCATCGTGCACGGGGAGGGGAGCGCCTCGGAAGCGCTGCGCGATCGCATCGAGCAGGAGTTCGGGTGGGACTGCAACGTTCCGGCCGAGGGGGACGAGCAGGTGCTCTCGTGAGTGAGGCCACGCCGGGGCAGGTCCTGCCGACCCTGATCGCTCGACGTCTGCGGCTTCTCTCACAGCACGACGCCATCGTGCTGATGCGCGAAGACAGCCCCGTCTGCCGCTCCGAAGGCCACGCTCCGAGGTCGCAGGTCTTGCTCCTGGCGAACGGCCGAGAGGTCACCGCGACCCTCTACCAGGTCGGACGCGACGACATCGTACAACCCGACGAGGCGGGCCTGTCCGAAGCCGCCTGGGCGCGACTGGGCGTTTCGGATGGCCAGGAGATCCAGGTGCGCCATTCCCCGGCCCTGACGTCGATGTCGAGCGTGCGCCGGCGGGTCTTCGGCGCGCGCCTCGACGCCGCTGCCCTGAGGGACATCATCTCCGACGTCGCCGCCGGCCGCTACACCGACGTCCACCTGTCGGCCTTCCTCACGGCTTGCTCGGCCTTGCCGATGGACCTTGAGGAGGTCGTCCATCTCACGCGTTCCATGGTGCAGGTGGGCGATCGCCTGAGCTGGGACCATCCTGTCGTTATCGACAAGCATTCGGTCGGCGGCCTGCCGGGCAACCGCACGACCCCGCTGGTCGTCGCCATCGTCGCCGCCAATGGCCTGGTGATCCCGAAAACATCTTCTCGAGCGATCACCTCGCCGGCCGGCACCGCCGACACCATGGAGACCCTGACCAATGTGGATCTCAACCTCGCAGCGATGCGGCGCGTGGTGGAGCAGGAAGGCGGCTGCCTCGCGTGGGGCGGGGCCGTGCGCCTCAGCCCGGCCGACGATGTCCTGATCCGGGTCGAACGGGTCCTCGACATCGACACGGAAGGACAGCTCGTCGCCTCGGTGTTGTCCAAGAAGATCGCCGCCGGTTCCACGCACGTGGTGCTCGACATTCCCGTCGGCCCGACGGCCAAGGTCCGGTCACAGGAGGACGCTGACGCTATTGCGAAAGTCCTCACCGCCGTGGCGCAGCGGTGCGGCCTAAGCGTTCGCTGCGTGCAAACCGACGGCGGGCAGCCGGTCGGCCGCGGCATCGGGCCTGCGCTCGAGGCTCGCGATGTTCTGGCGGTGTTTCGCGGTGCGCCGGACGCGCCGGCGGACCTTCGGCGACGGGCCTGCCTTCTCGCGGGCGCGGCGCTCGAATTGGCGGGCCGATGTGCGCCGGGGGAGGGCGAACAGCTGGCCGAGCAGACCCTGACCGACGGACGCGCGTGGGCCAAGTTCCAGCGGATTTGTGAAGCTCAGGGCGGCCTGCGCGAGCCGCCGCGCTCCACCGTCAGCCGGCCCGTGTTGGCGGCGCGGTCCGGACGCCTGATCGCCATGAATAACCGCACGCTTGGCCGTTTGGCCAAGCTTGCGGGAGCGCCGGATGACAAGGCTGCCGGCGTCGAGCTGCACGCGAGGCTGGGCGACGAGATCGCCGCGGGCGAGGTGCTGCTGACCGTCCACGCCGATGCGCCTGGCGCGCTGGCCTACGCCTTGGACTACGCCGCCGCCAACTCCGGCTTGCTGACGATAGAGGCGTGACCTTGCGACTCCTTCTGCCGCTTCCGGGCAACGAAGCTTTCGCGACCCGCCTTGCCGCCGCGGGTTGCTTCGAGCTCGGCGTGCTGGAATTCCGCCGCTTTCCCGATGCCGAGCGCTATGTACGGATCGCCTCCGACCCGAAGGGCCGTCCGGTCGACCTCATCTGCTCAAACGCCGACGAACATTTCCTGACCCTCGCCTTCGCCGCCGACGCCCTGCGGGACCTCGGGGCCACCGAGGTCACCTTGGTGGCGCCCTACCTCGGCTATATGCGGCAGGATACGCGGTTTCGGCCCGGGGAGGCGGTGACCTCGCGAAGCTTCGCACGGCTGGTGTCTTCCACGGTCGACCGGTTGGTGACGGTCGATCCACATCTTCATCGTTTCGGAAGGCTCGAAGACCTCTATGCCATCCCCTGTCAAACGCTCCGAGCCGCGCCGCTGATCGGCGACTGGATCTCACGTGAGGTGACGGCGCCGTTGATCATCGGACCCGATGCGGAGAGCGAGCAATGGGCGGCGGAGATCGCCGCCAACGCCGGCGCGCCTTACGCCGTGCTCGCGAAGCGGCGGTACGGCGACCGGGAGGTCGAGATCATCATGCCCGACCTCACGGCCCACGCCGGACGGCAGCCGGTCCTGATCGACGACATCGCCGCCTCGGGCCGCACGCTGATCGCCGCGAGCGATGAACTGCGCAAACAGGCGTTCTCGCCGCCGACCTGCGTCGTAGTCCACGCCATTTTCGCCGGGGAGGCCTTCAGCCAGTTGCAGGCCACAGCCGGGCGCATCGTGTCGACCGACACGCTGTCCCACGCGAGCAACGCCATCACCGTAGCGCCGCTGATCGCCGAGGCCCTGACGGGCGCTCCCGAACAGCCGGGCCGCTCTCGCTTGCCCGGCGGCGGTTAGAGGACCACAGTCAACCGAAGCTAATCGATCTGACTTGCATCAAGGCGGCCGTCGCCGCCGGCTGCAAAGTCCCCCTGCGAGGGATCGAGCCATGGCGATGCGCGACATACTGCTCCAGATCGACAGCTATCCGGAGGCGACGCCCACGGCGGCGATCGAACAGGCCGTCAAGTTCGCCGCGGCAGTGGGCGGCGCCCTTTCTGCCCTCGCGGTGGAAGCCGATATCCGGAATCCGAGCAACCGGCTCGCCGATTATTTCATCGGCCTCAGCGGCTTGGTCGTTGAGGAAGAACAGAAGAGCCGTCGCGCCTGCCAAACCGCGCTTGAGCTATTCTCGTCCAAGGCGCGAGACGCCGGGGTCCTTGGGGAAGCTCTGCAAGGCAAGGCTGATCTCTACTGCATCGGCGAGTATGTGGCGCAGCGCGCCCGCACCCGAGACCTCTGCATCGTACCGGTGTCCGACTTCCTCGATGGCCAGCGTTCGGTCGCCGAAGCGGTTGTGTTCGGCTCCGGTCGCCCGGTGCTGCTCTTCCGGCCCGGGGTCGCGGACCTGCTGAGCCGCGGCCTGAGCGTCATGGTCCTCGCGTGGGACGGCGGCCGCTCGGCGGCGCGGGCCATGGCCGACGCGCTCCCGGCCATGCGCAAGGCGCGCGAGGTCCGGGTCCTCACCGTCGTCAATGAGAAGCCCGACGCCCGTTCCGGGCTGGGCGGCGACGCGGTGCGGCATCTGAAGGCGCACGGCGTGAACGCCGTCGTCGACGAGGTGGACGCCGCCGGTCGGCGCATCGGCCAGGTGCTCGAGGACTACACCTCTGAATGCGGATCCGATCTCCTGGTGATGGGCGCCTACGGCCACTCCCGCCTGCGAGAGTTCGTCCTCGGAGGCGCCACCGAGCACATGATGCATGATCCAAAAGTGCCTCTGTTGCTCTCCCACTAGGCCTCGGCGGTCGCCCTGAGATGAAAGCGCAGGCCCTGGCCGGACTGACCACTGCCGAGGCCTCGCAGCGGCTCAAGACCATCGGGCCGAACGAGATCCCGACCCCCGGTGGCCGCACGCTTTGGCAGATCGTCCTGGAGACGATGCGCGAGCCGATGTTTCTCCTCCTGGTCGCGGCGGCCGGCCTCTACCTGGTGCTCGGCGACCTGGGAGAGGGCCTGTTCCTGGTCGCGGGCGCCGCGGCGTCCATCGGCCTGGTGATCTTCCAGGAAGCCCGCAGCGAGCGCGCGCTCGCGGCTCTTCGGGAACTCGCCCAACCCTACGCCCGCGTGCTGCGCGACGGGGCCGAAGGGCAGATCCCCGCCCGCGAGCTGGTGCCCGACGACATCCTGCTGATCGGGGAGGGCGAGCGGCTGCCCGCCGACGGGCTCCTGGTCGGCGGCGACGTGCTGAGCGTCGATGAATCCACCCTGACCGGAGAGTCCGCGCCCGTCGCCAAACACCCCGCGAAGACAATCCAGGATCTTGAAGTGGACGCCGTCCCGGGGGCCGAAACGGGGCCCTTCTTGTTTGCCGGCGCGATGGTCGTCGGCGGCCAGGGCGTGGCGAGAGTGAGCCGCACGGGGGCGGCGTCCGCGCTCGGCCGCATCGGCAGCTCGCTGGCCGCCATAAGAGATGAGCCAACTCCACTGCAGAAGAGCGCGGCACGGCTGGTCGGGCTCCTGGGGCTGATCGCGCTCGCCTTTTGCGCGCTGGTCGCGGCCGCCTACGGGCTGCTGCGCGACGACTGGATCGGCGGGGCGCTGGCGGGGATCACCGTCGCGATCGCGCTGATCCCCGAAGAGTTTCCGATGGTGCTGGCCATCTTCCTGGCCCTCGGCGCCTGGCGGCTGGCCACCCACCACGTCCTGGCTCGCCGCAGTGCGGTGATCGAGACCCTCGGCGGCGCGACCGTGCTCTGCGTCGACAAGACCGGGACCCTGACCGAGAACCGGATGGAGATCGCCCGCCTCTGGACGGTCGAGGGCGACTTTGGCGTCGATGGCGGAAAGCCGCCACCCGGGGCGGCCGATCTGCTTCGCTACGCTGCGCTCGCCTCCGCCGTGCGGCCGGTGGATCCCATGGACAAAGCCGTGCACGCGCTTCGCCGAAACGATGTCGTCAGCGAACCGCTTGCCGGCGAGCCGGAGCGGGCCTGGCCGCTGCGTCCCGAGTTGCTGGCCGTAATCCAGGTCTGGAGATTGCCCGACGACGCGCGCCTCGCAGCCGCCAAGGGCGCGCCGGAGGCGATCTTCCGGCTTTGCCGCCTCCCGGACGAGTACATCGCGCGCCTGCAGACGATCATCGAGTCGTACGCAGAACAGGGCCTGCGGGTGCTGGGCGTCGCTTCGGCCCACGCCCAAGGTGGATTCGCCGATGAGCCGCAGGAGGTTCCCTTCGCGTTCGCCGGCTTGGTCGGGTTCATCGATCCGTTGCGGGCCGACGTCCCGACAGCGCTGCAAGAAGCGCGCGGCGCCGGCATCAAGGTCGTCATGATTACTGGCGACCACCCGGCGACGGCCCTGGCCGTCGCCCGCAGCGCAGGCCTGGACACCGACGCCGGCGTGCTGTTGGGGGCCGAGGTCGCAGCATTGTCCTTCGAGGCGCTGTGCGAGCGCCTGAAGCATGTCCGGGTCTTCGCCCGTATCGTTCCGGAGCAGAAGTTGCGGCTCGTCCAGGCGCTGAAAGCAGACGGCGAGATCGTCGCCATGACCGGCGACGGCGTCAACGATGCCCCGGCGCTGGAGGCGGCCCACATTGGCGTGGCCATGGGCAGGAAAGGGACCGATGTCGCCCGCGAAGCCGCCGACCTGGTGCTGCTGGACGACAGCTTTGCTTCCATCGTCGGCGGCGTGCGGCTTGGCCGTCGGATCTTCGCCAACCTGCGGCGGGCGCTCACCTACGTCACCGCGATCCACGTGCCGATCGCCGGCCTGGCGCTGGGCCCCATCCTGCTAGGTCTTCCGCCGCTGCTGTTCCCCATGCACGTGGTGCTGCTGGAGCTCGTGATCGACCCGACCTGCGCGCTCGTTTTCGAAGCTGAGCCGAGCGAGAAAGAGGCCATGAAGCGTCCGCCACGGCGGGTGGACGAGGCGCTGTTCGGCCCGATGCAGATATTCATCGCCCTCCTGCAAGGCGCCGGCGTGCTGATCGGCGTCCTTGGGCTCTATTGGTGGGCGGTGACGGCCGCTCCGGGGGCGGAGAAGGTCGCGCGGGGCGCGGCCTTCCTCGCCCTTGTGGCCGCCATCCTCGTGCTCGCGCTGAGCGACTCGGCGGCGTCGGGGCGGATATTCGCACCGCATCGGGGAATCTATTGGCTGATTGTGTCGGCGGTGACAGTCGTGCTGGCCGTCATCCTGGGCGTCCCCGCCATCGCAACGGTTTTCGACGTGGCCCCGCCTTCGCGTGACCTGATCTTGCTCGCCTGTGCGATCGCAATCGTTTCAGGCGGCTGGATGGGCCTCACCAGGCTCGGCCAAGAGGGGGTGCGGAGCATGTTGTGGCGTCGCTCGAAGCGTCCGTCCGCGACCGTCGCTTCTTCCTGATCGCGGCCGGCGCCACGCGTTGGGGGCCTCCGCGCCGGTACCTAAGGGGCGCTCCGATGTGTGCACGGCGCCGCGGAAGGCAACGTTCCCCTTCCTTGGAAGGAGTCCCAAGATGTCGACAGCTGGAGGCGCTGACAGCCTGACGCCCGGATAGCCTGCGCGGCCGCAGGCGTCTTCCGGCCGCGCCGGCGCGGACGTCGAATGGCGAACGGCGCAGGATTTCCCCGACCTGGCCATGGCCCGTGCGGCGCGAGCGGCGGACCTCATCGTCGTGAGCCCGCGCACCCAGGGCGGCCGGGCTCGCCGCGTCGATCCCGCCGAGATCGTCATGACGGCCGGGCGTCCGGTGCTGATCGTTCCCGATGGAGCGCATCTGCTAAGGGCGAAGACGATCGTGATCGCCTGGAAGGACACGCGAGAAGCCCGCCGGGCTGTCGCCGATGCCCTTCCGCTGCTGCGCCGGGCTGAAGAGGTCATCGTCCAGGCGGTCTGCCGGGAGGACGATCACGACGCCGCGGTGTTCGCGACCGAAGATGTCGTCATCGCACGTGCGGCCTCACCTTGGCCTTCGCCGCCCGTGGCAGGTAGTCGTGCGCGTCCTGTCGGGTGAGGTTGGCCACCGACAGGAGCCGACGCTCGCCCCACAGCCGTTCATAGGGGAAGGCAGGGATGTCGCTCATGTGGATGCCGCCGCAGACGACCACGCCACCTTTGCGCACGGCGGCCAGGGCCAGCGGCACGAGTTCGCCGACAGGCGCGAAGATGATCGCCGCGTCCAGGGGCGGGTCCGGCCGCTCGGCCGAGCCGCCGGCCCAGCGACAGCCGAGCTCGCGCGCCAGCTCCTGGGCGGCCGTGTCGCCGTCGCGGGTAAAGGCGTAGACCTCCTGGCCCTCGTGGATGGCGAGCTGCGCCAGGAGGTGCGCGGCCGCGCCGAAACCGTAGAGCCCCAGGCGATGCACCGCGCCGCCGGCGCAGGCGAGGCGCCAGGACCGAAACCCGATGAGCCCTGCACATAGCAGCGGAGCGGTCTCGACGTCGGAGAGGTCAGGCGGAAGGGGAAAACAGAAGTCTGCGCGAGCGATCACCGAGTCCGCGAACCCACCGTCACGACTCCAGCCCGTGAAGGTGGGGTCGTCGCAGAGGTTCTCCTCGCCTGCCAGGCAGTAGCGGCAGGTTCCGCAAGCGCCGCCGAGCCAGGCCAGTCCAAGCCGATCGCCGAGCTGCACGTCCTGGAGCCCGGGCCCGAGCGCCTCGACCCGTCCGACGACCTGGTGCCCCGGTATGACGCTGGGCTGTTGCGGCGCGAGCTCGCCGTCGACCACGTGAAGATCGGTGCGGCAGACGCCGCAGGCCTGGACGCGAAGCCGCAGTTCACCGGGCCCGGGAGCCGGATCGGCGCAGACCTCCGCGATCAAGGGGGTGCGCGGGGTTTTGAGTCTCATGCCGAGCATGGTGCTGCCCTTCTCCTGCGGTAGCGCCTTGGGCGCGTCCGGCACGAGGATGAAACAGATCACGGCTCGGACGCCAACTTTTCGCCGGCCGCCGCGCTCGGACGGACCAAGCCGAGCGCGAACTCGGCCAGAGCTGGGTAGTCGGTCATGTCGTAATCACCCGTGAGATCCACGTGATCGCCCCTGCGCTCCATGAGCATGACGCTCGCAAGCTCCCGGAAGTAGTCAAAGGCGCGACGGCGGATGGCGCCGGCGGCGTGATGAACTGCCTCAGGCGCCCACTGGGTCTCCTCTGAAAGGGTCGCCAAAGACTCTTCAAGTTCGCGACGGGCGCCCGAGTGCGCGCCCGCCGCCGCCAGAGACACCGAAATGAATGCGCTGCGCATCGCGTTCAGAGCGTCATGGTGTCGGGTGGCGAAACCGATCAAGGCGTTCTGATATCGCCCGAAGTGAAGAGACCCTGAGAGCGAAGCCACATCGAAGTTCGCCGGGTCCAACTGGCGGTCCGCTTCGGCCACGTTCATTAGGGTGACCTCGTGTCCGCCTTCGCGCAGTCGAGCGGCCACGAACTCTGAAACGACCCGGGTATGCCCCTCGTTTGTCGCGAACAGAATCAGAACGCGCAATCGGGTCGATGCGGATGTGCGTCGCGCCCGGCGGGGGGTGACAATGGGTCCGCCGGCGTGCGGTGCTCCCTGCAAAGCTGCGGGTGTGCTCGGAGCGCGGAGTTCGTCGCGGAGCCCTCGGATGTTGTCTGCAAGAGCTGAGGCGCCTGGCACGTCGAGCGCGTGCAGCACGGACACAACGCTCTCTTCATGCGGCGAATGGGCGTCCCGCTTTGTAAAGCCATCGTGGATTTTCTTTAGAATCTCCCGCGGCCGTCCCTCAGGCACGTGCTCCGGAAGGATGGTGTGTATCTTGAGGTAGGCTGCGTACAGCCGATCGCGCAGCTCGCCGCGCGATTGGGAAAGCTCGTCGACCGCTTGGTCGAGCCTGCCGATCGCATAGTCCAGCCGCACGATCATCTCCCCGCAGACGTCGCCGAACGCCGGTGGGCGATCGGACGGTTCCGGAGGCAAGGTCGAGCGGGGCGGGGAGGTTCCACCACGACCCGCATCCGGGCGCCGACTGCGATCGAATTACCTTGGTTGTGCGTCGAGCCACCCGCAGGATGGTCAACATCGGCTGCAACTCTCGCGTCCCTTTGCGGTTCGCTGTGAGCTGTCACCGAGTAAGGCGGTCCAATGTTCACCTTCGCCTTCGCCACCGGCATCGAGGCCAGCGCGCCGACGATCAATCACGGCCGGCTGCGCATGGACGAGATGGAAAAGTGCGGCTTCTACGAGCACTGGCGTACCGACTTCGAGCTGGTCCAGGAGCTCGGCCTCGATTTCCTAAGATACGGGCCACCGCTCCATCGAACCTGGCTGGGCGATGGCCGCTATGACTGGGAGTTCGCTGACGACACCTTGAGGGCGCTGCATCAGCGCAACATCGTGCCGATTGCGGAGCTCTGCCACTTTGGGCTGCCGGATTGGCTGGGCAATTTCCAGAATCCGGACCTACCGGAGCTCTTTCGTCGCTATGCACGCGACTTCGCGGCGCGGTTTCCCTGGATCCAGCTCTACACCCCGATCAATGAGATGTTCGTCTGCGCGAGTTTCTCGGCGCGGCGCGGTTGGTGGAACGAACAGCTCAAGAGCGACCGGGCCTTCGTCACTGCGCTCAAACACATCGTGAAGGCCAACGTGCTCGCGATGGAGGCCATCCTCGAGGTCAGGCCGGACGCGCTGTTCGTGCAGAGCGAGTCATCCGAATATTTCCACCCGGACAGTCCAGCGGCAGTCAAACACACGCATATCTATAATTCTGGCCGGTTCGTGCCGCTCGACCTGAACTACGGTCGCCAGGTAGATGCGCAGACCTATCAGTTGCTCCGCGAGAACGGCATGACCGAGACGGAATATGACTGGTTCATGACGAACAGCCTGCGCCAACACTGCGTCATGGGCAACGACTACTATGAGAGCAATGAACACTGGGTCTCAGACGAGGGGATCACTGAAACCGCGGGGGAGGTGTTCGGATACAGCGAGATCACTCGCCAGTATTACGCCCGATACGGCCTGCCGGTGATGCACACTGAAACCAACCATGACGAGGGCTTTGGCGGGGATGAGGCGGTGCACTGGCTTCGCAAGCAGTGGGCGAACGTGCTGCGGATCCGCAACTCCGGTGTCCCGGTGCTCGGCTTCACCTGGTACTCGCTGACCGATCAGGTTGATTGGAACATCGCGCTCAGGGAAGACCGCGGCGTGGTGAATCCGCGCGGGCTCTATGATATGGATCGCAACCCGCGTGCGGTCGGACGAGCCTACAAGCGGCTGGTCGGCGACTGGAAGGGCGTTCTGGCGGAGCAGAGCGCATGCCTGACCTTACCGGTGTTCATGCCTGCAGACGAAGACGACGGCGCGTCGAAGGTGCAGGGCCGTCGGGCCGGAAGCGTGCGCGCCAACGTGCAGCTCCCCGCGACGCTGCTGAGCCGCCCGGCGCCCCGCCCCTGAGGACGGAGAGCACCCGATGAAGCTGGTCGCCTTCGAGACTGAGGACTGGGAGGCCGAAGCCCTGCGCGCGCTCGCGCCGCCGCATGATCTGGTCTGCGTCGGCGGGCCGCTCACAGGCGCGACCGTCGGGGACTACGCCGACGCCGAGGTGGTGACCGCCTTCCTGCGATCCGAGCTGAACGCTGCGGTGCTGCGCCAGCTGCCGAAGCTGAAGCTGGTGGCGACACGCTCGACCGGCTTCGACCATATCGACCTCGCCTACTGCCGCGCGGCGCGCGTGTCGGTCTGCAACGTGCCCGACTATGGGGACGACACGGTTGCGGAGCACACCTTCGCCCTGTTGCTCGCGGTCTCCCGACGGATCGTCGCGGCCGCCGAGCGGACGCGGCACGGCGATTTCTCGACGGATGGACTGCGCGGCTTCGACCTCGCAGGGCGCACCCTAGGCGTGATTGGCGCCGGCCGCATCGGACGGCGGGTCATCCGCATCGGCCGAGGCTTCGGCATGCAGGTGCTGGCGACGGACACTCGCCAGGACCCACAAGCCGCCGGCGAGCTTGGTTTCAGCTACAGCTCGCTCGACGGGCTGATCGCGCGCTCGGACGTGATCACCCTGCACGTCCCCGGAGGCGAGGCGACGCGGGACCTGATCTCGGATCTGGCGTTCGCCGCGATGAAACCCGGCGCCGTGCTGATCAATACCTCCCGGGGCGGGGTGGTGAGTCCGGCCGCCCTCGTCCGGGCGCTGGCGAGCGGACGCATCGCCGGCGCAGGGCTCGACGTGCTGGACGAGGAAGCGCTCGTGCGGGAGGAGGCGGAAATCTTCCGGGCGGGCGTCAGCGTGCCGGCAGAGCGGCTGCAAAGCTTGATCGCCAGCAACGTTCTCCTGCGGCGTCCAAACGTCGTGGTGACCCCGCACATCGCCTACAACTCCGATGAAGCGGTGCGCCGCATCATCCGCACGACCGTCGAGAACATCCGCGGCTTCGCCGAGGGCGAAGCGCACAACCTGGTGCCCTAGCTGTCGAAGCCGTGATGGGTGGTCACGCCTGAAACAACAGATCGGACTCCGGACCGAAGTTCGTATCGACCACTTTGCGGACTTTCGCGATCACGTCGGCGAAGGCTTCTTCCGTCATATTCGGCACGATGCGCCCGGTGTGCACGTGGCCCAGGATGCGCAGGCCGCTGACGCCCGACAGATGTTGGTCGAACAAAGTCGTCAAGGCCTGGAGAGCGCCGGTGGCCCGCACCCAATCGTCGGGCGCACCTGAGAAACTGAAGCTGATCAGCCGTTTTTCTTCAAGCAAGGGCTCCGTTCCGCCGACCACGGGGGCGTAGCCGAAGTCCATGCTGAACACGCGATCGATGTAACCCTTGAGGATCGCCGGCGGAGCATTGAACCAAAACGGATAGATGAGTGCGAAGACATCTGCGTCGGCCAGGAGAGCGCGTTCGTGCAAAACGTCGGCGGCGAACTCGTAGCCCTCGGGGCGAGGGATCTCCATCGCCTTGAGACATGGATCGAAACCGATCGCATAAAGGTCCCGCACGATTGCAGTGTGGCCCAGTTGGTCGACCGCCTCGGCGTAGGCGCGCGCCACGGAGCAGGTGAGGCTGTGCGGGTTTGGGTGAGCAACGATGACCGCGTGCTTCATGACAGCGAGCCTCCTCTGAAGGAAGATGCGCTCATTCCGCAGCCCACGCTTTGATCAATTGCAGCTGAGTTGCATGGACCGCTGGGCGAGACGATGACCCGGCTTGGCACGCGCGGATGCTAATCCCGCGCGTGTTCACAGGGTTGATCGATCGCAAGCGCCTCGCCTGCACCAAGCGTACAATAGCGGCTTGAGCGTCGGTGTGACGCCCTGCGCGAGATGCGCCAATGAACCCAATCGTCCAAACACGATCCGGCAAGCTGCGCGGCAGCGATGCTGATGGGATCGCCGCATTCAAGGGCGTGCGCTTCGCCCGGCCGCCATTTGGCCCAGACCGCCTCAGAGCGCCCGGACCAGTCGAGCCCTGGAGCGGCGTGCGCGATGCGCTCACGTTCGGCCCAAAGCCGCCGCAAACGGCGTATCCGCCGGGGATCGCCGAGGCCCTTGCGGAGCTGGTCGGGCAGGGCGAGGACTGCCTGACGCTGAACGTCTGGACGCCCGAAGTCGAAGGGGCAGGGCGACCTGTGATGGTCTGGATCCCGGGCGGCATGTTCGAATTCCATGCCACCGGCGCGACAGCTTTCTATGACGGCGGCCGATTCGCCCGCGACGGGGTCGTGTGCGTGACCATCAACTATCGTGTCGGCGCCGAGGGCTTTCTTTACCTGGCCGAGGGGGTGGCCAACCTCGGCCTCCTCGACCAGATCGCAGCGCTCGAATGGGTGCGGGACAACATCGCGGCTTTCGGCGGCGATCCCCGCAGTGTCACCATCTTCGGAGAGTCGGCAGGGGGCATGAGCGTCGCGACCCTGCTGGCGATGCCTGCCGCCACGGGGTTGTTCCACCGCGCCATCGTGCAGAGCGGCAACACGCCGAACGTCAATTCCGCCCGCACGGCGGAGCGGATCGGCCGGCGGCTCGCAGAGCTGCTAGGCGTCGAGCCCACCCGGGCGGCCATCGCCGCAGTCTCAGTCGAGCAGGTGCTGCAGGCCCAGGCCACCCTGCGGGATGATTTGCTCGCCCGACCGGACCCTTCGGTCTGGGGAGAGGTCGCGCTCAGTTACCTGCCGTGGGCGCCAACGGTGGACGGCCAATCGATCCCGGAACCTCCGATCGAGGCCATCAGCGCTGGCGCGGCCGCCGAGATCGACCTCCTGATCGGGTCGAACACGGAGGAAACGCGCCTGTTCCTGCTGTCCGACGGCTCCATCGACCGCATCACCGAAGAAGCCCTGGCGGCTATCGCCACGGCCTACGGTCTGTCGCCGGCGGGCTTGAGCGCGTATCGGGCCGCGCATCCCGGGGCAAGCCCCGGAGAGCTGTTCTCGGCGATCCAGACCGACTGGTACTGGCGCCTTCCGGCTATTCGGATGGCCGACGCCCATGCGACGAGCGCGCGGGCCGCCACCTACATGTACGAATTCTCCTGGCGCTCGCCGCAGCTCGGCGGGCGCCTCGGCGCGGCGCATTCGGTGGAGATCCCGTTCGTCTTCGACACGCTTGGCCTCGGGACGGAGCCAATGCTGGGGCGCAACCCGCCGCAATTCCTCGCGGATGCAATGCATCGGTCCTGGGTGTCCTTCGCCGCCGACGGCGACTGCGGCTGGCCCAGGTACGACCCGGCCGCCAGGTCGACGATGCGCTTCGATACGCCGTCGCTGGTCGTGAACGATCCTCTGGGCGCGCAGCTCGCGCTCTGGTCGGACGGGACGCGCGGCGACCGGGCGGCAGGTCGTGGCCCCTGAAATCACGAGCGCTTACGGCCGCGTGCGCGCCATCAAGCGCGCCGCATGCGGTTTGACGCCGCTCAAGGTCAGCCAAGACTGGGTGCCGTAGGATCCAATCGAGGGAGCATGCGCCATGCCGTCCGCGGACTACATCCGGTCCTTCGAGAGCCTGTCGATGGGTGACGTGCCGATCGTCGGCGGCAAGACCGCGTCCCTCGGCGAACTCTGCAAGCTGCTGCGGGACGGCGACGTCCGCGTGCCGGTCGGCTTCGCGGTGACCGCGTCGGCATACCGCGATGCACTTGCCGAGGCGGGAGCTTGGCCAAAGCTCACGACGCTCATGTCCGGGTTCGATGTCGCCGACGTGGCCGAACTCGCCCGGCGAGGCGCCGAGGCCCGCGCGATCGTCTATTCGGCCACCGGCGGGCCGACCTTGCGCTCGCAGATCGTCGAGGCGTTTCGCAGCCTGCGCCGTGTTTGCGGCGCGGCGCTGAGCGTGGCGGTCCGGAGCTCGGCCACGGCCGAGGATCTTCCCAACGCCAGCTTTGCGGGTCAGCACGAGAGCTTCCTGCACGTGCGCGACGAAGACGGCGTCGTCGAGGCGTGCCGGCGCTGCTTCGCCTCCCTCTTCACGGACCGCGCGATCGTCTATCGCGTGAACAACGGGTTCGATCACATGAAGGTCGCCCTCTCCGTGGCCGTCATGCAGATGGTCCAGTCCGACGACGCCTCGAGCGGCGTGGTCTTCACCTTGGACACCGAGAGCGGGTTCCGCGATGTGGTGTTCGTCACCGGCGCCTACGGTCTCGGCGAGAACGTCGTGCAGGGCCGCGTCGACCCCGACGAATGGTATGTGCACAAACCGACTTTCCGGCAGGGCCGCCGCGCCGTGCTGCGCCGCGCCCTCGGCGCCAAGCAGACGCGGATCATCTGGAAACGGGGCGGGCGCGTCGCCGAGCTGCGGACGCTGCCGGTTCCGCGGGCGGCGCGAGAGCGGTTCTGCCTGACCGACGCGGAGGTCCTGTCGCTGACCGATGTCGCGATCCGCATCGAGGACCACTATTCCCGGAACACCGGCCGGCCCACGCCCATGGACATCGAGTGGGCCAAGGATGCCGTCGACGGCCGCCTCTATATCGTCCAGGCGCGGCCTGAGACCGTCGCGTCCCAGCGCCAGGCCGTGGTCGAGAGTTTCCGGCTCAAGGGCTCCGGAGACGTGCTCGTGACGGGCAGGGCGGTGGGCGAGCGGATCGGCATCGGACCCGTGCGCATCGTCCGCACCCCGGCCGACCTCGGCGCCTTCCGGCCCGGCGAGGTGCTGGTCGCGACCGTCACAAATCCCGACTGGGAGCCGGTGATGAAGCAGGCTGCGGCCGTGGTGACCGATCGCGGCGGGCGCACCTGCCACGCGGCCATCGTCGCCCGCGAGCTCGGCCTGCCGGCGGTCGTCGGGGCGGGCGACGCCACGCGGAGGCTGGCGAACGGCCAGCGGGTGACGGTCTGCTGCGCCGAGGGCGAGACGGGCCGCATCTATGCCGGCGATGTGGCGTTCGAGATCCAGCGCTTGGACCCCGCCGAGCTCATCCAGCCGAAGACGCACGTCATGCTCAACCTGGCGCAGCCGGATCTCGCCTTCCGCTTCGCCCAGCTGCCGAGCGCCGGCGTGGGGCTTGCCCGGTTGGAGTTCATCATCGGCGAGCAGATCCGGCTGCACCCGATGGCGGCCGTCCACCCGGACCGCGTCGCCTCCGCGCGGGAGCGGGCCGCGATCGCGCGGCTTGCGCACGGCTACGCCACGCCGCGCGACTATTTTGTCGAGAAGCTGGTGGAGGGCGTGGGCGTGATCGCCGCGGCCTTCTATCCGCGACCCGTCATCGTCCGGCTCTCCGACTTCAAGACCAACGAGTACGCCCAGCTGACCGGCGGGCGCGGCTTCGAGCCAGCGGAGGAGAACCCGATGCTCGGCTTCCGCGGCGCGGCGCGCTACGCCCATCCCCGGTACGCCGACGGTTTCGCGCTCGAATGCGAAGCGCTGCGGCGCGTGCGGGGTGAGCTCGGCCTCACGAACCTGAAGGTCATGGTGCCGTTCTGCCGTCGGGTCGAGGAGGCCGAACGCGTCTTGGCCGCCATGGCCGCGCAGGGCCTCAAGCGCGGAAAAGGCGGGCTGGAGGTCTACGTCATGTGCGAGATCCCCAACAATGTCATCCAGATCGACGCCTTCGCGAAACTGTTCGACGGCTTCTCGATCGGCTCCAACGACCTGACCCAGCTGGTGCTGGGAGTCGACAGGGACTCTGAGACGGTGGCGTTCGACTTTGACGAGCGCGATCCCGGTGTGCAGGAGATGCTGCGGCAGGCGATCGTCGGCGCGCACCGCAATGGCCGCCACGTCGGCATCTGCGGCGAGGCGCCCGCCACCTTCCCGGAGGTGGCGGCCTTCCTCACCGACCTCGGCATCGACTCTATGAGCGTCAATCCCCAGAGCCTGCCACGCACACTCAAGGTGGTTGGCGACGCCGAGGCTCGGAGTGCGGCGCAGCACACCACGACGCCTGAACGGACCCACGTCTGACAGCTTGTGACAGGTGCGATCCCCACACGTGTTCCAGCCAGACGGCGATCAAGTTTCGCACCGGCCGCGCCCTGTGGAAAGTTTTTCCACGGGCGCCAATCCTGAGCGCCGCCGCTCCCCCGCGATGCTCCTTGTGCTGAGGAAACTCCGGGGCGTCGTGTTCGCAATTGCGGCGCTCGCGACCGCAGCGGCGGGTCCGCGGCCGTTCAGCCCGGCCGAGCGCGCGTCGGTCGTTGACTTTCTTGCTCGCACCGACGGCGCTGCTTCGGAACGGGCGGCTCTCCAAGACGACGCGGCGCTGCGCACCGCGCTCCTACAGCGGGCGCGCGTGGAGCTTGGTCAACGCCTGCGCCCGTCGAGCGTTGATCGGCGGTGGGCCATCCAGCCTCCGCAGCGCAATGTCGAGGCGGAATTCGAGGCGGCGCAGGGGGAAGGGCGTCTTGCGACATGGCTCGCCCAGCTCTCGCCATCGGCCCCCGACTACGCCCGCCTGCGGGAGTTCCGCCGCAGCTACGCGGTCATCGCCGGCCGCGGCGGCTGGGAGCCGTTGCCGGCCTGGCCCAAGCTTCAGGCCGGCGATCGGCACGATCAGGTGAGCGCCTTGCGCCAGCGTCTCGCGGCGGAGGGCTACGGGAACTCGCCCGCGCCGGATCCTCAGTTGTTCGATCCCGCGCTTCGCCAGGCGCTGCTCGCGTTCCAGCGCACCCATGGTCTCCTCGAGGACGGTGTACTGGGGCCAGCCACGCGCTCTGCGTTGAATGTTCCCGTGACCGAGCGCCTCGACCAGCTGGATGCGAACCTGGAACGATGGCGTTGGTTGCCGCGCGCCATGCCGGCGGACCGTTTCGAAGTCGACGTTGGCGGCGCCTCCGCCACCCTCTACCGTGCGGGTGAGCCCATCCTGGAGATGAAGGCCGTCGTCGGCGACCGCCGGCATCACACGCCCATGTTCGCCTCGCGCATCGAGGCGGTGATCTTCAATCCGGCCTGGAACGTGCCGGGCTCGATCGCCGCCAAGGAGATCCTGCCGCGTGTGCGCAGAGAGCCCGGCTACCTGGCGCGAAACGGCTTCACCCTCCAGGGCGGTCGTCTGCAGCAGAAGCCGGGCGAGAAGAACGCCCTGGGCGTTCTCAAATTCGATCTTCCGAGCCCGTTTGGCGTCTATTTGCACGACACTCCCAGCAAGACCGGCTTCGCACGATCGGACCGCGCGCTGAGCCACGGCTGCATGAGGCTGGAGAAGCCTCGCGAGCTGGCGGTCCTCCTGCTGCGTCCCCAAGGCGGTTCGGCGGAGACGGTCGAGGCTGCAATCCGGGCGGGGCGAACGTCACGTGTTCAGCTGAAGAGTCCGATGCCGCTCTATGTCGTCTACAGGACCGTGACCGTCGGGCGCACGGGCGAGGCCGTGTTCCGCCCCGATCCCTACGGCTGGGACAGCAAGCTGACGGCAGCGCTCAGAAGCGCCTCCCCAAGAGACCCGGCTCAAGCCCCGGCGTCGGCGTCGGACTGCAGCGAGTAGGCCATCGTGAGGCGCGCGCCTAACCCGAGATGCCAGATGAGCTGCGTGAGCGCCGGCGGCCGGCCACACCTCGAGGCGCTGCAGTCCCGGTCAAGCTAGCCGCGCGGCCCACGCTTGGATTGGAAGATTTGGTTCAGCCAAGCTTCGAAGCCGTGACGCTCCGATCCGGGCCGAACCTCTCCGCTCACCGTGCGTGGGCGGCGTCCCGCACCATTGCGCCGGAGCGATGCAGTCGATTCCAAATCGCCGCGAAGATCACGCCAATGAGGAATCCGACGAGCGAGGTCACGGCGATGAGGGTCACCGCCAACGAGAGATCGAACGGCGCCATCGAGACGGCGATCTGCAGGAAATGGATCCGCAAGACGAAGTTCAGGAGCGACTGCGCCCATCCCGTCGCCACGAGCATCGACCAGGCGAGGTGCCAAAGTCCTAGGAACAAGCCAAGCGCAAACCCTGTGCGCCAAGGATTGAGTGTCATGTGCGCGGTCCTCCTTTTGAGTTCACGTGGACCACCAGTTCGCCTGGGGAACAAGGACCGACGTCGCGCAACAAATAAGGCCGCGCTGACGCAATGAGCCGCATCATCGGGCCGTATAACCGCCGTCGATAACGAGTTCTGCGCCGGTTACGAACTTGGCTTCGTCAGAGGCGAGATAAACGCAGCCCCAGGCTATATCGTCGGCCTCGCCCAGGTGGCCGAGCGGGTGAAGGGCGCCAGTCGCCTTGCGGCCTTCCTCGACCTCGCCGAGGTCTTTGAGATATCCCTCCACCATCGGCGTCCAAATGAAGCCCGGATGTATTGAGTTCACCCGGATCTTCTCAGATGCGTAGAGCAGGGCATCCGTCTTGGTCATCAACCGGACCGCGCCCTTCGAGGCATGATAGGGCGGCACGTCCGGAGCGCTGATCAAGCCGTAGATCGAGGACAGGTTGATGATCGAGCCGCCGCCCGCGCGCCGGAGATGCGGGATCACGTGCTTGGTGCAGAAGAATACGCCCTTGACGTTGATCGCCTGCACATAGTCCCACTCGGCCTCGCTGATCTCGTCCGTCGGCTTGTTGGCGCCCACGACGCCGGCGTTGTTCACCAGAACGCTGATGGAGCCAAAGTGGCCAGCGGCCTCGCTCATCACGCGTGAGGTCTCGGCTTCATCGGAAACATCCTGTCGCCAGAAGCGCGCCTTGAGCCCGCGCCCGACGAGCTCTTCGGCAAAGGCGCGGCCTTCCGTCTCCCGCACGTCCGTGAGTGCGACCGCGCAGCCTTCCTCCGCCATGCGGAGCGCCGTAGCGCGGCCAATGCCCAGGGACGCCCCCGTTACGACAGCAACTTTTCCACGTAATCGGTCCATTTTGCGGCTCCCGCCTCGCAGGAAGTCTGTCGCGGGAGGGATGCGCCCGCATCTGGATGCCTCAACGGCGCGGAAGCCCCGACGGCCGGCTCATCGAAGTCGCCGACCTTGATCGGGATCAACTGCGCTGCGTCTTCGAGGGTGGATACTAGCACGCGCCGTCCGCTGTGGCGCTCGCGGAGACTTGCAATGCCTCAGCCATCCCCCTCCCGAACCGGATCTGATCCCGCCGCTCCCCTCGACCCGCTTGCAGGCTTGGCGCACCAATCGGAAAACCTCACCGCGGCCGCCGTGAAGACGTGGCTGGACGAGGGCCAGGCCTTCTTCGCGGACAAGGCCCGCGACGACGCACAAGCACTGCAGCAGCTACAGTCCTGCAAGACTCCGCTGGATGTGATCAGCGTCGAGCAAAGATGGATCGCCTGCAGGGCGCAGGCCTATATCGACGCTGGGTTCCGGATGATCACCGGCGCCTGCCTGCAGCCGGAACAGGCTGCCGCCGAGGCCGCCGGCTTCCGCTTGCCGGATTAGCCGACGTGTCGACACAGGTGGCGAGGACACGATGCGGGCGAAGGCGCCAGAAATGGCCGTCGCTGATCCGGAACCCGCCTCGCGCGGAAAGGTTATGCGCTCGCGCACTCCGATGCGCCTTCCCGGCCGTGCATCGGGCGCTGTGATTGGGGAAGACAACATGTCTGACCGCGTCGTGGAACGGGGTGATTGGGCGGCCCTCGCGGACGGCTTGTCCCGCCAGCTGAAAGGCGCTCAGGCGGAGATTGAGGTCGCCGCCCTAGGCTTTGGCGATCAGATCCAAGCGGAGTGGGTTCCGCTCCTTGGGCTCGCCTATGACCCGAAAGATGACATCTTCGAAGTGGCAGTCGCAGGCCTCGATCACATCATTCACGACCCCGATAGCCTGGTGATCCAGATGGAAGGCGCCGTCGCGCGCAACCTGGCCATCGGCACAAGAGGCGGCGACCGTCACATCCTGCGGTTCCGCGAGGCGTTGCGTCTCGCCCCGCCGAGGGCGGAGGCCCCATGACCGCGGGTCCCGCGCCCCGCCGCTCAGGCGTGGAAGACGAAGTCGTGGGCGGATAGCTGGTTCAACCCCACTCCACGCAGAAGGGCGTCGCCCACCGCCTCGCTCGCCCCAATGGCGCTGCTGTTGATTGTGTCCTGCCCGCCGGTTGCGCGGCCGAGCAGGGTTTCGACGTCGCCAACGATGGTGCGGGTCGGCAGGTAGACGGACCCGTTCTGGTTTGACGGGTATTCAAGATCCTGACTGTCAGCGTGCGCATTAATCCCGAGTTGGCCAGCGAAGTCGCCGTAGATGATCGGCTGAACGGACATGGTCTTTCTGTAGCCGGAGGTTCACAAGCCGACGCTCGCTATCAAACGTCATGCGTCGGTTTAGGATCGCGGCGATGGTTCGGCGCGGAGAAGTTTCGTGGATTCGTCAGGGGTGGGTGGGGCGTCAAGGGCCCGCCGAGGTTGGCGCGCGCGGCTGCCGGGACCTGGCATCGCGGCGGCAAGCCCAAAAGGTTTCGACGGCGTTCGTCTCAGCGTCGAACAGGCCGAGGCCTCATTGAACCTGGCGGCGGATCGCCTGTCCATTCCGCCATCGGCCTTGGAAAGCGGTGATTTCAACCTGCTTGCGATTTCCGGCGGCGCCGCCGGGGGCGCCTTTGGCGCGGGGGTCATGGTCGGCCTGACCCAATCCGGACAGCGGCCCAGATTCTCGATCGTAACCGGCGTAAGCACCGGCGCGCTAATCGCACCCTTCGCCTTCCTGGGACCGGAGTGGGACGATCGGTTATGCGAGGCCTACACCGGGGGCCACGCGGCGGAATCCCTGGGGCTCATGAGCCTGTCAGCAGGGCTGGACGGCGGCCTCTACCGGGCGAAGGCGCTGGAAAGCCTGGTGCACCCCTTCATGGATGACGAGCTGGTGGCTGCCGTCGCCGAGCAGCATAGGCGGGGCAGGCGCCTCCTGGTCGCGACGACGGATATTGATCGTGAAGCGCCTTGCATCTGGGACATGGGGGAGATTGCGACGCGCGGCGGGCCCGAAGCCACCCAGATGTTTCGCGACGTGCTCGTCGCCTCCGCCAGCTTGCCAGGCTTGTTCCCGCCGCATCGATTCAAGGTCGAAGCTGACGGCGTCTCGTATGAAGAAATGCACGTGGATGGGGGCTTGTCTGCGCCCCTGTTCGTCATGCCCGAAGGGCTGCTTCACTGGCGCAAGCTGGGGAGCAGGCTGCGCCGCGGCCGCGTCTACCTCATCATCAACACGGTGCTGGCTCCGGCTCCAAGCACCACGCCCCCAAGTCTCGCCGCTGTTCTTTTGCGCAGCTTCGACACCATGCTTCGAGTGTCATACCGACAGGCCCTAAATGTCGCGGCCACGTTCTGCGCCGCGCGCGATCTGCCGCTCAGCGTCGTGTCGATACCGGATTCGCCCGCCGCTACCGCGAATGGAGGCATGCTGAATTTCGACACCCTCAACATGAAGCGAATTTTTGACCTTGGCGTCCTGGCGGGGCAGGAACCGGTTTTCTGCGGACCGTCGATAGCCCACGATCATCCTTGTAATGACGCCTCACCCTTGAAGAGCTGAGGTCTCAGCTCAGCCGGTGTGGGAGCTTGCAAGGTGCAGCAGGTGATCTCGTATAGCTCTCCTTTAGCTGATCAGCTCCTAGGCCGGGGGGGAGGCGGTCCACGCCGAAGGTGACGCCGGAGTGAAACTCGTAACTTTCGCCCGGTGCGGATGTCCGGAAATGCGACAAGAGGGTCTCAAGCGCGATCCCGATCTCGCGCCGCGCAAGGTGGCGCCCCAGGCAGTGATGCGAGCCGCTAGCGAAGGGGAGGCTGCCGGAGCGTCGCCCAAGGGATTTGCAGTCGCGACTCTTCCCGTTCAGAGGCTCTGGCCGAGCTGTCCACGAAGCGGAGCACGAATTCACGCAAGGCGTCGTAGTCCGTCAGGTCATAGTCACGGGAGGTGACGGTGTGTTTGCCGCGCTTTGCTGCGATGTGCTTCAAGGCAAGCCGCTTGAAAAAATCATACTGACTGTACCGGATCGCCCCTGCGGCGTGATGCACCGCCTTGGGGGTCCAGCCCGTCTCGTTTAGGAAGCCCGCGACGCATTGCTCCAGGCCCTCCCAATCATCTGGATTCTCTCCGGCCGCTGACAAGGAAACAGAGATGAACGCGCTGGGCTTGGCGTTCAACGTCGCGCGATAGGCTTGTGCGAACCGAAGCAGGTTTCCCTGAAAACGTCCGACATGCAGCGAGGCTGCGAGGATCACGGCGTCATAGCCGTCGACCAGGACACCTGATCCTTCCTGCGGGGCCTCCTCGACCGTCGTTTCATGCCCTACCTCGCGCAGACACTCCGCTGCGAACTGACAAAGGTCTCGGGTGTGGCCCTCGGTCGTGCCGAAGATGATGAGAATGCGCATCGCAAAGTCCTCCTTGGCCTCAGGATTGCGGTGCTGAGGCGCTCTTTGCTCGGCTTCAAGGCGCTTCAGGTGAGCCTCCGGACGAGGTGCACCCGGCTCGGGTCCTCACCAGGAGTGCAGCTGAAGCCCAGATCTGCACCCACCTCGAGCATTCGCGCGTTGTCCCGCGCCACGTCTCCCCAAACCTCCTGCAGCCTGCGGGCTTGAGCGAATTCCATGAGCGCCTTGAGAAGCAGGCTACCCAGTCCGTGCGATTGCCGATCGCTTCTCACCATAATTGCAAATTCAGCCCTTTCGCCTTCGGGATCTGAGACGAGCCAAGCCACGCCGATCAGATCGCCTGCAGCATCGATCGCGACCAGAGCCATCTCGCGGTCGTAGTCGATCTGGGTCAGTCGTGCCGCCAGGGCGGGAGGGAGCGTGCGCATCGAGCCGCAGAATCTCAGCCGCACGTCGTCGGGCGTGCTGCGGCTCACCATCTGGACGAGCCTTGGCGCGTCCTGCGGCCGGATCGGCCGAATCTCCAGCGTCTCGCCCTCGTGCCGCGCTTCTGTCCGGAGCTGCTCCGGATACGGCAGGATCGCGACGCGCGGGGCGTCACCTGCCGGTCGGAGCCCGACACGTGCATCGAGAGCGATGACGCCGTCGGCGTCGGCGAGCAGTGGATTGATGTCGAGTTCAGTGACCTCGGGCAGATCAATCGCCAGCTGGGCCAGCGCAATTAACACCGCCACGATCGCATCAAGATCGGCCGCCGGCCGGTTGCGGTACCCGACGAGCAGCCGCGCGACCTTCGTCCGCGAAACCATGTCCCGCGCCAGGATGTCGTCGAGCGGCGGCAGGGCGACGGCCTTGTCCGCCCGGATTTCGGCAGCTATGCCGCCTTCGCCGAAGAGCACGACAGGGCCGAAGGTGGGGTCCTTCGCAATCCCGAGGATCAGCTCCTGGGCTTCGCCGCGGAAGATCATCGGTTCGAGCACGAGTCCGTCGATGCGCGCCTCGGGCTTGAGGCTTTCGACCCGTTGCAGCATCGCTTCGGCCGCCGACCAGACGTCCTCCGGGCTTCTGAGGCCCAGGACCACGCCGCCGACCTCTGTCTTGTGACTGATGTCACGGGAGAGGATCTTGAGCGCGTAGGGCGCCGAAAAGGCTTTCGCCGCATCGGCGGCTTCCTGCGCGGTCGCGACGGTGCGGCTCTCGATGGTCGGCACGCCATAAGCCTTCAGCACCTCGCGGGCCTCGGGATCGGTCAGCGCATCTCTCCCGTCGCGCAACGCGCCCTCTACGATCGCTCGTGCGCCCTCCTTCGCGGGTGTGGCCGGGATCGGGGAGGGGGTTTGCAACATCAGCTGCTGGTTTCGATGGTGCCGCACCAGGTGTGAGAAGGCGCGAACCGCCTCATGAGGCGTATCATGGGTCGGCGCCCTGGCCGCGGTGAACGCCTGCCGGGCCTGGGCTACAGCCCGATCGCCCAGCCAGCAGGTCAGGACCGGCTTAGGCGGCCATGCCCGCCTCTGCGCCTTTGCGATGGCGCGCAGTGTGGCCTCTCCGGCGGCCGTGCTGTCGGTCACCGCCGTAGGGCAGTTCATGACCAGGACCGCGTCGGCGCCTGGATCCTGGAGAATCGCTTCGAGCGCCGAGCCGTAGGCTTCGGCAGGCGCATCTCCGATGATGTCGACGGGATTGCGATGCGACCAGTTCGGCGACGCGGCGCGGGAGATCGCCTCAATCGTCTCGGTGGAGAGCTCGGCGAGCCGCCCTTCGCCGGCTTCGAGAGCGTCCGCCGCCAAGACCCCCGCGCCGCCGCCGTTGGTCAGGATGGCAAGCCGGTCGCCATGAACGACCAGTCCGGCGCTGAGCGTGGCCACAGCGTCGAAGAGCTCGCGCAGGCCATCGACCCGCAGCATCCCAGCCCGTTGGAAGGCGGCCTCGTAGACGCTGTCCGCGCCGGCCATCGCGCCGGTGTGGGAGAAGGCGGCCTTGGCGCCCGCGGCGCTTCGGCCGGCCTTTACCACCACCACAGGCTTCGCGCGGGCCGCGATCCGGCCGGCGGTCATGAACTTCCGCGCGTCGGTGATGCTCTCGAGATAGAGCAGAATCCCCCGTGTCTCTGGATCCAGCGCGAGATGGTCCAGAAGGTCTCCGAAGTCGATGTCGGCGGCGTCACCGAGCGTAATGACCTGGGAGAAGCCGATGCCGCGGCTGTCAGCCCAATCCAGCGCGGCGGCCGCGATCGCGCCTGACTGGGAGAGCAGCGCAAGTTCACCAGGCAATGGCGTAAGATGCGCGAAGCTTGCGTTGATGCGTCGCCGAGGCGAGATCATCCCGAGGCAATTGGGGCCGAGCAGGCGCAGCAGGTTTGGGCGCGCCGCATCCAGAAGCGCTTGGCGTAGGGCGCGGCCTTCTTGGGTCCGGGTTTCGAATCCAGCACTGATGACAATGGCGGCGCGGCAGCCGCGTGCGCCAAGTTCGGCGATCAGGCGCGGCGCTGCGGCGGCTGGCGTGGCGATGACCGCAAGATCGGGCGCCTGCGGCAGCTCGCCGATGGTCCGGTAGGCGATGGTGGAACGGATCGACCTGGCGTGCAGATTGACGGGCATCACCGGACCGTCGAAGCCGGCGTCGAGGAGGTTGCGCGCCAGGACCTGGCCGACTGAACCCAACTCGTTGCTGGCGCCGACCAGTGCGATTGCACGGGGGGCGAACAGTGCATCGAAGTTTCGAGTGGTCATCTCCAAGCTCCTGCGCGTCGAGGACCCGTTTTGACACTGTCACCCGGTCCATCACGGCTGCTTCCGAGAGGGTGGATCAACGCGCGGCCACTGTCTCTGAGGATCAAGCCTCCGATCAATCTCAGCTGAGGGGGTGGACCGGGCGCAGGCGCCGTTCGGCGGACGGATGCGATTCCCCGCGGAGCTCCCGGATTGATCGATTGCAAAGCGTCTCGCCTGCGCAAGGCGTAAACTAGCACTGGTTCGAGCGTCGGTGTGACGCCCAGCGCGAGACGCGCCAATGCACACAATCGTCGAAACGCCTGGCGGCAAACTGCGCGGCCGCGTCGCTGAGGGGGATCGCCGCATTCGATGCGACGAGCGCGCTTGCGGATGCGATGCATGGCGCCTGGGTGTCCTTGGCCACGGACGGCGAGTTCGGTTGGCCAAATACAACCCGATCCGCAGGCCGACGATGCACTTCGATTCGACGTCGCAGGTCGTAAACGATCCTCTCCGCGCAACGCTCGCGCTTTGGGGCGAGGGCGGAGGCGGCTGTGCCCCCTGAAACCCCGGGCGTTGCCGATCTCCACCCAACCGCGAGGCCAAGACGTGCCTGGAAAGCATGGCTCCTTGCGGGGTTCGCCGCCACAGCGCTGCTGGCCGGCGCGAGTACGTTGGTCGCCTACTCCCGCGATATCCGCGCCGCTGAGGCTAGGATCCAAGGACGAAGCGCTCTCATCCGGAGCCCTTATGGCCAAATCGAGTATGCAATCGCCGGGGAGGGGACACCGGTCCTCGCCATCCATGGCTCCGGGGGCGGTTTCGACCAGGGCCTCGCTATGCTGGGCCCGCTCAACCGGTACGGCTACAAGGTCATTGCGCCTTCCCGCTTTGGCTATCTCAGAAGCGGCCGGCCCGAAAACGCTTCCCCGGAGGTTCAGGCTGATGCGCTTGCCTGGCTTGTCTCACAGCTAGGGTACGAGAGGGTCATCATCGCCGGAGGGTCGGCCGGCGCCCTCCCGGCGCTGCAATTCGCCATCCGTCATCCGGAGAAGACAAAGGCGGTCGTCCTGTTGGTCCCAGCCGCCTATTCGCCCCAGCGAAAGCCCAACGAGAACGCCATGGGCGGGCCGGTTGGCGAGCGGATTGTACTGGCGCTGCTGCGCTCGGATTTCCTGTTTTGGGCCGCCACGAAGTTGTTTCCCGGTAAGATGACGCGGGCAGTGCTCGCCACTGACCCCAAGCTGGTAAGGGGCGCAGCCAATCAGGAACGGGCGCGGGTCAATGCAATCCTCACGGGCATTCTTCCAGTCAGCCGCCGCGCCAGAGGGTTGGTGGATGACACGCGATGGGCGGGGGCCCCGCCGCGGTATCCCCTTGAGCGGATCGTCGCGCCATTGTTGGCGGTCAGCGTGAAGGACGACCTCTACGGAACCTATCCGGCTGCAGAGTTCACCGCCGCTGGGGTGAAGAACGGCCGTTTCGTCGGCTATCCGACCGGCGGGCATGTCTGGGTGGGCCGAGACGCTAAGATGTGGAACGATGTCGCGGCGTTTCTGAAGGACGTCGAGTCAAAATAGCGCCGACCGCCGCGCGCGCGTCCTGCAGAAAACCACCCGGCGCGCCAAGGCTTGATTTAGCGCAAGGTGCGCCGGCGTTCGCCGCGGGAGGGTCTAGTTTGTTAGCTGGAGGCATTCAGAGGTCCCGCTACGCTACAGGGGTCCCCCGCGACATCACCGATTCCGCGGCAGGGGAGCAGAAGGTTGGACGCGAGTTGCGAGCCCATCCGCTGAACATCTGGTTTTGCGACACGGCCTTGCGAGGAGGTCTGGCATGATCCGGGCCGCCTCCTTGCTGGTGGCCGCCCTGCTGCTCGCAGAAGTCGCCGACGCGGGGACGCGGCATCGCTCCAAAGAAGAAGCGCCTGCGCAGCGCGGCAAGCTGATCGCCGAGCGGCGCTGCGCAAGCTGCCACGCTATCGAGCGCGGTCACGCAAGCCCCAGCCCCCGCGCGCCGGGTTTCGGCACCCGAGAAATGCAGCATACGGCCGGCCTTGAGGGTCGGCTGGAGGCGCTCACCACACAAGGCCACTATGAAATGCCGGCGATGAACCTCCAGGCTTCTGAAGTAGCCGACCTCCTGGCCTACATCGAGAGCCTCGAGCGGCGCGAGTAGCCGATCCGCAGGCCAGCCTGAGCCGCGTCGCGAAACAGCGCTGGAGCTTGCACGCCTAGCCCTCAGGGCGGACGGCGGCGCTACAGACGAGCAGCTCCGCTGAGAGTTCTACCGTGCAGACCGCTGCAGAATCTCCACCAATTCTTCGAGCTTGTGCTGTTGGTCGTCGGCGTCGCCCGAAGCGAAAGCGCCGCGGACGCAATGGTCCACGTGACCGCGCAGCAGCTCGGCTTCGACCTTGGTGAGCGCTGCGCGAAGCGCCTGCGTCTGCGTGAGGATGTCGATGCAGTAGCGGTCCTCCTCCACCATGCGCGCGACGCCGCGGACCTGGCCCTCGATCCGGCGCAACCGGTTCAGGAGCTTGGGCTTGTTGTCCTCGATCAAAGACGTGTCCTCCCGCGCCGGACCATATACCCACGGCCGGCGTCGTTGAAATACCCTGGTGGGGTATATAGGTTATGCCATGAGCCTCTGACGGGAGAGGCGTGCCGGAGACATGCGATGAGCGACGGCCAGCACCACGACCATGACGATCACGGCGGCGTCGCGATGGCCGCAGCCGACGACGGTCGGGTCCTGGATCCCGTCTGCGGCATGAAGGTCGACCCGAAGACGACCAAGCATCGCACGGAAGGCGAGGGGCGCCCGTTCTTCTTCTGCTCGGCCGGCTGCAAGACCAAGTTCGAGGCGGACCCGGAGCGCTACGTCGCCGCCAACGACCGGCCGTCGCCGCCCCGGGCTCCGGCCCCGGCCGGGACCATCTACACCTGCCCCATGCACCCCCAGATCCGTCAGGCAGGCCCAGGCTTTTGCCCGATCTGCGGCATGGCGCTGGAGCCTGAGACGGTGACCGCCGACGAGGGACCCAACCCCGAGCTGAAGGACATGAGCCGACGGTTCTGGATCGGCCTGGTCCTCACGGTTCCGGTGTTCGCACTGGAGATGGGGGGCCATCTCACCGGCCTAATGATGCTGCTGAGCCGGCAGACCTCCAACTGGATCCAGTTGGCGCTAGGCACGCCTGTCGTGCTCTGGGCTGGCTGGCCTTTCTTTGTGCGCGGCTGGGCGTCGCTGAAGACGCGCAATCTCAACATGTTCACCCTGATCGCGATGGGCGTGGGCGTGGCCTGGGTCTACAGCATGGTCGCCGCGCTGGCCCCGAGCGTCTTTCCGCCGGCCTTCCGCGACCGGTCCGGCGCGGTGCCGGTCTATTTCGAAGCCGCCGCGGTCATCACCGTGCTGGTGCTGCTGGGTCAGGTGCTCGAGCTGCGCGCCCGCCAGCGGACTTCTGGCGCGATCAAGGCGCTGCTCAACCTGGCGCCCAAGAGCGCCCGGCGCGTGCGTGACGACGGCTCCGACGAGGACGTGACCCTCGATCTGATCCACGTGGGCGACCGGCTCCGTGTCCGCCCGGGCGAGAAGGTCCCGGTGGACGGCGAGCTGATCGAAGGCCGGGTCTCCATCGATGAGTCTCTGGTGACCGGCGAGTCGATGCCGGTGACCAAAGAGGCGGGCGCCCCGGTCATCGCCGGCTCGATCAACAAGACCGGCTCCTTCGTCATGCGAGCGGAGAAGGTCGGGGCCGACACGCTGCTGTCGCGCATTGTCCAGATGGTCGTCGAGGCGCAGCGAAGCCGCGCGCCGATCCAGCGGATGGCCGATCAGGTCTCGGGCTGGTTCGTGCCCGCGGTCATCGCCGTCGCGGCGGTGGCCTTCGTCGGCTGGGCGCTCGTGGGGCCCGAGCCGCGCTTCACCTACGCCCTGGTGGCGGCGGTCTCGGTGCTGATCATCGCCTGTCCGTGCGCGCTGGGCCTGGCCACGCCAATGTCGATCATGGTCGGCGTCGGCCGCGGCGCCCAGGCCGGCGTGCTGATCAAGAACGCCGAGGCCCTGGAGCGCTTCGAGAAGATCGACACCCTGGTCGTCGACAAGACCGGCACCCTCACAGAAGGACGGCCGGCGGTGACGGCCGTGGCCGCCCTCGGCGGCTTCGAGGAGACCGAGCTGCTGCGCTTGCTCGCCAGCCTCGAGCGCGGCAGCGAGCACCCGCTCGCTGACGCCATCCTGCGGGCCGCCAAGGACCGGAACCTCACCCTGTCGGAGGCCTCGGAGTTCGACTCGCCGGTCGGCAAGGGCGTGCTGGGCGTCGTCGACGGCAAACGCATTGCGCTCGGCGGCGCGAGGCTTATGGGCGAGCAGGGGGTCGACCTGTCGCCGCTGAAGAACCAGGCCGAGCGCCTGGGTCAGGAAGGGACCACGGCGCTCTTCGCCACGATCGACGGCAAGCTCGTCGGACTGCTGGGCGTCGCCGATCCGATCAAGGCCACGACCTTCGAGGCGGTCAAGGCTCTAAAGGCCGACGGCGTACGGCTGGTGATGATGACCGGCGACAACCGCGCCACGGCCTTGGCGGTCGCCAAGCGGCTGGGCATCGACGAGGTCGAGGCCGAGGTCCTGCCGGAGGACAAGGCCAAGGTGGTGCAGAGGCTGCGCGCGGAAGGTCGCTCGGTCGGCATGGCCGGCGACGGCGTCAACGACGCGCCCGCGCTCGCCGCCGCCGAGGTCGGGATCGCCATGGGCGCAGGCGCCGACGTCGCCATCGAGAGTGCAGGGGTGACCTTGCTGAAGGGTGACTTGCAGGGCCTGATCCGGGCCCGCCGGCTGTCGCGCGCGGTAATGCGCAACATCCGCCAGAATCTGGTGTTCGCCTTCATCTACAACGTCGCCGGCGTGCCCGTGGCGGCCGGGGTGCTCTACCCGGTGTTCGGCTGGCTGCTCTCGCCACAGATCGCCGCGGCGGCCATGGCGCTCTCGTCGGTGAGCGTCATCTCCAACGCCTTGAGACTGCGAGTGGCCAAGCTCTGAAGCGACGCCTGGCGCCGCGGCCGGGAGAAAATCGTCCAACGCCCTCGGGCTTGATCTCGCGCAAGGCGGGCCGGCTTTCGTCGGGCGAGGTTTCACTCCTGTTCGCTGGAGCCATTCCGATGTCCCAACTTTTTAAGGCCATGCCGTTGCTGGCGGTTCTGGCGGCTGCGCCGGCGCTCGCTGCGCCGGCCGATCCGCACGCAGGCCATCATCCTGCGCCGCCGGCTGCCTCCGCGCCCGCGAAGCCCGACACGAAAGCCGACGGCTCACAAGGCTGCCCGATGATGACCGGCCAGATGATGGGCGGCCAGATGATGGGTTCTGGCGGGAAACCCGGCGCAGGCGCGCAGCCGGGCATGGCCATGGACTCCGGCGGGATGATGCAGGGCGACGGCCACATGCATTGCATGAGCGGCGAAAAGCCGGCCGCCAACCCCCCGCCGGCGGTCGCCCCAGCGCCTCAAGAGCATGAACACAAGTAGGCACCCTAGCCAGCAGGCGCACGGCATGACTGACCGGACCCGAAGCTTCGCCCAGATGAGCCTGCTGGCGCTCGCCTCAGCGGCGGCCTTCTGGCTGCTGCGCGACCATTGGCGCCATGCGCTCGGCTTCCTCGGCTACGCGCCCTACCTCCTCTTCCTCGCCTGCCCGCTGATGCACCTCTTCATGCACCATGGCCACCGACACGGAGACCATCATCATGGGCACCTGCAAGACAGCCGCGACGAGCCGGCAACTCGACCAAGCCCTCGATAAGTGTAGCCGCTCGCCATCATCGGACGTCGTGCTCACAAACAGCGGCCTTTCTTGCTCGGATTAGCTGACAACGTCGCCGGCGACGTGCTCACATTATCCGCCAGCATGCTCGCCATCATCCTCACGTGCTTGCCAACCGACGGCCGCGCTCACATTGCTCGCCAATGACGGAATCGCTCCCATGAGCGAAGCGCGGGCGCCGGGTCAACGCCTCCGGCAGTTCGCGTCCCTACAGCGGACCACTTCCGGCTCCGCCTGTGGGACATCCCGGATGCTCCACGCTGACGCGAAGTCACAGAAATTTGCAATTACAGCGCGTCTCAATCCGAGGATGAACTAGCTTCACAATAACCGGGCCAAAAGCGTCCGGAATCGGTCAGGGAGGATCGCGCGTCATGGGGGCTATGCGTGTGGGCGGCCGGCGTTCCCATTGCGGTCGTATAGAACGCTATCTGCGGCTCGCAGCGCTGGTATTCGCCGCCCTGCTAATCGCCAACTCGGCAGTCGCCCAAAGCTTCGGTCTGGGCGTCAAAGGGTGGGGCACAGTTCCTGGGCCATCCCCAGGGTATTTTACATACTTTTCAAACCCAATGGAGGCGTGCCAATGGCAGTATAATCATTATAAACCTGTCGGTGTTCCATCGACGTTCTTGGGATACAAGGATACTACTATCTATTGGTCGACGAAGGGTTGCAATTGGTACCCATCAGGGCACGGGAGTCCGGCCCCAGCCGGGGCATACTTTGAATGTGAATACGGCTACAAAGCCGTTCAGCCGGGGCGCTGCGTAAAAGACAACATCCGAACCGCCAGCACCTGCTCCGTCGATCATGACGCATCACTCAATCCACTCACGGAATTCCCGATTGAAATCGCTACGGGTTCCAAGATTTTCAATCGAACAGACTTTGCGACAGTCGACGGCGGGCTGTCCCTGGGCAGATGGTTCTCGTCCGGAGGATATGGCGGCTTGGCTGCCGACTTCTACACTTCGCGGTATCCAGTTGGTTTTGCCAACTGGCGGCCCTCGTGGTCTGTCCAGCTCACGGTGACCCCTAACACGGGTTCAACATGGGTCGTGACTTTACCGAGCGGTCGGGCAGTTACATTCGACCAAACAGGCGGGACATTCACGCCCAAGATCTCTGGCAGTTATCCTCTCCCGGCGACCGACGTGAAGTTGGCATATGTGGGTACGTGGCCAACAAGCTATAGCTACGCCACCTTTGTCGCCTCACCCTCGATGTGGACGGTGACTGACGAGGACGACAACGTCTGGACGCTCCAGACACAGCTAGACCCCCAATTGGGCAACTATAGCGTCGCCGTGCCTATCAGCATGGTGGATCGACGCGGCCTGGTGCGCACGTTCACTTATGGTGCGAGCACCGAACTTACGTCCATAAGCGATAGCGCCGGCAGGACCATCACCTTCTCGTGGCTATATTCCGACCCGATGACTGTCGGCATCACCGGACTTCCGAAGATCCCCGTCGCCATCGCAGAGGCGGACCTGCCCGACGGATCCAAGATCCTCTATTCCTACACAACGCTGGGACAACCTACGACGGGCCTTCTTCGCCCAGACGTCCTCGTGAAAGCGGAATTCCGCGACGCGGCGAACCTCGTTCAAGACGCAGAAACGTATCAATACGGCGACAACCGCTTTCCTTGGTTTGTGACCGCCGTCTTGGACAAGAACAACGTCACCCGATGGAAGGTCACCTACGATTCTGCGGGGCGCGCGATCAGGAGCGAAGGGCCCAACGGCGAGTTCGCCAATTCCGTCGCCTACACGCCCCTGGCGAGCACCTTTACCCGCACGGTGACCAACGCGCTTGGCAAGGACACGATTTATCAGTTCGCCACGGTGACTACCGCGTCTGACATAAAGCTTACCGCGGTGAACGGCCAGGCCAGCACGCATTGTCCGGCCAGCGCGAGCTCGTTCACCTACAACACGAGCAGCTTCGTTGCGAGCGAGACAGATGCGGAAGGCCGGGTCACCGGCTATACGCGCAATTCGCGTGGGCTTCCGACGCAGATTGTCGAGGCGCAAGGCACCGCCAGCGCCCGGACTACCAACATCACCTGGCATCCCACGCTGGCCGTTCCGACGCAGATCGTCGAGCCGGGGCGAACGACCGATTACGTCTACGACACGACCGGTCGCCTGACCTCGAAGACCGAAACCGACACGACCACCTTCACGACCCCCTATCCGACGAACGGCCGCACGCGGACCTGGACCTACACCAACGACAGCGCCGGTCGGGTGCTCACGGTCGACGGCCCCCTCAGCGGGACCGGCGACACCATCACCTACACTTACAATTCAAGCGGCTATCTCGCGACGATAACCAACCAGGTTGGCCAGGTCACGACCATCACCAGCTGGGACGGCCGCGGTCAGCCGACGACCATCGTCGACCCGAACGGCGCCACCACGACCTTCACCTACGACATCCGGGGGCGGCCCCTCACCGTCACCATCGATCCCGGGGCGGCGCAGTCGCAGTACGCGTTCGAGTACAACGCTGTCGGCGACGTTACGAAAATCACCCTGCCGCTCGGAGGCTATCTCACCTACACCTACGACGACGCCCGTCGGCTGACGCAGGTCGCCAACGACCGAGGCGAGACGCAGACCTTGACTAATAACCTGCTGGGCGAACCGACGGCCATCACGGTGAAGACCTCCGGCGCAGTTCTCACCGCGCAGCAGAGCTCCGCCTTCGACGAGCTCGGCCGGCTGATCCAGCTGATCGGCGCGAGTTCGCAGACCTGGAACTTCGGCTACGACAAAGTCGATAACCTCACCAGCACGACCGACGCCCGCGGCAAGCTGTGGCAGACGGCCTTCGATCCATTGAACCGAGTGATCACCGAGACCAACCCGCAGAGCCAGGCGGTGCAACTCGCCTACAATGGCCAGGACCAGCTGACGAGCCACAAGGATGGCCGCAACCTGCAGACCACCCGAGTGGTCGACGGCTTTGGCTTCGACATTCAGGAGGTCAGCCCCGACCGCGGGACCCGCACCATGTGGTACGACGCGGCCGGCGACCTCACCCAACTGACCGACGGGAACGGCCAGCAGGTCAACTACGCCTACGACAACGCCAGCCGCCTGCTGAGCGCCACCTTCGCCGGCGCGAGCGCGGAGACCATCACCTACAGCTACGATGCGACGGCCGGCGGCAACAAGGGCGTCGGTCGGCTGACGGGAGTCACCGAGCAGTCTGGCTCCACAGCCTTCACCTACGATGCGCAGGGGCGGGTGGTTCAGGACGCGAAGGTGATCCAGGGCCAATCCTACGCCGTGCAGTACGCCTACGACGCCAACGGGGAGGAGGCCCAGGTCACTCTGCCGTCGGGGCGCACCGTCGCCTTCACACGAGCGACTGACGGCCTAGCGACGGCGATCTCGACGACGCCTGCGGGCGGCTCCAGCCAGCCGCTGGCCTCCGGCATCGCCTATCAACCCTTTGGCCCGCTGCTCAGCCTGACCTACGGTAACGGCCTGGCGCTCACGCGCAGCTACGATCAGAACTATTGGCTCAGCCGCGTGCAGGTGACCGATGGGACGACCACACCCCTCGACCTCACCTTTGGTCGCAACGACAACGGCCAGCTGAGCGGCGTCACCGACAACGCTTCCACCGGCCGGGCCGCCAGCTTCGGCTACACCGACGCCAGCCGGCTGAACGCCGCCACCGGCCCCTGGGGCGCCGACGCCTACACCTACGACGCCGCAGGCAACCGAACTGATCTGGCGCGCACGATCAGCGGAACCACGACGCACGTCGCCTCGATCTTGGCCAGCACTAGCAACCGAGTAACCCAGGTGCAGGACGGATCCGCCAATCCCGTTCGCAACCTGACCTACCGCACCGGCGGCGAGCTCACCCAAGACGCCACGGTCAGCGGACCGACCTACGTATATGCCTACAATGCGCGGGACCGGCTAGCATCGGTCACGCTCAACGGCGCGAATTCAGGTGCCTACGGCTACGACTTCCAGGGCCGCCGGGTGTGGCGGACCGTCTACAGTCCCGCCACCAAGACGAGCCACTACGTCTTCGACGAAGCGGGCCACCTCCTCGCCGAGCATGACGGTTCAACCGGCACGGTGCTCCGAGAGTACGTCTGGCTCGACGACGTGCCGATCGCAATGATAGACTCCTCGTCAGGGACGGCGCAGACCTACTTCATCCACACCGGCCAGATCGACGAGCCGCTGGTGATGACCGACGCCTCCAAGGCCAAGGTTTGGGACGCCTCGATCGAGCCGTTCGGCAACGCGATAATGTTCGGAACGCCCTCCGCCGGCCTGGATCTGCGGCTGCCAGGACAGTGGAGCCAGGCCGACACCGGCGGTCTCTTCCAGAACTTGAACCGGGACTATGACCCAAGCCTAGGACGCTACGTCGAGGCCGATCCAGTCGGAATTGAAGGCGGCCAGAATGTTTATGCCTACGTGGATGGAAGGCCGACGCAGGCAACGGACCCTGAAGGGCTACAGCCAATCATTATTCCCGCTCCGCGCGGGCCATCGCCGCCGGGCGTTGTACCTGGTCCATTCGCGCCTTGGAACACCAGCTGGCAGGACGTCAAGGCCGCGCTGGGCTTGAATAATTCGAGGGCGGCGAACGCGTACTGTCCCCGTCCCGGGGGTAATTGCCCTCCGTGCACACCGTATGCCGCTGGTACAATTGGCTACCTAGGCCCACACGACACTCACGACCACTTTCCGGTCGGCCGGCCACACCTTAATCTATTCTCCGTCAATCAAAATCCTCTCACTTGCAGATGTCGCTGGAATAAAGCCAATCCACCTGTTGTGGCACCCCCGCCGAGGCCGGGGTGGGTCGACTTGAATCATGGATTTCCCCCACTTTCGCCTTGAAGGATAATTTCCATGAAATATGCGAGCGGTGATCAGGTAAAACTTGGGGATCGAATTAGAATATCAAATGGAGAAATGGCAGTTGTCGTCATATCTGCCGATTCCGGCGAATACGATGAGAGTTTCCCAAAAGAAGAATGGAAAGATATAAGAGATGGAATCCTCGTCAAAACGGACAGTGGCGCTTTAGTGCAGTTTGATCAGTCACTTTGTAACGAATTGGAGCGAATACAGTAAGCGATTCGCGGGCGCCGCCGGAGGCGGCAAGTGTCTAAAGCGCTTCCTCACGGCCCTGCCGGGTTGCCACCCCTGCGCCATAGTGCCGTCGCCACCAGGGGTACAGCTTTGGAGACGACGGCTGACGATTTTCAGAAACCAGGGTTTCTGACGATCCCCGGGCCCCGCTGTTCGGCGCTCGCATCAGGCCCGTTTTGTTTCTCACAACTGTTCTTGATTGCTGCGTTTCCAAACGCTACCCGTTCGACGGGTTTCGAGAATAAAGGTGTGCGGGATGCGGGTCGGCTACGCCAGGGTCAGCACCTCGGACCAGTCCCCCGAGCTGCAGATCGACGCACTTCGGCGCGCCGGCTGCGAGAAGATCCACACCGAGACGGGATCGGGGGCCAAGGCCGACCGGCCCGAGCTGGCGCGCGTGATCGACGACATACTGCGCCAAGGCGACGTTCTGGTCGTGTGGAAGCTGGATCGGCTCGCCCGGTCGCTGAAGAAATTGATTGCCACAGCCGAGGAGCTCGAGGAACGCGGCATCGGGTTGGTGTCGCTCACCGAGAACATCGATACCACGACGCCAGGCGGCGTGCTGGTGTTCCACGTGTTTGGAGCCATCGCGCAGTTCGAACGCGCCCTGATCCGTGAACGCACCGCCGCCGGCCTTGCCGAAGCGCGTCGCCGCGGCCGCAAGGGTGGGCGCCCCCCGGCGTTCACGGCCGGCGACATTACCGCGGCACGCGCGCTGATGAAGGAGGGCAAGCTGCCGGTGCGCGACGTGGCCAAGCGCATGGGTGTGTCGGTCGCGACCCTTTACCGTCACGTCGGTAAACGTGGCGCCGACGACGATGCCGCGCATGGCTGACCGCTCGAAGCGACCGCCAGGGGAGGCGCTGGTCGATCTGCGCCGGCGCTTGGCGTTGCTGTCGCCCCGCGACCCGGGGCGGGCCGAGGTGATCGCGCGCGTCGCCGAGGCCTACGGCGTTTCGGTCTGGACGATCTATCGGGCGCTCCGTGATCTGACCCGGCCGAAGGCGGTGCGGCGCTCGGACCACGGCGCAACGCGGGTGGCGCCGGTGGGCGAGATGGAGCGGTACGCCGATGTCGTCGCGGCCCTCAAGATCCGAACCTCGAACAAGAAAGGACGCCACCTCTCGACGGCGCGGGCGATCCGGTTGCTCGAAGAAGACGGGGTCGAGACACCGGATGGTCTGGTACGAGCGCCGCCCGGCCTGCTCAAGCGGGCGACCGTCGATCGCGTGCTGCGGGATTCGGGTCTCGACCATGCGCGCGTGACGCGCCCGGTCGCTGCGGTGCGCTTCCAGGCCAAGCGCTCGAACGAGCTCTGGCACTTCGACATGAGCCCATCCGATCTGAAGCAGGTGGAGGCGCCGCTCTGGATCGAGTCGGGCCGGGGCAAGCCGACCTTGATGCTGTTCTCGGCGGTCGATGACCGCTCGGGCGTCGTCTACGAGGAATATCGCTGCGTCTACGGCGAAGACGCCGAGTCCGCGCTGCGCTTCCTGTTCAACGCGATGGCGCCGAAGCCCGAGCCCGAACTTCCCTTTCAGGGCATCCCGGCCACGCTCTACATCGACAACGGCCCGGTCAGCCGCTCGAAGGTGTTTCAATCGGTGATGGGCAGCCTCGGCGTGCGCGTGCTCACCCACATGCCGCCGTCGGAGGCGGACCGCCGCACGCCGGCGCGATCGAAGGGGAAGGTCGAACGGCCGTTCCGCACCATCAAGGAGGTGCATGAGACGCTCTACCACTTCCACAAGCCAAAGGACGAGGCGGAGGCGAACCTCTGGATGCGCCGCGCGCTCGTCACCTACAACAACGGCGACCATCGCGCCGAGCCGCACAGCCGGGTCGAGGACTGGTTGAAGCACCTGCCCTCCGGCGGCGTGCGCGCGATGTGCTCGTGGGAGCGATTCTGCGCCTTCGCGCGCGAGCCTGAGCGCCGCGGCGTTGCCGGCGATGCGACAGTCGCAGTCGATGGGGCGTCATACGAGGTCGAACCCGAACTCGCCGGCGAGACGGTGACCCTTTGGTGGGGCCTCTTCGATCAGGAACTGTTCGTCGAGTTCGAGGGCAAGCGCTTCGGGCCCTACCAGCCTTCTCGCGGTGCGGTGCCGCTGTATCGCTACCGCAAGTACCAGAAGAGTCGGGCCGAGGAGCGCCTCGACAAGGTCGTGCAGCTGGCCGACCAGCTCGGGCTGCCACGCGCCGCGGTCACCGGCGGCGATAGGCCCTTGCCCTCCCTGCCGCCGGGCGCCGCGTCCATGTCGGTTGCGCGAACGCCTTTCCCGGAGGCGGCGGCCGACGTCACCTTCCCCACGCCGCTGGCCGCGAGGCTGGCGATCTCGGTTCAGCTCTCGCGGCCACTGGGCAGTCTCTCCGAGACCGACCGGGCCTTCATCGACGGGCTGCTGGCCGAAACGCTCGACCGGGACGCCATCGCAAAGCGCGTGCGCGAACACTTCAGGAATGCAGGGAGGGGCTGATGCTCGCCGACGTCCAGGCGCACTTCGGATTGACGCGGCCCTTTCACCGGGTCGGCAACTATGAGACCGAACATCAGCGTGCGCTCGTCCGCGAAGTCTGCGCTGTCGTGCAGACGGGCCGGCTCGTCGTCGTCGCCGGCCTGGTCGGCTCGGGCAAGACACATCTGCTGACCCGCATCGAGGAGGAGCTCGCCCGCTCCGGCAAGATCGCCGTCGCGAAGTCGCTGGCGGTCGACAAGCGCCGCACGTCACTGCCGTCGCTCATCGAGGCGATGTTCTACGACCTCACGCCTGGAGACCGCGGCCAGGTCAAGATCCCGAAGCAGCCCGAACGCCGCGAGCGCGAACTTCGCGACCTGATGCGGAAGAACAAGCACCCCGTCGTGCTGATCGTCGACGAGGCCCACGAGCTGCACCACAAGACGCTGACCGGCTTCAAGCGGCTGATGGAAATGGCCGCCGGCGCCGGCGTGATCCTCTCCGTGCTGCTGATCGGTCATCCGAAGTTGCGGAACGACCTCAGGCGCCCGCAGATGGAGGAGATCGGCTACCGCACGACCACATTCGAGTTCGACGGCGTGTCCGGCAGCCGCCGGGAGTTCATTGGTTGGCTCGTGAAAGCCTGCGCGCAAGAGGGCGTCAAACCCGCGGACATCATCGACGACGACGCCATCGAGCTTCTCGCCGATCGGCTGCGCACCGCGCTGCAGATCGAGATGCATCTGACGCTCGCCTTCGAACACGCGTTCCGCCTCGGCGAAACGCGGGTCTCGGCCGAAGTTGTGGAACAGGTGCTCTCACGGGCGATCGACGAGCTTGAGCCGACCCTGACTCGCAACGGCTACGACGCGCTCGCGCTCAGCGGGATGCTCCGGGCCAAACCGGCCGAGGTGCGCGACTTCCTCGCCGGCACGCTCGCCGCCGATCGCGCCCGCGAGTTCACCGAGCAGCTCCGCGTGGCCGGCGTGCCGCTGTAAATCCGGGCAATTCCGTCATTGGCGAGCAATGTGAGCACGGCCGCCGGTTGGCGAGCACGCGGTGATAATGGCGAGTACGGTGGCGGATAATGTGAGCGCGTCGCCCGCGCTGCTGGCAGCTAATCTGAGCAGGAATCGCCGCTGTTTGCGAGCACGACCCCCGATGATGGCGAGCGCCTACAGATAAGGGCTTCCTGGCGAATGATCCGCCCGCTCTGACCGAACCTGCGGGAGACGCCCGGGATGCCGCCGACTGCTGCTGCAGCCCGAGAAGCGATAAACGCCCCAAGCCGAGCAGCGGCTGCTGTGGCTCTGCCAAAGGCTAAGGCCGGGTCTCGGCCCGATCTACTACGGGGCGAACCCATGGCGCACAGGGAACGCATCGTCCATGTCGCCGGGGCGCCCGAGCATGTGTTCGCGCGCCTGGATGACCAGACCCGCCTGGCCGAGCACATGGAGAAGCCCTCGGCAATGATGGGCGGGGGTCGAATGACCTACGCCTTCGACGCTGGGCGCGGACAAGCTATAGGCTCCCACATCGAGATGGGTGGATCAGCCTTCGGAGTTTCCCTCTTTGTGAACGAGGTGGTGGTCGAGCGCGCGCCGCCTTCGCACAAGACCTGGCGAACCGAAGGCCCGGTGCGTCTGATCATTATGGGCGCCTACGCGATGGGCTTCGACCTGGTCCCGGAGCGTGACGGGTCGCGGCTGCGGGTTTGGATCAGCTATGAGACGCCCGCAGGCGTCTGGGGTTGGCTGGCAAGACCGCTCACCGCGCTCTACGCGCGATGGTGCGTGGATCGCATGGCGAAGGACGCCGTCAGCCATTTCGCTCCGCCGGCAAACAATTTGGTATTGTCAGAGTTCGAAATGAGCGCGACTCGGAATCGCCTCTAAGCGACTGATTTTCCTGACCTGCGCGTTCGAATTCAATGCGACTCGTTCGAATTGAATCGACGTTTTCGTTCGCATGAATGAGAATCGTTGCAGCCTTGGCCGCATCGTTCTGCGGGCGAACCGGCATGGCGCGGGGGCGGAAGGGCAGAGCCTTGGACCTTGAACCGGGCCAGGGCGAGGACGAGCGGCGCTGGGCTCGCGCCGTCGAGCGCCAGCGCGAACTTCGCACTCGATCCTGGAGGAGTTCGAGACCTGGCTCTGGCGCTTTGTCGCCTGCGACTACATCCGCCGGATCCATTCCAGCCTTGCCGCGCAACCCTCGAGACTTGGCGCAGACTGCCGGCCGATCCGTGTGGGTTCCAGGCGAAGTGCGCCCAGGGCAGGGGACCGGACGGCGGGCGGGCGCGGAGCCCTCGCGATGCGCAGAGCCCGCCGCCCGGCCGGCGCACAGGGCTTCAGCTGAGATCTTGCTTCGAGCGCGCCGGCAGGCGTGCGAGCACGTAGAACCAGCGCCGGAAAGCCGACGTTGGGAAGTTCGGTTCAGGGGTGGGAAAGCGACATTGACTCGCTGCGGGTCGATGTCCCCCATGACTCCGAGGCGAAGCTGAGCCTTCCCGTCAGAGACCCACGACGCCTGTCACGTTTCCCAACCGTCGCATTGTTCGAATCTTGAACAAAGGCCACGAGGCACCATGTCTGTCATCGACATCGCAAAACAAGCACCAACGCTCGGCAAGCGAATGCTGCGTCTGCTGCTAACGCCGCGAACAGTTGGTTTATCGTGGCCAGAAAAGGCCAGTATTAGCCCCACCTGGAAGGCTACGTTGGCTTGGGCGCTTAGTTTTTCGGCGCTGGCCTTCGGTCTGTACCGCCTCATTGGTGGCGTTGACGTCACAGAAGCACTTCTAGGTGCCCCCGGGATATCCGCTCATTCAGTTGCCACTGCGGCGAGTCACGCCGCGCCAAGCGTACAGGGCTATGGTTGCGGGCTTAGGACCGCCGTCGGTATGAATTTCTCAACTGGAAATTTGAAAGCCCCGCAGGATGTGCAGTTCAACATGGGTGCGTGCTGGATGACAATGAACAATGTCGTGCCATCCTCTCTTGTTGGTAAAATTGCTGCGACGTTATTGCTGACAATCTACGGTATTTCCGGGGCGCTCTGCATCTATCCTGCGGCGCGTCTCGTTAGGTCGAATGTCAGAGTCCGAGCGTTGGCGTCGCTTATCGTCCTGTTCATGGCAACCATTTGGGTCGCGGGAACTATCTTCATCATCATGATGACGACAGTTCTTAACAACATTCTGCATCTGTCGTCGCTCCAATTTCTGATCTCCTATCTCGCAGGCAGCATCCTTCTGTTTGGGCTGTTCATCCGAGCATTTTGGGGAGCATTTAGAGCGCTACTAGGCGTGAATCGAATGAAATTCCTTCTGATCTCGCTGATTTCTTGGATCTTATCGTTCGTTGTCGCGCCGATCGCCGGCCCACTAGTCTATGGGGTCGTGATGCTGCAGCCCTGGCTGGACACTTTGCTCTGAGCGCCCGCATAGCCCTCCAGGGGAAGGTGTCTCGGCCATTAGGCGGCCAGTCGCCCAAACCGGTTGCAAAGGTCACATGTGGGTCGTTCTTTCGCATTGGATGCGGGCCGCGGAGCGGGCCTTAGCGACGTCCGCTTGTTGGCGCGGGCGCCAACGGGGAATTTCGACCCGTTGCGGAGCCGTCTTCGCCTATCCCCTGGCCTTAGGTGGATCACGCCTTCGGACTCCGGCCCCCTGTCACCCCGCACGATCGTCGTGAGCGTCAGCTGCCTGGATCGGTGGCCGAGTTCGCTGACGACCCATGTCGGACGCTCATTTGATTGAGCGCCGCTACGCCGGATGACCATAATGTTTGGTTGAGCGAGACTGCGATTGAGGTTCAGCCGGTGCCGCGATCCAAAGCTTGCCGGTCAGCAAATCCGGCCATCGCTTTCACGCTCCTATTTGGCGTTCACTCGGTCGCTCAGTTTCTGGCTTGGGCCAATGCTGATGCCTCAGGACACGGCCAAAGCTCGGGCGCTTGGAGGGTGTTGGCCTTTCCGACATTCCCTGTGCTCGGACGTTTCGCTGACGTGTGGTTTTGGCAGTTGATGGTCGTGAATAGCGTTCTCTGGGCACTTTTGGGCACCGCCGTCTTGGCCATTTGGCTTAGGCTGCGCCGCGTGCAGGCCGGCGATAACCGGACGACCTAGAACCACCCCGAGCGGCTGGCGCGAACGTCAGCTCACCGGGAGCCGGCCGGGGACAGCTCGCGACCCGGCGCGGCGGTTCCGAACTTCCGCATCGCGGCGCGGAGCCAACGCGAGCTCGCGAACGCTCAGACGGCGCAACCCTCAGCATGCCTAGAACGGCCGGGTTTCGAACCCCCTAGTGTAGCGTGGCATATCGGCCAATGCTGCTTCGAAGGCTGTCTTGATTTGCGACTGCGTGAACCCGTGGTCCCACAACTCAGTCATCAGTGACACCATCACCTGTTCTAGCGCGAGCGGCGCTTGGTCGGGTTTACCTGCGCTAAATCCGACGCACGCGTCGGCGAAGTCTCTCGTGGCGGTCAACACCCGCGAGTGCGCAATAGTTACCGGGTCCAGGTCGTCGTCCGAGCGGCTCATTATCTCAGCTTGCCTCGACCAATGGCCAGTTTCCACCCCGAACCGCCTCTACGAACGTCAGCTCCTCGGATGGGAGCTCGGGACCGGTGGCGACCCTTGGCGGACATGCGGAAGGTCCGCTACGGAGGAGTGAGCTGAGCTAAAGCCGCCGCAGGCTTAGGTCGAGGGGCAAGATGACGACCGAACGCGAAATCTACGCCATCGCTTTCGCGGGCTTACTGGTCGCTGCGCCAAGTGCGCATGCCCAAACGGTTCAACAGAGCTATACCTGCCTCGATGCGGACCGGATCGACCGGGGTGGGAACGCCAAAGATTGGGCCCAAGACGTCTTGGTGCGGCTAAAATGTGTTGTGACCCCTGAGGGACAGGCGAGGTCTTGCTCCGTTGAGAGCGAGCAGCCATCCGGCCTTGGTGCCGGAGAGGCGGCACTCCACCTTGCCTGTTTGTTCAAATGGAAGCGTCAAGATGGGAGCACGACCAATGTTGATGAGGTCGTGCCCGTACCCGTCCGGTTTAAGGCCACGCAGTAAGCCACTGGCAATGGGCGCGCGGGCAGAATTGGTCGAGGTGCTTTCGCTCGCACGTGAAGCACTCACTCACCCCGACAATGACTTCACTTGGTCAAGTTGGAAGGATTCAACCGCAGCAGTCGCGGAGCTGAATGGATTTATCGAGACGCTCGTCGGGGGCGGCCAGGTTTCGCGCCTCGACCTTGATGTGCTCTTCGCTGCAACCGGCGACATTTGCGAGGTGGCGGTTAGCAGCGGTTGGTCTGACGGCTACCTGAGGCTTGCAGAACGCTTCGACGCCGCCCACAGGCGTTTTCAAGCGAGCCTCGGTTGACCTTGGGCATGTCCGCTCTCGGGCCACAGCCCGAATGTCGCGTTTTCGGCGCGGTGCGACCCGTGAACGGCGTTCCAATCCCGCCTAGTACCAGGCATCCCAGCGCTCATCCGGCTCGGCGGGGACGAACGCCGGCACCTTCGTGCGCAACCTGTCGAGGTGCGGACCTTTGCGACAGATCAAATCCGCGACGGCTGGGGCGCTGCGATCTTGTCCCTGCATAACCGTCACGCCTGAGATCACTTTGCCCGGGGCCTCCGTGAGGGGGCCGAGCATCGCCGAGTGCACCACGTAGTTATAGCGGCCGCTAGTGAACCTCAGATTTGTCGCGCCGCCCCCGCTTCCGCCACCAACCACTGCGCCCACGTGAACCCGGTCGTCGCGGCCATCGCTGCTGATCGTCAACTCAGGCGAACCGAGCGTTCCGTAGCGATAGCTGATCCTTGTAGCGTCCGCGCAAACCGAGGCGACCTTTCGCTGAAGGGCGCAGGTGTAAATCACCGTCTCGCTGGGGAGACAGTGATTGGCGCTCGGCCCGGCAAGGTCCGCGGCCTCCGTCCCGAAAGCCGCTGATATAGCGATCGCCGCCAGCCCGAGCCCAGCCAGATTGCGGCGAATGACGCCCCGTCTCTCCATGGCCCCAGAATGTCAGCACAGCGCGGGCCAGCCAATGACCGACTTCCACCCCGAACCGCGGTTCGCAACGTCCGCTACATGGCGGCGCCTTGAGGGCGAGCTCGCAACCCAAGTCGGACATTGATCAACGGCCCAGACGTTGCCTCACATAGCGTGCGACCTGGACAATGCCGACGAACGAGGCGGGAAAAGCAACGCAAATCAACAACGGGACGTGCGGACCACTCGTCCTCATGAGGTATGGAGCAAAGTAAAAGAAGGCTGCAAAGAGGCTAGTGGTTGCAAGCCATTCGAGAACGAAAGCGCGCGCCAAGCGTCCTTCCGAAAGAGGCGGCAAAGTCTGCGCCGCAATGGGCGCGACGGCGCGTTCCGACGCGCTGCGCGTCAAACGCTCCCAGGTCCTTCGGTCGATACTTAGCACACCCACTTCCGGGTGACCGAAGCCGAGCCGCGCCATCGGTCTAAACATCAATTGGGTTGTCCGAACGCTGATGTCGCTCCACGGGACGAAAAAGGGGCGGCAAAAAGGGCCAAAAACGCGCCAGATTCCTACCCGCAAGCCCGACCTGCACGCGCTCAGAACTAAAATACCCCTCATACTCACCCCAAGTCCCATCATGCCAGACTGCGAGCCAATCTTTAAGATTGTTGATTCTTCCTGGTCCGGGTATCGCTTTTGCAACCAATACCAGCCTGAAACCAGATATAATATTGTTGTGACTACCAGCCAAAGACCAACAAAGAAAAAAGGGAGTGTGACTGGAAATGCAGCAGGGCTTTCCAATGCCGCCTCGGCTCATCGTTGCCTATTGCAGTGAAACTACACGTTGCAACCGGGAGCGGCAATCGCCCCTGGAGTAGCGCGGCGCTGAGTCCGACCACCACCGAGGCTGTGTGAAAACGGCGAAGCGGCTTAGACTTTGACGTCGACGCAGGGTTGGGGCGATCGATGAAGCGCTTTGTCGAGGGCAAGGATCGGCGGCAGGGCGTTCTGCTTCCGGAATACCT